>Ga0326760_1000091_pt1 | contig 51223 bp, 55 predicted proteins | sample GCREP_S_FD_207668 | JGI IMG/M metagenome (GOLD analysis project Ga0326760, IMG submission 207668) | Hot spring sediment microbial communities from Geyser Creek Basin, Yellowstone National Park, WY, United States - GCR.EP_S | ecosystem: Environmental > Aquatic > Thermal springs > Near-boiling... | reverse complement strand
GGGCCTACAAGTTTAAGGAGTTAGTAGAGGTTGGGATAGATATGGTCCTCCTAGCGGCAACCTGGCACGCCTGGATAAACGATAAGCTTGGTGGTGATATGGAGCTAATCAGGGCTGCCGCACAGCATGTGGTGGACGTCCTCAACGCGCTGGGGCTTGAGGGTAGGTTTAGGGTGGTATACGCTGACGAACTCGTGGACGACGCGAAGTACTGGGCAACCCTAATTAGGGTAGCTAAGAACACCTCACTAGCTAGGGTTAGGAGGGCCCTAACGATAATGGGGAGGAGGGCTGATGAGGCTGAGGCCGACTTCTCCAAGTTCATCTACCCACTTATGCAGGTTACAGATATCTACGAGCTGGACGTAGACGTAGCACTGGGGGGTATAGACCAGAGGAAGGCACACATGCTAGCTAGGGACGTGGCGGAGAAACTGGGGAGGAAGAAGGTCGTAGCGGTACACACACCGCTACTACCATCACTCCAGGGAGTTACAAAGATGGAGGTTAGGTCTCTACCTAAGGACGAGTTCGCGGCTGAGGTAAAGATGAGTAAGTCGAAGCCTGAGTCAGCCATATTCCTGACGGACTCCGACGAAGAGATTAGGATGAAGATAGCTAAGGCCTACTGCCCACCAAGAGAGGTCGAGGGGAACCCAGTACTCGGTATAGCTAAGCATATAATATTTAGAGGGGATGATGTTGAGTTCCGGATCGATAGACCTGAGAAGTTCGGTGGTCCCGTAACCTACTGGAGGTACGAGGAGCTGGAGAAGGACTACGTAGAGGGTAGACTACACCCAGCGGACCTGAAGGCAGCCGTTGCGGAGTACCTAGTGAGGAGGGTTATAGGGCCTCTGAGGAGTTACGTAGCGAGACCAGAGAGGTTAGAGCTCCTAAAGAGGATCGGAGCCGCCGTAACTCGCTGAAAGGAGTTCCGTGCCCGAGGCCTCGTTCTAGGGTGGGTGACCAGTTTATAACCTACTAGACTGCTGTAGAAACCTGGAGCTAGTTTGGTGGTCGAATGCCTAAGGTGGAGAGTGATAGAAACATAAGGTACGTAGAGGGAGCAGTACTCTCCATGCTTAGGCTGAGGAGGTACTTACTCTCCAGGGGTGTGGATCCGGATGAAGTGGAGAGTAGGATAAGGAAGCAGGCCCTCGGAATGCTAGAGGCCTCGGGGCTCCCTAAGGAGAAGATAGTTAAGGTTCTAAACGAGCTTAAGCACGTAGTGGATACCCTGGTAGAGATTGTGGAGTCATCCGATATAGGTTCGGAGAGGGAGGAGTAGTAGTCGTAGGGGTTCAGGTTTCATAGGGCTTGGTATCAAACGATACCGAGCCCTCTACCCTTGGCTTCACAGTCCTCAGGACCCCTTTCACCGGGATCCACATCACAGGGCTCCACCTCCTCGGGGTAACCCCTACCCACAGCTCCCCCCTCATCGTCTCCTCAGGGTCATTGCTGTGGGGGGAACCCCCCATCCTGGCTTCCCCTCGAAACGCGCCTCTCTTGGGTCTTCGCGATATACCCGCATCTCGAGACATCTCCCCAGTAGAGAAAAACATAACCCCTATAAACCTCTATGAAACTCGACACAGTTGCGAAAGGCGTGCCCTACCTAACTATGCTCTACTAGCTACTAGGTTCAGTATCCCCTCTACATAACCGCGTATTCTACTCGGTAGCCAGTCCAGGTCGACGTTTATGAAACCTCTGATTAGTATCCCCTCAGCCTCCTCTCTAGAGAACCCCTTACTCATTAGGTAGGCTATCTCATCCTCCGAGAGCTTCCCTATGGCGGCTTCGTGCGTTAGCTGGGCCTCCCTACCTAGAGCTCTTAGCTCGGGTACTGCGTAGATCTGGGCCGTCTCGTGGATTAGCATCCCCCTACAATCTATGTGACCTCTCCCACTACTACCGCTTATAGTAGCCCTAGTCCACACCTTGGAGCGATCTCTAGCTAGGACTCTCGAAACTACCTGAGCACTGGAGTCCTCACTAAGAGTAACGTAGCTCCCGACATCTATCTCAGAGTCCTCGAGCCCTAGTAGTATCGAGGCTAGGTAGGCCCTAGCTCCCTTACCTAGGTATACCGTGGGGAAGGTCTGTATAGACCTGACCTTACCGAATGATATGTAGTACGATACGTACTCACCCCCCTCACAGACCTTCACAGCCGTTCTAGGCCTTACGTGGGTTACTCTATTCCAGGAGTGGACCATAACGTACCTAAGCCTAGCACCCCTACCAACATAGAACTCCGAGACGCCTACGTGAAGTCCTGCGGGCTCGGGCATTATCGTACAGCCCGTGTACACGGTAACCTCAGCACCCTCCTCTAGGATTATAATGTTATGCGGTGCCTGAAGACCTGGGGAACTCATGAAGAGGCAGGTCTGGATAGGCTCCTCAACCCTAACCCCCTTCTTAACCCTAACGACAAAGCCCCCGAAGCCGTAGAGGGCCGCCGCTGCGGTAAACCTGTCCTTTGAGGGGTCGAGGAGCTTCCAGAGGTACTCAGCTGCTAGGTCCGGATCCCTCTCAATGAACTCCTCAACCGTTGTGACCTCTACTCCAGGTACCCTACTGAGGTACTGTAGTACTCTCTGGTCTACCTGGAGGTAGTATGCTGACCTACCGGCTCTCTCCAGGTCTATACCGACCTCCGAGGCTCTGCTAAGGTCTGGTCTACCGGGTGCAACCCTCTTATTGAGCTCGACGTAGTGGAGGACATCCACGTCGGGACCGTATGGTGGGGCTATGCTCAGCCCTTCAAGAGCCCTCCTCCTGACCTCCTCAAGCCAGCCTCTTGAACCCATACCTCATCACCTCGCCCAGTAGTTCAGGACCTCCGCACATCTGCACTCTCCCGGAGTTCATGACGCAGACCCTTGTCGGTCCTACGTACCTAGCTACGAAGGCCGTATGCGATACCACTACCACAGCCTTGTAGGGACTGAGCTCGTACAGCCTCCTAATACCCTCGGAGATAAGCATCACCGAATCTACGTCTACACCACTATCGGGTTCGTCTACGAGTGCTAGGCTAGGGTTTAGTAGTAGGAGGGTTGCTAACTCAACCCTCTTTAACTCACCCCCTGAAAATCCGCGCCCGAACTCCCTATCCATTAGATGACCTATATCGAGTAACCTAGCTACCTCCTCCACATCACCAACCCTCCCGGACCTCTTAGCTATGTAGTTTAAGAGGTCCCTAGTTCTAAGTCCCGACAGCTTGGGGGGTATCTGATGCGCTAGTACAAGCCCCTTAGATACCCGGTAGTCAGCCGTAGTACCGGTTATATCCTCACCGCAGAAGACCACCCTCCCGGAGACCTCCCTGTAGCCGGGGTATCCGGTGAGCCCCCTTAGAAGAGTCGTCTTACCGGATCCGTTAGGGCCTACTATGTACAGTACCTCACCCTTAGAGACCGTTAGGTCCACCTCCCTCACTATAACCCTACTGTATACCTCGATAGATAGGTTCTCAGCTCTCAGTACCTCCACGGCCCTCCTATATTTTCGGTGTTAAAGTTTATAAGCTTAGGTTTACCTAAGAATGGGGTTATCTCTACAAAACCGCTGACCCTCCGATTTAGGAGTTTGAGTTCTAGACTGGCATTAGTCCGTGCTTCTTCGGAGGTACCCACACCCTCACTTCCCTCTTGGTTGAGAGCATCTCCAGGGCTTTAACTAGGACTCTCCGGGTATCCCTAGGCTGTATAACAGCGTCTATGTAACCCCGACTAGCGGCTACGTATGGGTTAGCGAACTTACTTCTGTACTCCTCTGTGAACTTGGCCAGTAGCTTAGCCCTCTCCTGGGGGTCCTTAACTGCCTCTAACTCCCTCCTCCATATTATCTCGGCAGCCCCCTCTGGCCCCATAACGGCTATCTCAGCTGTAGGCCAGGCTACAACGAAGTCCGCCCCGAGGTGTTTGGAGCCCATAGCTATGTAAGCACCTCCGTAGGCCTTCCTAACTATTACCGTGAGCTTAGGTACTGTAGCCTCACTGTAGGCGTAGAGTACCTTAGCTCCGTGCCTTATTATACCTCCGTGCTCCTGCTTAGTGCCAGGCATGTAACCGGGTACGTCTACGAAGGTTAGTATCGGTATGTTGAAGGCATTGCAGAACCTAATGTGTTCCGCTATCTTATCCGAGGAGTCTATATCCAGTACCCCGGCTAGGTAGTTGGGCTGGTTAGCCACTATGCAGACAACCCTGCCGTTCAGCCTACCGAAGCCTGTGATAGCGTTGCGGGCCCACTGAGCCTTAACCTCAAGGAAGGTACCTAGGTCTAGGACTCCCTCCATAACCTTGTACATGTCGTAGGGAGCGTTAGGATCGTCTGGTACTATCTCGTCTAACTCCGGTACGGGTCTATCCGGTGGGTCGTTGGTCTTAACTACCGGCGGGTCCTCCATGTTGTTACTTGGTAGGTAACTGAGGAGTCTCTTTATTATGTCTATAGCCTCCCTATCGTCCCCAGCAACGAAGTCGACCTGACCCGACTTGGTTGCGTGTACGTCGGCCCCTCCGAGCTGGAACTCGTCTACGATCTCACCTATAGCTGCGCGGACTACCCTAGGCCCGGTTATGAACATGAACGAGGTCTTCCTAACCATTACTACGAAGTCCATGAGGGCCGGCGAGTACACAGCCCCACCGGCGCAGGGACCCATTATGGCGGCTATCTGGGGTACGACCCCTGAGGCCATTACGTTCATGTAGAATATGTCTCCGTAGCCCCTGAGCGAGTCTACACCCTCCTGAATTCTGGCACCGCCTGAGTCGTTGAGGAAGACTATGGGTACCCCCTGACTTAGGGCGAACTGCATGGCCTTAACTATCTTAGCTGCGTGCATCTCACCGAGGGAGCCACCCATGAACGTGAAGTCCTGGGCTATGACCACAGCCCTCCTACCACCTATCGTTGCGAGACCCGTAACTACAGCATCCCCCCACACCCACCGCCTATCCATACCGAACTCAGTAGCCCTGTGCCTGACGAACATGTCCACCTCTAGGAAGCTACCGGGGTCTACGAGGAGCTCGATACGCTCCCTAGCAGTGAGCTTACCCTTAGCGTGCTGAGTCTCTATAGCCTCCTTACCCCCTCCCAGCAGGGCCTGCTCGTAGAGCTTCCTCAACTCCTCTATACGCGAGCGCGTACTCATACTGAGCACTTCACCACGTACCTATGTACCCTCTTAGGAATAAATTCACAACTGAAAGCCCGCCTTTCGGGGCAGGGGAGTAAGAGCTTGTAGGTCTTTGCTTTAGTACTTTTGGAGTTGAGTGTAGCGAGCCCAGCGGGCTGTGAGCCCGCACCCCCCGTAGCTGGCGGCGGGGTCTGAGTAGTGGTGCTGCACCCTGGGGCTTCCGGTAGATGGGGGAGGTCTCAGAGGGTGTAGAACCCCCGCACTAAGGGGCTGGGGCCACCGAGCCTAACTGGACCTACTGTCTGCTGGGGGCTACGTAGTCCGCCCCCAGCTCCTGGGTTATGTTATCCGGGGAGTCTAGGGGTATGTAGGTGATCCCGTAGGTCTTCAACCTACTCACCAGCTTCTTCACGGTCCTCGAGACGTCGTCACGTCTGAGCACCTCCTCTAGGTCTACCCAGGACACGTCTAAGGCGTCCCCACCAGCTCTAGGAACTCCCTCCACGGTTCCGCCATCGAAGAGTATGTCCACTATTAGGTAGTGGTACCTAACCCTACCTACCTGGTCTAGGACTACGTTGTTGAGGACCCAGATAACCCCCAGGGGCTTTGCTCTAAGCCCCGTCTCCTCCTCGAGCTCCCTAGCGGCTGCATCGGCTAGGCGCTCACCCGCCTCTATAACCCCTCCCGGGAGGGACCACTTACCAACTGCTGGTGGGTACCCACGCTTAACTAGTAGTACCCTACCATCGCGGATGAGTACAGCCCCTACAGCGGCTACCGCGTACTCAGGGTACTCACGCGGCAACCTACTACACCAACTATACCCCGCGGGGTGCCTTAAAGGCGGTACCGTGCCTAGCCGCGCTAACGCGTGGAGGCGCTGCTGAGTAAAAAGTACTCAACTAGGTTTGAGAAGCCCCTCGAGTATTCTGGTGAAGAAGCCGGAGGTCCCGAGGACCTTCTCTATGTTGGAGAGTAGCCTCAGGCCGTCCAGGTCTAGCTCTACGTCCTCACCTATAGCTGTGGCAGCCAGACCCTCGAAGGGGTTTAGAGGTGGGTCTGGTAAAGCTGGGTCGGGCTTATCACGACCTAGGTATATCCAGGAGACCCTACCCCCTCTCCTACTAACCCTGTACCAGTACCTACCGAAGTACATGTACTTCAGCGTAACACCTCCCCTGTTCTTGTAGGTTACGTGTATAGGCTTTACGTAGTACCCAGACCACCTTATGGAGTCGTTATACTTCATTATCTCAACCTTGTACGGTGTGTAGAGGTCTAGGAGGGCCCTCAGACCCCCCTTAATCAGTATCCTCGACCTCCCCATGTGCTACACCGCAGATTGAGGGGTCGTAGAGTAGCTCGTACCTCTCTAAGGTCGAGAGTACCCTAGATACCAGCTGCTCCACCCTAGAGCTCGCAACACCCCTCGCCGAGACTACCTTAAGGACCTCCCTCTCGACGAGGTAGTACCTCTTCAAGCTCTCGTTTAGCCTCCTCCACGGGATCCCGGAGAGGGCCCTCTCAACTACTGCATCCCTAGGTAGGTAGCCCAAGACCATCAGCGCCGAGATTATCGGGTAGCCTACGTACCCCCTGAATACCGTCCCGTTATCAGTACTACAGGCGACGAACCTCCCAGACCCTCTAGACTCGACGTACACAGAGTAGCTCCTACTACCATCGGAGGAGGTTACCCTAAACCGCCCGCCACCCTCCCCAACTACCCTACCATCAGCTAGAGCTCCTAGGGCCTCTAGTACCTTCACCCTCGGCGGGGTGCTCAACCTCTTTAACTCCATTAGATCAGCCCGAACCCTCCCTCTTCCTAATGTACTCAGCGTACTCCTCAGGACTCATCAGCTTCGGTAGGGTCCCGGTAACCCTGAGCCTAGCTATCCACCCAGCTCCGTAGGGGTCCTTGTTTATTGCATCCGGGGATGATGTCAGAAACTCGTTCACCTCTACTAGGAGGCCGTCTAGAGGTGAGTAGACGTCGGCGATAGCCTTCACAGACTCGAGTGTAGCTATAACCTCACCCCTCCTAACCTCACGTCCGGGTCTGGATAGCTCTATACTGACTACGTACCTAAGCTTCTTCTGCGCGTAGTCCGTTATCCCCACCACAGCCTCGTCTCCGGAGATCCTCACCCACTCATCGGTATCTGTGTAGTATAGGTCCTCCCTAACTAGGTACTCCCCTACCCTAGTCTTTACCAGCACCTACGCCACCAACTATATAAATGGGGGTTCAACTATTTTAGCTTCGTAGAGCTTTCCGCGGCAGTTAACGTGCACCGTACCGCCTATGTATGCGTACCTAGAGGATACGTAGCCCATGGCTATAGCCCTCTCCAGGTAGGTTGAGTAGGTACCGCTAGTTACGTGTCCAACCTCAGTACCCCCGACTACGATGGGGTCCCCGTGTCTTGGGACCACCCTAACACCCTTCTTAAACCTAAGGCCGACCCTAACCCTCTCAACCCCCTCCCGGTACCTAGCCTCAAGCTTCTCGTAGCCTACGTATCCCTGCTTATCTAGGTCGAAGGCCATCCAGTACCTCGCCTCGATGGGGTTAGTACTCTCGTTGAAGTCCACCCCTGAGAGTAGGTAGCCCGCCTCGAGCCTCAGTATATCGCGGGCTATGAGACCCGCAGGTCTCACGCCTAGCTCTACGAGTTTCTCGAAGATCCTCCACCCGAGCTCAACCGGTGCCCAGATCTCGAACCCGTGGGACCTAACCTCCTCACCGGTCCACCCAGACCTACTTACCAGGGTAGCCCTACCGCCCAGGACCTCTACGTTCTCCACGAACTGGAGTATCCTAAGGCTACCTGCCTCCTTAACCCCGAGACCCTCGACTACCTCGAGGGCCTTAGGACCCTGGATAGCTATGAGGGTGGTACTACCCGTAACATCCTCGATCTCTACATCGCTAAAGCCGAGCCTACCCCTCCAGGAGCTAAGCCACTCGAAGTCCCTCGAGATCCTCGGCGCGTTGACCACCGCGTACCAGAGGTCCTCCCTAACCCTGTAGAGCATTACATCATCTATCATACCGGCGTCCTCGTTAAGTAGTAGAACCGGGCCACTCATGTAGCCCTCCCCAACCTTACTTAAGTCCTTAGCGAAGAGCCTCTGGAGGAAGTCTAGGACCCTCCCACCCCTCAGTACGAAGCGCCCCATGTGACTTACATCGAAGAACGCGACAGCCTTCCTAACCGCTAGGTGCTCAGCAACCGGGTCCCTGAAGTCGAAGGACGTTAACCAACCACCGAACTCACCTAGACTACCACCGTACCTCCTATGGAGCTCTACCAGAGGTACCTCACGCAAGTTAATGCCCCCGAAACCGGTTCCCCGGATAGTAATAAATCCACAGCCAGAGGGTCCACCGGCAGGAAACCACCTCAACGGATCACGCTAGGTAGGGTCTCTACAGCTGAAAGCCTCGCCCTTCAGGGCGGGGATGTAATATAAAAGCTTATAAACCCCTCCATTCTAATTATCCTCGGTGATGAGTTTTCAAGAACTGTGAGCCAGGGCTATGATAGTTGGAGTACCCATAACTCCGAGCCCCGTCTGGGGTAGGGGTAAGGGGCCGGAGACCCGGCCCGGGGTTGAACCCTCGGGAAGAGGGGATGTAACCCCAAACCTCCCCGCCCTAGCGGGAACCCTCGCCATTCTTGGCGGGGAGGAGGTCAGCACTTTATAAGGTTCTGAAACACTACGACTATAGAGTGATGAGTGGGGTCCTACCGGCGCTTCTGATCGGTGACGTGGGGCCAAAGCTCTGATCTAGGTCCCTAACTCAGACCACCGGTTCCGCGCTTAGTGCAACCTAGTCCTAGAAACCTTCTAAGGGCTACGGGTGTAGCTACGTCTACGTGGGGTACCTCTAAAGCTACCTCCCTCAGTACCTCGAGACAGCTTGTGTACTCCCCAACCCTAGGGTCTGGGGTTGGGGAGAGTCCTAGGTCTCTGTAGAGGTAGTAGACCGGGGCTAGGAGCTTGATTACATCAAGCTGATCGCTGGCGGTGTCCAGCTGCCTAAGGCAGTAGTCTGCGTAGACCGTGAGCTCGTTTATCAACCCCTTAGATGCTAGGAGCCTGAAGACCTGGAAGTCCTTGAGTATAGTTGATACTGCGTGTAGGTACTCTAGGTACCTCCGGTACCCGAGGATAGCAGCTAGCTCCGGGTCTAGTAGTACCCTGTAGTACTCCCACCTACCGTGGATCTTTGCGTGCGCTACTTCGTGGGCGAGGAGGGCCTTCAGAACCTCCCTACCCAGTGACCTACACGTAGAGTATACTACGTGGATCCTCGGGTAGTTAAACCAGGCATCGTGGAACACTGGGTATAGGGCAACCACCCCCGAGCCAGCTACCTCAGCATCTACTGCGAGGACCTCTAGGGCCTTACCCTCGTCCTGGTAGATGTGTACCTCTAGGAAGTCGATCTCGAGGATACCCGCGTAGCTGTATACTAGGTTTGTGACTAGATCTGTGAAGTCCTGCGGGACGTTTCCGAAGGTCTTTAGCCTAACTACCGCTGCTACCCCTAGGTGGTCTAGCTGCTGGGCTAAAGAGTTAGGATCTCCTGAGTAGTCTGGCTAGGTAGCTAAGCCTAGGGTCCTCCTTCACAAGCCTTGGGAGGTCCCTGTAGCAGTCTCCGCATACCCTAATACCTGGCTGGAGCTCTACGGAGCACTTCCTACATACGAGCCTACCGCACACCGCGCAGGAGTCTACGGCTAGCCTACTACCGCACACTGCGCACAGGGTCTCGGAGCATATCGCACAGATACCCCTAGCTACGTCGTAGTGCTCCTCACACACCTCCCTACCGCAGATCCTACACACGTACCTAGCCCCGCGTCTGCGGCAGACTTCGCAGAGAGTCATAGAGTTTTTAACCCCCGAGAACTACTCCTCACGGGATGACCTAACGACGCTCGCTGAGCTGTGATGTAGGTGGAGCGACTGGGACCTCAACCCTCCTCACACTTCCGCAGAGATCCCTAACGGGGTTCCCACCCCGGGGCTCACCCGAGTACACTTCAATAGATATAGTCAGGTTCCTGGTTAGAACACACCTCGAGACAGCTACCCACTCAACGGACTTGGGGGACCCCACGAAGATGACCACATCCCTCACACCACTCTTCAGGTACTCGAGGTAGGCTCTGTAGACCTCCTCACATAGGTACTCGAGGTACTCCTCCCTAACCTCCGGGACCTCTATGCAACCCCGCATTAAGTTCCCCACCTAGTTAAGCTCCAAGGATAAATTAGGTGCGGGAAGGCCTCTGAAGAACAGGCCTTTATACGTAGAGCAGGTTACTTCGTAGTTGATGTTTAGAGGTTATGCCTGTAAGTTCCGACCCCGCCACCGATGTTAGGTGGGAGCCGACCTCAACGAACTGAAGAGTACTCCTGAGGTAGTACCACCTGTGAAGTGATTGGTGGAATCCCTGGGCTGTTTGACCTTAATAATCATTCGTAGCACTCACATTCATCGATGTCTAAGAACCTTTGACGCTGAAGACTTACGAATCTCACAGGCTTATATGTTAACCGGTGCCTCCGAGCTCCCGAGACCCGTAGAGGCTACGAACCCTAGGCGACTAGCGGGGAGACCGTTGGGAGGTAGATGGTGGCGTGCCCCGAAACCAATAAATATGAGGGGCGATGAACCACCATCTACTGAGAAACGGAAGCTGTACTAGGGTACCCTACTTAAGTAGCTTCTCCTCGTACTCCTTAATGAACTCTATACTCCTCTTAGTGTCTATAAATAGTGCACTAACTTCGTTAACGTCCTCAGCCCTAACCTCCTCCCTACCCTTCTTCGAGGCTACTATACTCGCAGGTCTAAGTAGCTGTATAGCGTACCTAAGGCTGTACTTAACCCCTAGGTCGGCCAGTAGTTCTAGAGCTTCGGGAGTTAACTCCACCTCCTCTTCCTCAGCCCTGATCCTCACTATCTCCTTTATCTCATCCCTAGTGTAGGGTCTTACCGGTATTATGAGTAGCCTATCCAGGATATCAAGGGGTATACCGTGCGGTGACTCCACGTCCGTCCCGTATATCTTAGTCATCCCCCTATTGGTGGCCATTATTATTATGGGGGCGAACTCGCTCTCCAGCACTTTTGAGAAGAAGGCGAAGGATTCCAAATCGAGGAGGTGCGCATCGTCTATGAAGAGTACACCGGGTACTAGCTCAGCCCTACCCTCGTCTACGAGCTTCTTAACCTGGGAGTTTACAGCCTTCCTAACCTCCTCATCCACCTCCCTCTCTAGCTCAACCCCTAGGAACCCTATGATGGAGAGTCTCTGAGAGGCTACGGCTAGGTCTAGGTCGTTGAATGTCAGTACCCTCGTTATCTCCTTCTCCTTCTTAACCGGGCCCTTGGGTAGCTCCTCGGAGACCTCCCAGACGTCTACGTCGTAGTACCTAGCCTTCTCGATCCCCTTAACCCTACCGACCTTGTGTACCAGCCCAGTCTCAGCGTCTATCCATATTAGGTCCCCCCTCTTAATACCTAGCCTAAGTAGCTGGGATACTATCTCCTCCCCCACGGTTAGGGTGAGGCTATCGTCCTTGGTTACCAGCGTTACCCTAGCCTCCTTAGGTACCTTTAGGTACGGGTTGAACGGGTGCCTTCCGTAGGCTATCTTAAGCTCCTTAACAGCCCCCTCGTAGACCTTCCTAACCTCCCTAATCCTAATCCCCATAGCCTTCCTAACAGCCCTCATGAGCACCTCGGTCTTCTTAGCCTCAAGGGAGTAGACCTCGGAGGCGTGTAGAGCTACGAAGGGGGTATCCTCACCTAACTCCCTAGCTATAGCGTAGGCTAGGGCCGTCTTACCGGTCCCGGGAGGTCCGACCAGTAGAACCCCCTTACCCTGCATCTTACCCTGGCGAACCAGCTCAACAACTATGGCTGCACTCCTCCTAGCCTCGACCTGCCCTACGAAGCCGTCGGCTACCGGTAGGGGGTTACCCCGCTCATCCAGTCCCAGACCCCTTATGTGGCTATGTAGGGATACGTCGATAGCCCTCCTAGATGACCTTACCTCACGTATCTGAGAGCTCACGCTAAACCCCCTAAGAGGGGATAAGGTAACTACCTTATAAGTGTCTCCAGGCTATTGGCGAAGCTCAGCCCGTCCTGAGGTAGTTTAGGGTGGGTCTCCTACTTAGGTAGTAGGGGGTTGCCTGAGGTATCTGTGGGTAGCCCGCTATATCCTTCCTAACCATCTCTATAAGCTCCTCGACGGTCATGGCTCTCTGGACCCCGCTCTCCCTTATACGTACGTTAACCGTCCTAGTGGCCTGCTCCCTCTCACCAACTATAGCGCAGTAGGGTACCCACTCCATCCCAGCCTCCCTAACCTTCTTAGCTAGGCTTAGGTCGCGGTCGTCGAGGTCTACCCTAATCCCGGCACTTGCTACCGCCTTTAGGACCTCGTTTGCGTAGTCTAGGTACTTAGATGAGACGGGTATCACCCTAACCTGTACGGGGGCTAGCCAAGTCGGTAGGCAGGGCGGTAGCCCAGACCTCTTCCTAAGTACGGCGGTATCCATTACTGCGTAGATATACCTCTCCACGGAGCCTACTATAGCTGTGTGTATTATCACCGGGTACCCCTCACTACCGTCTTCCCTAACGTACCTTATGCCGAACCTCCTAGCGTTACCTACGTCGATCTGGAAGGTAGCTATCTCAGCAGGTTTACCTAGGGAGTCTATTATCACGTACTCTACGTTCAGTACCCAGTAGTATATCCCGGCCGGCAGTACGGATACTAGGGCGGCCCTACTGTCGCCCCTAACGAACTCTACGAGGTCCTCGAAGTTGTTTCTGTAGAAGTCCTCGGTGACGTTGTAGAGGGCTACGTACCTCCTCCCGAGCTTAGCTATCTCCTCGTGGATCCTCCTCTGGATTACCTTGCATACCCCGATAGCCTCCCTAAGGTCCCTGGTGAATACGTGGAGATCCGGCATTAGGAACTTCCTAAGCCTAAAGCATATCTGGAGCTCACCGGGTTGCTCATACCTATAGCTATCGGCTACCTCGAAGACCCCGAAGGGTAGGTCCTTGTAGCTTATGATCCAGTCCTTAACCATGGCGAACTGCTGGTGGCAGGCGGCATACCTAAGGACGTGCACCCCCCTATCGGTCTCGACCTCGTAGAGCCTATCGCCGAAGAGCTCGGCGTGCTCAGCTACGGGCCTGAACTTCAGGTTGAACATGTTCGTACCCCTAACCCTGAATACCGGTATCCCCAGGGACCTAGCAACCTCCCACGCGTAGTTCGATACCGCCTCGACCATGACCGTAGCGTGAGGTCCGTACCTCATGTGCCCGGCATCGGACATCGGCTCCCACTCGAAGCCGAACTTATTGCAGGCGTAGGTAACCTCCGGCTCCCCACCGGGTAGCTCGGCCCTGAGTACCTCCTTGGATATCAGGACCTTAAGCTCCTCGTCATCACCTACCTCCACGTACTTAGCCGGGTCCACGGTCTCACCGGTCGGTAGTAGGACCACGTACCCCCTCTCAACTGCCCTAACCCTCCTCAACCCCTCAGCCCTAAACTCCCTAGAGAGCTCCGAGAGTGGGTGGCCGTAGCACTCAAGCTTAAACTCCTTGTACCAGCCGAACGGGGCTCTATGGACCCTGATACCCATCCCCGAGATAGCCCTCTCCAGGTTCCTCAGTACCTCTAGAGCTTCATCAGCCCCGGCTAGGTTCCTCGATAGGTGTGCGTAGGGGTAGAGTACAACACCATCAGCCCTAACAGTGGAGACTACCTTAGCTACGTCCTCAGCAGCGGCCCTAACGAGGTCGTCCCCACCGGCCCTATCCCCCCTCTCCACGCTTACGAACACCACGAGGTAGTTGAAGAAGCTACCGGAGGAGTTCCCCTGGTTCAGCTCCTCAGCATTCTCCAGGGCCTTCTCCAAGGCCCGGTACTCGAAGGTCCTGGCGTGCACTAGCAGTACCCTCATCTACGCCCCCAGCTTCTGTGGAGACCTTAGAAATAAGTTGCTAGGGTCCCCTACCTACCGAGGACCCTACCTCAACCGCCCTGCGGTAGACCTTTAACCGGCCGGTCGGCTATTTTACGCTAGGTTAGGTATAGCTAAGGAGGCTGGAGGTGTGGTTAGCGTGGGGTCAACTGGGGTAACTAACTACCTAGAGCTAGCTCTCGAGCTAGGCGATGAGGCTGTAGCTAGGGCTACCTACAGAGCTCTAGTAGCTGAGGCGGTACCGAGGATTAGGGGGGTTAGGACCTACGTAGACCTCCAGGGAACGGTTCTGAAGCTGAGGGTCGAGGCCCCGGACCTCCGGGCCCTGAGGGCTGCGTCGAACTCCCTGATAAAGCTGACCTACCTAGCACTCAGGGTACTGAAGCTCCCGGTGGGAGGTGTTGGAGATAGTAGTCAGGGTCGAGGGACTTAGGAAGTCCTTCGGTAAGGTTGAAGTACTCAGGGGGGTCGACCTAGAGGTCCGCGAGGGGGAGGTCTTCGGTATCGTAGGACCTAACGGAGCTGGTAAGACCACCCTACTCAGGGTCGTGGCTGGACTGGTAAGACCGTCCGCTGGTAGGGTCTTCGTCCTAGGGCGTAGGGTACCCGACGAGGTGGAGGCTATAAGGGGTTCGATTAGCTACCTACCTGAGGAGTCCAACCTCTACGGTAGACTAACGGGGTACGAGAACCTGGAGTTCTTTGCGAGGATATACTCCCGGGGGAGGGAGGTAGGTGAGGTGGTCAAGCTGGGAGCCACCCTCTCGGGGCTATCCGACGAGGAGCTGAGTAGGAGGGTGGAGACCTACAGTAAGGGTATGGTTAGGAGGGTAGCACTAGCGGCCACCCTGATGGTAAGGCCTAGGCTGGCCATTCTAGACGAACCCACCGCAGGGCTGGACGTCGTATCGGCTAGGTACATCCGCGAGGTTATCAGGAGGTTCGCTAGGGAGCTGGGTACCACCATCCTGATGTCCTCGCACAACATGTTCGAGGTAGGTAAGGTCTGCGATAGGGTAGCCCTAATCAACTCCGGGGTCATAGTAGCCCAGGGTACTGTAGAGGAGGTACTTAGCTTAAGCGGTGCCGAGGACCTGGAGGAGGCGTTCGCGAAGCTGGTACTTAGGAGTCCCCGACAACCCTGCAGGCAGGTGGACTCTAGTAAGCATAGGTAGCATATGTTCGGGGGTTTTAAGGTCCGGCTACCTTGGTCTGCGGGGCCTGGGCGTTGTCTGGGCTAGGTGTGGTACTGTGGAAGGAGCTTAGGGAGATGGTCAGGGACCGTAGGACCCTAGCTATGGTGGTCCTAACCCCGGTACTGACCATGTCCTTCATGGGTGTAGTTGCCGTCTACCTACCTGCAGTACACGAGGTAGTGGTTGCCCTAGTCGACGAGGACGGTAGTGAGGCTACTCTAGGTAGCTACCTGGTCAGCTCCTCCAGTGTAATCGAGGTCGTCAGGAACTTCGTAAGCTCCTACGGCTACGTAGCGGTAGTAGGTGACGACCCGGCAGCCCACGTGGTGCTGAAGCTCCCGAAGGGCTTCATAAGAAACCTAACGAGCTTCGATAGCCAGGCCTCGGTAGTCCTAGTGAAGAGGTTGGGTTCCCCGAGGGTAGATGAGGCGGCTAACTACGTAGAGGCAGTACTAGGGTACATATCGAGGACTGTGGCCAGAGCTAAGGTGGAGGTCCTGGGGGAGGCGGCGGGTACGGAGGTGAACGCGGAGGCCGTACTCGACCCGATAGCCGTTAGGACCCTGGTGGTAACACCCGGTGGAGCTCCGGCGGGGGTCGGTGAGGAGCTAAGGGCCTACCTCGGGAGGCTCCTAGCCCTCAGCCTGGTCTTCGTTACCACACCGGCCGCCTCCTACATAGCTGACTCACTAGTTGGGGAGAAGGAGAGGAAGACCCTGGAGAAGGTTCTGGCAACACCTATCGGTAGGAACTCCTTCATCTTAGGTAAGGTCGTAGCGGCTAGTGTTGTAGGGCTTATTGGGGGCTCCAGCAGTGCTCTAGGCGGGTTGCTACTCTACCTACTACCCGTCCTCACACGCTCCCTAGATACCGTGAGGTACCTAACCCCGGAGCTCGTAGCCGTTCTCTTCGCATCCTCCTACCTCTCGGTACTCTCGTCACTAGCTATATCCCTACCGGCAGTCCTCAGATCCCCATCGGTTAGAGCTGCCAGCATACTGTCAGCCTCGGTAATAGGTATAGCCTCAGTTACCTACTTCGCAGCCCTCTTCGTAAACCTAGACGAGCTTAAGCCCCCGGCTAGCGCTGTCCTAGCAGTCCCCTACGCCTCCCTAGCATCAGCTGTAGTTAGGGTAGCGCTAGGTGAGTACCTCAAGGCCCTAGCCTACGTAGTGTACCCAGCAGCCCTCTCACTAGCCCTGGTCTGGGCTAGTACTAAGCTACTAGACCCCGAGAGGATGGTCACCCATAGGTAGGGCATAGCTAAGAGTAGGGCTTCAGGCCCGCTTCACTATTTAAGGGACCGAAGGCCCGTACCCGGCTACTTCACAAGCGATAGCCGTACCCCTCCGGGGAGGGTGTCAGGTTAGCACCTTACCTAGGGTACCCCTCTCAATGGCGAGTCTGACCTCCCTCGCTATCCTCCTACCGGTACTCATCGGCTCGCTCCAGTAGAGGTAGGAGTAGGGGCTCCCGTAAATGTATATGTTCGTACCGGCAACGATCCTCCCGGAGAACTCGAATACCTTTATCTCCATGTTGTCGTCTATGACGCTCTCCAGGCAGAAGGGTCCGATAACTCCTGGGGGTAGACTTCTCTTCGTCTCCTCAACAAACCTCATCCCGTACTCCAGGATCCTCGGTAGGAGGCTCTCCCTCAGTACTAGCGGGATGTTCCCAACAACTACGAACGACGGCTCTAGCTCAGGGTCGAGGTAGGTCGCGGTATTCGGTGGGAGCCTTCTAAGCCCGTCGACGTTCGTTTCGTACCTTACGTCGGCACCTAGGATCTCCACCCTATCGAGTATGGGGCTGTAGAAGTAGTGGTAGTACGCTGTTACACCGACTAGGTACTCCTGTATCATTACCTCATCAAAAGACCTTATCAACCCCTCCTCAACATACCTTCTGAGCCTCTCCACCACCCTATCCCTAGACCTAGCTAGGAGGTACCCCCTCCCACCCTTAGCACCGGGTAGCTTCACTATAACCAGCCTATCGATATCGTCCCCGACCCTGTACACCCTAGGGGTCGGTATACCCGCTCTCCGTAGGAGCTCCATCTTAGCCCACTGATCCGCCTCAACTCTGAAGAGCTTCCTCAACCCGAATATCGGTACCTCAATGCTTTCAGCACAGTCGAGACCTACGTACTCTACGTAGCTACCGTGGGGTACTAGCACGGAGTTTAGAGTTTGCAACCTCCTAACGGTGTCCCCCCTGCAGAGGTCCCTCCAGCTATCTAGGACGACGAAGTAATCTATTAGGTGCTTGAACTGCTCGTAGAACCACATCCTATCCCTAGTAACTACAGCAACAGTCCTGAAGCCCTCCATCTTAGCGCCGTGGAGTATCTGCAGAGACGAGTGGCTAGCCAGAGTAGCGATCGACAGCCTATCCAGGTCGTACCTAGCCGCGGACTCCGCCACACGCATCACCTAGAAGTAGCTCTCAATACCTCAGGGGTTGAAGGGTTTGGCGGCTGTGAGAATCTCGCTACACCTAGCGTGTAGCAAACACCCACAGCCTCTATTCGGGGTTGAAGGTAGAGGGTCAGGGGGGTACCCCCTCCGAAACCATCACCCGCTTTAGTTGCCCTCCCCCAGGATCCCCAGCCTCAGCCTACTCGAGTCTTGTGGAGAGGACCTCCCTCTTCATCTCATCCGCGAACCTCCTCAGCTTCTCAGCTATCTCGGGGTACTTGATCCCCAGGATCCTCAGGGCTAGGAGGGCTGCGTTCCTAGCGCTACCTATGGCTACCGTTGCTACTGGTACGCCGTAGGGCATCTGGACGATAGATAGAAGTGAGTCGAGACCGTTTAGGTGCTTAGACGGTATCGGTACACCGATAACGGGTAAGTGGGTTAGGGATGCAACTACCCCGGGGAGGTGGGCAGCCCCACCTGCACCCGCGATGATAACCTCTATCCCCCTCTCAGCAGCTGTTTTAGCGAATTCGAACGTAAACTCTGGTGTCCTATGCGCTGATAGAACCCGCACCTCAACATCTACACCGAACTGCTTCAGTAGCTCCACAGCCTCCCTCATGTACTCCCAATCGCTTTTACTACCCATTATGACAGCTACCCGTGGCATCCGGACCCACCATAACTAAACTGATGTAACAGCCTATATAAGATCTGCGCCTACCTTTATTGAAGAGAGTTCACGTAAATATGTAAACAAAAATATCTCGTCACTCCGCATTACAATAACCGTTGCGACCCCCAGTACCCTCCCCATCGGCGCTGACTTACGTGAATACGTACCCAGATGCGAACATCGTTCTACCGTCGGGGGGTTTAGCTACCTAAACCAGTACCAGGCGAGCTTGCTGGTAGTTGTGCTACAGAGCCCGGAGAACCGGCCTTAGCTATCGAGAAAGCCTGCTCCAAGCTCTACCTAGCTACGCGTGATCCTCCTACTGAAGTCCCTGAGGATCTCGGCGATAGCTAGGGCGTTCCCAGAGCTTACGTCAGCTACTACCTCAACTAGGTTGTCCCTGGAGTAGGCGGATACCTTGTACAGGGTCACCGGGGAGCTCTCAACGAGCTTCGCAACGAGCTCGAGGTCCCCGGAGTCCTCGTAGTACATTACGTACCTACCTCCGCGTAGCTCTAGCTCACGCCTAGAGAGGGTCCTAGCGCGCTCACCGAGGTCCTTCAGGACTACGGCGTGTAGCCTAGTATCAGCTAGGTTAACCGCATGTAGCTCTCTAACTACGTAGCGCCTACCGTACCTCACAGCTAGGTGGAGCCTATCCCTCCTACCCAGGGCCTTGGCGAGTGGGTAGTAGAGTAGTGAGTGCCTAGGTACAGTAGTCAGGACTGCGAAGACCCTATCACCGTCCTTCAGTGTGTACGTAGCTCTGTAGCCGACTAGGTAGCCCAGTAGGACGTAGGTCTTATCGACGGGTTTGAAGAACCTCTCGAGCTCGTCGGTGACCCTCTTCATTAGCTGGAGGGTGACCCTCCTCATCCTGAAGTACCAGACGACCATAGCTACGGCGAGGAAGGATAGTAGGACTACTGCCAGGTAGTCTAGGGGGAGCACCTAGAACACCCTAATCCTACCCTCAAGCTCCTCGATATCGGCTAGGCTCTCCGTAGGTCTACCGAGGTGCTCGACTACGGCGTACCTAACTCCGTAGGACGCCAGCTCCTCGAGGCTCCTCCTCTGGAGGTCCAGGACCCCGAGCTCCCGGGCTACGCCGTCGGGTAGCACCCTGTTTAGGACTAGTAGCTTAGGCCTATTCCCCAATCTCTTAATTAGAAAGTTATAGGACTCCCTAAGCTCGTACATGGGTAGGGGCTCAGGTGTTGCTACGATTACGTACGAGGTCCTCTCGTGTGAGGCTAGTAGGTCCCGTAGCTGCTGGAACTCAGCCCTCATCTCGTAGAGCCTCTCGAGGGCCCTGTCCCTCACCTCAACCTCCCTCCCCAGGGTCCTAGCTATGACGTACCTGAGGGACACTATCCTCTCCCTAACCTCTATGAGCTTACCCAGCCACACCAGGTAGAGGTTCGGGAGCGCCAGGGTCCTCAGCGCCACCCCGGTGGGCGGCGTGTCTACTACGACGTAGCTGTAGCTACTCCTAAAGACCCTCGCGAGGGCCCTTAGGAAGACCTCCTCCTCAACACCCGGGGTGTACCTAACGACGTCGGTAACCCCCTCCAGGTTGTAGACCGAGAGGGAGGGTAGGAGTTCTCTAAGTAGTTCAGCGTACCTGGAGGTGACAGCCTCAACCTCCCTCTCTACGGAGACCTGCTGGACGTGGAGGTTCTCGGAGACCTCGGTAGGTCCCTCACCGATTACCCCCAGGTACTTAGCTAGGTGCTTAGCTGGGTCTAGACTCAGTAGTAGGGTCCTACCTAACCGACTGAGGGATCTGGCTAGGGCTATCGAGATCGTGGTCTTACCTACACCACCCTTACCTAGGACTAGGACTACGTGCGGGTAGCAGGATGCGGGCTTCAGGGCCTCCACTAGGCCGCTCACCACTCACCACCTAGAGCGGACATCAGGTCCCCTAGGACGTCCTCCCCCCTAAAGGCCCTGGACGCGAGGACCCTTAGCTCACCCTTCAGGGTATCGAGGAGCTCTAGGCTTAGTAGGGGTGTTATGGTCCTAACACCTACCAGAGGTCCGAGGACAGCTATTAGGAAGGCGTACTCGAGCTCCAGGTACTCCCCCTCTAGGGCGCTGACACTCTCCTCTAGTAGAGCACGGTCTACACCCCTGACGAACTCCAGCAGCTCCCTGACAGCCCTCCTAAGCCTCTCTAACACGTACACCCATCCCCTAGAGGAGTTGAGGTAGGTAAAAAGTGGCCTAGGGTTGGGGCCCCTACAACCTGCGGGCCTGTAGAAGTCCCCGAGTGAAGAGCGCTATGAGGAGGAAGTCCAGTACTACCGATATAGCTACTATAGTCCCAGCACCGACTATGTAGAGTAATGGTAGGTAGGGTACTACGTAGATCAGCCACAGTATCAGGGCTACCGTAACCGTAACCCACAGGAAGAGTGCTGGTACCAGCATCAGGGCGCTTACAGCTCCCCTAACCCTTAGGATAGCGTAGACCCACAGGGTTGTAGTTAGGAGGGCTAGGGCCGCTAGGAGCTGGTTGGTACCGGAGAACGCCGGCCAGACTATGCTGTAGGCGTATATGAAGACACCTGGTCTGAGCGGGTCCTCGATCTTCGGGTAGGCCATGATGGCCCCTAGGATAACAGCTAGTGCTGAGGCTACCCACCTATTGGTCAGGAGCCTGTGGACTGTTGGTGACCTAGGCTTAAGCCAGTCGAATAGCTCGGCCCAGGCGAACCTAGCTAACCTATTCGAAGTATCTAGAGTGGTCAGTACGAAGGCTGTGAGCGCCCAGGCTGCGAAGGTACTGAACCCTGTGTAGAGGGTTGGGAAGGCCTCGACGCCCAGTAGCCTACTCCATGCTACAGCCTGGGCGAACCCGTAGGCTGTGTAGAACCTAGGGGCTCCAGCGAATGCTAGGATGTTCGGAGTCTTCTTAACGTCTATCCCGGCCTTGAGTAGTAGGTCGAGTGGTATACCAGCACTCTGAGCTATTGAGGTGAAGTCCCAGACTAGGGCCGCCGGTAGTATTACAGCTAGGGAGGAGACAGCACCCTCGGTAAGCATCCCCCCATACCCTACGAGTAGTGCGTCGAGCTCGTTCGATAGCTGCTTCGAGGTAGTCCCCGAACCCACAACCGAATGGAAGCCGGATAGTGCTCCGCAGGCTATTACTAGGGGTACCATAGGCCAGAACCAACCTATATCCCAGCCAGCGGGTGCCGACCCTGCTGGAGCCCCTACAACACCTCCCTTAACTATGAAGGATACGTATGCGGGGCCGGTAAACCTTAGGACGGGTGTTAGTAGCGGGGCTATTACCGCCAGTACTACGAATGCCCAAAGTAGGTAGGCGTTCAGGTAGTCCCTGGGTTGCAGTAGGTACCACACGGGTAGGGCGGCGGCTATGAAGGAGTAGAGTGCTAGTACGACTACCCAGCCCTCGTAAGCGAGGTGAGTTGGGGCGTAGAAGCTGTACACTATAGCTAGCACCACCAGTACTAGGGAGATTAGTGTGGCCTTCCTAACGCTGAGACCTACCTTGTACACTAGGAGGCCGAAGAGTAGGGCTAGGGGCATGTACACTATGGCTACCGTAGCCGCCGTAGGTACTGCTACGTACGTTGAGGAGGCTACACTGAGGAATGCTGCCAGCACTAGTACCAGGGCAAACCAGACGTAGGCTAGGAATATGTACCTAGCCCTACGGCCCATGACGTTCTCGGACACCGTCATGACCGAGACCCCTCCGTATCTAACACTGGCCATTATCGACGTGTAGTCGTGTACAGCTCCTATGAATATGTTACCGAAGAGTACCCATACTAGTGGTAGTAGCCACCCCCAGGCTAGTGCCGTGGCCGGCCCGACTATGGGGCCTGCACCAGCTATGGAGGCGAAGTGGTGACCGTAGAGGACGTACTTGTTAGCCGGTACGTAGTCAACCCCGTCGAACTTCTCCCAGGCTGGTGTTAGCCTACTACCATCGGCCTTAACGACCCTCCGCTCCAGTAACTTCTTACCGTGAAATACATAGGCTACCCCGTATATTAGGAGGACTACCAGTAGTATGAGTATTGGGTACACCTACCACCACCTCACAACTTCCTACCGGTCCTGGCCTCAACGAACTTCCTTATAGCTACTGGGACCTCGCCTAGCCATAGCCAGGGGCCTATTAGGATCAGTAGGAAGCCTGCGCAGATCAGGACTGCGTCAGTGGTGACCTGACCCCTAGCCCCTATACCACCACGCGTTAGGTTGACGTAGAAGAGCTCGTAGAGCATTAGTAGGATCGCCACGGTAGTTATAACTAGACCGATACCCTCCTTAGCTCTCACAGTAGACACCTCACAATACCATAATCGCTGGGGGTTAATAAGTTTTGCCTAAGTAGTTTAAGCCCTACCGAGGCGGCTCCGCGGGTTCCTCAGGGTGCGGCTTTATTTCCCTAGGTACTAGCATACCTTAGATAGAGTATGAAGGCTGTTCTACTGGCTGGTGGGTACGCGACGAGGCTGAGGCCTCTAACCATTACGCGGCCCAAACCCCTTCTACCGGTACTCGGTAAGCCTCTGATCTACTGGCTGGTCGAGCTGTTGAGTAAGGCTGGGGTTAGGGAGGTTGTGGTATCCGTTAGGTACATGTCCCAGCAGATTAGGGAGGCACTGGGTAACGGGGTTGGGATGGGGGTTAGCGTTAGTTACGTAGAGGAGAACTCCCCCTTAGGTGACGCGGGTCCCCTAAGGCTCGTCGACGAGGTTGTAGGGCTTGATTCGACATTCCTAGTAGTCTACGGGGACGTGTTTACAGATGTGGATGTAGCTAGGGTCGTGGAGCTACACAGGAGGAGTGGGGCTATCGCTACCCTAACAGCAGTACCCGTTGAGAACCCTGAGAGGTACGGGATCCTAGAGGTGGGTGAGGACGGTAGGGTGGTATCCTTCGTGGAGAAGCCCACCTACAGGCCCAGGTCTAACCTAGCTAACGCGGGGGTGTACGTATTCGAACCCGAGGTACTGAAGTACGTGGAGAGGGGGAGGAGACAGAAGATCGCGGTAGACCTAATACCCAGGGTCCTGAAGGCAGGCCCCGTCTACGCATACGTACACAGAGGTCTGTGGTTCGATATAGGGGTACCGGACGACTACCTCAGGGCCAACGTAGCGGCCCTCAGGGCGTACTACCCCGGGGGGTACGTGAGTAGGTCGGCCGAGGTCCTCGGGGAGGTTGAGGACCCGGTCTACGTAGGTGATGGGGCTGTGGTTGAGGAGGGTAGTGTGCTGGGCCCCTACACCGTAATACTCGACGGGGTTAGGGTCGGTAGGGGGAGTCTAGTCAGGGGGTCCCTGGTGATGAGGAGGACACACATAGGTTACTCAACGTACATAAGGGACTCCATTATAGGCGAAGAATGCTCCATAGGTAGCTGGGTTAGGATCGAGAGCGGTACGGTAATAGGTGACCAGGTGAGTATAGCGGATGAGGTGCTCATAAGTAGGAGGAACTACATCCTACCCTACAAAGAGATATCCGATAGTATCTGGAAGGAGGGAGAGGTAGTACTGTAGCAACCCGCCTGAGGATCTTCAGATCGTCGCGAGCTCGTCACGCATCCGCTACTGGAGCGGCTTCATCACCACCGTAAGCTCAGCTGGGTAGCTAATAAGCTCCCGGCAGGTCGCGGTCGCCGTAGGGTAGTTCGGAGTAGCTGGGTGTTATAGGGAGCGCTAACCCATGGGGTTCTGGAGTGCTAGGGGTTGAGGATAGCCCTAGTCGACTGCCTAGCCGCTGGGAGGGTCGGGAGGAGGCTGTCCAGCGTAGACGTCATAGGCTCCGGGCCGAGGCTCGTAGTCGGGATCCTGAAGTCCCTGGGTGTGGAGGTGGAGCTCTTCGAGTGCTCGGACGTTGTGGAGGGTAGGGTAGGGCTGGGGGGCTTCGACGTCCTGATGGTCTCGGGTATGTCCTCCGACATAGCCTCCATGGTGTCTACCTTGAGGAGGTGGGGTGGTAGGGGCCCGGCGGTCGCCGGGGGCCCGGCCTGTACCGACTACGAGGAGCTACTGAGGTACGGCTTCACCGCCGTGGTCTGGGGTGAGGCTGAGCTATCCCTACCTAAGCTAGTGAAGGGGCTCACCTCCGGGGACCTAGGGGGCGTCCCCAATGTAATCTACAGGGACGGTGAGAGGGTGGTCTCAAGGGTTAGACCTGGCTACGCTGTAGAGCCCCTACTCTGGTCCTTCCAGCCGGACGTAGAGTCCGTGAGGAGGTACAGGTACTACTGGGCTAGTAGGGTCTACGTAGAGGTCGTTAGGGGGTGCAGTAACTTCTTCAGAACGACCCTACCCCTCCCACTACTCGGAGGGGGTAGGTGCACGGGTTGCGGCGTGTGCAGGTCCGGGGACCTCGAGGCTAGGCTGGGCTGCCCCCTGGGTATACCACCGGGCTGCGGCTACTGCCTAGTACCAGTCCTCTACGGACCGGCTAGGTCTAGACCCGTAGCTAAGGTCGTGGAGGAGGTTGAGGGGCTCGTGAAGCTGGGGGTTAGGAGGGTGGTCCTCAGCGCACCGGACTTCCTAGACTACGGTAGGGACTGGTTAGTGAGGCCGAGGCCCCTGACGGACCCCAGGGAGCCTCCGGCCAACCTCGACGCTATAGAGGAGTTACTGAACTCCCTACACTCCATAGGTAGGGTAGCGAGGGGGGAGGTCTACGTCATGGTCGAGAACGTGAAGCCCAACCTAGTTACCGAGGAGGTAGCTAAGCTCCTGGGTAGGTACCTCAGAGGTACTACTGTAAACGTAGGTCTCGAGTCTGGTGATCCCGAGCACCACGTAGCTCTAGGTAGGCCGTCAACTGTTGAGGAGGTCCTGAGGGCTGTACACCTACTCAGGGAGGCTGGTCTGAGGCCCTACGTATACGCGATCCACGGACTCCCCGGTGAGAGCTGGAGGACTGTGAGGAACACGATTAAGGTACTTAGGAGGGCCTACAGACTCGGGGCTGAAAGGGTAATACTCTACAGGTTCAGACCCCTTAGGGCAACGGCCTTCGAGGGCTACCCGGAACCCCGCCCCGGGGACCCTAGGGGGCTGGCCCTGAGGAGGTTCGTGGAATCCCTGGAGAGGAGGTCTAAGAGAAGGCTACTCGGGGAGGTGATCCGCGTCGCGGTTGTTGATAGGTACGGTAGGGAGGGTTACTACGTAGGCTACACCCTACCGCACGGTCCTGTGGTAGTCGTGAGGAGCGGTGAGGATCTGGTAGGTAGGGTGGTGAACGTGAGGGTAGTGGAGGTCGGGGCTAGGGAGGTCTACGGAGTACCCTCTGGCGACTGAGTCAGCCCCGGATCCTACTCCAGCACGATTATCGGGTCCCCTACGTTTACGAAGTCCCCAGGCCTTACCCTAACCTCCCTAACCCTACCACCCCTACTACTGAACACCTGGACCTCCATCTTCATGGACTCCAGGGTAGCTACTAGCTGACCCGGAGATACGGTGTCCCCTACGTTAACCAGCACCTTAAGAACCTTCCCGGGTATCGGGGCCTCAACAGCTCCTGCGGGAGCTACAGGAGCTGCAGCCGGACGCGTAGGCTGCTGGGGGACCTGAGGCTGGGGCGCTGAAGTGGGTGTTGCCGGTGCTGCCGGGCTACCCGAGGGTCTACCTACCTCAGCTGGAGCCGCGGTAGTAGCCTTAGGTACAGTGGTAGGGGTGGGTGTTGCAGGTACCGGAGTAGTTGCACCGACCTGCCCCTGCCTACTACCTACAGCTACCTCGATCTCAAAGCCCTCTACAATGACCTTAAACCTAGTGGCATCTAGGGGTATGACCTGAACTGAGTACTCCCTACCCCCTACCTTAACTACGTAGCTGTAGGGCTGGCCGCTCATACAGCCTCCGCTAAGCTTGTCTACAGGTTGTTTTAAGCTTATCCGGTTTCCACATCACTTCAAGGTGTACCTGCCTAGCGGTAGTAAGATGTAATTACAGTTAACTTAAAACCTTGGCGAATCCTATCCTCCTGGATCCCGGCCCAACCTAGAGGTGTCTCCTCCTTGGAGCAGTTACCTGGAACTTACTTCAGGGGGGATGTTGAGAACCTCCGGGCACTCTTTAACGTGATCAGAAGTAGAGGTCTCGAACCTATCGGGTACGTGATCCGCGGGGATGCTATTTACTTCGGGTCCCTCAGCTCCTTCGAGCTACTACCGCTAGGTCTTGAGGACGTGCAAGCACCGGGTAGCTACAGACTCTACCGAAATCCGTCGGGCTTCTTTAGGCACTCCTCTAGCTCCCCGAAGTACTGGTTCCACCCACCGGTTCAGAGGGTTCTAGAGGTGTCGGAGGGGTTTGAGGTGGAGGCTGTACAGGAGGGTGGGGGTCCTGTAGCTCTCTTCGGTGTAAAGCCGTGCGATGTAGCCTCCATCGAGGTTCTAGACAGGATACTAAGTAGTGACGATAGCTTCCGGAGTAGGAGGTCCAGGGTTGCATTAGTAGTTGTTGAGGAGTGTACAGTACCGGGGGCTACGTGTTTCTGCGGTACTACTGGTACGGGACCTTCAGCTAGGGGAGGGTACGACATAGCCTACGCTAGGCTGGGGGGCGGCCTAGTGCTATTTAAGTACGGCTCGGAGGTCGGTCTGAAGCTAATTGAGGAGCTGGGGCTTACCAAGGCCTCCGAGGATGAGGTAGCTGAGTACGAGAGGGTTATGGGTAGGGCTAGGGAGGCTACCTCGAGGCTCCCAAAGCTCCAGGAGGTCTCGAGAGCCCTGGAGAGGTCCTTAGCCGACGAGGCCTTCTGGAAGGAGGTCTCATCGAGGTGCGTCGGCTGCGCTAACTGCAACATGGTCTGCCCAACCTGCTTCTGTACGGAGTTCGTAGACTACCTAGAGCCCTCAGGTAGGGCTAGGAGGGTTAGGCAGTGGTTTGGCTGCCTATCCTACACCTACGGTCAGGTAGCTGGGGCGCACTACAGACCCGAGCTCTACATGAGGTACAGGCACTTCGTACTCCACAAGTTCCTGTTCTACCCTAAGCAGGTAGGTCTAGTGGGTTGCGTAGGCTGTGGTAGGTGTGTTACGTGGTGCCCAGTCGGGCTGGACATTAGGGATGTTGTATCTAGGGTGGTGGCTAAGTATGGGAGCTAGGCTAGTCCCTAGGGTAGGTAGGGTTGTGAGGGTAGTTGAGGAGGCTCCACTAGTTAGGACCTACCACATCAGGGTGGGGGGTATCGCGGAGCCGGAGCCTGGGCAGTTCAACGTACTCTACATAAAGGGGTTCGGAGAGGTAGTTATATCGGTATCCAACTACAGCCGCGTAGATGGTGACCTAGTAGTCGAGCACACGGTCAGGGCCGTGGGTACCGTTACATCGTACATGCACTCCAGCATAGATACGGGTAGCCTAGTCGGTGTTAGGGGCCCCTACGGGCGTGGCTGGCCCCTTAGGGAGTTCGAGGGCTTCGACGTACTGGTCGTAGGTGGGGGTATAGGGCTAGCTCCCCTAAGACCTATACTGAAGTATGTCGCTAGGTTCAGGGATCGCTTCGGTAGGTTAGTACTGCTGTACGGTGCTAGAAGACCCGTAGACATGCTGTACAAGTACGAGTACGGGGAGTACAGGGCCATACCGAACTCCTCGGTGCTGTTCTCCATAGACGCACCCTACGTAGGGTGGGACGGCTACGTGGGGTTCGTAACTGACCTGATAGATAGGGTAGACCTAGACCCGCGTAGCTCAGTAGCCTTCGTCTGCGGTCCCGAGGTCATGATGAAGGTAGCTGCGGCTAAGCTGGTTAAGAGGGGGTTTGGGGAGGATAGGGTGTTCCTGTCCCTGGAGAGGAGGTGTAGGTGTGGTATAGGGATCTGCGGAACCTGCCAGCTCGGGCACCTCTTCGTATGTAAGGACGGTCCAGTATTCAGCTATCAGGAGGTTAGGGGCTACCTAGCGGTGAGCGGTCTATGAGGAAGGTATCCGTAGCTGTCGTTAAGCTAACCTCGTGCTCCGGCTGCATAAACGAGTTCCTCTACGCAGTAGCGTCAAGCCCCGAGCTACTGAGGAGGGTTACCCTAGTCTACGCTACGGAGTTCCAGGACCTCAACACCCTGGAGGAGGTGGACGTAGCACTGGTGGAGGGCTCCGTAGCTACCCAGCAGCAGGAGGAGCTGGTTAAGAGCGTGAGGAGTAGGGCTAGGCTGGTAGTAGCCCTCGGGACCTGTGCAGTATTCGGAGGGGTCCAGGCTGCTAGGGTCGGTGAGGACCTTAGGAGGGTTATCCTAGCGTCCTACCCGAACCCGGACTTCGTATCCGTCCTACCGGAGGTTAGGAGCCTGGATAGGGTGGTTAGGGTAGACGTAAGGCTCCAGGGTTGCCCGGTTAACGGGGACTCCCTAGCTAGACTCCTGGTCAAGGTTATCTATGGCGGTGGTGAGGTATCCATAGTTGAGAACGCGTGTTCGGAGTGTAAGAGAGCCGGAGTCCAGTGCGTTATGGTCTCGAAGGGGGTACCCTGCCTAGGGCCGGTGACGTTCGGGGGTTGCGGTGCTTTATGCCCTAGCTTCGGGAGGGGTTGCTACGGCTGCTACGGGCTTAACACATCTCTAGTCGATGCCGAGAGGTTGGCTAAGTTCCTAGAGGTACTGGAGAAGATGGGTATGAGTAGGGAGGATGTAAACTCCCTACTCAAGTCCTTCAGTTACTCAGCCCTAGCAAGGCTCCAGGCCAGGGGGTGAGGGGAGTGCTCCACAGCGTACTCACACGTGTTGAGGGTGAGGGTGAGGTAGTACTTAAGACCGAGGACGGGAGGATAGTCGGGGTTGAGGTTAGGATATCCGAGGCGCCGAGGTTCTTCGAGTACCTAGTACGCGGTAGGCTGTACACGGAGGTCCCGGACCTTGTTAGTAGGATATGCGGTCTCTGCGGGGTCTCCTACGTTATAACAGCGTGTAGAGCCTTCGAGAGCTGCCTAGGGTTGGAGGTCCCCGAGGATGAGGATAGGCTTAGGATGGCCGCCCTAGCGGCTGAGAGGGTTAAGAGTCACGTAATACACGTAGCCTACCTAAACCTACCGGACCTCATAGGCCTGGGCTCCCTCGGTGAGCTCTTCGAGAGCTACGCACACGTGTTCCAGAGGGCATCCAGGGTGGTACTCTGGGCTAGGAGGGCTATGGAGGTCCTAGGTGGGAGGTTCCACAACGTAGTTAACGCTAGGGTTGGAGGTGTCTACAGCTTCCCCAGTATGGAGAGGGTTAGAGCTCTACGTAGGGACCTGGATGAGGTACTCGGGGGGTTCCTAGAGCTAGCTAGGTTCGTCCTAGGTCTTAAGAGCATATCGGAGGAAGTACACAGAATCAGGTACATGGCTGTAGCTGGATCCAACGGCTACGCCTGGGTCGGGAGTGGGGTAGTACTCGACGACGGGACCTACGTAGATGTCGGGTCCTTCGAGAACTACGTACTGACCGAGCAGGTAGGCTACTCCAACGCACTCAGGTACAGGCTACTCACCGGTGAGCCCTACCTAGTCGGCCCTCTAGCTAGGTTCAACACCTACCTAGGGTACCTGAGGGAGGAGGTTAGGGAGCTACTTGAGGAGTTCGGCTGGTACAGACCCCTAGGAGGGGTTCAGCAGAGTATCGTAGCTAGGGTAGCCGAGACTTACCATACCCTACTCGAGCTGAGGGACTTCCTAGAGGGTTATAGGGAGAGGACCGTGGGGGGAGTGGTACGCCCTGAGAGAGCTAGAGGCCCCTGCGTAGCGGTTACCGAGGCACCGAGGGGTGTACTCTACCACAGGTACCTCCTAGACAGTAACCTAAGGGTTAGGAGCTCCAACATAATAACCCCCACAGCCCAGAACCTAGCGTGCATGGAGTACATAGTAGGGAGTAAGCTCTACGGCTCCAGCTTCGACGGTAAGGCTATAGAGGTGGCTAAGAGCTTAGTCAGGGCCTTCGACCCCTGCATATCCTGCTCAGTACACGTTACCGCAGTCGAGGGCGCCGACCACCCTAGGCTACCCTCCTAGGCTTCTGGGACTTTAGCTACGGGTTACCTCACTCCTCGGTTTAGCTAGCTCCTCCAGCCTAGCCCTCCTCCTCGCGAGGACCTCGCCGAGGTCCGTACACGGTATTAGCGGCTGCCCACCGCCGAGTGGGCAACCACCTAGGCAGACCTCCAGAACCAGCCCGCCGCACCCTCCGCCGAGGTTTTTGCGTAACTCATTCAGGGATCCACCCTCCTCATCGCCGCGCCCGGCACCCAGAGGACGGCGTCGGGCCTCTCCTCACCTAGAGCCAGGTAGCTCAACCTCCTAATGGTTAGCTGGAGCTCCCTAGCGGTTACAGCCCTGAGGCCTGCTGCCTTCCACGAGAGACGCTGGGTCACGTAGACAGCTCCCAGGGATATCGCAGGCCTCGGTAACTCCACCCTAACCTCTGGTAGGTACCTACTCTCAGCCGGAGACTTAGCTGCGACCACTCCCTCTACCCGGTTCAGCTCGCTCAGCGGTCGTAGACAACTACGTACCTGAAGCTGAGGGCCTTTGCAGCAGCTACTACCTGCTGTGGTGTAAGCCCTCAGACTCGGCTTGGGAGGCTAGGGCCTCTGGCTTTACGTAGGCTGTCTCGAAGCATACGTAGATCACGTACCTACCGATGGGTTCGAGCCTGAACTGGTGGTAGAAGGTGGCTACGTTAAGTACCTCAGAGACCGGTATACCGAGCTTCTCGGCAACCCCCTCCACGGCCTCCCTAGGTAGGTACCTGAAGGTCTTCTGGACCTCCTGGAGTATCGGTATAAGCCTACTCCTATCCCTACCGAACTTGGTGACTAGGTCGTCTACGTAGCCACCTAAACCCATCTAACCCCTTCGCCTAGAGTACCCTGGGAGGACTTAGGGACGCGTTAGTTTAGTTTAGGTAGAGCCAGTTACAAGTGATTAACCCGGGTTCCGGGGGAGGGGCTAGCCCTGGGTCGGTACCCGGTAGCGTCCGCAGTGCCCCGGCTAGACCTTCGGGAAGAAGTACTTACACCTACAGGCCTTACTCCTTATGCACCTACCTAACACTATCTCGGACATCCTAGTAGCTAGGTACTTCAGGCTACTGCAGGCCTCCGTACTACAGTGGATTCCGTCCAATATCCGGAGGACCTTATCTGCTACAGCTGTAGCTGACTCCACGTCCTCGGTTAGGATAGCCCCTATCAGGGCTCTAGCTGATTCTAGGATCTGCTCCAGTGCTTCATCCACCTCTACCCTACCCCTCCCCAGCCTAGTTACTGAGTCTATCAGTTCCTTAACGTACTCCAAGGCCAGGGCCAGGTCCACGGCTTCGTAGGTATCTAGTGAGCCCTGGGCAGCGCTGTACTTGATGACTCTGAGTAGGTGGAGGTACTTCCTCATGAACTCGCGGTACATAGGTCCCGGGTAGCCTACCTCCTCGATCTCCTCGAGGGCTCTATAGACCACCGGCTCGAAGTTCCTCAGTAGCTCGGGTAGCCTAGTCTCGACGTCCGTGAAGACTACCTCGTGTACCGTAGACTGGGGGTTACCCATCAGTAGGAAGCTGGGGACCACCTCCCTGAGCCTCTCCGATAGTTTAACCAGCTCCTCATACCCCGACCTCACCTTAACCCTAGTCACACCCTCGAAGTACGAGGCCACCAGCTTCCTGAGGGCTACCTCCTCCCTATCGACCTCGACCATTATATTCACATCCTCCGCAGTACCCTCACTACTGTAGGGCGTTATCACGACCTTAGAGCCGTCGAACACCAGGTTCACCCTATCCCCAGGCCTAAGCCCTAGGACCTCAGCCCACCTCTTCGGGAGGATGACAGATAGAGAACCCCTCCCGACTACGTTAACCCTCTTAACCAGCCGCTCGGACATTCCTACCCTTAAGTAAGTGTAACTAGACGTTTTTATAGCTGGAATCCTCCCGAACTACTCAGCGGTGGACTAACTACTCGAACTACTTAGGAACCCTAACTCCCTCAGCTACCGGGAGGTAGAGCTAGGTCAGTGAGGTGAGTACCCGGCCAACCCACGTAGGTAGCCTCGATAGTTAGTTAGTCGACCGTCTAACCTATTAACCCGGTTAGGTACCCTAACTACGTAGCCTCACCCACTAGTGAGCTAGGAGACCGGCTGAGCCAGCTAAGGGGTGGTGTGTAGAACTCTACTAGCTGGAGACCGGGTAGTTCAGTGGACCGACCGGTTGAGCTGTAGGTAGCTCCAGTTAGGTACCTTAACTAACTGCAGGTAGGCTTAGCAGAGTGGGCTAGGGTCGGTAGCACCTAAGGCCCGTCTAACCTAGGGCTGGGGAGGGCCTAACCTCCCAGGGGTAAGCTCATAGAGTTTATGGTCTCTGGGAGGCTACTTAGGCCTAGGTTAAACACTACGGGGTAGAGTTAAGCCGGGGTTAACTACACCAATAGACCCCTAGAGAGGGGGCGGGGTCCATCCCCACCCGAGGTGGGGTAGGGGGTTACTTGAGCTGATGGAGCTGATGGGGTAGCTTAGTGCCCCCGGGTCTGCAGACCCCGTACACTACGTTGTGGATCGGTTAGTCCACCGGGTAACCCACTAAACGCTAGATCCCTACCTAAAGCCGTAGGTAGCCCCGGTAGCGGGTTACTAGACCCCACGGCCTACCGGTTCTCTAGGTAGGTACTCGGGTAGTGGTCTGAGGTTTGTACTAAGTAGGGCGTACGACCCCCGGTGATCTAGCCGATCCCAGCTCTAGCCCGTGGTTAGAGGTCTTTGGGAGTCTGCGGTAGGACCTACCGTAGCTGATGTTCAAGTATGTGGTGGGCTGAACCGGGTACTAACAGGTAGACGTGTAGTGCGGGACGTTGGTCTGCGGGACCTTATACTGGTGTAGGTTCCCCAGTCTAGACTCGAGGGTCTTCCACCGGGTCTGGGGGTTTGGGCTCTACTCTAGGGGTCTACCTTCAGATCTTCAGCTCTATGAACCGCGGCTTCGCGCTGTACTTCAGCTCCGGCTCCCTCTGCTTCGGCTTCTCCAGTATGAATAGCTTCTCGTGGTATATCAGTAGGAAGTCCCTGTCCCTTAGCTTGCTCCAGACCTCCCTAGTTGTCTTCATCCTGTGCTGGACCTTTACTACCTCCTCCTTTAAGACGAAGCCTACGTCGAGTAGGGTTATCAGGGCGTAGTGTGTTATAGGTACGTAGTGTCTCTTAATCCTAGTATCACCGATTAGGATACCTAGTACACTGCCGGGCTTCAGTACCCTGTAGACCTCCCTTGCAACTTGCTTCAGCATTGTAAGGTACTCCTCCAGACTCCTAGCTCTGGATAGGTCCCCCTCAATCTCCTCCCCACCGTACTCTATGATGTTGAAGTAGGGTGGGTAGCTACCAGGTCTACGGAGCTATCCGGTACCTCATCGAGGTTCCTCGCATCGCCGTGGTAGACCCTGTACCAGGTACCGGTGCTGTAGCTACCCGCGGTACCACCTCCAGCATACCCCGCGAGACCCCCGACCCTCCCCTCCCTCAGGGCCTTAGTGAGGTAGTAGAGTCTGTGGTGTGTTAGCATGACGGCACCGTAGTTTATGTCCACAGCTATGCAGTTCCTACCCAGTAGTAGGACCTCTATACAGGTCGTCCCCGAGCCGACCATCGGGTCTAGGACAACGTCTCCGGGGTTCGTATACCTCAGTATCAGCACGCGGGGTACCTGGGGGCCCAGTTACCCCTGTAGTCCCCTCTGTGGATAGCCCAGAAACCCCTCACGGGAAAGCTCCAGACGGTTGTGGAGACGTCCGTAAGCTCCTCGGGTAGGGGCTCGAGCCTCCTAACCTCTATAGGCTCGAGGGAGATTACCTGGTCCTCGATAGCGATAGCCCTGTACTTGGAGACGAAGCCCAGGTACTCCTCTACGGGGACTTCCCTCATAGCGTTTCCCCGCTAACGGTACTTGACGGTATTTATAAATATTTGTAATCCCGTTAGCGAGGTTGCACCTCTGTGTGGGTTCACCAGCTTCACCCACACTTCATGGGTGCCTGTCGAGCCCAACGCCACGGGGCTCCCATCTGAGTTTAGGTACTTCAGCCCGATGTTTACCGCTCCTACGACGTCTCTTTCAAGAGCCCCCCGCTCACCTTTGCTACTCTAAGAACTATTTTCATTACCTTTACTCTCTTGAGCCCCTTCACCGCAGAGCGGATCACCAGGGGCTCAAACCTCTTAACCCTCCTACCTGTGAATGGATCTCTGGAAGATGTACCTCTTTCAGAGACCTTGACGACGTGTATGGGCTTCTCGTCGAGTAGCTCAATTAACTTCTTAACGCTCCACTGGTGAATCCTGTGCCTTAGTTTACTGATAGCATCCTCCTCCATCCTCTCCTTAGCCTTCTCATCAATGTTGCCAACCACCACTACAGCTCCGTTCTCGACGGCAAGTTTCTCTATGAACTTTGCTGTCTTTCTCAGCACGTCTAGCTTTCTCTCCTTCTCGCGAAGCTTCCTAAGCTTCTTCCTAACCTCTCTGACCTTAGTTGATCTGCCTAAGGTTATCCTCTTCCTCCTCTCAGAGTAGGCGATGACTATTCTCCCAAGACCGATCTCAGCTCTATAAACATCACTTAGTACGCCGCCTTTAAAGAGGGCGATAGTAACGTTGTTCTCGTTAACATCTACAGCAACGACGTTCCTAGGGTCGTAGCCGACCTCGAACTCTCTAGTGAAGGTTAGATATGCGACTACCTTCCTACCTAGGGTCTTAAACCTCAGCTCGCTAGCCAACCTCCAACCACTATAGAGATACCTGTATAGTTGTTTATGGTTTCTGTAGTGGAGCTCTACCCAACCTCTGTGAGTCCTCAGCTTAACGGCTCCGCCCTCAAGCCTCCAGTCCTGTGAGTCTGAGTACGTTATTGCTACTCTCCTAACCTCTGGTTTATCCTTGTACACCTTGCCTCTCTTCTTACGCTCTCTAAATGACTTCGCCCTCCTAGTAGCATCCCTGTAGGCACCCTTAATCACCCTGGTAGGGAGCCACGGGTACCTCACCCTAAACTCCTCGTAGAAGACTTTATGTAGTGTCTCCTGGGATGCCCTGTACTTAACGGCGTACTCAACCATCTCAACGAGCATCTCCCTGTAAGCACCCTCAATCTCCCTTAGAGCCCTCCTAGAGTATTTATTAGCGTAGCAATCGAGGACAACGGTCTTAACTAAAGTCTTTGACTGCCTCTCCAATACAGCTCACCACCTCTTTGTATCGCTTAGATCTTTTGCCATATATCCTAGATGCAAACGAAGTAACTATCTCTACGAAGTCTTCAACAAGCTCTCGAACATAGTTCTTCGGCTCCTCCTGGAATGCAACGTAGACGTCTACTCCAAGAATGCTGAAGAGCGTTTTGAGGTACTCGAAACCGAACCTAGTTAACCTATCTCTGTATGCAACCACTACTGCCTGTATCTCCCCCCTCTTAGCCATCTCGACGAGCTTCCTCAACCCCCTTCTATTCTCATTCAAACCACTAGCGATATCTATGACAACTACGTATTCAGCGTTCGGGAGGTTCTTGGAGACCCAGAGCTTCAAAGCTTCAACCTGCCTCTCCAAGTCATTTCTCTGAGTGTTTGAGGAGATTCTAGCGTATATTGCCACACGCTCAACCCTCTGAACGCCTCTAAGAACCCTCTCAACCTCGCTATAGGGAATCCTCCACCTACCGTGGACGCTGTAAGCAGCAATCCTACCACTCTTAATCCACTTAATCACAGTAACCCTCGAAACACCCAAAAGCTTCGCAAACTCCCTAGTACTAAGATACCGCTCACCCAACGCATTGTACCAAGTATTTACAAGAATTCACAGATATTTAAACTTATCGTTAGTTCTGCAACAGCCTAAACTTCAGGCTAGCCCTGCGTGAGCTACTTTAGCTACCCTCGCTACGGGCAGCCCCCTCCTTTAGGTAGGTGTTAAACCACCTCAGTAGGTGCTTGAGCCTAGCCTCACGTAGGCTAGGCCTTCCGGACCAGCCGAAGGTATGCCCACCGCTTTCGAATAGTACTAGCTCCACCTCCCTCCCCCTTAGCTTCAGAGCTGTGAACAGAGCTATGGCCTGGTCTAGCCAGCACCTGTAGTCGTCTAGGCTGTGGACTATCATCAGCGGGGTCCTAACCCTATCCACGTAGTACAGGGGTGACTTAGCATGTAGCTTCTCCCAGTTAGTCCAGGGGTCCCCACCGATCTGATCCGGGACGAAGTGGGGACCTATATCCGTTGTTAGGTACTCAGCCTCCCACATCGATATACCGTTCTGCGAGACAGCAGCTCTAAACCTATCGGTCTGGGTTACTATCCAGTTGACCATGTAGCCCCCGTAGCTTATCCCGGTAATACCCACCCTATCTGAGTCTATGAAGTTGAACTCCCTTATGGCGTGGTCCAGGCACTCCACGATATCCTGGTAGTCCCTCTCACCGTAGTGCTCCCTGATATCAGCGAACTCCTCACTATAGCCATCACTCCCCCTGGAGTTACAGTACACCACCGCGTAGCCGTTTGATGCGTAGAGCTGGAACTCGAACATGAAGCTCCAGCCGAACTTACTCTTAGGTCCTCCATGGATCCACAGGATAGCCGGGTACCTCCCCCCCTCAACACGGTCCACGGGCTCTATGACCCAGCCCTCGACCTCAGCACTGTCGCTAGCCCTAAACCTGAAGTACCTAGGCTCCGAGACCCTATACTCCCTCACTACCTCGTTAAACCTAGTTACCTTAGTAGCCCCACCACCGACTCTAGCTACCCATAGGTCGGCCGGCTCCGTAGCTGTGACCTTAACGAAGGCTACGACACCATCACGGACATCGTACTCCCAGACGACGTAGTCACCATCGAGGGCAGGCCCTAGGGTTCTCCCCGTAGTTAAGTACCTGTAGAGGGAGTACCTACCGCCCTTAGAGATGGGGAAGTAGACGTAGTCACCATCCCACACAGGCCTAGGCTCAGCAGAGGCAGGACCTCGGAGGTCGTAGTAGACCCTCCTCGAAACCCCCAGGCCTAGACTACGCGTCACAGACTCGAGCTGGAGGTCCTCGAGGTTCAGCAACCACAACTCCTCGTGCGCTGCGAACCCCCTCCCCCTTCCTAGGTCCCTACCGAAGAAGGCTAGGTACCTACCTGTAGGTGATACGGCTAGAGGGCCTATCCAGAGGTCGTACCCCAGCTTCACCTCCTCAGCAGATCCATCTACCCTAACTACTACTAGGGATGTTCTGTAGGGTCTCAAGGTATCCCTAGCTACCGAGGCTATTAGATACCTACCTAGAGGGTCCGCAGCTACGTAGTTATAGCTGAACTCATCCCTGGTAAGCCTCTCCACAGAACCCCCGCGTACATCGAGGAGGTACACCTGATTCCTCACGTTGTAGACGAATCCGGAGCTCTCGAACCACACCGGCCAGTACCTAACGACGCGGACCCCGGGCTCCTCCTCGTAGAGCTTGGTCGGGATCGTCAGGGCTACCACCTCCTTGGTAAGCCACGTAGCCGACGAAGCCGGGGTCTGAAGTCTTGCGATAGCGAAGTCTGTACCCCTATTCAGGTTCACGAGTCTAACCTCAGCACCACCCCCATCCAGTACCCTCTGGTACAGTAGGGTGGAGCCGTCGGGACTCCAAGCTGGGGTAGAGTCCGAGGGACCTGAACTCACGTATACGGGGTTCCCGCTGAGGTCCGTAACCCATACCCTAACATCGTAGCGGTCCCTAGTTCTATCGGGTTTGGCCGTAACGAAGGCGATCAAGTCACCGCGGGGAGACACGGTAACCCTACCGAAGGATGTGAACCTGTTGATGTCCTCCGGGGTGAACCTCCTACTCACCAGGTAGCACCGTACCCTAAACTACAACTAGTTAAAATACCGCCCTGAGGTAGGTCCTTGGCGGCACTTGCTAAGGAGTGCTGTGGGCCAGCCTATAAGCTACCCCTAGGTGTCTAGCGGGGACTACCCTGCTGGAGGGGTCTGCAGCTAGGGGGCTGATAGGTCTGGGGCTGGTCGTCTACCTAGTTACCTCGCTGGTCCTTAGAAGTAGGAGGACCTACATACCTGTGTGGAGTATCGTGGCATTCTCAGCCTTCGTTACTGTGGTTACGGGGTTGGTGAGCTTCGACGAGATCGGTCTAGTCGTAGACCTCGACGTAATCCTGTTCCTGATAGGTATGTTCAGCCTGGTGAGCCTCGCTGAGTCGTCGGGGCTTCTCTCAGCCCTCTCCACGTGGTTTATAGGTAGGTTTAGGAGTAGGTACTCCGTAGTATACGCGTCCTCAATTACGTTCGGTGCACTAGCTGCCTTCGCAGTTAACGATACGGTAGCACTCATGGGCCCACCGATAGCCTACACCATCTCCAGGGCGACGGGTGTAGACCCTAAGATGATGTTCCTACTACTAGCCTACTCCCTCACAGTAGGCTCAGCCATGACCCCCGTGGGGAACCCCCAGAACGTACTGATAGCCGTGGAGAGCGGTATCCCAGCACCCTTCGTACAGTTCGCGGTGGTACTCACCGTACCGACACTGATCAACCTAGCCCTAGTCCCGCTAATACTACTCAAGGTCTTCAGGGTTGAGAATAGGCCTGTAGCCGTGGCCATGGTACCCCACGAGCTTATTAGGGATAGGCGTGATGCCGTACTAGCAGGTCTAGGCTTACTCACAACTGTAGTAGCCCTAGTGGCGAACGACCTAGCGGAGCTCCTGAACCTACCCCACGTAACCCGCAGGGGCTTCATACCGTTCATCGTAGCTGCAGGTACGTACGTACTCTCCAGAAACCCCAGGGCTGTACTAGCAGGTGTTGACTGGGGGACTATAGTGTTCTTCATAGCCATGTTCATAACCATGGAGGGTGTGTGGAGGAGTGGTATACTACAGCCACTACTGACCCTAGTACTACCTGGTAGGCTCGGTAAGGTGGAGAGCGTACTCACGGTTACCTTACTGTCGATTCTACTAAGCCAGGTACTGAGTAACGTCCCCCTAGTAAAGCTCTCCATGGAGTTCCTAAAGAGCTGCGGCTACGGACCTTCAGATACTAATGTGTGGCTAGCCCTAGCAGCTACATCAACAATAGCAGGTAACCTAACCATCCTCGGGGCAGCTTCGAACATAATCGTACTGGAAACCCTGGAGAGTAGGATGGGTACCTCAATAACCTACACCGAGTTCCTTAAGGTAGGGGCTGTGGTAACCCTAGTCAATACCCTGGTATACCTACCCTTCCTACTAGTATAGACCGGTAAGAGCCTCTTTAACCGTACCTACTGCGGGACTGTACTATCCCGGTTCGGACTAGTTAGAGGTATAGGGGTTTAAGGAGATCTAGAAACTCCTTAGTTTAAGCTACTTCTTCTCCTCTTTCTTCCCCTTCTTCCTACCGCACTTACCGGGCACGCTCCCACCGCCTCCAACCTCAGTGGTTAGGTTATTTAAAAGCGTATGGTCAAGGAACCTTCGGGTTTTAACTGTATGCATGTGAGCTTAGGGGGTCTGGTGTGGGTTCCGAGGTCTCCGAGGCTAGGAAGGCTGCGGCGATTAAGGCTATGGAGTACCTGGGTAGGGCTAGGGTTGTGGGTCTGGGTACTGGTTCAACTGTTGAGGTATTCCTTAGGCTAGCCTCCGGTAGGTTAATGGATAGGGTTGTGGTTGCCTCGTCTACGGATACGGCTCTACTGGCATCTCAACTGGGGCTCAGGGTCCTAGACCCATCTACTGTTGATAGGGTGGACTTATACGTTGACTCTGCTGATGAGGTAGACCTCCTCGGTAGGATGGTTAAGGGTGGTGGAGCCGCTATGACTATGGAGAAGGTACTGGCCTCCGCAGCTGACCTCAGGGTATTCGTAGTCGATGAGCTTAAGGTGGTACCGAGGGTACCCCACGCTAGGCCTATACCGGTCGAGGTCCTACCGCAGGCCATTAGCTTCGTTAGGAGGAGGTTGGGTGAGCTAGGTTACAGTGTATCGGTTAGGGTATCCCAGGGTAAGAGGGGTCCGGTAGTTACAGACCTAGGTGGTGTAGTCCTAGACGTTACCCCACCTAGGGATGCCGACCTAGTGGAGGTTGCGAGGACCCTTAGGAGTATCCCGGGGGTCGTAGAGCACGGGCTATTCGTAGACCTGGTGGACGTATTGGTAATAGGTAGGCTGAGCGGTAGTGTTGAGACAGTTACCTTCAGGAGGTAGGGGTCAGCAGGTACGTACTAGCTTAGCTATGAAGTAGCCCGGTAGGTCGTGTAGGTGTGGGTGGAACCTCGCGTACCTACTCCAGTAGACTCCGGTAACTCCCCTGGATGCCCTGGGGATAGCTACGTCGACAGCTTCGAAGCACCTGAACTCCTCTAGGAACTCCTCAACAACCTCCTCGTTCTCCTCGATTGTTACGGTACAGGTTGAGTAGACTACCGTACCCCCGGGCTTAACAACCGCAGCTGCAGCCCTCAGGAACTGGAGCTGGTAGCTCTTTAGGACCTCAACGTCCCTGTAGCTCCTCCTATCCTCTAGCTTAGGTCTAACACCTAGGGCTGTACAGGGTGGGTCTACCAGTACCCTATCAGCCCTAATCCACGGGAAGTCCTCGTGTAGGTACCTAGAATCGGCTACCCAGACCTCGACATAGGGTAGGTGGCCCAACCTAGAGAGCTCCTCCCTCATCCTAGCAACCTTACTCCTCGAGTGGTCGAAGGCTAGGACGTAGCTCCTCCCCCTAGTTAACTCAACTACGTGACCTGTCTTACCCCCGGGTGCTGCACACATATCCACGATAACCTCACCGGGCCTCGGATCCAGGACCCTGGATACGTACATAGCTGGGAGGCTCTGGGGGTATACCAGCCCCTCGGTAAACTCGGGTAGCTCCCTCACCCTAGGGGCCCTGTAGAGGGATCTGTAGACCTCTACAACAACCCCCCTACGCCGCCTAAGGGCCTCGTAGCAGTCTGCCACCAGCACACCTTCGGCTACCGGTAGACCCCCTCTAGTAACTACGGTGACCTCATCGCCGACGGTAGCTCCCTCAGGGCACCTAAGGACCCCGGGGGCGTAGAGGTTAGCTCCGAGGGCGACGGACTCGGCAGCCTCCTTAGCTGCTACGACTACCCTACCCCTAAGCCTGACCTCGAAGGGCCCCTCAACGGTAAAGTATATAGCCTCGGGAAGCTCCTCATCAACCCCGACCTCCAGCCCCCTACTAGCTAACCTCCTAACAACCTCCGCGGGCTCCGCCCTCAGCGTGTTAACCCTGACGTAGAGCCTCCTACCGGGTTGAGCTAGACTAGCTAGAAAACCCTCCAGGGACTCCCCGTAGACCCTCCTCAGGGACTCCAGTAGCCTACTATCGTACTCCAGCATCGTTTGTCCCTAGATACGATGAATGAACATGAATCGATAAGGGTGAGCATCTAGGGACTTTCTCCTCACCCACCCCTTCACCGGTAGCACAGCTACCTCCGGAGCGGGCTCACAGGGCATCGTGGTGAACGGCACGCACCCCTCTGGAGCTGCCACACCGGTTTATCGGGGCATTGCCCCTCATCCACGCCATAGGCAGGAACCAGAGCTTATAAACTCAACTCCTAAACATCCTAAACATCAGCTGCGAAACACTCCAGTTCGACCACTATGAGCTGGTAACCGGGACTATAGCTGGTGCAGGTGGTCACTAGGACTAGGTTGAAGAAAAGAGTGTTACGTAGGCCGAGTCACTTGGGTTATTTAGATGGGCTGGGAGCAACCCTTTAGAGAGGGAGTTAGTGGATGTTAAGGGAAAAAAGGTGGTGTGAGCTTGGACGTTCGGAGGTTCTTTTGTGAGTGAACTACTTCTTAGCGGGCTTCTTCTCCTCCTTCTTTTCCGGCTTCTTCTCCTCCTTCTTCTTAGGCTTCTTGGACATGTTGAGTTCCTCGTGTAAGGAGTAGAGGGAATGCTTTTAAGTACCGTAAGCACTACCTAAGTATAACCCCTTACGGTAAGTAGCTGACGGGGGGTTATCTTACCTTATTTGACTCTCTGAAAGACTTCGTGCGGTTCCCGAAGATCCGCCAAGGTGGTTGAAGCTCGCCCCCTAGGGTTGGGGGAAGTTGGTCCAGAGTGAGACCGTCTCCCTCCTCTTAAGTTCCCTAATCGCCCTATCCAGGTACTTGTAGACCGTGGAGTGCTGGCGCCCCTGTGCGAGCATCTCTATAGCTCTCCTAGCTAGCTCCGCCCTACTGTACTCACCTATTATAGCTACAGTATCCCTGCATACGCTTATGTAGGTCCCCGTTACCTCCTCTATGGTCTTCCTAGCCCTCCCCTCCTCACCTATTATCCTACCCTTAATCCTCGTTAGGTGGCTCTCCCCCTCCCCTACGTAGTCCCTTAGGTCTATGACTAGGAGTACTACGTTATCGTCGTAGAGAGCTGAGGCCCTCTCGTAGGAGAAGCAGTGGTCTATAGCCTTCACAATCTCCTGGGCCTTAAGTAAGTTGGCCACCGGCGTATAGGGGGTCGCGGGTTCTATTAATGCTGAGCAGTTAACACTATCAACAGTTAGCCTAACCCCTAGGCGGTTCTCTATATCCTTAATAGCACGCCCACCCTCCCCTATAAGGACCCCGACCCTATCCTCATGCACCCTTACGTAGATCTTCGTAGCACCCGGAACCGTCCTCTGCCCAACCTCACCTCCCATACCTACATCCCGGACCTACAGCTACTGTAACTTCGGGCTATAAGAGTGTTAAGGAGTGAGTAGTCCTTACCGAAGCTAAGTAGATATAAGCCTACCTATGAGTTTGGGGGAAGGGGTTTCGGAGTGTGCCAGACCTCTAGTGGGGGGAAGGTTACGGGTGTTAGAGTATGGCTACCTAGGTTAACGAGGTTTGAGAAGGCTAGGATAATCGGTGCTAGGGCCCTCCAGCTAGCTATGGGAGCCAGGCCTCTGATAGACATAGGTAAGCTCCCATCCAGGGACTTCATAGCTATAGCTAAGGAAGAGCTTAGGAGGGGGGTACTACCCTTTACTATAGTACGTAGACTACCAAACGGTACTAGGGAGCTTATACCCGTTCCAAAGTTAATAGAGGCGGAGAGAACGCTATTTGGTGAGGTAGAGCTTTGAGGTCTGAGGTAGAGCCGGTACTAGGTAGGTACTGCAGTATAGCCCTAACCTACGAGGGGCCCGGCTTCCTGGAGTACGTAGTTACTGGAGGTAGTTTAGAGCCGTTCTTCCCCGAGGTATTCCGGGAGTTGGTGAAGGCGGGTTACCAGCCGATACTGGTACGGCGGGATGGTCAGGAGGTCGTGAGGATCTTCAAGGTAGGTGTAGGGGGGTTTAGTAGGTTTACGTATTACGCCCTAGCCATAGCTACCGTCGCCGCCATAGCCTTTACCGGGTATCTAAACTCCCTCTCCTTCCTAGAGTGCCTTGGGGAGACCGCTGGGGTGGCCCTACCTACAGCCCTCTTCACTGTCTCAGTACTCGTACCCCTAGCACTCCACGAGCTAGGTCACTTCCTAGTCTCAAGGGCTACTGGGACCCCTACACCACTACCCCTCTTCATCCCAGCCCCGGCGGTATCCCCCCTAGGGACCTTCGGTGCTGTAATAGCTGTGAGGTTCCTACCTAGGGATAGGAGGACCCTAGCCCTCCTAGGTCTCTCCGGACCTGCCGTAGGTACCGTAGCCTCACTCATAGCTATGCTGGTAACCCTCAGGCTATCGCCTACCCTAAGACCTGAGGAGCTGGCCTGCCCCGAGGTGACCCCGATAGGCTTCGTACCTGTAGCTACCTACCTAGCGATTAGAGCAGGTCTAATACCCGTAGGTGAGGGTGAGATCGTACTACTCCACCCAGCGGCCCTAGCCTCCATGATCCTACTCCTAATACACTTCGCAAACCTACTCCCCATAGGGCAGCTAGACGGAGGCCACGTAGTTAGGTCCCTAACAGGTATGAATGTCCACAGAGTCGTTAGCCTAGCCGTACCCGCAGTCCTGGTAGTCCTAGCAGTACTCATACCTACGTACAGGTGGCTCGGCTTCTTCGCAGTTCTAGCTATACTAATAGGTGGCTTCAGACCCCACATAGGCTACGCGAACCAGGTCTCAGAGCTCACAGCCGGTGAGAGGACTCTATACGCCCTACTCTACGTACTCCTACTAGCACTTACAGCACCCGTCCCCATCTAATACCGTAGGTAGTAGCCTGACGATGCGGGGTTTGGGATGGGCTCCACACCCTTTTAGGTCTGAAGGTATATGTAGCTACGGGTCGGTATGCGCAGCTCAACAACCTCCTTGAGGGAACCTCCACGTAATTCCGGTTACAGCTACGATCTGTTCGGGTGTTGGAGGAGCTGCTACCGGTAGTACTAGGCTGCGGGTAGGAGGAACCCTATGTGGCCGACCTCCGCGATCCTAGAGTGCTGCGGGAGTCCCCCTAGCCTCCTAGCTACCAGTGGGTGTGGTTGGGGAAGTGCTATTGCTACCGGATAGCTATATCCTGGTAATAGCTGAGAAGCCTAGGGCTGCTGCTAAGATAGCTGAGGCCCTGGGGGCTAGGACTAGGGTTAGGATCGACGGGCTGAACGTCTGGGTGGGTAGACTAGGTAGGGACTACGTGGTTATAGCACCTACAGCTGGTCACCTCTACACTCTCTACACCGAGGATAGGGACTACCCCACCTTCAACTACTCCTGGGGTCCTAGGTGGCTCTACGAGAAGGGCTCCGAGCACCTTAGGAGGTACTACAACGTATTTAAGAAGCTCGCGGGTAGGGCTAGGTACTTCATCAACGCCTGCGACTACGATATAGAGGGCTCCGTCATAGGCTACAACATAATACACCACCTAGGTGACGTTAAGAGAGCATACAGGGTTAAGTTCTCGACTCTAACTAAGGAGGAGCTGGTTAGGGCTTTCAACAACCTACAGCCCCTCGACTGGGGTAACATAGAGTCAGGTATAGCTAGGCACGTACTAGACTGGATCTGGGGTATAAACATTAGTAGGGCTCTAAGCGATATAGTTAGCAGACTCTACGGTAGGAGGGCAGTACTAAGTGCTGGTAGGGTCCAGTCACCTACACTACTAGAACTCGTTAGGAGGTACCTGGAGAGGGCTACCTTCGTTCCGGAGGTAGGCTTTACCCTATCGGTTAAGGTGGTGTACGGAGGTAGGGAGTACGGGCTGGAGAACCTTTTCCAGCCGTTCCGGAGGCTTAGCGATGCGCGGAAGGTCCTCGAGACCCTTAAGGAGAGTAGTAGACTGGTTGTAGAGAGGGTTGAGAGGAGGGAGGTTAAGCTACCCCCTCCACCCCCCTTCAACCTAACCGAGCTCCAGCTGGAGGCTGCGAGAATATTTGGCCTCTCACCTGCTAAGACCCTTGAGATCGCTGAGTCCCTCTACCTAGACTCCCTCATAAGCTACCCGAGGACTAACTCCGAGAAGCTCCCGAAGACCATAGATAACACCTCCATACTCAGGAGGTTGGAGTCCCTACCTAAGCTCGGGGTATACGCGTCGGAGCTACTCAGGAGGGGGCTCCTGAGGCCCCGGGAGGGGGAGCGCGAGGACCCTGCACACCCAGCTATACACCCAACCGGATACCTACCCGGTAGGAGGCTTAGGAATACCGAGGCCGACCTCTACGAGATGATCGTTAGGAGGTACCTAGCCTCATTCTACCCGGAGGCCGTGGTTGAGGAGATCTCCTACACCCTCGTAGAACCGTCTACAGGGCTTAGGTTTAGGCTCTCGGGTAGGAGGGTCCTGAGGTACGAGTGGCTCAAGGTGTACACGTACAAGAGGGTTGAGTCATCCGAGGTACCTAGCCTAACTGCGGGAACCAGCCTAGCTATTTCCTCAGCTAGGTTGGTTAGGGTGTACAGTAAACCCCCGACACTTTATAGTAAGGCTACGATACTGAGATGGATGGAGGAGGTCGGGATAGGTACCGAGGCAACTAGGGCTGAGATTATAGAGACGATATTCAGGAGGGGCTACGTTAGGGGTAGTAGGATAGAGGTTACCGAGCTAGGGCTGGATGTAGCTAGAATACTCAGTACACTATTCAAGGAGGTAACCGAGGTGGAGCTAACTAGGGAGTTCGAGAGGAAGTTGAGGGAGATAGCCTCAGGGGTTAGGACTAAGGAGGATGTAATCGAGGAGGCTAAGGCTAAGCTCAGGGAGAAGCTCCTGGAGGTTAAGAAGATGCTGTTCGAAGATAGGGTGGAGGTCGTTAAAGAGAAGGCTGGACTGGGGTCTAGCTCAACTAGCTGTGCAGTATGCGGTAAGGGGGCTGCGGGTAGCTACGGCGGGCTCAGCCTATGTCTAGTACACGGGCTAGCTTACGAGAACGTAGTTAGGGCCTACAGGTCGTGGTCCGAGGGGGCTGGGGTAGGCTTCGAGGACTACCTAAGGACGCTACTAAAGCTTAGGAGCACCGGGAGGTACGCCCGCGAGGTTGCCGAGTACCTGATTAAGAGGGTGAGGTAGCCTACTAGCGGAACCCTAAAGGTCGCACCACCCACGTTCAGGACCTTCCCAACTACGGCCTCGTAGGGTACTGGAGGGTCTGGGGCCCAGTTATTATCCCCCTTAGTCACTATACCGAAGGGACCTAGGGATACTACCCTATGTATTATGAGACTACTACCGCGGCGGTACACAACTATATCACCAACCGAGAGCTCCCCAGGCTTAACCCCCCTAACTACGACAACCACATCACCAGTCTGGAGGGTGGGCTCCATCGATGTCCCCTCAATAACAGCTAGAGTTACGTATCCTAGAGCCATGAGTACCAGTAGAGCTACCGCAAGTACCCCTAAGACTACCTCAACAACCCTTGCTACAACCCTAAGAACCTTCACCACCCTACTCCTCCTCCGAGAGGATCTCACTAACATCTACCTCTATAACCCTACCCCTCTCCGAGGGCTCTGCAGTCCTCTCCCTACGTCTACGCCTACCCTCATCAATCTCTACCTCATGCCCCCCACCAACCTTTAGGATGCTTACCTTCCCCCTCCAGCTGTAGCCGCAGTTAGGGCACTTAAACGAACCCATAACCGTTATTGTTACCCTACCCTCAGCATCCGGTAGAGGGGACGTTAGGTGCCAGACCCTAGTCGGCTGAACCTCGTACCCACACCTAGGGCACTTCAAGTGGTAGCCCCAGATACCCTCTCCCTCGGTATTAAATTTAAGTACTCACCAGCCGCACACAACTGCTTCAAGTATCACATAGGTTAATGTAGTTTGATGCCATTCTTCCGCTATTATTACGTCAACCCTGATAACGGAGATATCTGAAGCTTTTATAGGCTTTGCTGCAGAATACATAACGGTGAGCTACTCAAGATGTGGGGTCTCCGGGGTGGCCCCGAACGCCCCTAAGGCGGATGCGGACCCAGGGAGCGATGCGGGGGGAGGGAGATGAGGCAATGACATATGAGAGCTGAGCCCCCGACGTATGTCCCAGCCACCTGTACTTACCTTATAAGCTTGTAAGACCTCTAGGAGGTGGAGCTCCTGGGGTGATGAAGGTTAAAAGCTATGAGAGGTGATTTGAGCCGGGAGCTGAGTATCCGGCATACGCTTGTAGGGTCCCTCATCACTTGAGAAGCTTTTAAGCTCTTACGTGGGAGATACGTAGGTAGCGGGAATGGCTAAGTCGATGTACCACTACATTGCCGAGCTCTGGAAGAGGCCTTACGACGGTCCCCTAGCTGAGGTAATGAAGGAGAGGCTGATTCGGTGGAGGAGGGAGCCTGCTGTAGTTAGGATCCCGAAGCCTACTAGGCTGGATAGAGCTAGGGCTATAGGGTATGAGGCTAAGCCAGGTTTCGTAGTTGTTAGGGTTAGGGTTAGTAAGGGAGGTTTGAACAGACCTAGACCTGACTCAGGTAGGAGACCTAAGAGGATGGGTATCTACGGCTACTCCCCGGAGAAGTCCACCCAGCTGGTAGCTGAGGAGAGGGCTAACAGGAAGTTCCCGAATCTAGAGGTCCTCGGTAGCTACTACGTAGGTGAGGACGGTGAGTACAAGTACTACGAGGTCATACTAGTAGACCCCCACCACCCAGCCATACTCTCGGACCCCGATATAAACTGGATAGCTAACCCAAGTCAAAGAGGTAGGGTGTTCAGGGGGAAGACCATGGCTGGTAGGAGGATGAGGGGCCTACTGAGGAGTAGGGGTCTGAAGGGTACCCACCACTATAAGTGGAAGAAGAAGCAGAGGGAGAGGGAGCTTAAGAGGAGACACGAAGCATCTAGGGGAGCTAGGGTAATAGCTCCGCAGGAGGTTATGGAGGAGCTGGGCTGGGAGAAGTAGCCTAGGATACGGCTAGACCATGGTTAAGGTTACCGTAGAACTCTCCGCGTTCTCCCACTCCACCGAACTCGAGGATAGGGTTAGGGCGGCCCTACTCAACGCTGTCCCAGCTGAGCTCAGGCCTAGGCTCTCCCAGAGGGTGTCCGCCCAGAGGGTTGAGGGCTACTACGGGAACGTAGTCACCGTCCTGAGGGTCTTGGTATCGGGCTCGGCGGGGCTCGAGGTCTTAAGGTATATACTCTGCAGTATGGGTAGAACAGACCTGGAGATACTCCTAGCTACAGTCAGTAGCAGGATCGAGGAGAGGAGGGCTAGGCTACACCTAAGGCTCGGTAAGCAGGACCTCTACTTAGGTAAAGTTAGGCTGTACGAGGGAGGTGACGTAGTTAAGGTAGTAGCCTCGTTCGAGGGACTTAGAGGTGTTGAACTAGTCGACTACCTGAGGGAGGTTGCGAAGTCCTGTGCTGGCTGACCTCTGCTACGAGGGGGACCTCGACCAGTTCAGCACCCGACTCCTCACTAGACTCGGCTATAGGGTAGTAGCCTCTAGTAGGGTCTCCGAGAGCTTAGAGCTGGAGGGGTTGAGGGTAGTCCCGAGAGTTACCGTTAGGAGGGGTGAGCTACCGGTTAGGGGCTTTAAGGGTGTTAGGGTACTGCTAGTCGAGTCCGAGAAGGACCTCAAGGCATACCAGAGACTCAGGGGACTGGTGGACTCCGTTAGGGTTGACTACGAGAGGCTTGGTGACGTAGATAAGGACTTCATCCGCAGGCTTGTAGGTCTGAGCCTACCGGTTGAGCTCGTATTCACAGACCTACTCCGCAAGGTCCTCGGTAGGTCCTCCATAGACTTCCACCTCCTACTCCTAAGGCTCTACACCAGGGGAAGGCTGAGGGTCTACCTCTGCAGTGGGGCTGGGAGTGCTGGTGAGATAGCACACCCCGAGGCCATGGCCTCACTACTAACCTCCCTAGGGGTTCCCGAACCCTATGCCCTAGGGGCCGTCTACAGGATCCCCGAGGTGGTGTTAGAGGGATGCTACCTGAGGTACTCGCAGTCCTAGCCTTGGTCGTGTCCCTAGTCTCCCTCTACCTAAGCCTAGTCACGTACTCCAGAGTTAGGAGGGCTGTTAAGGTAGTTAGGGAGTCCCTGACTAGGGGTACCAGTAGGTTAGCTAAGCCTAGGAGGAGGTACGTAGTCTTCGAGGTAGTACCGATCTCCGGTGACCTGAGCTCAGTAAGTAGGGAGGGTCTAGAGGAGGCCCTAACCAGGGCGTACAGGGAGCTTAACGGGGCTGTAGGGCTTAGCCTAGCTAGACCTACCCTAGTACACTACGATAGGTCCCGAGGTCTCGGGATCCTAGCTGTTAAGCACCTGTGGAAGCGTCAGGCCATCCTAGCTATGTCCCTAGTGAGGGAGGTCGATGGAGTTAGAGTAGTTCTAAACCCCCTAAGGACTACTGGGACTAGGAGGAAGGCCTTGAAGTACTTGGAGAAGTTCTAGGGGTGGTGGGGTGTGCTTGTAGGAGCCTCAACGATGGCCTACCTAGAGCTAAGCCCAGCTAGGGCTATTGAGAGGCTTACCGAGCTGGGAGTTAGGGTTGTAGAACTCAGCTACGATAACTTCCTACAGAGCAGGGTCCGGGAACTCCAGGAGCTTGAGGTTGTTGCCGAGGTTGTGTCCACCTCGGGACTAGCTAACTTCTCGGTCCACCTACCGTACGATAATCTAGACCCCAGCCCACCAGGGGTTAGGTCAGCCATTAGGAGGTTCTCTAGATGGGCTAGGGTCTTGGGTAGCGTTGAGGTATCCCACTACGTAGTACACCTACCGAACCTACCGCCCTCACCCAGGTCTGTCGATGTAGCTGCCGCGTACTTGGTGAGAGTTGCTGAGGCCGTGGAGCCTACCCCAGTAGCTGTTGAGAACTCCTCCAGCTCAACCTCCTTCGGGACTAAGGCTGTGGAGTTGGCTGAGGTTCTATCTAAGGTAGGACTGGGTAGGGTCTATGCATGCCTAGATGTAGGCCACGCCAATATAGTTAGAGAACCTCTGAGGAGGTACTCTGAGACCCTAGGTAGTAGAGTTAGGGTGCTCCACATACACGACAACGACGGTCTTAGGGACCTCCACCTACCACTCGGTGTGGGAACCCTAGACCTTGGAGAGCTAGCTGAGGTTGTTGAAAGAACTAGACCGGAGAAGCTCATAGCTGAGGTAGCCTGTAGAGGTTTGGAGAGGTGTGACGTAGAGCTCAGGCAGACTCTATCCGTACTTGAGTCCCTAGTCAGTAGGGTCCGCACCCTCTAGGGACGGCTACTGAGATTTAATACCTGGATCAGCTATCTCTGGGTAT
>Ga0326760_1000089_pt1 | contig 52145 bp, 56 predicted proteins | sample GCREP_S_FD_207668 | JGI IMG/M metagenome (GOLD analysis project Ga0326760, IMG submission 207668) | Hot spring sediment microbial communities from Geyser Creek Basin, Yellowstone National Park, WY, United States - GCR.EP_S | ecosystem: Environmental > Aquatic > Thermal springs > Near-boiling... | reverse complement strand
CATAAAGCTGTTCTAGCCTCGTATTTACCGCTATCGAAGAATCTTTTTGTTGGTACATAACCTATGTAGTCATTTGTGTATGTAGAGAAGATGATGTGTATATCAGGCAAGGTCTTCTTAATTGTTATTGAGGTGTCTGAAACCATTTCACCTGGGAAACTAACTAGAAGTGCGTTGCCAATTCTAAGTATCTGAACCTCTGTCACAAGCTTCCCCCTATACCTCTTTGCAACCTCAAGCTCTTGATCTGCGTACAGAAGCTCTTCAAACATTGAGAAGTACCTCTCATCAGCAACACCCTTAGTCCTTTCAGCCATGAACAGATCTATGTACTTTGCATAGACCTCTCTAAACCTCTTCAAAGCATTTTCATAGTCAACACTTCTTAGAGGAACCTCAACCTCTGTACTAGCACTAGATATTACAGGGTCTAGGGATTTACAGGAGGCGATAGACTCAACGATTCTCTTGCCAATCTCTGAACCCATGTAAATGGCGTAGTCATAGCCTTTCCTTACAGGATCCACATCACCTGTAGGACCTGTTAGAGGCACAGGATCTGTGCCACTACTCCTCAAAGCCTTGACTACATGTGCATGGTAATCAGCTGAGTAGTGCAGATCAGTATTGCATACTGGGTGGCAAGGAGAAGAGTAGACAGCGATTCTCCTCCTACCACCAATCATTACAAAAGGTGCATGGTAATCAAATAGTTCTCCAGGGAATGCCCTATTATAGCAAAGACCCTCAACACTAGCATAACTAATACATGCATTGCTAACAGGCTCTAGCTTCAAGCCTTCAGCAACTCTCCTCACCTTCTCAACAACGCTCTTCATCCAGGACTCTAAGAGCTTCCTCTCCTCATCACTGTATGGAAGAGTGTTAGGCCACATAGGTATAACTGTTTCTGGAGCTGAATGAGTATGCGTTGTAGCTACCATGATGCTCTCTATGCCCAGCACTTTGCGTATAGCGCTCCTCAATTCGTTGGTAAAGGATCTGTAGACTCCTAGAAGATCTAGCTGAACAATTGCAAAGGACTCTTCCTCACTACTCAATACAAGTATCCTTGCGTATAGAGGATCCTTAAAACCTTTCGATGGTAGCCCAAGTCTGTACATGTACCCTCCTAGTCTAAGACCTGGAGGAGGGGTTATATCAATTTCTGCAAAACCAGCGCTAAGCATGTATATGCTCACTTTACGGCGTAGGCAGGCTTGAAAAGCTCTTCTAAACTTGGAACCCTATACTCGAAACCTATGCACTTACTCTCAATCCATTCATCTCTATACCTAGCAACGAACGCCTCATCCCTTAAGTGTGGGTACGAGTTCCATACCCTATCAATCTCCTCCAGCTGACCAGGGGACAAAGTTTCCTCTGGGTCTAGTGTAAGGTTTGCCTCTAATAGCCCTACTCTCCTAAGCATTTCCTGAACCCCTGGTATACTCCCTCTAAAATCATTGAAAGCGTCAAAGACAGCTCCATTAACATCGGTTACCTGATGAGCTAGCGTTATCAGCTCTCGTGGAACCTCCTTCGAGCTCCTGATAGACTTTATGTACTCGAATATCTCCATAGACCTCTTTGTCCAGAATGCCCAGTGACCTAGTAAACCACCAACAATCCTTATCTCAACATTTTCTCCACGTCTCCTAACCCTGTATACTGAGATAAGGTCTATGATTATGGAGTCGTCATTGCCTGTGTAGAGCGCTATTTCATTCTCTCTTTCAGAATCTACAAGAGCTCTAACAACGTCTAGCGTGTAGTACCTATTGAATGGAGCAACCTTAACAGCAACAATATTCTCAATAGTCTTGAATAGCTTGAGCCAGAACCTGTAGCCAAGCTTTAAACCTCCAACAGCTGGCTGTAGATAGAATCCGAACACGGGAACCTCCTTAGCAACGCTCTTTACATACTCAACAATCTTATCATAGTCAGCGCCCTTCAGGTGGTGAAGGCTCACCAATGCTACGTGGTACCCAAGATCATGAGCTGTTCTAGCTTCTTTTAAAGCTCTCTCCAATGGCCCTACAACACCTGCAACCCTAACAATCCTTCTTCCAACGCTCTTCTCACACTCACTAATAGTTTCAGCTGTTATTCTTAGCAATGGTTCGTAGAGCCCGAGTTCATGAACTTTGAACTGTGTTGTGTGAACACCTATAGCTATGCCCCCAGCTCCAGAGGCTATGTAGTACCTTGTCAATGTTCTCTGCCTAACTTCATCAAACCTTCTCTCCTTGTTTAATGCTAGTGGGTGAGCAACTATAGCTACACCATCGAGTATAAGTCTATAGACATCCTTCTCTGGTAAGGGGTAACTCATTTAGAACACACCTGTCCTAACCTCAAAGTGTGTGGGAAGGTTATAAACAGGCTTGCCAGACTTGATCCAGTGTGCAACCCACTGGATAAGCCTCTTTAACGGAACCCTGGGGTAGCCAAAGATGTTGAATGCTTCAGCAGCATTATTGAGAAGAGCGTCATCAGCCTCGTTACCAACAATAATGGGTTTCTTGCCCAAGAGCTCGCCAAGTGTTTCAGCAAGCCACCTAACAGATATTGTTTCAGGGCCAGTCACATTTATTATTCTTGGAGGGCTTGAGGCGTGCTTCAAAGCTCTCAAGGCGATGTTGTTTACATCTCCTTGCCAAATAACGTTAACGCAACCCATAGTCACATCGATAGGCTCTTCACGCATAATCTTCAGCGCGACATCAACTACAACCCCGTACCTAAGCTCACATGCGTAGTTAAGTCTGAGTATTGTGACAGGTGTTCCAAATCTCTTTGAGAAGTAGGTGAAGATCCTTTCACGAGCAACAACACTCCAAGCATACTCCCCAACACCGTTAACAGGAGTCTTCTCAGTTGCGCCTCCGCTCCAAACCTTTACAAATGGGTAAACATTGCCAGAAGAGAATACAACTATCCTCGACTTCCTAAACTTCTTAGCAACTAGTGCAGGTATGTAGGTATTTGCTATCCATGTCTCTTCAGGAGACTCTGCAGTTCCAAACTTTCTCCCAACCATAAATATAACGTTCTCGACGTCTGGCAATCTCTCAACATCCTCCTCATTACTTAGATCAGCCTCTATAACCTCAACACCAACATCTCTAAGCTTCTCAGCAACACTTCTCCTACTAAACCTAGATACAGCAATAACCCTCTTACTAAGACCACCACACTTAACAGCCCTGATGGCTGTCATGGCGAGACTAGGACCTATCTTACCCCCAGCACCAAGAATTACTATATCTCCCTTTATAGATGCTAGATCCTCTATAGTCTCTGGATATGGTGTTGAGAGAAGGTCTTCAAGCTCCTCCTCAGTCTCAATAACATCTGGCAACCTTAACCTATCTGAGCCCTTCAATGCGCTCATCCAAGTATTTCCCTAGTGGAGCTCTTAATAGCGTTGACATACTTTATTGTGTACTCCTCTCCGTGTATAAGCTCGTAGTGAGGTACCCACATAACCTTCTTGCAGGCCTCTTCAGAGTTCTTTAGGTAAAGCTTTGAGTACTCCTCTACAGGAAGCCTCCACCTAGGTTCCCTAAGTGCTGGTTGCTTGTAGAGAGGCATTAAATAGCCTGGGATTAGGCTGTAACCCTTATCGCTGAGGATCTTAGACAGCTTCTCTTTACCTCCACGCCTAAGCAACTCATCATCTATAGACACTGGTATGAAGTAGTGGTTTGTCTCAACATGGCTTGGAACCCTATGCACATGAATATGCTCTTCCTTGCTTAGCTCTTCATACACAATCTTAGCTGATTCCCTAATCCTCCTAAGCATATCGTTGAATCTCCTCAGCTGTGCAAGTATTACAGCTGCTTGGAACTCTGTCATCCTAAAGTTCCAGCCAATCCTTGCATGCTCATACCATGCACCACCAAAGCTTCTACCAACATTATGGTATGACCACACCTTCTCATAGATCTCATAGTTGTTTGTCAGTACAATGCCTCCTTCACCAGCTGTGATAATCTTACTTGTTTGGAAGCTGAATACACCTGCATCTCCTATAGCACCTACCTTTCTCCCCCTATAGCTAGATCCATGAGCTTGAGCAGCATCCTCAACAACGTAAGCACCATGCTTTCGTGCAAGCTTCAAGATATCATCCATTTCAGCTGGTGTACCGGCAAAGTGCACGGGTACTACAAGCCTTATCCTGCTCTCCTTATCGCTCTCTAGAACCTCAGCCAAGTGACCAACATCAATGTTCAGAGTCTCGTAATCTATATCTACAAACACTGGTACAAGGCCTAGGATTATGCCAGAGGTTATAGTCGCTATGAATGTGTATGCAGGTGATACAAAGTATGAGCCTGGAGGAATATCGAGGGCTAGGTATGACAGCATTAGGCCAACAGTTGCATTATTAACAGCAACAGCATACTTGGCCTCATGATACCTAGCAAACTCCTTCTCAAGAGTCTCAACAAACTCCCCTGGGACTCTGCCCTAATTACCCTCCCTATAAGCCGTGATCAGATACGCCTCGTCTAGGGGATCAGGTATAGGCCACTTCTTAACCAATACACCCACCTACTGTAAACGTGTATGTAGGGATAAAAACTAATGTTACTTGTTTCAGGTATAGAGCCAGCATGCAACATGGTGATCCTTCTCAAACTCAATCATTTTAGGCTTTGTTGTAAAGCACTGACTCTTTGCGAATGGACATCTGGGTGCAAATGGGCATCCCCTAACAGCTTGGGTTATCACACCAGATCTCTGAACCTCAATAGTTTTTGCAAGTATTTTCCTCTCCTTTCTCTCCTCAATGCTTGGAAGAGCCTCTATCAATAGCTGTGTGTATGGGTGTAGAGGATTCTTCATAATCTTCTTCGTATCTCCCTCCTCAACTATCATACCCTTGAATAGGACTATCGTTCTATCTGATGCATATAGAGCCGTACTCATCTCATGAGTTATCATAATGATGCTCATGCCGTAGGCGTCTATGAGATCTCTTGTAAGGTTAACTATGTCAGCTCTTGTTGACATGTCAACCATGCTTATGTACTCATCGGCTATGAGAAGCCTTGGTCTGGGTATAAGGGCTCTAGCAATAGATATTCTCTGTAGCTGACCACCAGATAACTGGTGTGGATACCTGCCCAATACCTCGTCAGGGTTTAGCCTAACAGCTGTAAGAGCCTCTCTAATAACCTTATCCTCATCAGCGTTCCTGCCAAGAAACTTCCTTACAGCAACCTTCAAAGCTCTATCAACTTTGTAGAACGGGTTAAAGCTTGTGTATGGATCCTGGAAGATTCCCTGAACCTCAGCTCGGTACCTCTTAAGCGTGTCTCCGGACAAGCTCACAACATCAACAAGCTTGTCATCATTCTTAAACCTGTACAACACCTTACCCATTGTTGGCGGTGTTAGCCTCAGGATTATTCTAGCAAGTGTTGTTTTTCCAGAACCACTCTCACCAACCAAGGCAACGAACTCCTTCTCGTTGACTGTAATTGAGACTCCATCAAGTGCTCTAACAGCTTTCCTACCAACAACACCAACATAGTAATCTTTTACCAGATTCTCGACCTTAAGTATTGGAGTAGAGGACATTACGAGCATCCCATTCAACGCTTTTTGAGGTCTGCATAAAGCCAGCACTTAACCTTTCTACCAGGAGCTACCTCAATTTCTGGAGGCTCCTCCCTTCTACATATATCCATTGTGAATGGACATCTCGGGTGGAACCTACAGCCAGGTGGTGGGAATCTGAGGTCTGGTGGGTTTCCAGGGATTCCCCTAATCCTCTTCTCCTCTATTCTTGTACCAACAGGCGGTATAGACTCGAGAAACAGCTTTGTGTATGGATGCAAAGGCTCTGACCATATCTCCTCTCTCTTACCAGTCTCAACAACGTGACCACCATACATTATTATTAAGTACCTTGACTTCTCAAGTATTAGTGGAAGATCATGAGTTATTATAGTCATTGTCTCGACAATACCCCTCTTAACAAGATCAGTGAGGAAGTCTATAACAACCTGCTGATGGACTACGTCAAGGTTTGAAACAGGCTCGTCTGCAACAACAAGTCTGGGGTTTAGAAGCGTTGATATAACCACAACTGCTCTCTGCCTCATACCACCGCTAAGCTCATGAGGATACCTATTCACAACATCCTCAGGTAGTCCAAGCATCTTGAACCTCTCTATAGCGACTTTCAGCACCTCATCAGGGTCTCTATCATGGTACTTAGCAACATCCTTTATGAACGACCCTATCTTCATAGTCGGATTCAGGGCGTTCATGGCGTACTGAGGTATCAACGCTATGTCAGTGCCACGCATTTTCTCAAGCTTGTCTTGAGGAATGCTCTCAACATCTATCTCCTCGTTACCGTGGAACCTGTAGTATATCTTTCCCCCAACCTTGACCATAGGGGGTTCTATAAGGTATAGAATCCCCTCGCCAAGCGTTGTTTTTCCAGAACCACTCTCACCAACAAGCCCTATTACTCCTCCGCGAGGAACCTCAATGCTTACACCATCAACAGCCTTTACATATATTCCGCGAGGCAATACGTAATATAGCTTCAGATTCTCAGTCCTGATAATGTAGTCCTCCACCATATCATCACCACCTACACAGCATAGTATGTGAGTTTCAGTCTTGGGTTAAACACGTGTTGAAGCCCTAGGTTAATTAGTAGTAAGCTGTAGGATAGTAGTACAATTACTAGGCCTACTGTTACAAATGACCACCAGGCACCTACAAATACTAGACCGCCATAGATTATATTGTTGAATGTTCTTCCAAGTGTTACAGCATCCCATGGACCGTAGCCAATAGCTCCAATACCAACTTCAGCAAATATTGCTCCTGAAAATGCATTGATATAAATTAGGAATATATATGAGGCAATGTTTGGCAGGATCTCTTTAAATATGATCTCAGTTATTGAGAAGTTCATGAGCTTAGCCACATCAACATAGTCAGCTGCTCTATGTTGCATAACCATAGACCTTACAACACGTGTTGGTCCAGGCCAGCTTGTTAAACCAATCATTACTGCTACTAGCAGAGATGTTCTAGCTTCTGGAGGTACATATGAAACTAACATTAGTAGTACTATGAACATTGGTATAACCATTAGGAAGTTTGAAACAAAGTTTATTATATCATCTAGTATGCCTCCTCTATAACCAGCTATGAGACCTAGTGTTGATGCTATAGTAGTTGATATAATTGCAGCTACAGCAGCGATCCACAAGCTGTTCTTTAGTCCAACAACAAGCCATGTATATATATCTCTACATCCCTGATCTGTTCCTAGGGGATGACCTGGTGATGGGGGTAGGAATCTATACTCTGGTGTACATATAGTTGTACCTGTATATATACTTATATCCCATGGGTCTGGATATGCAAAGAGCGAGCCTACATAGCCTAGGAGTACCAGTCCTAAGAATATTGTGAAGCCAACTACAAACCTTCTATTCATGAATAACTCTCCAACTAAGGTATCCTTCAAGCCTCTAAGATTTTTGAATAGAGTTGATGAGTCTAGCCCGCTCTTCACTATGAAATCACCTCAGCAACACCTCTTCTAATCCTTGGATCTAGGAATCCGTAGATGATGTCGGCTGCAAAGTTTGCTAGTAAAAGCATTGTTGCTGTGAATGTGAATATAGCCTGCATTGCGAATACATCGAGGTTCGCCATAACTGTTGCTAAAAGAGCACCCATACCTGGGTAGCCATAGATCATCTCAACTAGTAGGTTTCCGGCAAACATTCCGCCAAAGTTTATTGCAAAAGCTGTGAACTGAGGTATTAAGGCATTCCTAAATGCGTACCTCCCCAAAACTCTTTGTGGAAGACCTAGAGACTTCGCATACTTTATGTAGTCGGAGTTTAGCTGGTAAATGACGTAAGCCCTCATACCAATGCTCCACCCACCAATACCAACAATAGTTAGTGTTGTTAGTGGTAGTGCCATGCATCTGAGGAGCTCCCTTATATAGTCCCACGATAGCGATGGTATCATATATGTTGGTCTACCTATTGGCGGAACCCACCTCAGCTTTACGTAGAATATGAAGAGGAGTATTATGAGAAGCCAGTAAGTAGGTAACTGAGCTATGAACTGTAACACTGAGAGACCAACCTTATCAGCCTTACCACCCTTTAGAGCTAGGTAAGCACCCAAATAGTTTCCAATAATCCATGATACCACAAGTGATGGTAGAAGCAGTGCTAATGTGTATGGCAGAGCCTGCATCACAAGGTCTTTAACTGGAGGTAGATTCAGGTAAGATATTGAGAAGCCCCAGTCTCCACGTATGAAGTTTAGAAACCATGATGGGAACTGGAGAGACGGTGGCTGGTTAAGTCCAAATAATCTCTCAACTTCCTTCATATACTTCTCAAACTCTGGAATAATTTGAGCTGTTCCACCACTAGGAGCCTGGCCCATGGCGTAGACTCTCTCTATAAACCTTCTAATAGGGTCTCCAGGCATTATCCTAGGAAGCAGGAAGTTGAGGAATACTGCTAAGAACCAGAGCACAGCATACACAACAGCTTTGCTGAGCACATACCGCATAAATGGATTCTTTATCTGCAATACCATGGAAGCTACCTCAGTACCCTAAATATCGCAAGTACCGAGCACAGCTTAATAAACTTTTATATAATCAAAACATTGTCTCTAGGGAAAATTTAGTATTGTCTTGGCGAGGGGTAAAGAGTAAAATGGTCGGCAAACCTTTGTTTGAGCGTTTAAGAGAGAATGGTATAGGAATAGTTGATGTTCATGTGCATGTATTTCTAGATAACGAATTGAATTCTAGGTTATTCCACTGGATGGATGTATTCAACATTGAGAGAGCATATGTGAGTATATCCCCATTTGATCTAGGCTCCCTTAATCCGAGTCACGAAGATGTTGCGAAGGGTAATACGAAGGTTTTAGAGCTCTGCAAAGCAAACCCTCGTTTAAGGGGCATGATCTTTGTAAACCCACTTAATCCTCAGGACATTGACTTGGCTGAGAAGCTGTTGAAGATGGGTTTTAGTGGTATTGGTGAGGTCTATAGGTCTACTAGACTTCGTGGAAGAGTTGCAGAGCAACTGATGAGGCTAGCTATAGAGTATGATGTGCCTATACTTATACATACTGCTCACAGGCTTTACCCACGTGATAGACCAAACGAGAACACTCCAACGGATATAAGGGCTCTTGCTAGGAAGTGGCCAAGGGCAAGGATTATAATGGCTCATGTAACTGGTGGTGGTGACTGGGAGTATGCTCTAAATATTGTTAGGGATGTTAGTAATGTCTATGTTGATGTTGGTGGCAGTGTTCAGGATTCGGGAGTTATTGAGAAAGCTGTTGAGATTCTAGGAGCTAACAGGATTCTTTTTGCTAGTGATAACCTCTATGCCCAGGCAATTGGAAGAGTTGAGTCAGCTAATGTAGATGAGGATGTGAAGATAAGGATCTATAGAGAGAATGCTATGAAGGTGTTCAGAGATTGATAGATGCTTTAACATTCACAGGCTCTTACCCATTTAGAAGGGTTAGAGCAGGAATAGAAGATGTGGTTAATGTGCTCAGGCCTGAGGGATTCACAGACATCTTTACACTAAGATTCGAAGCGCTGTTCTATAGAGATTTCAATGAGGGCAACAAGGATTTGCTGAATGAGTATAGAGGTAGAGACTGGAGCGAACATGGTGTTAGAGTGCATCTATTAGCAGGTTTAAACCCATTCTACATAAGTAGCATTAATGAAATTAAGAACATCTTAGAAGATTTTAAGGCTGTAGTTCTAGCACCGCTTTACCAAGGCTTCAACATCTCAGCAAAAAGAGTTATTAACATTGTTAGAGCTGCCAATAACCCTAACTTACCTGTAATTATATTTGGCTACCTTGAAGATATTCGAGAAATGCATCGAGCATATAGATTTAGGTACAGTCTAGGCATTGATAATGTTAAGGAGTTTCTAGAGCTATTGAAGAAGAGTTGTAGTGATGCTAGAGTAGCCCTAATTTCATTTCCATTCAAAACACTTTCAGCGCTAGCTAATGAGTTAAGCAAGCTCTCAGTATACATAGACGTGTCATACGAAGATATTTATGGGCCTATGTACGACTACGTAAAGGCTCTGGTCAATATGGTTGGAGAGGACTTAGTAATCTTTGCCTCTAAAACCCCTCTAACTTATGTGAAGAGCGTATTATTCAAAGCTCTGTATTCAGAGATTAGTAGTGATGCTAAGACGAAGATTCTGAAACATAATGCTAAGAAGTTCTTTGGTTTATAGCAAGACTCTAGAGGAAGGAGTACAAGTTAAAAAGAATTGAATTTGTGTTTTTGAGTTTACTTTCTCCTCATGAGGGCTAGTATTGCAACAGCTATAACTACTATTACTAGCACTCCGATAACTGCGTATACCCATGATGGCACTACCTCTACAGCTACTGTCTGTGTCTGGATCTGAGTAACCACCTGTGTTGTCATAATTGTTTGTGTAACCATCTGCGTCTGAACCTGCGTTACTGTTGTTGGTAATGCTGTTGTTACTGTTACTGGGGTTCCAGCAATTGTTGTGACGTATGTTGTTGGCATAACTGTTGTGTATACTGATGCAACTGTTGTTGGTACGACTGCTGTTGTTACAGCGGTTGTGACCACGGTTATTGTTGTTGGTGTTGGTGTAGGTCTTGGCGCAGGCTTTAGGTAGAGGTATGTTAGGTAGCCGCTTCTAGCTGTGAAGTCGTACCATGGCGTTGCATACGGATTCTCATATGTTGGCCAGTTAGTCCAGTACTGAGCACTGTAGGTAACGCCTATTGGTACATGTGCTAGTGCTACGAATGGCAGGTCGTAGATGAATATGTCTAGGAGCTTTCTAAGTATCTCTAGGTTCTTCTTCTCATCTGTTATTGGTACAAATGATAGGTTGTATAGAAGGTCTGAGTACAGCTTGTGATACGGTTGCTTAGTGCTTCCATACCTACCTGGATTACCTACAGGTGCCTTACCACATGGATACACATCTACAAACCAGTGAGTCCTGTTATACATTGGATCAACATAGCCTATCTGACCTGGTATAGCTGCTTGCGTAGGTCCTAAAGTCCATACAATGAAGAATGATGCTACGTGAAAATGCCCTTTACAAAGTGTTGTGAATTCTCTCCATGAGTCAGGGCTTAAGTAAACCTCTAGCTCTATACCAACATCTGCTAAATCTCTCCTTATCTGATCGATTATTGCTGCGTCATCGGGGCTTGGTACTGATCCCGTTACAAACGTTAGTTTGAGTACGTCTCCCTTCCTAAATGTTACGTTGTATCCTGGTATAGATAGTGTTATGTCTGTTGCCCATACAAACCTCTTCTTAGTATCATCCCATACAAATAGCTTTGTACCATTAATTTCAGCCTTAGCTAAGATCTCTCTAGCTAATCGCTTAGCGTATGTGTAGTTAATGGGCCATGAAACTCCGTAGTACTTTGTGAATGTTTCTATAATCCATGTCTTGTTATAGTATGGAGGCTGTCTATACACCTCTGTAGGTGGAAAGCCTATTGGGTCCTCCGGAGCTGATGCAAAGCCAAACACTATTCTAGATGCTATAGCCTCTCTATTAATTGCTAGTACAACAGCTTTCTTAACTTCTGGTATTGTTAGTGGTGGTATGTGCTGGAAGTATAGTGTCTGTGTTGCATACGGGTGATACCAAGGAGCTTTATCGTACCATGCACCAAGATTGAATGGGGGTCTTGCATATGCCTCAAGACCGGGTACAACAGTACCTGCAATATCAGCTTCACCTGATATAAGCATAGCCCTTGCTATATCAGCGCTTGCAACAGCTCTCCAAACAATGTACTTCGGTGGATAGCTATCTGTTGGATATGGCTCATCAGGTTTTAGAACACCTAACCTAACACCCAACTCCTTGAAGTATTTCCAGCCCCACCAATCATCAACTCTCTCAAACACAACCATTGCAGGATCAAAGTACTTAAGCTTGTATGGTCCACAACCAACAGGCCAACCTTTTGCAGGGTCATTGAAGGTTACTGTATGCCATGTACTGTTATCTAGTGTTCTGAATATATGTGCTGGTGCAAGCCTTATCCATGATGCGAAGACCCATGGAACTCTTCTATAGGCTCTCACGTAGGATGCGTTGAGATAGAGCTTAGCAGTTTTATCATCTACCTTCTCCCATTTAAGCCAAGAAGCATATCTAGGTTCATAGTAACCGCACCACCAGTATCTTCTTATTCTACATATTGTTTGTATAGCGTCTCTGAAGGTGAATATCACGTCATCAGCTGTTACAGGTGTGCCGTCATGCCACTTAGCCTCTGGACGAATCTTTATAACGAATACAGTGTCATTCTCCCAGTAGTAATCAGCTATTATGTTGACCCAGGAGTAGTTTACGAAGTTATATGCGAATAGTGGTGATAGTACAAGATCTACTCCTGGTGCACTTGCTGTAAATGGATTAAAGGAATCTCCAAATCTTGCAGTCACGCTCACAATATACAAAGTCTTTTCTCTAGGTAACGCAACCTGTGCATTGAGTGTTGCTACAGGCATTAAAGCAAGTTGAGCAATTATTATAGTGATAGCTGTTGCTATGATTAAGAGTTTAGCTATGGATTTAGTATTCTTCATAATAAGGTACCCTGCGTTACCATTTCTCATTAGAGCTTAATAAATTTTTCGTAAATTAATCTATTGTTTTGAAAGAAGCTCTTAGTCTTTAATATGAATCAAACATTTACTTATCTAATAACCCTTTTCTCACCTTCATCAACAAGTCTGATAATGAAGTCTCTAACCTCATTGTTGATTCTTATACCTAGAAGCCTTAATGCTAATACTATAGAGCCTGCAATTGCTTTATATCCAGTGAATATTCTTACTACTCTTGCTTTTGGTAAGAGCCTCTTAACCTCATACTCAAAGGATTCCCTAACTATTCGTGATTCAAATACACTACCAACTCCACCTACAACAATTTCTTCAGAAACCATATCAAGCTTCTTAGCAACTGAGTAAGCAGCTAGTGCGAGTTCTTTCCCTGCTCTTACAAGAATCTCTTTCGATACTTCATCTCCTTTCTCAGCCTCTTCATCAACAACTTTAGCTAGTTTTGTTAAAGTGGTTACATCTACTTGCTTAGCCCTATATCTATATATTGTAGTTACGTAGTTACTATATATAGCAAATCCTCAACTTTGAAGAATTGTTTATTTTTTCTACTAGTGTTGTTTTTGGTTCTCTACCGTCATATGCTCTTGATGCTGCATTTAATACTTGTAATGCTATCCATGATGCACTTCCCTCATCACCTATTAGCCATCCCCAACCTAGACCTAGCTCTTCTACCAAACTTATTCATACCAAAAGCAATTGAACCAGTACCAGCAATAACAGCAACACCAGGCTCACCCCAAGTAACAGCATAGAAAGTAGCTTCAGCGTTGGATTCCACAACAACTCTATTCCTTGGATAATCAAGTTTCTCTAGTAATCTAAACACATGTTCATAATCCTTCTTGGTATCTATACCAGCAAATGTGAATACAGCTAACTTTATATCATCGAAGCTTAGATCGGCTTTCTCAAGACACGTCGATACCGCTTTACCTAAGTTCCCCAGGGCTACTGATTCATCAAGTGATATATCACCATGTTCGACAACAACACTACAGTAAACCTTGAAGTCGGTATCGAAAATCATGACGAAGGTCTTAGTCTTATCAATGTCTGTCACAAGGATCTTCACGAATCCTTAACCCCCCTTTCACTCCCAATTAATGTCGAAGAACCCTGACTCCACAATACCATCAAATCTTATGCTGAGGCTCTTAGAGTTGTAGACTATGTAATCTGGTATCACTGTAGGGTCTAACCTAATCAAAGCCTCTATAGCCTCTTTAGAGTTAGAACCTAGAATAGCTATGTACTTCTCAAAATCTGCTAATGGGTTTGGATAGATAAATGCTATGCCGAACTCCTTACCACAGTACCTCCTGCTCCTAACAATAATGCATTCATCAACAATCTTAACAGGCTTAATACTATCCATTACAGCATTTACATAGCTATTGACTTCAGATCCTCCAATAGTAATAACATTGAATTTCTTATGAGCTTTCATATTCAGAGCTTCCCTATCGCTATAAACCTTTGCAACACCGTTTGCGTAATCAAGCCACCAGTACTGAAGATGAAGCGCAACCTTCCTGCAAACCTCTACATAATTGCTATTGCTACAGTATGCAATGGCTACCCTACCATTGAATACATCCATGAATGGTCCTGAGAGAGTATTCTTACTAAGCTTCATGTACTTCCTGTGAGCACCTACATGAATACTTCTATCACTACACACCTCTACCCCAACAACTTCACTATACCCACACAACACTCCATCACTACTAATACTTATCACTGTCCCTCTTGAAAGCATGTGTGGAGGTAGGGTAAGGACAGAGCTCCCAAAGGTTATGGCCACAACATTCTTACAGTCTATGTACCCTCTTTTACAAAGCTCCTCAAAATCAATGCTAAAGCTAGCAACATTAGAAGCCTTATTAATTCTAATTGTAACTTTATCAACTATTTCAACATCTAATTTAGCAGTATCAAACTGCTTAAGCCCCCTTATCATCACCCACCAATACTTATTAAACCTAATATCGTCAGTTACCGCAACAATCCTCTTCGGATACTCACGTCTTACACTCTTAAGGAAATTGTCTAGCTGAGGTCTATCAATAGCCTCTGCTCCATAGTAAGAACCTGGCTTGTACTCTCCCCACCAATGCTTCCTACCACTGATCTCCTCATAAACATACCTGTAGCCCAGAGACTCAAGAAGCTTTGCCATTTCTCTAGAGAACTCCACGGGTACTACATCATCTTCTGATCCATGAGCTATGTAAACAGGTGTTGCTATTAAGTTCTCAATGAATGCTGCAGGATTGTACCTATTGATAAGCCTTGCTATACCCTCCCAACCAGCAACCTTAGATAATGCATTAATTGTTGATGCTAGATTTCCTCTACTTGAGTGTGGTGCTATGGATGCAAAGAGATCTGGTTTCCTAACCCCTATATACCAAGTGCCGTAACCACCCATTGAGTGACCCATTAGGTGAACCCTATCCTCATCAATACTGTACCTCTTCTTAGCATCCTCGAGAACCTCAAGAACTTCTAGAAGCCCAATCTCTCTATAGTTAACCTCAGCATCTCTAGCTGTTGGAGCTATAGATATACACCAATCTTTATCACCAAAAACCATTGTGTACATAGGTATGCCTTTAAATCCGTGAAGAATTACTACAGCTACATAGCTCTTACTAGGGTCATAGCCCACAGGCACCTTAACGCCATACCTATGCACACTCCCATCATATCTAGAGCGGTAAGTGTGAACTCTATGCAATGCGTCTTCACTAGGCTTTATCTCAATTTCATACTCGTAGCTTCCAAAACCATCAACATCTATTGATAGCCTAAGCTTCGATGGTTTGTCTAGAGGCTTCTTACTCATTATGAATAGTGGGATCTGTGTTCTCTCACCACTGTGAAGCTCCACGGTTTCTGATTCGCATGAGTACCAAGTGTCATCCTCTATACATCTAACCCTAAACCTAGAATCCCTAAGGGCAAGTACGTGAAGAGCTATCCATTCAGCTACGTAAGAACCTTTTGGAGGTTCTGGTAATACGAGACGCTCCCTATTAATATATATGGGCTTACCAGTGTAGTCAATATTTATTGAGAATCCCCATCTACCAGCAAGCCTACCAACTTTAGCTAGAACCCTATTAACACCCTTCACAAGCTTCACGGGTATAGCATAGTATGAGTCTGTATACCTTCTAGCAATATGTGATGTAAACACATGCTCGCCATTAACGTAAACCGTTATGTAGTCCTCACTACCAACTAGAAGCACATATGTATCATCCTTATCAACTTCGACCTCCGCATATGCATAGACAACACCATATTTTAGTCTCCAGAACTTCTCAAAGGTCTCTCCATAAACCTTAACAAGATCTACGAAACCACTTTCATCAGCCTCAACCTCAACACACCTAGCATTACCTATAACTATACCAGGCTTTAGAACAGCTTTAGCCTCACCACCCAGCTCCTCAAGGTGGTCAACATAGAAACTCTCTAAACCATCGCCAATAAGTGTGCTATAGGGGAATGGGCCGCAGAGAACCCACTTCCTAACAACAATCACGGGTCTACACCCATCTTAGCAGTAAGGATATTAATCGCCCTAAGTTAAAAATTTAACTGCGTTAAGCTCTCTGAATCCACTTCAGCTTCTCTAGCAGCTTGTCCAAGGGTGTCGCAAAAATTCCTACTGCATAGTCGCTTACTCCACCAATCCATATAACAAGCTCTCTATACCTCACAAGCCCATTTCCAAATATTACTAGTGGTCTATCACCATACTCCTCCACAATGCCTCTAGGCACCAAGAGGTAATTGCTTACCGCAAGTACATCCCCATAAGCATCAACTACTGCAATGCCGTTGCGGTAAGATAGATCCTCTTGTAGAACTGCATGCCAACCAACGAGGTACTCACCTTTGGAGAGCTCTACAACGTTCGTTGACCAGCCAATCTTGAGCTCCCAAGGCTCGAAAACCATTACGGGATCCATAGACTCGACATCAATCTTCAGATTCTCTAAATCTGCTAAACACCTCCAATTAATCTCAATACTATCTATTGTTGGTCTACAAAGCATTGAAGTGCTGCTTCCCCTAATATCAATGAATGTGCTATCCTTCATCTGAACTATGTGATCCTGCCCCCTGTATGAGAGCTTGAAGAAGTCTCTTCTAAGAGGCTTAAGCTCAGGGCTTAGTACTGCAAAGCTTTGAACAGGTATCAACCTGTACTCATTCCCAAGTCTGTGGTATCCATAGCCAGTGTAGAGCATGTAGACATAGTTATCGTGTATATGTACCCTTGGATCTTCACATCCTCTAAACTCCCACAACTCCCTAGGCCACACAACAATCCTTATCTCTACAGGCTTCTCAACACCTTTACTAAGCAGATCCTCAACCCTTAGCTTAAACAACCCAATACTAGATACGTAGGTGTAGTAATCAAAGATTAACCTGGGAAAGACCCACAACTCATTATTAACTAGAACAGCACCAGGATTGAATATGGCCATAGGTTTTCTAGCATAGTTAATAACTGTAACATCTGAAGGAAATACATATGCAATTCGCTTAAAAATATCCTCAACTCTAGGCTCTCTAAAACCCCTAAACCTCTCTAAAGACCTTAAAGCCTTGTCCTTCAAAACACTTAATACTGTCTCAGCATTCACTAACACTTCACCACAACCTTATAAAGAACGCTACATCATAATAATCTTTACTTCCATACCTCTTAAGCATGGATTCAACAAGCCTCTCATTTTCTCAAGCCATTCACATCCTCTTCCCCAAACCAATAATAACCTTATAAAATCCACACCGGCATTAATCTTCTTAGCGGTGAAAAATCATGGATGTAAGTCATACAGAAGGTTCTTTGATATTGTTACTGGTTTGTTGCAGAGGGTTGTTTCTGAGGAGAGGGAGAATATTGAGAGGGGTTCTGATCTCGTTGTTGATGCTATTCTTAACGATGGTTTTGTCTATGTTTTTGGTACTGGTCACTCTATGCTCATTGCTATGGAGATGTTTTATAGGGCTGGTGGTCTTGTTAGGGTGTACCCAATTCTAGATCTATCCATATCTGGTTTTAGTGGTGCTTTGAAGATCACTTACCTTGAGAGAGTTTCTGGATATGCAGAGGCATTGCTAAAATCTATTCAGCCGAAGAGGGGTTCGGTAGTGATAATAGTCTCAAACTCTGGTAAGAATGCAGCTCCAGTTGAAATGGCTTTCCACACCGAGAAATACGGGTTGAAAACAATTGGCATAACATCTATTGAATACTCAAAGAAGTTGCCAGCCGAGAACCCGTTGGGTAAGAAGCTTTATGAGGTTGTAGATGTTGTTATAGATAATAAGGTTCCTGAAGGAGATGCAGTTTATGAGATCCCAGAGCTAGGGATAAAGATAGCGCCAGTATCAACAATAGTAAACGCATTCATAGCACAGCTACTAGTAATAAGAGCTGTTGAAAAACTTCTTGAAAAAGGTGTTAAGCCAGAGATTTGGGTAAGTGCAAACATACCAGGAGGAATAGAGAAGAACAGGGAGTACATAGAGAAGTACATAAACATGATAAAGCCTTTGTGAGGTAAACCTTAGGGAAAAGTTTGAACCCGAGCTATTTTGTGAAGTGGTTGTTGTAGAAGGCAATGGATGCGGGATGGAGCCTCTAGGAGAAGATCGAGATACGCATAAGCTCTATGAACCTCTGATAAGGAGAAGAGTAATATTCAAAGCCATACCCTATCATCTATGGAACAACAGGAAAAGACAAAGATGGGTATATGGATAAAGCACTGAGCCGATCCCTAACCATTACACATATCTGCAACCCCCAAGAACCTTTCTAACAGCTTCTCTATGTAGTGGTGTTTGCCAAGTTGCTAACCTTCCTATCCCTAGCTCTAGATCTCTTTCTGGTGGTGGTTCATCTATCCATAGCTCTAGATCTCTAAACTCTATGCCATTAACTATCAGGTTTAGTTCAACTAGTTTGTGTAGCAATGGTATTCTCTCCCTCGTGTAAAGGGTGTCTGGATCTTCAACAGCTTCACAAAGCCATCTCCTCTCATCACCACTCAACGAAGATACAAAGTCTCTAAGATTCTTCGACTCAACAAGCCTCTTAATCACTGCATCAACGCTCCATCTATACATGTATAGCATTTTGAGGATCTCTGGATTTCCACCAGCTAATCTCCAAACCTCATCAAAGCTAGGCTTTGGTTTTGGGATCTTCTCATACAGTTCCTCAAAACCCTTTCTACTCATGTTCCACATGGGTGTTATCTCAGCCCATCTATGCCTTCCTATCCTAGCTCTAGACACACTTTCGCTTGTAGCTACAATGATAACTATCTTCTCGTATGGCTCTGGTGGGTACTCAATAGTGTTTAGAAGTGCCTTTACATAGGCTTCGGATCTTTCAATACCGATAGCTTGGAATACGTCGTCCACTAGTACAGCCATTCTCTTCCTCTTCCACCTCTTCAAAAACTGATTAGCTAAGTAAATGATTAGCTCTGCTAGCTTAATAGGTGCATAACCAGTGGTATCTGCTGCAGCTTCTAGCAATATATCCATAACCTCCTTGATATCTGTATGTGTAACGAATTCCTTATGCAATGGGTCAACGTATATAACATCGAATCCCTGCTTCTCTAGGACTAGAGATGCCTGCTTCAACCAAGCAGTTTTTCCACAGCCCTCAGGTCCGAAAACCACTACAGGATGCCAGGTACTTTTCTCACTCCACTCAAGAACTTGCTTAATTGCTCTATCTCTATCAGTAAACTCTATCTCTAGCCCTGGAACAAAAGGTAGCTTCACCCTTTCAATAATCACCGTGAATCACACCACTAATTCAACAACTTTATGTTGCGGAGTATATAGCTTTAGCTTGACTTAAGCTCTGCTAGTACCCTCCTAACGGCTTCTCTATATAGAGGTACTTGCCAAGCATTCTCTTTACCAATACCAATCTCTGGATCCCTCTCTGGTGGTGGTTCATCTATCCATAGCTCAGGATCCCTAACCCTTAGGTGATGAACTATTAGGTTTCTCCTTACCAACTCATCTCTAAGACTATGCGGGAACTTCAGATCGCTAACCGTGTCTGGATCCTCAACAACCTTCTCTAACCACTCTCTCCACAAATCAACAAACCATCTGGTTAAGCCTTTCTCAGAAACTATTACAGAGATAACAGCGTCTACTCTCCAGCTATACCTGTACAGCAAGCTAAGCATGTATGGATTTCCACCAGTAAATCTCCAGACATCTTCGAAGCTTGGCTTGGATCCAGGGATCCTCTCATAGAGCTCCTCAAAGCCCTTCCTAGACATGTTCCACATAGGCGTTAGCTCCCCCCATCTATGCCTACCAATCTCGAACCTTGATACCCCCTCGCTTGTCGCTACAAGAGCTACTATCTTCTCGTAGCTTTCCTCAGGATGCTCAATAATCTCAAGCAAGCCCTTAACAATAGTTGCTGCTTCTCTAGGATCTAGATACTGAAATGCATCATCAATCACTATAGCCAGCCTCTTCCTACCATGCTTAAGAACCTCAATAGCCAAGTCCATAACACTCCATATCAGCCTTGCAAACTCATACTCATTAAGCACTTGCTTCAATCTATTCAGGACTCTTTGCCTTACACTCTCTATCCCCACCTCAGCTTCGAATCTACGCCTCAAAGGGTTGAAGTAAATAACACTGTATCCCTGCTCCCTGAGAATCTCTACTGCTTGTAGGAGCAGAGAGGTTTTTCCACAGCCTTCAGGTCCGTAGATAACCACTGGGAATCTCGTACCTTTCTTAGAGAACTCGTAAATTTGTTGAATAGCTTTATCCCTATCAACAAACTCCAGCTCTAGCCCAGGAGCAAAGCCTAGCCTGATTCTCCTCATTACCTGCACCACTATAGCTCTAGGCGTAGCCTCAATGAGTGTTTCTGTTTACCTAGCTATTCAAGTTTTGTTACTATCCATGGAAGTGTTCTGGTGGTTCTGTAGCCAAGCTTTGTGTACACCCTTTTAGCAGGTTCATTCCCAACCTCAACATATAGCAGTGCTTTTGATTCTGAACTAATCACAGCTCTTGTTAAACTGCTTGTTACTGCTGTTGCGAATCCTCTTCCCCTGTAACCAGGCTTTGTATACACATCACAGATGATGCTTACCTCAGGTAACCTATTGCATATTGCTCCAGCAGAGGCGATCTCGTTATTGATTATCACTGCGTGGTACTGCCTAGATGCTAGTATCCTTCTAGCAGTATCAAAATCTATTTCCATACCCCTAAACCTCATGAACTTGGCAAAGAGCTCAGCATGCTCAGCACCTAACCTAGTAACAATATCTTCATTACCACTAGGCCTAAACAACTCTCTTGTGCACACCATCTCATGATACCACCTAACCTCAGCACTGGGAGCGCCCAAGGCTTCAAGCCACTTAATTGTACAGGCAATGGCACTGTCATTAGCTGTGTATAGATGGATGTAGATGGTCTTACCCTTCTCAACAAAGACATAACCTAGCAACTCACATGCTTTATGCCCCCACAAATGAATTCCGTAAACCCCTAGACCTCTCCAAACAAGGACATAGGAATCAATGTTGCCCAAATCATCGAGAAGAGCAATGATGTCTGTGTTCTCAGGTTCGTAGAGAATGTCGTAGGCTAGGAAGAAGTGTGGTGGCATAGGATCAAACCTATAAAGCTTAGACAAAGCCTCTACAACACTACCACAACTAGCGTTAGCACCTCTAACAACATGGATATGCACGGTCTAGGCACCTTCAGAGCTCTGAGTACAGTTAACAAAACAAATAAGCTTGGTTTTACCTAACTACAGAGAGACTTCATGTTCTTTACCTCTACACTTATTAACTTGCAAACCTATTGATTATGCAAAAACGCTCTAGGTTTTGGGATGAGTCATGGGCTTCGATTTTAGGGGTGCTCCTGTTGCTGTTGTTAAGAGCTTTAATAGCTTTGAGGGTGTTTCAAGGGCTTTGAAGCTTATTGAGGACTATATAAGGTTTGTTGTTGGTGGTAGGAGGAAGTTCCTGATTAAGCCAAACTTTGTCTCTGCATACAACCCTTTATCAGCTACACCTGTAGAAACTGTTGAGGCTATACTAGACTTCATCTTCAGAAACTTCAACGTCTCTGAAGTCATTATAGCTGAGACCCCTGCTATGGGCTCCTTCCATGATGCTGTAAGGAACTTTGGCTATGATAGACTTAGGCAGAGGTACGATGTTGAGCTTCTAGATCTTAGCGAGTTTGGCTACGAAGCTGTTGCTTTGAGGGATGAGTATGGAGGTGTTTACGAGGTTAAGGTATCGAAGGCTTTGATGGACAAGAGCTTCGTTACAATATCTCCATGTAGAGCAAAAACTCATGACACGGTTGTTGTCACACTCAGCATTAAGAACGTTGTTTTCGGCGGTATTAGGAAAGGTGATAGGGGGTCTATGCACAGAGGCTACCTAACGATAAACTACAACTTAGCGAAGATAGCGACAATGGTTATGCCAGAGCTTGGCGTTGTTGACGGTGTTATCGGTATGGAGGGTAATGGACCTGTATCAGGTACGGAGAAGAGGTGGGGAGCCATATTTGCATCAGTTAACCCAGTAAACCTAGACTCTCTAGTGGCGTATGCAATGGGGTTCAACCCAGAGGACATAGGCTACCTATACTTCTTGGCTAAGTGGGGCTATGGAGAAATAGATGTTAGGAGGATCAGGACTGTTGGAGACGATGTAGAGTCGCTGAGAACAAGCTTCAAACCGCATTCGCTATACAATGAGCAGCTTAGCTGGAGAAAGCACTTGGATAGGTTGAGGTACCTAGAGGAAGGGCTACTGCAAAGAAGATCCTAGCGGCTATGAAGCTATGCTAGTGGTAGGTAGGGACCTATAATCCTTACCAAAGCTAGGTATCTGGGCACATACACAACCTTCTTCCTCTTCTCAACAGCCTCTATAATAGCTTTGGTTACCTCCTCTGGCGGTACACCACCAGATATCTTTCTACCTGCTCTCTCATGGAACTCCGTCCTTATTAAACCTGGGTACACCTCGACTAGGTGTATCCCCTTCTCACTAAGCTCTCTCCTCAAAACCTTTGAGACGTAGTGTAGAGCTATCTTTGTAGCTCCATATACTGGTAAATCCTTCAAAGTAACGTGTATACTAGCAGTAATCACCATGACCACTGATGATCCCTTACCCATGTATTGGAGGAGCTCCCTCGTTAAAGCTATTGGCGCAACAAAGTTCGTCATAGCCATTGAGACTAGATCCTCTAAGCTATGGTCAAGAACCCTTCTGTAAAGCCCGAAACCAGCATTATTAACTAGAACATCTATTGATCTAAAACCCTTAACAGAATCAACAACACTCCTAATCTCATCAACTATTAAGAGGTCAGCCACTACATAATCAAAGCAGTTACCTAGCTCACTCTTGATTTTCTCTAGCCTCTCCCTATTCCTAGCAACACCAATAACCCTAAACCCCCTTGAGCACAGCATCTTGGTTAACTCAAGGCCTATACCGCTAGATGCTCCTGTAACAATCCATAGCACGCATCTTCACCTCTTCTGCTTAGCTGCATCTACATGTGCAGGGATCTATAATGAGCGTGTTTGTCAATGGTTTTGTCCTCTCATGAAACTCTATAACAACTTGGTACTTATCAAGCTCTACAGGTACTACATCCCCAGGTCTCATAACTATTGATCTGTTCAAGTATATCCTATTGGACCGTATATCTGCTATATATAGTATTATGGTGTAGTTCAGTGGGTTGTGGAACCAGGCTTTCGAAGGAAGACCAAGGAATACCACTCCGCATGGATTGCACAAGAGGATCTGATCTTCGTCAAACCCCTGCATACCAACTACACGCTTCTCCAAAGTATCTGCAGCAGCAAGCTTGTAGTAAACACCTCTTATAGGTGGATCCTCATAGACGCACACAAAACTCCATGAAATTGGGCTACCTGCAGAGCTATTACTACTCCTAGTCATTAGAGCTATAGCAGTAAATGCAGCAACAAGCAGTGCAATGGTTATGAGTAGAACTATGTGTATACCCTTCATAAGTTAGAGTGTAGCTGGAGAGAGGTAAATAAGGTTACTCGTACATACCTCAACGCATTTGCGAATAGAGTCACATGGAGAAACCTTAGTAAAGAAGTGCTTAACCATAGAGTTAAAGGATTAGCGATGCAGTGTATTTCAAGGTCGACGGCTTCCCTGCTTATATAGTCCTAAAAGCTGAGGCAATTACAGAGGAAAACAATTGTTTTGGTGTTGCAAGCAATGCTTCCCAATCTCTACGCTGTTGCAGCTGTTTTTGATGGTTTGCGTTTCTGGTTTGGATTAGCCATTATTATCTATCTTGTTGTTGCCCTTGTTTTTAGGGGTAAGAGGCCCAAGACCCCTGTCTGGAGTATTATGGCTTTCGCAAGCTTCATGACCATTGCTTTTGGTTTGCTTAGTGTTGATGAGGTTGTTAAGGCAGTTGATCTAGATGTCATTCTCTTCCTAATTGGCATGTTTAGCCTCGTCAGCTTGGCAAACTCCTCTGGTCTTCTAGACGCTATTGCTTACTGGCTTGCCTCAAGGTTTAGAACCACTACGGGTCTTGTCTACGGCTCTGCACTCCTCTTCGGCTTGCTAGCAGCTTTCGTTGTTAACGACACTGTGGCCTTGATGGGCCCTCCAATAGCCTATTCACTGTCTAAGATTGGCGACCTAGACCCCAAGATGATGTTTCTGCTACTAGCCTTCTCCTTAACAATAAGCTCCGTCATGACGCCCATCGGCAACCCCAGAATGTTCTCGTAGCTGTTGAGTCTGGTGTTCTAGCACCATTCATAGCCTTTGTCAAGACCCTTGCGCTACCAACAATTGTAAACCTTGTTGTAACTGCTTGGATGCTCATGAAGGTTTTCAGGGTTGAGAAGAGGAGGATAGAAGTTGGTTTAATACCACATGAAGCGATTAGGAGTAAGAGAGACGCTATACTAGCTGGCATAGGCATAATACTAACAGTTGCACTGCTAGTCATAAACGATGTTTTTCAGCTTCTAGGGCTTCCACACATTGAGAGTAGAGGGCTAATACCATTTGTTGTAGCTGCAGGTGTATACATCTTCGTCTCTAACCCTAGGGCAACACTTGCAGGCATTGATTGGGGAACAATAGTCTTCTTCATAACAATGTTCATAACTATGGAGGGTGTGTGGAGAAGCGGAGTACTACAACCACTACTAAACATAGTGCTACCATCCAAAGACACAACAGTTATTGGCTTGGTCAAGATATCCATAATCTCGATAATTCTGAGCCAGGTACTGAGCAACGCTCCATTCACAAAGCTGTTCATATCCTACATGAAAAGCCTTGGATATACAGGTAGCGATGCATCTTCATGGCTAGCACTAGCAATGGCATCAACAATAGCCGGTAACCTAACAATCTTGGGCGCAGCATCAAACATAATAGTGTTAGAGGTTCTGGAGAGCAGGATGGGCACAACAATAACCTTTGGAGAATTCCTAAAGATAGGAGCTCTAGTAACAACCGTAAACACATTAATATACCATTCATGGCTCTACCCTAACACACAAAGATTCTTTACATAGAAAGCATTTTGCTTGTCTAACTAACTAGACCTAGCAATTCCTAAAACTATGCAAAAGCGTATTAGTTTAGTGCTGGGAATTGATAAGAAAAATAAAAAGCTGCTATACTTACTCAAGACCCCATCTAAGAACATTCAGTGTAGCTATAACCGTTACTACAAGCCATATAGCTATGGATACTATGCAGAGCTCTACCGGTATTGCTGAAAACCCTACTGCGAGAAGCTTTGTTATCTCTGCTAAGGCAACTGTTGGTATGGCCACTAAAGCTGTTCTAAGGGGTTCTGGAACTATTGTTGGTGGGTATAGAACCGGTGGTAGGAACGTTGTTAGAGCTACTAAGGGGTTTGTAATAGCTGATATATTCATCGGGTTCCTAATCCTTAGAACAATTGCTAGCACTAGGAACGCTCCTATAACCATTGCTACTAGGGATAGCAGAAGAGCTACTGCTATAGATGCCATGTTCACACTTAGTATGGGTGCTAGCGCTATGATCACAACAATTCCTGATAATAGTGGCGGTGATGATCCTAGAGTTAAACCAATTAAGTACTCAACTAGGTTGAGTGGTGATGTTATAAGCCTTTCCCACTCCCTAGAGATCCTATCATAGCCAACAATCTGACCAACAATGTTTAACCCGAATATCCAGCCAGAGGCAACTATGTATACAGGTACTAACGTCTTAACAGCCTGTGAGCCTCCCCAACCAAGCACTAGAAGCACGGTTGAAACACTAAACATTATGTTTTGAGCCATCCACATCCACTGCCTTCTAAAAATAATGAAGTTATATAGTGCTACACCAAGAACTCTCCAAAGAGCTTTCATCTCTTCTCACCAACTATATAGAGGTACACATCCTCTAGCGTAACATCCTTTACAGAAAATGAGGCTGGTTTACAGAGCTCCACTAAATGCCTAGCCTCATCCTCACTCCTAACCCACGTAATAACTTTCTCGCCCAAGTCAATAAACTTGTTGCTTAGACACTTCCTATCAATACCTTCTAGAACAACCCTGAACCTGTATGGCAATCTGGATAAGAGCTCCTTAAGCTCACCGCTAGCAATAACCTCTCCATTATCGATAAACACAACTTGATCAGCTATAAGCTATGCCTCTTCAAGCATGTGCGTTGTTAAAACAATTGTTGATCCAGTGACCTTCACAGAATCCCTAATAGCTTTAAGTACTGTGTACCTAGCCTCAACATCTAAGCCTGTTGTTGGCTCATCAAGGAAAATGATATCAGTATTTGAAGCAAGTGTTGATGCAACAAGAGTTTTCCTAACCTCACCACCACTCAAAACCCTTAATGGTCTATTCCAAACATTTTCTAGTCCTAGCATCTCTATCCATTTCCTAGCCTCTCTCCTAGCATCAAAATAACTAAAGCCTCTTATCATCAAGCTACAAGCTATGAATTCGTATGATGTTGCATCCCAATTAGCAGCATAGTCTTGTGGTAGGTAGGAGATTCTTTTCCTAACCTCTCTAAACTCCTTAACAACATCAAAACCAGCAACCCTTGCAAAACCCTTGCTCGGCTTAAGAACTGTTGTCAGCATCCTTATAGTTGTTGTCTTTCCAACTCCATTAGGCCCTGCCAAAACAGCTATGCTTCTCTCACCAACGCTGAATGTTGCATCCTTAACTGCCCATACATTCCCGAACCTCTTTCCAAGACCAACACTCTCTACAGCCATCATCCACATCACCAGGTGCGGAAGCTGGCTCGCTAAGCTTTTAGCCTCATTTGATTAGGGCTCTAACTACATAGATGAGTTGAATGGTGTTGAGAAGCCTCAGCAAAACACCTTATCTACTTGCCTAGTAGAGTACGCTTCTTAGGTGCTGCGCATGAGTAGTAATAGCGAGATCAATGCTGAGGATTTGATATTCACTGCTTTGAGTAACAGGATTAGGAGAGGAATCATAAGGGTTCTTGGAGAGAAGGGGAAGAGAAGCTTCACAGAGCTTATGAGGGATCTAAACATTGATGATACAGGAACCCTAACCTTCCACCTTAAGAAGCTTAGTGGTTTAATAACAAAGACTAGTGATGGCTACTACACCCTTACAGAACTTGGTCAGAAAGCCTATGCATTGCTGAAGTCCTCTAAGGTGAGTGCTGAGGAGGTTAAAGAGACTGAGATTCCTAAGGCTAAGCCTGTTGTTGAGGAGGTTAGGGAGAAGAGTGTGAAGCCAGACCTTGTGATTATGAGTGATAGGTTTAGCCTTAGGATTGATAAAGAGCTTCTAGAGAAGGTCAAGGCAATGGGTAGGAAGCTTCTGGTAAAGGATGTTGTAAAGGTTGAGATAGCTGATGATGTTGACGAGGCTCTGTTTAACGATGTTGTAGAGTCTATTGAGGATGTTGTGACGCTTAAGGTTCCAAAACACTTAGAGGCTGTTGTACAGCTCAAGGCGAGGGAGGTTCTGCACATTGTGAGCTCTAGAGGCAGGGTTTCAGCACCATCAGTTGTGAATATAGTTACAGGTATTGTTGAGTCTGTTGTGAGTGCAGTTACAAAGGTGCTAGCATCTGTTCCCTTCCTATCGGTGAAGAGTGGTAGGAATAGGGAACTGATATATAGCTCAGCTTTAGGAAGTGTTAGGGTTGTTAAGGTTGATGCTGAGGGTGGATTAATCAAGGTTTCTCAGGGTGATAGCGGTAAGATTGAGGTGTACAGTGGTAGGTGGGGTAAGTGCAACTTTGATGTAGATGTTGGTGAGGAGGGTGAGCTAGAGATTGATGCAAGGGGTTGCGAAATCTATGTAACACTGCCTAGAGAACCCCTGGAGAAGCTTGTTGCAGATTTCTCAGGAGGTGTTCTAGAGGCTAGCATAGATGAAGGTGTTAAGGATGCTGAGATAAGCCTTAGCGGTGGAGCTACAAAGATTGGTTTAGCCAAGTTAAGGGACTCGAGAATATCTATAGATGTTAGTGGAGGTGTGGCAGAGGCAAAGCTGATATATACAGAGTTTAGCGGATCATCAAAGATATCCCTAGATATGAGTGGTGGCATAGCTAAGCTAAGTATAGAGGTTCCTAGAAACACTCTAGTCACAGTCTCTAGAGAAGGTGTAGGAGGATATACAGACATTGACATAGACGAGGAGCTTAGAGCACTACAAAAGATTGATAGGGTCATAAATATGGCTCTAGATGTTAGTGGAGGGTTTGCAGAGGTATCAGCAAAACAGGGAAGTAGACCCAGCATCATCCACCCCATAAACACCCATTTTTCACTTCAAATGCAGTCAAAAACCATGTGACGTGCTCAGCATTTTTCGTGAAGTCAAAAAGCCTTATATACTATTGGATTCAGATAACTTGCTACGATTTCAACATGTGTAGATCCGTTGTTAAGGATTTGAATAAAGCTGTGGAGTACTGGAGCAGAGTTCTAGGCCCAAAGCCTTCAACAATTTTGTTCTCGAACTTATAGAGACTATAGACTGTTCAAACGCATGGAGAGAGTTTCTAGATAGGATTCAGGTAGAGGTATTCAGAATAGCAACGTTAAATGATTACGCTTTAACAATTCTATCAACTATTATCAGTATACCTGAGCATTCGGATGGGGAGATAGCTATAGTTAATGTAGGGTCTAAGTATCTAGGACTTGATAGAGGTGCTCATGGAGAAGAGGTTTTGAGAGGTTTCGGGGGATTAGCTGAACATCTAGATGTATATCTTGTAAAACTTTCAGAAGAAGTTGGTATCGCTGATATATCGATGGATCCTAGTGTGAGGGTAGGTGAGAAAGTTAGGGTTATACCGAACCATGCATGTATTGTAGGGAATTCCTCTAGCGATGCTGTTATCCATGAAGATGGGAAGGTTAGAGGGTTGATAGAGATAGATATGAGGAACAGTTCGAGGATACCGAGGATATTGACGAAGTTATCCATAGATTTCATATCTTAGCTAGATATGTTCTCGAGATACGTTCTGTAGAAATCGACTGTATATCTAAGACCTGTATCTATCGGTGTAAAATCTATGTTTATAACCGATAGGAGTTTCTTGTTATCTGCATAGCTATGCTTTATATCTCCAGGTCTCTCAGATTGGTACACTACATCAACATCCCTACCTACCACATCCATAACCTTCTTAGCCAGCTCGTTGATCGATATAGGTCTACCTGTCCCTACGTTATAGACATCGTTTACAAATAGATCCTTCTCTATAAACTTTGCAATAACTTCAGCAACATCTTTAACGTAGATGAAATCTCTTGTCTGATTCCCATCACCATAGATAACTAGAGGTAGGTTCTTCAAAGCTCTCTCTATAAATATCGATACTACTCCTGCGTAATCCCTACTCTGCCCCGGTCCATATACATTGAATAGCCTTAGGATAGAGTATCTCAAACCGTATACCTTCCCGAAGTTCATAACAACAAGCTCTCCTAAGAGTTTACTTAAACCGTAAGGTGATAAAGGGTTGAGTGGGTGGTTCTCGGGTATAGGTAGTTTAACAGGGTTTCCGTAAACAGATGCAGAGCTTATGTATATAAACTTAGACATAGATTTAGCAGCTTTGTAAGCTATAGCAGTTGTTGAAACTACGTTATTATCTATATATTCAACAGGTTTCTCTATAGACTCTGCCACGCTTATATATGCAGCTGCATGGATAACAACATCGAATCCTCTACAACATTCGTAAACTTTTACATCGGATCTAGCTATAGGTATACCTAGCTTCTCGAGAATATCTACATAGAATCTACTACACCTCTCCATACTATCAACAACAACTACATCAAACCCTTTCTCAGCTAAGTACTTAGCTATATACCCCCCTACGAAGCCTGCACCACCTGTAACCAGTATCTTCACATAGATTCACCAAGGTAACGCTATCTACAACTTCTTAACTCTTCTCGTAGCTACGATATCTGTTCCACATATATCTCTCAGAACTATATCCCCTATCTCTACAGGAGCCTCGATCTCTACGTTAGCTAGAGCTTCCATAACTCTCCATATACAATCCTTCGGAACAGGTTTACGAGTTATAACAGATACTGTAGGCATATCCCCTCCTCTAACCTTAACAACACTCATAACGTATCTAACAGGGTTCATAACCTCGTTTTTAGCAAACTCTACACCTCTAGGACATGAAGCTCCTTCGATCTTCAAATCGTTATCCTCTAGATACACCTTTAGGTTACAGCTAGCTGGACAAACAATACATACAAGTTCTGCTGTTTTCATCTAGGTTTCACCTCTAACGTAATCTCGTTAACATTATCAGAGAGTTTGCTGAACATCTCTTTACCTAGTCTAAGCCTTAGCATTTCAGCAGGTCTTACACCGAAACTAAACATCTTAAACCCTATCTCAGGTATCTCTACAAAAACATTTTTCTCAGGTACCGAAACTCTTGCGTAGAGAATAACATCTCTTTCACCGCTAACCATATGGGGTATAGCTAACCTTATACTCCTACCTTTCCTAACTCTTCTCCAAGTTTTTGTAGGTATCCCGTTATTCTCTACAAAGATTTTAACACCTTCAGCCGCCAGCTCACCTTGCTCAACCGCGTAGTCAACGAGATCGTTTATAACTAAAACGTTTCCTGCTACAAATACCCCTGGAACACTGGTCTCAAGGTATTCGTTAACAACAGGTCCTCCTGTCGATGGATCTACAACAACCCCTAACTTCTCGAGTAGATCTATATAAGGTCTAAGACCTGCTGAGATCACAAGGGTATCGCAAGGTATTTCAAATTCTGTTCCTTTAATAGGTTTCAAATCTTTATCAACTTTAGCTACAACAACTCTCTCAACCCTTTTCCTACCAACAACCTTCACCACCGTGTGTTGGAGAAGTAGAGGTATATTGAAATCGATTAAACACTGCATAACGTTCCTCATCAAACCTCCTGGATACGGAAGAATCTCTACAACAGCCTTGACTTTAGCTCCTTCTAAAGCGAATCTCCTAGCCATTATAAGCCCTACATCACCTGACCCAACAATCACAACCTCTTTTCCTGGGAGAATTCCGTAGATATCCATAAGTGTCTGGGCTTCCCCAGCTGTATAGATCCCATCAGGTCTATCGCCGACCACGCCTATCTCGAAGATATGTCTTTCTCTAGCACCTGTTGTAAATACAACAGTTTTGGTGTTTATCTTTAGAACACCTCTAGGTGTTATAACGTTGACAATCTTCTTATCGAAATCCTTATACTCAACGCTATGAACATACGCTTTAACTATGTACTCTACACCTGTTTTCTCAAGCTTATCTATTAACCTCGTTATGAACTCTGTACCTGTTAAATCTTCTCTAAAGTAGTGTAGACCGAACCCAGGGTGTATACATTGCAGAGGTATACCTCCAAGAACATCTCTATTCTCTAAAAGTATACTTTTCAAACCTAGCTCAGTTGTTCTTATAGCTGCGGCAATTCCGGCAGGTCCTCCACCTATGATTACCGTATCGTAGTTCAGTATCTTCATCTTAGACCACCTCTAGATAGCTTCTCTCCATAGCATCTTCACATCCCCTATACCGTAGGAACTCTTCTTAACCACAACCTCGTTTAGAGGTATACCTAGCTTCTCAGAGATAAGCAAAGCTATTCTCCATCTACAGAAAGATCCTTGACATTTCCCGAAACCTGCGTAGGTCCTGAACTTTATACCGTCTAGAGTTACTTTCGCACCTATCTTCAAGATCCTCTCTACAGCTTCTAAAACCTCTGCCTTAGAAACAGTTTTACATATACATACTATCTCTCCGTAGTCTGGGTTCTTCTCTATAAGCTTATCCACCTCCTCCAAGCTCCTGTTCCTCACCCTAACCATATCTCTCCTGAATCTACTCCACGAATTTTTCTTAGCAAGCTTGATGTCATAGGTATCCTCAATCAGTTTAACAACGTATTCAGCTATAGCTGGAGCAGCTGTTAACCCTGGAGATCTTATCCCTGCTACGTTTACGAATCCCCAAGGATCTTCGTATACCTTGATAAGCCACTGACCTCCAGGAGGTTCCGGTCTTAGACCTGCGAACATCCTTATAATCCTTGATTTCGGGGGTACGCTTCGGAGTAGTTTCCTAGCTTCTCTAAGTACATACTCTACACCTTCTACTGTAGTAGATAGATCTTCTTTAGCATCGATAGGTAGATCCTCAGCTGTTGGACCTATCATTAAGTTTCCGTGGACTGTTGTTATAGCGTAAACACCTTTAGTTCTAGGTGTAGGAGTTGTGTGGAGTATCTTAGTAGGTTTAACATCTACATCTTCATCGAATAATACGTACTCACCTCTACGGGGAACTATCTTGAAATCTAGTTCAACTCCAGCTGTATGCGATATCTTATCGGCGTAGATACCTGATGCGTTGATAACTATATCTGCTTCGATAAAACCTCTACTCGTTTCAACACCTAGAACTCTCCCGCTTGAAACCCTAACCTTCTCTACGTAGGTCTCTGTCAAGAGCTTAACCCCGTTATCAACAGCGTTCTCAACGATAGCTATAACAGCTTCGAATGGAGAGATAATACCTGCTGTTGGTGCGTATAGAGCTCCTAAAACTTCGTTACTCACATTAGGTTCTAGGATCTTCAGCTCCTCTCTATCTACAACCCTAACCCCGGGAACCTTGTTCATCTTAGCTAGCTCTAGAAACTCCCTAGCTCTCTTCTCCTCATCGCTATCGGTGAAAATCATGAGTTCTCCAGGCCATTTAGCTGGAATCTCTAGCTCTTCTACCCATTCTCTCCAAAGCTTGTTACCTCTTAAACATAGCTCAGCTCTTAACAGGTGTACCCTAGGGTCTTCTTCATGACATGGATGTATAATCGATGTATTGGCTTTACTCGATCCCCAACCAACATCAGGTTCTTTATCTATCAACAGAATATCTACGTTCTGGTACGAGCTCAATATCCTTGCTATCGATGCCCCTACGATACCTGCACCTACTATAGCTACTCTAAGCCTATCCATAAAAATCATCGATAGCTAGGTATTTTCAGTATCCGTATGCCCAGGGAACTTCTTTAGCCCATTCTAAAGCTCTTTTAACAGCTGCTCTCCACCCTCTATAGAGTTTCTCTCTATCCTCTGGAGACATCCTAGGTTCGTAGATTTTCTCAGCTCTCCAATTCTTCTTGATCTCCTCCAAATTCTTCCAAACACCTAGAGCTAGACCAGCTAGGTAAGCTACACCTAGAGATGTTGTTTCGAGAACTAGAGGTCTAACAACTTTCACCCCTAGGATATCTGCTTGGAATTGCATTAAGAAACTCGACCTAGATAAACCTCCATCAGCTTTAAGAATCTTCACATTGAAACCTGTGTCTACCTCCATAGCGTTAACAACATCTCTCGTTAGGTAAGCTATAGATTCTAGTACAGCTCTAGCTATATGTCTTCTCTCTGTCCCTCTGGTTATACCTATTATAAGCCCTCTAGCGTAAGGATCCCAGTAAGGTGCTCCAAGACCTGTGAAAGCAGGTACAAAATATACACCACCTGTATCTTGAGCTGCTTCAGCTAGAGGTTCTACTTCTCCTGCAACCTCTATAATCTTAAGACCGTCTCTAAGCCATTGAATAGCAGCACCTGTAATAAATATACTCCCCTCTAGTGCGTAAACAGCTTTCCCAAGTTCAAAACTGTAGAAAATTGTTGTAAGTAAACCGTGTCTAGATTCTACAGGTGTAGCGCCGGTATTCATGAGGACGAAGTTCCCTGTACCGTAGGTACACTTAACATCCCCTATATCGAAACCAGCTTGACCGAAGAGAGCTGCTTGCTGATCACCAGCATCACCTGCAACAGGAATCTCTACACCATTGAATAGCTCTGAACTTACCTCTGAACCTGTGTACCCATAGATATCTCTATCGCTTGATGGTCTCGGTAGCGGAAGTATATCTCTAGGTATCTTCCCCTGAACCTCTAGAAGTTCTTCATCCCAATCGAGTTTATGTATATTGAAAAGCATTGTCCTAGAAGCATTAGAATAGTCTGTTACATGAGCTCCTCCACGATCAGGTGTTTGAACATCTCTACTACCCCGGGTTAAGTTCCATATAAGCCACGTATCTATAGTACCTACAACAACTTCACCTCTAACAGCTCTCTCCCTCAACCCAGGTACGTTGTCTAGTAACCACCATATCTTCGTACTAGAGAAATATGGATCAGGAACAAGACCTGTTCTCTTCTTAATTAAATCAAGGAAATTCTGCTTAAGATAATCTGTCAAAGGAGCTGTTCTCCTATCTTGCCAAACAATAGCGTTGTATAGAGGATTCCCAGTTCTAGGATCCCAAACAACGATAGTCTCTCTCTGATTTGTAACACCTATAGCAGCTATCTCTCTCGGATCAACCTTTGTCTGCTCCAAAACCTTCTTAATAACGAATTTCGTATTCTCCCAAATCTCAACAGGATCATGCTCAACCCAACCAGGTTTAGGATACAACTGCTTATGCTCAACATATGCAACCCCTTTCTCTACAGGCAAACCCTCATATGTAAAGAGTATAGCTCTCGTCCCCGTCGTACCCTGATCAATAGCTAGAACATACCTCTCCACATCCACACATAAACACCAAGTAGATAGAGTAACGGTACACCTAATATATCTTTATATATCTTTTTAAGATTTCTACTCAAGATAAACTAGAAGAAAATTTCTTTAAATAATTATCCGCAAGATAGCTATAGATAGTGGTATAGCTATTAATACGTATTTCTTGCCTCGGTATTCCTCTTACTAGCTATAGCTCTGTTATTATCATGTTTGTATCTTCTTTAATAGATCTAGGAAAAGAAATCGATGTTTTATCGAATATTGAAAACAATAGGTTATTGTTTTTCGCTGTTAAGTAGAGGAGAAGGTCTATCATACCGTGGAAACCTCTTAATCTTAATTCTAATGCTTTAAACATAGTCGATGTTTTTGGCTAGCACTTCTTCGTATAGATCTCTATGTTCTTCAAACCTGTATCTGCTATGAATAAATCATATCTACGCTTCTTAATACCCATAGTACTTCAAAGGTTGAAGTCTGTAAGTAAAGCTCTACTTCGCCATGTTCTAAAGTTTTTTCTAATACCATATCCGTATTTCTAATCTTTATACCTACAACTTGGTAACAAGAATGAGATGTCAAGAAGAATCCTCTTCATATTTCTCCACCAACTCTCTCTTGTATCTACACACTAATCATCTCAACCTCTTCAACAGTTACCTCAGCGAACTTCGATCTGTAAAGCGTTAGATATAGATGGTCTGGAATAGGGATAGAACTTTTTCTATTCTCTACCTTTACCTTTAACAACATTCCCTCTATAAGACCTACTTTCTCATCTATATCCTTAGGTATATAGATGGTGTGCTAGCTAGGGTGTATTCCTGAGGAAGCGAAATTCGGAGGGAAGTGGGTATGGGTACCAGGATTCTCCTTAAGAATTTCTGCGATAGAGGGTGAAACTAAAGAAGGTGGTGGGGTAATAGATGGGGTGAGGAAAATTATTTGTAGCTGATTATATTTACAAGATCTGAATCCCTGTATTTCAATGCTTTGCGTATTTCGAGAACTCGAAGGGTGTTGTGAAGTATATACACATCTGAAGATCTAGATTCTCAGCTATAAGGTGAAGCTTTATAAAGAACTGTAGATAGAGTTTCTCTAGGGATGTGTTTGTATCTTGAGGAGTATCTGAATCTTGGGGATGTAGAGGTTTTCCATAGATGTTGGGTACCGGATAGTGTTGATGTTCTTGTTGTAGGTGTTCACGGTTTTGCTGAGCATGGTGGTAGGTATAAACATGTAGGTGAAGCATTTCTAGAGAATGGATATGCTTTCTGTATACATGATTTGAGAGGTCATGGGAGAACAGCTAGAGGAGAAGACATTGGTTATGTAGAGAAGTTCGATTACTTTGTGAAAGATCTAGAGAAATACGTAGAGATAATGGTTAGTAGGTATAGACCTAGGAAAACAGTTCTTCTTGGGCATAGCATGGGTGGTTTAATAGTTCTACACTATCTAGCTAAAGTATCTAGAAATGTTGATGCCGCGGTAACGAGTGGTGCTGCTACTTTGATAAAGATAGGTGTTGGGCAGATGCTGATGCTGAGGTTTCTAAACATGTTCAACCCTAAGGCAAGAGTAGATCTACCTATAAAACCTGAGCTTCTATCCCATAATCTTGAAGTAGTTAAGAAATATGTTGAAGATCCGCTAGTATTCAAGAAACCAACTATAAAACTTCTGTATGAATTAGCGAATGCAGCTAAATCTATTTGGAGATATATAGATAGGGTAGACAAGCCTATACTCGTACTACACGGAGAGAAAGACTCTATAGTACCTCCGCAAGCAAGTATAGAGGTATACAATAAGGTTAGGAGTACCGTGAAAGAGCTTAAGATATACAAAGACCTATACCACGAAATACTAAACGAATTTCAGTGGAGAGAAGTACTCAACGATATAGTGAACTGGATACAGAAAGTAGTAAAGTAGTACATACCTTATATAGAAGGATAGATGATCACGCTTTCTCTAGGTCTATGTTCTAGGTATTTTAGGTAGATATGATAGGTCTACATACTGAGGTTCGAAATCTCTTAATCTTCCTTCTGGAACTTCTCTCTCGGTAAACTATAGTTGGATACCTTGTGTATATAGCTTCGCCTACCTCTAGAGCTTTCACTATGAACAACTGTGAAAACGCTTTCATCTTCATAATCGTCAACCTGGTTCTGCATACAATGCTGTTTACACATAGAAAACCGATATTCGTACTGTATATATCCGAGATATCAGTAAGTATCGAGGTTGAGTAGCGGGTTAACTTGAAAGCTAAGAGTATAGCGATAACAAGTGTAAGCCTATACTTTCTAGCGAAATCTATAACGTTTTTCACAGAAATTGTTCTCGAAACTATGAAAGCTGTTATGTATAGCGTGTAGATTCTCAGTATGGCTACCGCTACCGTAGAAAAATCTAGAATCCCTATCGCTACCTGAAGAATAAGAGATATTGATACTAGAGGTGTTATGAATACAAAGAAGTACTTGATGTTTTGAAGAAAATCTCTAGGGCTAGAGATATAGACAGCAGTTAAGGATATAGCTAAGGTGATGAGTAGTAATACGTGGCACGGCGTAGAGAAAGCAAGTATAGATACTGTGATTAGTAAGGTCAGCGTTATCCTGAAGTCTATGTTTCTACGACTACAAGAAGAAACCTTGTCAACGATCTTCACCTTGGAACACCTTATCGAATCTCAATATACCTATCTGTGTACTTCGTAAGGTCTCTACTATGAGAAGCCATGACGACAGCTCCACGATGTTTCCTGATACTCTCCAATAGCTCAATGAATACCTCTTCGGAATCTCTATCTAAACCTAGGAGAGGTTCATCGAATAACAGTACACGTGGTCTAGCTATGTAAGCTAAAGCCATTGAAAGTCTTCTCGCTTCCCCAACACTCAGTGTATAAGGATTTCTATCAGCCACCTTCTCCAGGTAGAAAAGCTCCACAACATCATCTACATCGAGACCCCTCCTAAAGACCTCGATGTACTTGTTAATCTCATCGCGTACAGATCCTGAAGAGAACCAGTAGATAGGTCTTTGAGGTATGTAGAACACAGGTTTCTCAACAAATACTTCGCCGTAGCTATAGGGTATTATCCCTGCTAAAATTTTCAAGAGAGTTGTCTTACCCACTCCATTCCTCCCTATAACCCCGAAGACCTCTCCTTCATAAACTTGGAGACTCAGATTATCGAAAAGCATCCTATCCCTGAAAACAGTCTTCAGATAGTTAACGTATACTAGGTATCTTGAACTATCAACACTACCTCTAGAACCTCTATACATAACCCTGTGATAGATATCCTCGCTGCACTGTTCACAGCCTATGTTTACCACTTTATCTACGTAGCTGTTGAAATAGTCGACTCTGTGATCAGCTATAACCACAGCTATCCCCCTCTCTTCAGCTAGTCTCCTCAGCTTATCCAGGATATCGAGAAACGTTTGTCTATCTAGGTGAGCAGAAGGCTCATCTACAAGAACAACCTTCGCATCTCCATGTAGAGCTATGTAGATTAGCAATCTGTAGAGCTCTCCATCAGAAAGAGTTTCTATTGGTCTTCTGCATAGATATTCAAATCCTCTAGACCGGATACCCACAACCTCTAGTTCTTCACATACATCGCACCCTATGAGAAATGTGTAGATATCTTGGGGAATGTATGCTATGAAACCTTTTAAAACTGCTTTACGCGGGTTTAACCCCACTACCTCTACCCTGCCTACAACCTTGAACTCCGTATATATAGACGGAATCACACCTGATAACACTTTCAACAACGTTGTTTTCCCAGATCCACAGCGACCCGTTATAAGAACTATCTCACCCTCTTCCACGTGTAGAGAGATGTTATCCAGGATAACCTTGTCACCTATTGAGACTCTGAGATCTTCAACAACTACTGCTCTCATTCTATCTTAACCCCCTTAAACACCAGTATCCTATGTATATACCTAGCCAATATTATCGCTACTACGTGATCCATGAATAGATCTTGAGGTATAAACACTAGTACACTTACAACAAATAGTATGAAGATCTTGTTATATGAGCTAATCCTAAGTAAATTCGATACACTGTAAACCCACGACATGAGCTTCTCGTTGCCAAGAACATGGTAAGCGAATACGATGAACCCCAGAATATAGATTGGTAGAGTAGTTATTAACGTAAGTAGTAGGAGTAGAACGAAATCAACCAACCTCAAATAGCTGAACTCTCTATTCCTTAACTTCAGGTAGTACTTCTTGAGGATACTCATTAAAGGCGCTGAAAATATGAAACCCATGATATAGCCACCGGTATAGCCGAGAACTACGTGTATCCCTCCCCGAAACCCAGCGGCCATCGGAAGACCTATCATTACAAATACTACATAGAAAACCATGGAGAGGAATGCGTATAGAGGGTCTAGAAGTAGCCCGGCTAAAACAACACCGGTATTCTGAAAAGTGTAGGGTATAGGTCCTAACCAAAAACTTAGCTGAGCTAAAACACCTGTTAAAACCGCTATAGATACGCATAGCACAAGCTTTATATACATTCTCAAATCAAACCTTAAAACAAAGCTGAGGTTAGGGTATTAAAGACTAGCGTATCGATACCGAATAGAATACCAAATATAGTGAAAAACTTTTCCTATTACAAACTCTGGATAAACCTATATAATAAATAAACACTTATTGTTAAGTTAATACCTATACTACTTACATATATATGCTATTCAAAATTGAGTCTTTGAGACTTAGAACGGTAACTAGAGTATTTGTTTTATATAGATATGGTTGAAGATGTTTAAAATTTCAGTAAAGTAGCACATACCTTTATTTAGTCTGTTTCTAAGTTCTGGGATTAGAAACTTAGTGAGTATTGAGAGGTTTTGAGTAAGTTGAGCGATGTGGATAGGTATATAGTGAGGCCGTTTGTTAAGGGGTTGATAAGGTTGTTGATATTAGGGGTTCTCAGTAAGGGGGAGAGCTATGCATACCAGATATATAGGCATATTGTTGATCTGGTTAAGTCTAGAGTTAGTTTAAGTACTTTCTATACAATTCTAAAAGATCTTGAAGTTAGAGGGTTTGTAGTGAAAGTAGATGGGAAATACGTGTTGACGGAAAAAGGTTTGCTTGCTATAACGATACTTCTAGCTAAGTATCCTTACCTAGCTCAGATATTATCATCGTTGAAACGGTAGAGGTCTCGATATTTTTGAGATTATTCTAGGGTACTGCTAGGTATTGTATCTACGCTAATCTATTAACACAACGTCTATACCTAGTTTTGTTGCTATATCTGCTTGTCTTTTACTACACGTCACTAAGGTTTCTTTCAACTCTAGCACTTGCGCAATAAACAACGCTTCTGCTACAGGTACTCCGTATCTAAAGGGTTTCCCCGAGGCAATCATCTGTGAATAGCTGTAGATATCTGTGGATATATTTTTCTTGCCCCGGGGTTCCCCGCATTGGGTCGGATTCTCATACCCTCATCTACAGAGCTATCAGAGCTCAACATAACCCCCAAGCCCCTCATCCGCTTCAACTTCTCTAAACCTCTCAACGCTATATTCCAAGAAGCTACAACATCTCTAGATGTTACCACACCCCCAAGCTCAACGAACCTGTAGTTTATGAACTTAAACTTTTTGCCGTTAGGCGATTTTCTAGATGTTTTTGCTGGATCCACATAAACTGTTTTAATTCCGTGAAAAATGGCTTTGTACTCTGTAAACATTTGTATTCTCTTATAGCACCACAAAGACTTTCTCCACGAGAGTTTGTAACAATGTTTGCTATTCTCTCTAAGCTTCTCTAAATCCTCAAAAACTATTAATGCTCTATACTCTCTGGCTATCTCTACAAGCTTTTTAGATAACTTGTGGGCTGAATCTATCAATATGTTTCTCGCTTCTCTAAGCCACCTACCCCTAACCCTTCTAACCCACTTCAAAAACCTCCAGCTCCTAGGAAACCTCTTCTGAAGTTCTTCAGCAAGCTTCTTTAGGTGAAGAGCTCTCTCCAATCCTTTAAAAGGTATAACACCTATTGTGATTAAGTTTCCACTCAAGTCTATGACTGTATATGTAATATTATTGAAGTTTATGTCTACACCCATAACAGTCTTGAAAGCTATGAGTTTAACATCTTTGTGAAATGTTATGTAGACAAGTATTTTTCCATTTCTATAGCTAATCAGTATCTCTCCTGGTCTCCAAGAGCCATCGAGGTACTTATCTAGATACTTATACCACTTGAGCTTTAGCTCAACACACTGGTTATTCAATACGGCTATTCTCAATGTTTTTGTGCTGAAGTCTATTCTATAGTCTAGTGGGTGTATTCTAGCAGTTAACCTTCTCAATACAGGTTTAGAGCCCCTATTCTTCTTAGCACCCTCAACAACCTCCTTAGCACGTTTGTAAATCTCTGAAACATGGTGTGCTCTAAAACCAAGCCTCCTCAACTTGCTGTAGAACATTTTATGCAAACTCTTTTCAGACGGAACATCGTTCAAAAACCAAATACCATCAACTATATACTGAACTGCATCTCTATACAATTTTAGGAATTGAATTAAGAGAGCCTCACCTCCCTCGGGGGCAACCGCCTCAATCTTGGCTGTTGCCAAAACCCTCATAGAGAGGCTCATCGATACTCACCGCATATAATTTTGCTAGCAAAGCTTATTAGCTTTTCTAGTTTTTATGTTTTTGGTGGTTTCATGAGCCTGGTTTACATGTTCGAGGCATCAGTATCAAAATACTCTGGAAACAGAATAGTTCTATACCCACCAAAGGATTACCAGGAGAAGCTCAGGAAGTTCCACGGGAAGAAGGTTAAGGTATTAGTAGTTATAGAAAGTGATTAAGCTACGTATTTACAGCTATTCACAGGTATTCACAGTTGACGTAGACCCCGCTACGGCTATATCGATAGCTTTTCCAAGGTATTTAATCTCGTTCTCAAACTCTATAACCCTACTTTCAACAAGTTTCTGTAGCAACTGCAATCTCTTCATAGATATATCCTCTGGTTCACCTCTATACACAACAGCTTTCCTCCACACAGTGTTTGAAACCTCTATAATAGCGTTGAACAGAGAGTATACCTTGTCTTTCTCGAGGAAACCTCTTACCTTTTCCCAGCCTTCCTCTCTAAGTATATACCTAGCTAAAGCAGATGAATCAACTACCACCACGATCTTCACCTAGACATTTAGATGTAAATCCTCTAGGTGTTGAAGATAGCTCATTCAAAACTTTATCAACTTCTTTAAGAACAGATTTCTTCTCTAAAATCTTGATCTTCTCCTCAATAAACTTCAAAACCTCTTCTCTCCAATCAACAACCTCGCTATACCTTATATTGCTAGAGATAGAAAACTTGATGATAATGCTCAGCACAATGCTGAGTATTACTACAACTAAGCCTCTACCACCACCATCATGATTTATGAATACATAGCCTAGGTTAGGAGAAGCATTGTCCACCTCTTTATGAGTGTGGTATTCAAAAGAGGATAGAGACCCTAGTTTCTCTACTAATCTCCTGAATCCATATGTTTAGAACCAGTATTGCAGAACTTCGCTTGTTCTAACCTTATCCTCGTCTTTGAATCTCCATAGACCTGTTCTCGGAGCTAGGATGACTATTCCAAGTTCTTCGGCTAGAGCATCGCTTATGAGAACCTCGTACTCTAGTAGAGATATCATTGCATCGCATTTAACTGGCCCTACAACTCTATCACTTGTCAAGACATATACATCTAGTGCTTTGGGTATTAGATAGTTTCTTGTAGGACCACCAGCTGTACCAACCTCAACAAGAACTGCATCTAGTGGTGGAGGCCATAAACCAAGTTCATAAGCTAGTGATCTAGGTAACAAGAGTTGCGGAGTCTCGGCCTCAAAACCAGAGTTTACAAGTGCTGATGTTGTTACCTCTTTACCTACTCTACTAACAATTCTAAGCCTTATCCTTACAACCACTAGAACCTTCCCTCCTCAAAGGATATATATGACCAATCCTACGCCTAATCGGGTATATATGACCAATCCTACCAACTAGCTTCCCAAGCCTCATAAACACTCACCAACATCAAAGTATCTTTAAGCAGATAAAATCTGTTACGCCATTTTAGGGACTTTACAAATCCCGAGTCAATAGCAGGTAACAGGCTTTGTCACTTTCCTTAACCTCTGCATATCATCATTACATATTTGAAGATTCTGAATAGTAATGACATCAAGATATTTAGTAATACATAATCCACATAAAAGAAGACCCTTTCCACACTCTTATGCTACGCATACAAGGATAGGCTATAACAAATCATGTGGAAAAAGTCTAGCTAGCCAACACCATAAGCCACTAGCTACACCATAGCTTCTCTAACAGTTTACCCCATCTACTTGGCTTCCTCCCCATAGCAATCTTCCTCTCCAATCTCTGCCTTATCTCTGAACACTTAGCCTTATACCTAGGGTAAAGATGAACATTAAACCACACCTCTATAGAAGCTGCTACAAGACCACTAGCAAGCATGGCTAAAACCTTTCTATCCATAGATGTGTCAGGTCAGAATCTCTCCCAAAAGAAACTAGAGAGACCAAGATACGAAGCAAGAAATAAATAGTTGTATAAATCTTTTCTCTTCTCCTTCTCTCCACAACAAACCATTACTTATTGCTTCATCTAATTCAAATTTATAGGATGAAATCTTTTATGAAAATCTTGATGAATATATACTCATATACCTAAGTGTATGGATGTGATATAATCAGATACGAAAGAGGCGACTAGGAAGGGTAATGTGGTAACTGAAATACGTTTTAAGAATGCTTTACGAGTTTTTGCTTTTTCTCCATAGACTTCTTCAAATCTCTTAGTATAATAACTAACGTTATGTATGTAAATGCCTAGTAAGAAACCCATTAACATGAGGATTATGTACCCAGCCACTAAGTAATTGTTTAGTAAAGTTCCTAAAAATTTGGACATTAATTTTAGCCCTAGCCAAATGTAAGAACCTGTTAAAGCATTAAGCAAGGCACATACAAAGGTGTGAACCCTAAAGCTAAGCCTACTCATAACCAAAGCAACTACTCTATCACCATAACAGAGAGCAAGTATAAGAGGTGTGAAACCGGAAGAGAGAAGAATAAATGAATTAATAAAAATTGTTAGTAATGTGTTTGAGAAATACACTGAAATCATATTGACTACCCCTTACGGAGTGCACCACGTAGTGTAAGTATTGCAACACACTAATCACATGTGATTACAGTTGATGCAGACCCTGCTACGGCTCTTTACACGAAACAGGCGTTTAAAAAGTGTGTAGAGTGGGTATGTTAGTGCTCCTACAACAGCACCTTGCACAATAGTTTCTATAAAAGGTTTTGGCTCTCCAAAGAATGACCTCCATAAAGGAACATAATGAGGCAATACTGTGAAAAATAGAACCCAAACTAGGCTAGACCACGTGATGGAAGAAAAGATGAATAAGAGTACATGTTTTCTATGAGGCACAGCTCATCACACTGTAGGCCACTCACCTGTTAAAATTCTATGACTTAGTGTAAACCCTATTCCCGATAATGCTCTGCCAACAGTATATGTTGTTGCTTCTCTTCAACTTCACCTACCAGTATCAATATATCAATTACTAATTAATTCTAGGTTTAGATTCTGAATCCTGCTTCTTTAAACGCTCTACACATTTTTAACTCCTCTAACTCCTTTCCCTTTCTCAATTCCTCACGACATATACTACGTACTGCATAAAGCTGTAGAGGAGTAAGTAATGAAGCTATAGTTAATGAACTACTTAACGCATAGAGGAGGAGGTTTGGATGCTTAAGTACAGTGCCAGTCAAGTAATTAACCGTAAAAAATAACGAAAAATAGTAGAAAAATATCCTAGTTATTAGTTTAAGCTTCTTTCTATTCATAGTTACAAAGCCCCCACGCTATAGTTATGGCCAGATAGAGGTTGCCATACCTATTGCAACTCCTGAACCAAAGGACTGTAGATATTGTTGTGGTGTTGCAAGTGCTGTATAAGCACTAGCCCAAATATTTATTTGTACACCCCAAATATACTTTGCTACTGCATTTATACCCGTTGGATTTAATCCAAATAACTTAATACCAGTATATGCGCCTACAAAACCCGATATAAAACCTGTAGCAGCATTAAGAGCTAATTTTCTGAAATCACGCTCGCCCATTGCGTAAGCCACAAGAACGTTTGCCACTGCACTAATTACACCTGCAATTATTCCATATGCAATGATTGGTAGTGCATCTGTTGCTAACGCATATCCTTTTTCTACTGGTAGATTAATCTCTACTGGTATGTTATTTGCCAGTGTCTCTAAAGCATTGGCTATTTGTGGGTATGCTTGTGGTATGTAGCCAGAGTTCTTCCCTCTTGTGAAGTATCCTGGGCTTGTACCGTTGTAAACATTTTGCGATAACCATTTAACTCCGTAGGCAATCATGTTGTAGTAATCGCTTAGGCTACTAGCCCCCTCTGACAGTGCTATCCAGTCACCGTAGAATGTGGTCTTGTTCTTGAACCAGTAGTTTGCATAGGTAAATACATAGCTGTAACCACTACCACCAGGCTTCAACTCAGCAATACTAGCTATGTAAACCCTATGAGTATCACTAACGTTTCTGATGAAGTGAATAAATGTGTAGTTAGTTATTGTGTTGGAGAGGTTTATCGCCATGCTCCTCCAATACACAACAGTATTACTATCGATAACCTTATTATGTAGCTCTCCCAACACTATACTCCAGGAAGATACTTCTCCACCTAGTATAGCTGTTGCAATCTCAATTCCATTAGCGAACACCTTTATCGTTGAGTTATCCACCCTTGCTATTGTTACATTACCATAGCTAATTGTAACACCATAAATTGTTACATTGCTTAGAACAATGTTTACAGCACCCTCACTCGGAGAGGATACGCTAATGGAACTCATATTTCTCTTCACTTCAACAACCATCTTGGTTATGTTTAGGACTATGTCTCCTGGTATGTAAGGTGATCTAACTAGTTCAACATTTCCATTCCTATAGATGTACAGCGTGTTGAACAACTCGTACTTTTCAACTTGTTCAAGTGGAATGTTGCTGAACATCAGAGCTATCATGGTTAATAAGTTTAGATCTATCAATATCGCTTATCGCTACATCCTCAGCTAAAACCCTTGGAATACTAACCCCTACTACCACCGGTACCAACAACAGAATTACTATAGCTAGTGCAGTAACCTTCACAACAGGTTTGGATACAACCATATTCACACCCAAGTCAAGAGATCTCTAAACTAGCTTAAAAAAATGAATAGAATGGTCAAGGAAATCGCAATACACATAGAATTAAATATCAACGAAGTTTATAAGCTATTTAATAAATCTTTTGTTCTCCAATCACCAGCTCCAAAACCTTAGCACCTCACATAGTAAACATCATAAGCCTCATCCATTTCTAGGCTTCACGATTTAGTGAAACCAAGACTTTAAAACCTCTTAGATAATGCGTTAGAAACACTAGCAAATAACATACCAGCAGAGATCAACCTACCACTAGAAAAAGGATACGCATTAGCAACAGATTTTTGGAAGGGTTTCATTATTTGCTTAGCTGCGACAGCGATAAGCATTGTCGCCACTTGGTATGCTACTACATATGGAGACTGGGTACAAGCTTTAATAGCATCTGCGGCATGGCTTGTTGCAGGTATATGCTGGAGTTTTGCGAAGCCGGTAGCGAAATTCTTTATGAAGGCATGGGGATAAGGTTTATTAATGATGGTGCATACAAAGCATAAACTTTTTATATCTGTGCAGTATCTGGTATTGGGAGAGTGGGGGGTTTAGAGATGTTAGGGCTTTGGGTAAGCCTGGTTTGTCTTGCTGCAACGTTTTTAGCTTCTCTATACTTCTCCTTCTTCAGGTTACTACTAAAGTTTAACCCTTCAATTAGTCAGGGTAGGTTTGCAGGCAAACTTACTGTAGTTGCAATGAACTCTATTGTATTATTCACTTCCTTTACATCTTATGTATACCTATTTTCAAACTCAAGAGTGTTCTACAACATTGATCCTGTTTTATACCTATCAATGCTATTCACAACTACATTTACAGCCATCTTTAGCGGTACTAATTTACTCTATCTCCTACTCTCAGAACGCATAGATAGATTCTTTGAAAAGCTGTGGAATGGTTAGAGGAGAGCAATATGGTGTTTAAGCATAGTTCATTACGTAACCTAATCATTGCTAGCGATATTGGTTCCTAGAGGTGCTCTCAGTGGATAAAACGATGTTTTTACTGGGTTCCTCATAAGCTTTGTCATAGGTTCAATTCTTCCATATAGCTTAAAAAGATTGTTATGCAAAACTCCGTTACCAACTCATTTAGTGTTAGGGTTCACACCACTCATTCTTCATGCGTATATCTACTTTGTATGGTATGATTATATGATTAGCGTTTTTCAAATCATTAACACATTTCTAACAATAATTCTACCAATGCTTATGGGGTTTCTCATAGGCTTCTCAGCACAGACAACAGCACTCTTCATAAGGAGAGTGAAGGAAACCCTTTAAGTAGTTCGCTAAGAGGGTAGCCACATGATTTCAGCGCCTTTCTCAAACACATCAGCAAATTCCTTTACTGCTTTACTTATTACTCTCTAACAAAGTCTTACACCTTTTACACCTGCTCTTCACCATTGCGGTAAAGTAATTGTTTTTCCTATGCATAGGCTTAGCCTTGATACTCACATCATTGTATGTGCACCGCTCAATGCTTTAACAGGTGTTCACCCCGGGGTCAGGGTTCAAGATTTAACAATTACTTAATAGCAGTAGCTGTTGCTAGTCCGTTACCTGTTTCCTCATGGGCATTCTTCCACATAACATCTTGCTGTTTGGTTACCCTTTGTAGTATCCTCCGTACCCTCAATCATTATAACTATTCGAAGCTCATCTTCTTAATTCTTGGTGTAGCAACAGCCATATGTGATACTTGGTAAAGTAGGTCAAGGTAATTAAGAAGTAGTAAGGGTTCTAGATAAAGGTAGTATGAAGGAGTTAGATGAATTATAGTATCGAGGAGGCTAAGAAGGGCTGGTACTAGTCTTTTCATTGCAATGTTACTCGATGTTTTGTAGTATACAGGTCTTGTTCTAATCTATATCTATAGGGATTGCGTCAAAGCATTCTCTATAGAGCTAAGTTTAGATCTGTGGATAGGTACCTCCCTATACACTACCCTAGGACCATCAATTGGTGTTATACATGGTCTAAAAATCTATATCCTCTACAAAATCAGTGTCTATGAAGCGTTAAAGAGCCTTGTCGAACGAATCGTAAAGCACTCAATGCGTTAGTAAATACCGTTCTAAATTATGTGATGAGCGAATTTAACGTTAGGAATATAACTACCTGTTGTGTTAGCTAAATAATTTCTGAAGGCTGTGGCTCTATGGATCCTGAGCTAATCAAGCTTCTAGCGATGATCACGGGTCTTGCAATTCTCTTCAGCTTCTTCATACTCATTTTCATTGGTTTGGAGGTTATGAGTAAGAGTACTGTTAAGAGGTTTAGGAGGGGTCTAAGGATATATGGGTCTAGGCTTGTGTTTCCTGAGAAGCTGAGGATTGGTGTTGGTAGAGTAACGATTGTTGAGTTCTATAAATGGAAAATCTATCGTAGATGGCCTGAGGGTTACTCTGGTGTATTAATTGATGAGTTTAGGGATTTTGAGGTAGATTCTATAGATCTTAACGAGCTCTGCAATAGCCCCTTCTATTTAGTGAAGCTTAGTGGTTTTACAAAGCCTTATGAACATACTTGGCTACTTTATGTCTCTGGCCCTGGCTTCATTGTTAAGGATCCCTACATATATAAGAACATTGTTGGTGTTTGCATAGACCCTTCAAAAGTTGTGCCTAGGAGAGTTACGATCAGTAAGAGTGTTGGTGATGGGTTTGCAGAAGCATCTATAGATGTTAGTGGTAGTGGTTTTGTTGCAAAACTTAAGGTCTTTGGCGATGTGAAGAGTGCTAAGCTTGACCTATGTCAAAAGATTAAGGCAAGTTCTTATGAAGTATGTGTGCCGATTCTCAAAGCCAGTAAGAGGTATGGGGAAGTGGTGAAGAGGGTTGATGTGTTTAGGGATAGGGTAATACTACTAGCATTCAAAGGTGATGGAGTGCAAGCGTTAAGCGATTTCGAGAAGTTGCCTAACGGAATTGTAGTCGGCTATATGAGTGGAGATGCTGAGCTAAGGCTGGAGATAAAAGCTTCGAGGGTAGGGAAAGTAGTTGTAGAGTCTACCACGATGCAAAGAATATAAACCCTTTTTAACCAGAGTAAAATGTGTGGATAGTGCATCGAGGTTGTGAATAATGTCCTTAACTATCGATACCATAGTCAATATCTTAGCCACGGTCGCATCTGTGTCTGTAGCTGTTGCAGGTCTTGGTTTCTGGCTTGGGAAGAAGTTTACTGAGATTGATTACAGGTTTAAGCTTGTGGATGAGAGGTTTAAGGCAATTAACGAGAGGTTTAGTTCTATAGAGAAGGAGATTAGAACTTTGAGAGACGCTATTATTCAATACAACGAGCTTTTGCTCAGCATCTTAGAGTCTAGAGGTGTTGTTACGAGGAGTGAGGCTGCGGTACTAAGGGGTTACTTAGCATCTTTAAAACCTTCTGCATCATCAAAGTACTATACTAAGGAGGTTGAGAAGAGGCTTGATGAGCTTTTGGCTAAAGAGCCAGAGCAGCTAACTCTTGCAGATGTTCAGGAGCTTAACAAGATAGGTGATTTGATATGGTTAGAGGGTTATGAGAGAGATGACGAGTTCTTGAGGGAATACGGAATGAAGTTAAAGATCTACGCAACATTAGTCAAGGTACTGTTCATATATCCAAAGATAGCGAAGCTTAAGGAGGGTTTGCTAGGTCTTAAGGAGGAGGTTAAGCAGGAGAAGAAGACCTAGAGCTTAACCTCTATCCCTACACCCCCTTCTCCGAATACTAGACATCCTCACCTCTCTACGAACCTCAATAACAACCTTATCAGGATCAACATCTGTATTTAGCGGCTTGCCACAGACCCGGCATTTATCACCTATACTTTACTATGTCTGATGGTGGTGAAACCCCATACCATGTGCCTTCGCTATAAACAGTTATTATTGAGATGTATTTGGAGCATCTGTAAATTATTGGTGTATGTTCTCAGCACATTCTCTATTCTCAGAAAATGTTTAGAAGGGATACAAACATGGGGGTGATTGGTTATTTGAAGGTGTTGAACTACAAAGTTTATATATCTTTACTCATAGCATCTTCACAACACTCCTTCAGAGCATTGAAAGTGATTCTATATAGCCTCTCCATAGACTTCCTAAGCTCTGTAGGTATATAGATACATAGTATACTAATACTCCTACCTAGCCATTTAGAAAGCTTAACGGTATCTACCTAGATATAAATGTTGAAGAACTATGTGTACCTATCGATCTACCTACAGCTCTCTACAGATCTTTCTATCCTTAACCTAGCTTCTGCTTTATGTACCCGATTATCTTCTTGATATGATCTTCGAACTCTTCCCATTCTAATGTATACCTCCTCCCTCTCGCGGCAATGTTGACTATATACTTACTGCATAGACTATCAGCACACATTATATCTACTACGTGGTCTGCTAACATCTTGTTTACAGAGCTGAATTGCGGATTAACTCTTCCTCCTAACCTAGTTACATCTATACCTCTCTGAGTTAAGTAGAGAAGCTCGTTATATAGTTGTGAAACAAAGTTCTCAAGTTCTTTAGCGAAAAGAGATGCGAATACAGCTATATCGTGGAATACCACGACATCTGGTTTAACTTCTTCTATAATTGAGAGCTCTTCGGCTATACCCTCTGGGGTGCTGTAAGCTGTAGGATTGATAGATCTGATAACTACATTACTCAACACGTAGTCTATAACCTTGTCGTCTGCACCGTAGAGCTTCAGAGTATCCTTGATATAGTCTCTAAGCTGTTCTTCAGAACATCTGTAATCGATGATAAGCACCTTACCGTTGCTCAATACGTGGTTTAGTACAACGTATATCAGCGGTATTGATAATGTTAACTCTGGTGGATACTCTATATACACGATAAGCGATGGTGTTTCCATCTCGTATAGCTTGAACTCTTTACCGTGGATTATTGTTCTCTTCTTAACAGACCTTATCTCTGATAGAACTATAGGTGGGTAGAACACTATCCCCATACCACTCCTAATCGAGAACGGTATCTCTGCAACTGTTAGCTCTCCACCCCTAATCTTCCTAATCTCCATAACCCTCTCTATAAGCCCTCTATGAATCCTATGCTTAAGAATTAGAACAGCATCAGCAACAAACTCTATACCACCTAAACCTGCGTATTCATGACCTAGAGGCATCTCTGCAACAGGAACTACTACACCGTTTATTATCTTCTGTAACTCCCAGAAGAAGTTTTGTAGATAGCTACGAATCTTAGTATTCTCTTTAACAACTTCTAGAAGTGGTGTAGCAGAATCTACAACTACTACCCTTGGATTAAAATCTAGAACTAATCTAGAGATATCATCTATAAACTGTTGAACAACCTGTTCAGATATAGATAGAGGAAACTTAACAAACTTTAGAAAACCTTTTTCATCGTATTTTTTTGAAGTTTATCCCTATATCTTCGAGTTGACTGTATAGTCTATCTCTATCTTCTTGAAATGATATGTATAGACATTTCTCATTTTTCTCTAGGGCATAGAGACATATAGTTGATGCTAAACTAATTTTACCAGAACCAGGATGACCAGCAATAACAACAAGCCTAGGAAAACCAACAAAATCACCTAGCAATTCAGTTAAATAGTTAGCCGATCTAACGAACATCGTCATTCCTTAAAACAGCTACTGTATAGGTTATCATGGTTGTAATGCAGTTTAAATATTTTCTACATAATCCTTACATAAACACTTAAAGTCATACAATAGAGTTCTAAGATTTTTAAAAAGCTGTAGTTAAAACCATGTCCTGG
>Ga0326760_1000087_pt1 | contig 52646 bp, 54 predicted proteins | sample GCREP_S_FD_207668 | JGI IMG/M metagenome (GOLD analysis project Ga0326760, IMG submission 207668) | Hot spring sediment microbial communities from Geyser Creek Basin, Yellowstone National Park, WY, United States - GCR.EP_S | ecosystem: Environmental > Aquatic > Thermal springs > Near-boiling... | reverse complement strand
CAAAAACCGTGTTTATCAAAGCTTCCGAAAACTCAAGGATAAAGATCTTCTCAAATCTAAAGAACCTGTTCGCCTCAACTATGAAAATTGGGTTTGTGATGGATGATGGTATGAAGGATATTGCAACTACCTTGATGGCAAAGGATACGTTCGCATCCCTAAAAAAAGCCCCTATGCTGTCCGAGAAGAGAAAGAGTAGGAAAAAAAGTATGATCCCCCTTAATAGGCTCGTCCAGAAGAGGGTGGGATATCCTTCCCTGAATTCCCCCTTGTATGCGGTTAAGGCTGTGGTGAATCCTGTGAAGGTGAGCATTTCCAAAAGCTGATACGCTATGAAGGTACTCGCGGATATTCCAAAATCGTAAGGAGTCAATATCCTGGCAAGAATAACGACCCTCAAAAAAGAGAAAAATTGTATTGATAGCCTGGAGGCTAAAGTCCAAAATAGTGCTTTTACCAACTAATACTTTCTCTCAACGGGCTTCCAGTATGTGATATTTACAGGTATGTACTCTATTCTTACGCTTCCATCCTCGTTCCTGTAGGCAAGGGTATGCTTCAAAAATCTTTCATCATCCCTATATGGAAAATCCCTCCTAAAGTGGGAACCCCTACTCTCCTCCCTCATCAGTGCCCCGAGGATCACGATCTCAGCAAGGTCAAGCATATTTTCCGTTTCAAGGGCACTTACTAAATCGGTGTTCCATCTAAGATCCTTATCCACAATTCTTATGTCCTTAAACCTCTCCTTCAAGTTCCTTACTATCCTCAGGGCTTCCTCAAGCTTTTCGCCGGTCCTGAAAACCCCAACGTGTGTATCCATGATCTTCCTAAGCTCGTTCCTTATCTCGTAAGGATTCTCTTTCCCGTCCTTGTTTAATATCCCCTCTATCCTCTTTGCCTCTTTTTCTGCATCCTCAAGGACCTCATCTTCCTTAAACATAAACTCGTGGCTTAGGGCGTATTCTGCGGAAAGCTCACCCGTAATCCTTCCCCAAACTAAGCATTCCGCGGTTGAGTTAGAACCGAGCCTATTTGCCCCGTGTACGGATACACAGGCGGCCTCACCCGCGGCAAAAATATTCTCAACTGGGGTTCTGCCATCAATGTCCGTATGTATCCCACCCATTGAATAGTGGGCAACGGGCCTTATCGGTATAGGCTCTTTCACCGGATCAACCCCCGCAAACTTTATCGCAAGCTCCCTTATCATAGGTAACCTCTCGTTGATCTTTTCCTCGCCAAGATGCGTAAGATCCAGATGCACATAATCAAGACCCTCGGGACCCTCAAAGCCCCTACCCTCCTCTATTTCCGTCATTATTGATCTGGAGACTATATCCCTCGGAGCCAGCTCCATCATTTTGGGGGCGTACCTCTCCATAAACCTCTCACCGAACCTGTTCCTCAGATATCCGCCCTCTCCTCTCGCACCTTCCGTTATCAAAATTCCGGAAGGTACCAAGCCCGTGGGGTGGAACTGAATAAACTCCATATCCTTTAAGGGCAATCCCGCCCTAAATGCCATTGCGAGACCGTCGCCCGTGACGGAATGGGAGTATGTTGTAAATCTGTATAGTCTCCCGGCGCCACCCGTCGCTATTATCAGGGCCTTGCCAATAAATAGAACAAATTCTCCATTTACAAGGTCTATAGCGGTTAATCCCGCAAACTTATTGTTTTTAACTATAATTGATGTTGCAAAGAATTCGTCGTATCTCTTATAGTTCGTGAACCTTTGGAGGGTGTCGTATAATGTTTGCATTTCAAAGAAGCCGGTTTTATCCTGAGCGAAATTTGTCCTTACAAAGCTCTGTCCCCCAAACGCCCTCGCGGCTATTTTCCCATCCTTCCTCCTAGCCCAGGGTATTCCCCAGTGCTCCAAAAGTAGTATTTCATAAGGTATAAGCTTAACGAAGCGGAAAACCGCATCCTGATCCGCAAGAAAATCGGAACCCTTTATTGTATCCCAAGCGTGGAGTTCAAAGGAATCTCCCTCCTCGGGCCTTAAAACCGCAGCGGTCCCACCCTCGGCGCACACGGAATGCGCCCTCATAAGTTGCACTTTTGAAACTATTCCAACATCCACCCTATCCCCGAACTTCCTTCCTATCTCCACCGCAGCCCTCAAACCCGCAAGTCCAGCTCCAAGGATTATCACATCATGCTTATAAATTCTTGAGATTTTCATAAAGCGGATATTTTATGCTTGAAGTTTTCCGCCTTAAAATTTTCGTATGATGCTGTTCTTAATTTCCATAACGGCGGAGGATATAGTTAAAAATTTAAAATCCGCATCCGCAAGCATAAGGGATTATACCGCAAAGATGGAGTCTAAGGTGAGGAAAAAGGATGGGAAGGAGGAATACAAGCTCTACCTCCAGAAGTACAGGGATGGATGGGTATATATGGAGGTGTTGGAGGGTGAGAATAAGGGTGGAATAGCGGTGTATGATCCTGGAACCAAAAAGGTTAGGGCGAAAAAGGGTGTGCTGAAAGCGACTTTATCCCCGGACGACAATAGGGTAAGGTCTGCGGTGGGACACAGGATATACGAGAGCCATATAATATACTTTGCGAATAGGGTAAAAAGCGCGGAGCTTTTATCCGAGGGAACCCTTTTTGGTAGGAAGGTTTATATAATAAAGGTTCCCTTAAAAAGCGAGGAGAACTACGGAGCGGTATATTCCAAGTACTGGATAGACGCGGAAAGTTTCCTACCCGTTATGATAGTGGATTACGATGAAAGGGACCAGGCGATAAGGTCGGTGAAATTTATGGATGTTAAAATAAACGTGGGGCTAAAGGAGGAGGATTTTAAAATTTAGAATGCTTGGGTATTTTAGGAAGATAAGGTGGATCTTTTATTTTTCTTTTGTTGGAAGTTTAGCAAGCTTGCTAATCTCATCCTTTATAGCAAAGCCCGTATATGAAAGTTCCGTAATCTTGGTTCCTTCCCTTGAGGACATAAACCAGATGCAATCCCAAGCCATACTTTTCTACCAGCTCACAAGGGGGGGTATGTCCTCACCCGCCCAGATCTTCATAGATATAGCAAGCTCATATAACTTCAAAAGGGAATTTATAGAGAAATTTAATCTTTTGGAAGTATTCGGGGAGAAGGATATAGATGGGGCGGTTAAGCTTATGGATTCAAAGTTCCAAATAGAACCCCTTCCGAGCGGTTCCTTCGCCCTTAAGGTCAGGGATGTTGATAAAAATAGGGCTAAAGACCTCGCGAAAAAATACGTTTCGTTCTTAAACGAAAAGGCTAACTTGACGTTAAACGCGAAAGGTAGGGAGCTTAGGAGGTTTTTGGAAAGGAGGATAAAGGAAATTGAGAATTCTATGAAAATTCTGGGGGATAGTATAACCGCATTTGAGAGGAGGGAAAAGATCTTTGTCTTATCCGCCGAGGATATCCTTGCCCCGGGTATTGCTGATATAATTAAAAACATTGCCCAAAAGGAGGTTGAAATTTCAACTTTGAGTGCGGTATTCTCGGAAAAGATACCTGATGTAAATATGTTGAAGAAGGAGTTGGATGCATTAAGGTCAAATCTCTCGCAGAAGTTTTCCTATTTACCCGAGAATCTCAGGAAGGCTTACGAGTATAGGGTAAGACTCATTATACTTTCCGAAGTTTATAAGACCGTATATGCGGAATACGAGAAGGCAAAGATATTGGAGAAGAAAGATAATCCGATAATACAGCCCGCCTCGGAACCTATGAGTACAGAAAAGAAGGTTTGGCCTAAGAGGGTTATTCCAACCTTTGCAACCGCCCTTATGATGGGACTTGGAACATTTTTTATGCTCATCTCCTTTATGATATCCGATAGGCTTAGGGAGACGGGCTTTGGAAAGCTTATAGAACAGTTAAAGGAAGATATTGGTTTATGAAGGGGAGGGTGCTTTTTGTAAGCGATGTATATTACCCTTATCCCGGTGGGATCTCCGAGCATATACATCAGCTTTCCATCAATCTTAGGGGGCTCGGTTGGGAAACCTACATTTTAACAACGAATTTCAGGGAGAAGATAAACTTTGAGGATCCACCTTATGTGCATAGGGTTGGATTCCCCATAAAAATACCGATAAACGGTTCAATAGCTCCAGTCACCTTTTCGCCAAGGATAACCTTCTTGGTGAAGAAATTCTTTAGAGAGAATCATTTTGATATAGTTCATATACACGGTCAGGTTGCTCCGACCTTACCCCTTCTATCCCTAAAATACTCCCAGTCCATAAACGTAATAACCTTCCACGCGGCTTACAGGAGGAGCCTCTTAACGGAAACCCTAAAGCCATATATAAGGGGATACCTTTCAAGGATAAAGGGCTTCATAGCGGTTTCACCCGCAGCCATAGAACCCATAATAAAGCACTTTGGGGAGGTGGATTATAGGATAATTCCAAACGGTGTATCCCTTCAAAGGTTCAATCCCCAAAATAAACCCCTGAGGCACCTTATGGGGCATAAAAATATCCTATTTGTCGGAAGGCCAGAGCCGAGGAAAGGTTTAAAGTTCCTGATAATGGCGATGCCTATAATACTCTCAAAGGTTCCCGATGCGAGGCTTGTGGTGGTGGGTTCTGGACCCCTTCTCGGTTACTATAAGTCCATGGTTCCGGATGAAATAAGGGAAAGGGTTTTGTTTGAGGGGGCGGTGGATGGGGATGTTCTTCCTAGATATTACGTTTCTGCGGATGTTTTCGTTTCTCCGGCTACGAGATCCGAGAGCTTCGGTATGGTCCTCCTTGAAGCTATGGCCTCCGGTGTTCCTGTGGTTGCATCGAGGAACGAGGGTTACCGTTATGTTGTGAGGGATGGGGAAAATGGGCTTCTTTGCGAACCTGAAAACGAGTTTGATTTGGCGAACAAAATAATAAAAGTTCTAACGGACGAAAATTTGAGGAAAAAGATAATAGAAAATGGGCTAAGAACCGCCCAAGAGCACTCGTGGGAGAATATAGCAAAAAAGGTTGAGGATTACTATTTTTACCTTTTGGGGAGGTGAGTATGCTGTTAGAGATAAAAAATTGCGATGTTGGATACGGTAAGCCCATAATAAGGGGAATAGAGTTTTCTTTGGATTTTGGAGAAGTCTTGAACATTTACGGTGAAAACGGAGTTGGAAAGACCACCCTACTGAAGGCGTTTTTGGGGATCTCGGTTTTGAGGGGTGAAATAAGGGTTTTATCAAAGAACATCCTTGACCTTACACCCATAGAGAGGGTTAAGTACATATCCATTGCCTTTGCGGAAACTATAAGGACGGATATAACGGTGGGTAGGTACTTTGAGCTTAGCCCCTTCCCGATCTTCAAGGAATTGTTAGATGCCTTTGGACTTTTGGATATATTGGATAAAACTTTTAGGGAAATCTCAACCGGAAACAATCGGAAAGTTCAAATAGTTAGGGCGCTTTCATCCCCCGCACCTGTTATAGCGTTGGACGAGCCCTTCACGCACCTTGACGAAAAGGCAAGCAAGATCCTTTGGGAGATAATTGAGGAACTGAGGAAGAGGGGAAAGTCCTTCATAATAACATCCCATAGACCCTTAGGAGTTGTGAGGAACTTTAAATTACCCCCAACGTCTCCATGACCTTCTTCGCCTCGGATTCTATTGGTGTGTCCGAAAATATTAGGGAGTACCTGCCGTTCCTTTGCAAAACGAAGTTCCTTATCCCTTCAGCCCATTTTCTTATTATACCCCTATAAAAGGTCGCGGAATTTGGGGAAATTTGTACCCTTTTACCACTTTCCGCATCCACCAAAACCTTACCCTCCAACTGAAAATTCCATTCTTCCCCGCTCAATATATGGAAAACAACGAGGTCGTGAAATTTTAGGAGGATACCCAAACCTCCCTGAAGTTCATCCCAATCAAACTCAAGATCCGAAATAAGGACAAGTAGGGATCTTTTTCTGAAACGGGAGACAATATTATAAACCGCTTCACGGAAACTCCCCTTTCCCTTTCCCTTCGCCTCGTAATAACATCTAAGGAGGTGATTTACACCCTTACCCGGCGGGATAATTTCCCCGGAAAATTTTACCAATGAAAACCTATAATTCAACCTGTTTGCAGCGAACATAACCATACCAGCAACAACCTGTGCCCTCTCATCCTTATTAAAGAGTCCCATGGATTTTGTATCGTCAAATAGAACTATCACCGGGATCTCGGATTCGTTTGAAAACTGCTTTAAGAATAGCCTCCCCCTCCTTGCAAATGCCTTCCAATCCACCCTCCTTATATCATCCCCCTCATAATACGGCCTATGCCCCGCAAATTCCGGGGAACTTCCGAAGGTTCTACTCCTCTGTTTTCCAGAATAAAACCCATCGATCACACCCTTCACCTTTATCTCAAACTCCGAAATTATCTCCTTCGGGATCTTCAAGGTAGGGTTAAAACCGGGTCTATGTGCTTCCCGTCCTTCAAAACCTCGTAATGTATGTGCGGTCCGGTGGTTCTTCCCGTTCTTCCCGAAAGCCCTATTAACTGCCCCGTCTTCACCGTATCCCCCTCCTTAACAAAAGCCTTTGAAAGGTGCCCATAAACAGTTTCGTAACCCTTATCGTGCGAGATCCTAATGAATATCCCCAGATCCTCGTTGTACCCCACTTTTTTCACTATGCCCCTTGCGGTTGAAAAAACAAACGTGGATTCCGGAACGGATATATCAAGCCCCGTATGGATCCCTTTATCTACACCCCTGACTATGGGACCTGAGGCGGGTAGGGCGCAAGGTACATCGCAGTCTTCAACGAAGATCGGAAGGGAAGGAAAGCCCCCCTCAACTTTTGAACCCTGAACACCCTCACCTAGGGCGTATGACAGTTTCTCAACCTTCACCTGAAGCTCCTGGTATTTTTTTGAAAGCTCTTTTAGCTTTTCTTCCGCCTCCAACATCCTTTTAACCCTATCGTATAGGTTTTGCCTGTAAAAGGCGGAGAGAAGTAGGGCGGAAAAGAGCGCAAAACCCACAAAGGCAAAAAAGAGGATAACGAAAACCAAAACCCTAAAAATGATATACCCAAAACCACTAAATACCCACCTCTTTACCCCCTTTTTGTCGGTCTTTATGATCTCTAAACGCTTTATCCCTTAACCCTTTGAATGACCTTAACTATCTCCTCCCTTATCTCCGCGGGAAGGAACATCCTACCTGTGTATTTGGTTATTGAATGGAGCTTTTCGTGTTCCGTGGTGAATTGCTTTATAAGGTGAAGGAGTTGCGCCCTTGCGTTCATCTCCACAACAAAAACGATCTCGCTGTTTCTTACAAATTCGTTGAGTTCGTCCTCATAAAGGGGCCAGAGTGTCCTTATCCTCATAAACTTTGCGTTTATACCCTCCTCCCTCAACTGCTCCATAGCCTCGAGGATGGGTCCCAAGGTTGCTCCCATGCCTATTATTCCCACCTCCGCACCTTCATCCCCATAAAACTCGGCCCTCGGGAGATCTCCCGACCTTTTGGCTGTTTCGTACTTCCTCAACCTTTTATCTACCATCTCTTTCCTTAAATGCGGATCCTCTGTGGTATATCCGGTTTCATCGTGTTCGTTTGAATTGGCGGTAAATATTGTCCATTCAAGTCCGGGGATTGCCCTTGGGGATATACCATCCTCCGTAATCTCGTACCTTAAATACTGCCTCCCCTCCGTCTTCATCCTCTCTACATCTTCCTTGGTAAGGAGTTTCCCCCTATCTATCTCAATTTTGAAGGGGTCCAATGCCCCCGGTTCTACGGTAAATTTGTTCTGCGAAAAAGCTTGTTCGGTGAGGATCACCACAGGAGTTTGGTATTTTTCCGCAAGGTTAAAGGCTAAAGCGGTAAAGTAAAAGCCCTCCTCAAGGGTTCCGGGAACCAGAACGATCCTCATAATGTCCCCATGCCCACCGTATAAAATGTGGTTTATGTCCGATTGCTCGGTTTTTGTGGGAAGCCCCGTTGATGGTCCCGCCCTTTGGGAATCAACTATAACCAAGGGTGTCTCGTTCATATAAGCAAGCCCAAGGGTTTCCGTTTTTAGGGAGAGACCAGGACCGGACGATGTTGTCATAGCCCTTGCCCCCGCAAAGGCGGCACCTAAGGCGAAGTTTATGGAAGCTATCTCGTCCTCAGCCTGTATCGCCACTGCCCCGAATTCCCTACCCTCCTCCGCGAAGAATTCAAGGATCTCCGTTGCCGGGGTTATGGGGTATGCGACCTCAAACCTACAACCCGCCGCCAAGGCACCCAGGGCTATAGCCTCGTTCCCAGTCATCATTATTCTGCCTGGGTCGCCAGGCTTTTCTAAATAATAATCGCCCTTCTTCCCCAATTCCCTTGCCTTCTCCCTACCCAGTTCGTAAGCCCCTATGTTCGCATTTATTATCTTATCCCCCTTTGCCTTAAACCAATCCGCTATTACTTTATAAGCTATCTCGTGGTCTAGGTTCAAAAACTCCGCTATTATCCCCAGAGCAACGACGTTCTTTATAACCTCCAAACCCAATTTCTCCCTTGATATGTTCGCAAGTGGTAGTATATAGTAATGGACATCCTCCCTCTTCAAGTGGGAAGGTATCTCGGGATGCGTGCTATTATCGTAAATTATTACACCACCCGATATGACCTCGTGGGTATGCAAAGGCAGGTTTTGGAAGTCTAGGGCAAGGAGATAATCAATGTTATCCTTTGGTCCGTATATTGGTTTGTCTTTTGCCCTAACGGTTAGGTTGGTTGGCAAGCCCCTTATGTTTGAAGGGAAATCCTTTATCATAACCACATAAAACCCCATCTTCTTGAGGATCTTGGATAGAAGTTCCCCCGTTGTTAGGCTTCCATCACCCGCAAGCCCAGCTATCTTTATAGCAACATCATTTTTACGCATAGCAGGATATTTTAAGGTTGCAAAAACCTAAAAACTTTCCCGTGCTTTGCGATTTCCCCTTTCGTTATAAATATTACATCCTCCGCTATGTTCGTTGAAAGGTCCGCTACCCTTTCAAAGTTTTGAGCGATATTTACGACCTTTAGCGCAATTTCCGTCTCAAGGGCCTTCACCGCCCTATTCAGAATCCTGTCTCTAAGATCATCTATCGCCTTATCCGACTTTATCACCTGTAGCGCAAGTTCTGGATCCCTATTCTTAAACGAAGAATAAACCTCTACGAAGGACTTCTTTGAAAGTTCCCTTATCAAGCGTATATCTTCCTCAAGATCTCCGATTTGGAAGTTTTTTTCCCTTAAAATCTTAAAATCCCTTGCTACGTTCTCCGCGTGATCCGCTATCCTCTCTATGTCGTTGTTTATCTTCAGGCACATTAAAATTTCCCTAAGGTATCCTGCTTCGGGTTGAAATAAGGCTATGGTTTCCACAACAAGCTCGTCTATAACTATTTCAAGCTCGTTTACCCTTTCCTCCCTTTTGATGGTTTCCTCGTAAGATTCAAGGGATAGATCTATCATCTCAAGGGTAAGGGAGTACATCTCGTCAAGATTCGCCTGTATATCCTTAAGGCGACTTTCTATCATATCTCAAAGCTTTCGCCCGGATTTAATATCACCACTTTTGCTTTATCCCCAACCAGCCTCTCAAACTCCTTAGGATCCGCTTTTATTAGATCAAAGGTATTGTAATGCATGGGAATCACAAATTTTGGGGATATGAATTCAACCGCCTTAGCGGCCTGATAGATGTCCATAGTAAACCTACTACCTATGGGAAGTAGGGCAAGATCGGGCTTGTAAAGTTCGCCGATGAGCTTCATATCGTAAAATAGCCCAGTATCCCCCGCGTGGTAAATCGTTTTCCCATCCATCCTTATTATAACACCCGTAGGATCCCCAACACCTGCGGTATGCCAGGCAGGCGTGAAGGCTACCTCAACTCCCATACCTCCGACGTTTACGAAACCCCCTATGTTCATAGGCTCAACCTTTTCAAGGTTGGATTTTACCACAAGCTCGTATTGGGAGACAAAGTAAGCGCCCGTCCTTTTGCATATTTTGACCGCATCCTCAAATCCGTGATCCCCGTGATCGTGCGTCACTATCACCACATCCGCCTTCTCTATATCCTCAACCCCTTTTAGTGGGGATTGCGGGTTCCCAGTTATGAACGGATCAACCAAAACCGTCTTGCTCCCTTCTATCTTAAACGCCGCATGCCCTAAAAAAGTTACCTTGACCATAGTAAGTATTTTAAAGCGGTTTAATTGCGAAAGATGTTTCTGCTTTAGAATACAAACGATATGATGATCTTGTTTGTAAGTTTGGACAGTACATACGTGAGAACAAAGGGGGAGGAGATAGCGGGTGCGCTCATAAAAACCCTACTCGGGGAATTGCAAAATTCTATAAACCAAAAGGGTTTAAAAGGTTCGGTTTCCTACTGCTCGGAGAGGGCGAACCCTTTAACAGATAGCCTTTCAAAAGCTTACGGTGTGAAAATAAAGAGGACCAGCTTCAAGTTCAGGAATCCCAAAAACAGGCCGGACAAAATGGAAGAGAGGGCTTTGAGGTTCTTTGAAACCGCAATAAAGGGAGGTAAAAAGCCCGAGTATTACATCCAAACCTTCAGGCGTGGAAATCAAACGATTTATAGGTACTATAAACCCCTATTCGTTGCACCGTTATGTTTAAATTGTCATGGTAAGGATAACGCGAATATACCTGCGGAAGTCCTTCAGGAGATAACAAGGAGGTATCCGAAGGATAAGGCGAGGGGATATTCGGAGGGAGAATTCAGGGGTGTGATAAGGGTGGAGTTTAAGGAATGATCCTTTTACCACTTTGCATAAACGCGGAAACCCTATACGTGGAAGTTGCGGACGATCCCTGGGAGCACCAAAGGGGATTAATGTTCAGGGAGTATTTACCGGATAATAGGGGTATGCTTTTCATCTTCCCTTACCCCCAAAGGTTGCACTTTTGGATGAAAAACACCTATATACCCCTTTCAATAGCTTATATATCAAGCGATTGGAAGATCGTAGAGATATACGATATGGAACCTTTAAGCGAAAGGCTCGTATCCTCCAAAAACAAGGTTCAGTATGCCCTGGAGGTAAATAGGGGATACTTCCAAAGGAAGGGTATAAAGGTAGGAGATAGGGTGAAGTTCCCCTGTGAATGAAAGGCTTCCCAAAAGCGAGATATTGAGGGGAAGGAAATTAATAAGTTGGGCTTTCAAGAACTCAAAAACCCTACATTCTGACGAGTTTGTAATCTTAAGGTTTTGCCCTTACGGGGAAAGGAAGGTTTTGTTTGCGGTGGAAAGAAAGGTAAAGGGTGCGGTTAAAAGGAACAGAATAAAGAGGCTCTTAAGGGAGTTTTACAGAAAAAATAAAGATAAATTTCAAGTGGGAATTTGGATCTTCATAGGGAGGGAAGCCCTCCTTAGGATCAAATCGCACGAGATCAATTTCCCCCTTATAATACCCAACAAAGGAGGTGAAGGATGAAGGATATAAACAACAGGGGCAATATGAACAAAGACGAAGAGAGGAGGGTGCCAAGGCTTTCCGAAAGGAAACCTTACGAGAAACCAGCAATAATAGGAAGGACGACGGGAAGGGGGGATAACACGTTGATTATCTCATAGCGAAATTTTTAATTATCGTTTTGGCGTGGGGAGGTTATTATTTATAGATTGGTTGAAGGGGGTTTTTGTAATATGGATGATTCCAACCCACGCCTTTGATGGGTTGTTCCCTTACGAGCTTAAATCTACCCCTCTTTACCAATCCATCGCATTCTTCAACGGATTAGTTGCCCCAGTCTTTCTCCTTTCCTCGGGGTTTTTGGCAGTATATACATTTAAGGGTGAGAAGATATATCAAAGGTTAATGAGGGGGGTGGAGCTGATGGCCTTCGGGTACTTCCTTCAGATGCCAACATCTTCAATACCTAAGATGTTCGTAAACCCCCAGAGCGTCCTTGAGGGGATAAACACCTTCCAAAGGGTCGATATTTTAATTTGCATAGGTTTGGGAGCGATAGTTCTAAGCTCCCTTTTGTACATAGTCAGGGATAAGCTTAGGAGGGTCCTGCTGTTTCTCCTCTTGGCTTTTTTCTTTTGGTATTTCAGCCCTTTCATAAACAAATTCGGGGAGAACCTTCCCCCTTTCATAGCCCCTTACTTCTCCTTTAAAAACTCCCTCTTTCCCCCATTTCCATATTGGGGGTACTTATTTTTTGGTTCCGCCCTAGCATCCGCATTTTTACTAAACAGAAAGATATTCTTTGCCCTAAGCCTTATACCTATCTTTGCCCTTTTCCTGAATTTTTTATTTAACTTTCCAAGATACGAAACTTCCCTTGGATATATCCTCCTGAAAACAGGCGTTGTTATCTTGTTGATATATATTCTTATGGGTGCGGAAAACTTCGGTTTTAGGTTTAAACCTTTGGCACTTCTTGGAAGAAATTCGCTTCTATCTTATGCCTTCCACAATTCCATAGTTTACGGCTCACCCTTTACAAAACCCCTTTTATACTATTATGGACACGTCGGTTGGCTTAAGGGAATACTCATTGGAACCTTAATGTTAGCTTTAACCTGGGTTTTCGTTTATTCTTGGGAAATTTTGAGAAAGAATTATGGGCGAAGACCTGCGAAGGAATTCTGGAAGTTTGTAACCTTAACCGTCCTTTTATCACCTTGGTAAATCCTCATTAGAATTCCAGCTATGTTGAAAGACAAAATGTTTTCAATAGCTGAGGATATATTGAAGGTTGCGGAAAACGACGGAACGGAGGTTATAGTTTTTGGGGAAAACAGCACATTGGTTAGGTTCGCAAAGTCAAGGATCCACCAGACAATAAACGTTAAGGATATTAGGGTTTCAGTTAGGGTGAGATTTGGGAAAAGGAGCGCGGTGGTGAATTTTTCTTTTAATGGGGATAGAAAGGAGCTGGTATTCGCTGTGAAAAGGGCGGAGAGTTTGGCTAAGCTTTCCCCCGAAAACCCGGATTTACCCGATCTTCCGAGGGCAGATAAGATAGAAACTTCAATTCAGTTTGATGAGGATACTGCGGAGATTTCACCGGAAGAAATCACAAGAATAGCTGGGAATTTAATAAAGGAAACGCCAAAACCCTTTGAGGCTTACGGTGTTGTCTCGGGTGGAAGCTTGGAATATGTATTTTTAACATCCTCGGGTTTTGAGGGTTACAATTTCTTAACGGACGCCCATATAAAGTTTAACCCCATTTACGATACCTACAGCTATTTAGTTCAGAAATCTGCAAAGAGATTTAAGGATTTAAATTTGGGAGAGGTTTTGGAGAGGGTTGGAGAAAGGTTAAATTTTGTCTTAAAACCGAGGGATGCAGAGCCAGGGAAGTGGACGGTGATCCTTGAACCGTTAGCTCTGGAGGAGATAATACAGTTTCTAAATTGGATAGGGTTTTCGGGCAAATCCGCAATTGAGGGTATATCCCCCTTAAGGGACAAGGTGGGTCAAAAGGTCTTTTCCGAAAAGGTAAATATCCTGGATGATGCGCTGAACCCTAGGGGATTCGTATTACCCTTTGATTTTGAGGGGAACAGGAAGGGTTTAACTGTAGTGGTTGAGAATGGGGTATTTAAGAATTTTGCACACGACAGTATAACCGCCAAGAAGATAGGAGTAGAATCCAACGCGTGTGCCTCTCCTTTCTCAAACAACCCAATATTTCTAAACCTATATTTCAGGGGCGGGGAAAAGGATTACAAGAAACTTATTGAAGAAACGGATAGGGGGCTTATAATAACTAGGTTTTGGTACGTTAATTTGGTTGATCCTCAAAGTCTAACTTTAACGGGTATGACGAGGGATGGGGTTTTCGTGGTTGAAAATGGTAGGATCGTGGGGAGCATGAAAAATATGAGGTTTAACGAGAGTATATTCAACATATTAGGTGGGGTTTTGGATATTTCAAAGGAAGAGGAGCTAGTAAGTGAAAGCAGTTGGTACGATATGCACTACCCACATGGGATGATCCTACCCACAATAAAAGTGGAAAACTTTAATTTCTCTTCCTCCACCAGCTTCTAATTACTTATCTTTTATTGCTTCGTCCAGGTTCAAAATACCCTTTTCGTTGGTTATAATCACCTTTATTTTGTCGGAGAGTTTGTCAACGTAAAGGTATCCGATATATTCGGGGTTTTTCTTTAGCTCCTTGGCAACTATTGAGATAGCCTCAGCTTTCCCTTTTGCCTCAACCAGCATCCTTTGAACATTTAAGCTCTCCTTTTTTATCAATTGCTGCATTTTCAACGCTTCCTGCTCCGCCAACTTCTTTTCTTCAAGCGCCCTTTCGTAATCCGGAGAAAACTTTATATCCCTTATCAAAACATCCAAAACATTAATCCCTATTGGCTCTAATTTGTTCCTCAATATCCCCTTTATTTCAAGGTCCAAACCCGTCCTGCCGAAGGATAAAAGCCCATCGGAAGTATATTTTGATATAACGGATTTTATCGCGGATTTAAAGACGGGCTGTATTACTTTCTCCTCGTAATCCATTCCCACATTCCTATGAAACTTGATAAGGCTATCCCTGTTTATTTGGTAAAGCAATGTGGCTTCAACCCCAACGCTTACACCATCCGAAGTTATACCCCAAAGGGTTCCCTCCCCTTTCCTTTTAACGGAAGAGCTTAGGGTGTATTCCCTAACCTGAAGGTCGTACTGATAAAGGTTTTCCAAAAAGGGTATTATTAAATTTCCACCTTCACCCAAAACGGTATAAGTCCTAAAAACTTGGTTGAACTTTATACCGGCATAACCCTGAGGTATAACCCTGTAGGACATAGAGATAAGCATTAAGATCAAACCTACTAGGATAAGGACTATAAGGGTGGGGGAAAGCTTTATTTTCCTTTTGGTTTTTATGGTTCCTTGATGTTCTACCAGAACTTCCTGGGTTCCGTACTTGTACAGGATGTAAAGGATCGCAAGGACAACTATTAGCGAAAGAATCGGAGAAAGCAAATCCTGAAAATTGATGTTCATATTTTCTCTATTTTGTAGTCCTCTATTATAGGGTTGGAGAAAACTTTCCTCGAAAGTTCTTCTACAGTCTCCCATGCTCTCCCTTCGTCCTCTTCCTCAATTACGATTTCAATCACCTTCCCCACTTTAACATCTTTAACCTCTATTCCCATCTCGGATATTACCCCCTTTACCGCCCTACCCTGAGGATCCAAAAGGTCCTTTCTTGGCATAACTATAACCCTAAACCTATGTTCCACAATGTTTATTCTAACCTCGTTAAAAATATATATTATACCACACGCCAAATTGTCTAAACAGATAAATTCGCAAATTAGCCAATTTAACCCAAATTTCCTGAGTCTAAATTTAGACTCACATCCAAAAATCTCAGTAATGACGAGGGTTTGAGCTGTCTAAGTTTTTGATCAACATAAATTTCTAAATTTTTAAATTTGAGCCACAAAACCTTTAAAGCGGGCGATCCAAATTTAGACAACTTTTTACGTCTCCGTCTAAATTTAGACAGACCTTAGACAAATTTTAGACAGTTCGGTTTTATAATTCCCACCTATGCTGTTTTCGGAGATAGAGAAGATCTCGGAGGAGATAGAAACCATAAGGGGGTATCTTTGACATAGATGGGCTCAAGGAAAAGATAAGGAAGATAGAGGAGGAAAGCTCAAGGGCGGATTTTTGGAGTGATCCTGTTATGGCATCCGAGAAGATGAAGGAGTTCGGAGCCTTAAAAAAACTCCTGAACGATTATATGAACCTTTCCGAAAGGATAAATTACCTTAAAGAAATATACGAGATGGCGGAGGAGGATCCGAGCCTTATGTCCGAACTTGAAATTGAGATAAAAAAGTTAAGGGAAGATATCACCGATTTCCAAATAAGGACATTATTTACGGAAAAAGAGGATGTTCAAAATGCCTTCTTGGAGATCCATCCCGGTGCGGGTGGAACGGAGAGTCAGGACTGGGCGGAGATGCTTTTAAGAATGTACATAAGGTGGGCGGAAAGAAAAGGTTTTAAAGTTGAGGTCCTTGATTATCAGAAGGGTGAAACCGCAGGTATAAAGTCCGCAACCTTACATATAAAAGGACCTTACGCTTACGGTTATCTCAAGGGGGAGAAGGGGGTACATAGGTTGGTTAGAATTTCCCCATTTGATGCAAACAACAGGAGGCATACATCCTTCGCCGCGGTAACGGTATATCCGGAAATGCCGGAGATAGAAGTTGAAATTAGGGAGGAAGATATAGAGATAGAAACCTTTAGAGCTGGAGGGCCAGGGGGACAACATATGCAGAAGAACGAAACCGCGGTTAGGGTGAGGCATATACCTACGGGCATAACGGTGGTTATGCAGAGTGAGAGGTCACAACATCAAAATAAGGAGAATGCCCTTAAGATCTTAAGGGCAAGGCTTTACGAATACTACAGGAGGCAAAGGGAAGAGGAGCTTGAAAAAATAGTGGGGCCAAAAACCTCAATAGAATGGGGGTACCAAATCAGGTCTTATGTCTTATATCCTTATAAGCTCGTGAAGGACCATAGGACGGGTTATGAGACGTCAAACGCGGAGGGGGTCTTGGAGGGGGATCTTGATGAGTTTATAAAGGCTTATCTCGTTTATTTAAAGAAAAAGGGTTGAAGGTAGGGATAGTTTGCCTTTTTCCCAAATACTTTGAAAGTCCCCTAAAATATGCACCATTGAGGAAGGCTATAGAGCTTGGGAAGTTGGAGATAAGGTTTTTTTCGCCTATAGATTACGCGGAGGGTCCAAAAGATGTGGAGGATTACCTGTACGGTGGTGGCGAAGGGATGCTATTGAGGGTGGATTTTATGGTTTCCGCTATAAGGGATGCGAAGGATTGGCTCAAATCCGCCCCCGTATTTTTGCTTTCTCCCACGGGGAAAAGGCTTGAACAGAGGGATATTATTGAAATTTCAAAGTTGGAAGAGATCATACTCGTTGGTGGGCACTATAAAGGGATAGACAGCAGGATATACGATTACGTTGATGTTGAAATTTCCATAGGGGATTTTGTGGTATCTTCAGGTGAAATCGCGAGTTTAGTTGTTTTGGATGCGGTCGCAAGGCTTGTTGAGGGGGTTTTAACCCATAAATCATCCGCCGAAACGGATTCCCTTTACCATAACATCCTCGAGCCCCCCCTATACACCAGACCTTACGACTTTGAGGGAAAAGAAGTTCCCAAGGTACTTTTAAGTGGAAACCACAATCTCATAGCCCTTTGGAGGAAGGAACAGGCGATAAAAAGGACCTTACTTTTTAGGCCTGACCTCCTTGAAAAGGCCAACTTTGACGAAAATGATAGGAAAATTTTAAAGAAAATAGTTAAGGAGATTTGCGAAAAATTTGGAGATTTATAACCCCTTTCCGAACCTCCTTAATATCTCCTCAAACTTACGGGAAAACTCCTCAAAATCCATATCAGTAGGTGGGTAAATTTCTTTTCCCCTTTCCACCCTCTCCTCAAATTTTACCTGAAAAGCCCTTAAAAATTCCTCTTCGTTGAAATTTTCCAACATTTCCTTCCCTTCCTTGGATGTTTCCACCTCAAATTTCTGATAGATCTTTGTCTCCCTTTCGCCCTCCAATCCCCTTAAATACCTATCAAATTCCTCCGTATCCCAAACTATGACGTTTTTACTTATCCATTTAACCTTTTCCGCCAAATCTCTGTCCCTCGTGATCACCACAATTCTCTTTTCAGGATTTTTTGAAACAAAATTTATTATCCAATCGTCCGCCTTTTTCTCTAATCCTACCCAAACCACCCTCTTCCCACTTGAATACTTATCGCTTTTGCCGTCAAAAACGAAAATGAACTCCTTTCCCGCCCTCTCAAGGATCCTAACCGCCTTTTTCACCATCTCAACCGCATCTTCAATTGTTATGGCTCCTAAAGAAAACGCATAATTTAGGGCATCTATAACGAACATCAGAATACTGCCCTAAGAGCTATTGAAGATATAGGATATGCCGCGGTTAGGTTGGCAAAATCCGCATCCGGGTTGGTTGGGTCAAAGGTTACACCCTTATTTGGGAAGAGGTTTATCACGGAATAAGATATATCAAACTTTACCTTTCCGAATTTTATAGGGACGGGCGCCCTCATAAATACGTCAAACCTTGAGTAAGGGGGAAGCTTTAACCTGTTCGTGGTATCCTGAATATATACCTCACCGTAAAAAGGTGTCCTATAACGGCTCAAGTACCCCCTATACGGCCTTCCCACGAGATAAGAAATGGCTATCCCCAAGATTACCTCGTATTCTTCCCTTATTAGGTGGAAGGAGAAGGTGCCATTTACGGTGTGATTTACATCCCAAGGTGTGGGAAGGAATTCAGATGTGTCGGATAGTTTTATTCTTGAGAGCATAAACGTGTAAGATAGGTCCGCCGTTAAGGGAACGGGTACCTTGCTTTCCTTTCTAACCCAAAAGTCAAAACCGACGGAGTTCATAACCCCAACCCTCTCTTCCAAATTCCCATCAATATAAACGAACTTCGGATAATATTTCTCAAAGAAGTTTATCTCCGATATACCCCAAGGAAATACCCTCTCTCCCCCGACGATCAACTGGTATGACAATATCTCGTTCCTTTTGACGGGAGTATAGAAGAAATATTGGGGGGGAAAGGCGTATAGGGAGGTGATGAACTGCCTGTAAATTCCCCCTTGAAGTTTTATGGCGTTTGATGAATTAAGGTAATACTTGAAGAATCCAGATGGGGAAAATCTAAATCCCAAAATCCCAAACTTATCCAACCTAAAACCGAACTCCGAAAGGATGTTTATGGTTTCAAACCTATACTTTAAGTAATTCCCCCAAAAATACCCATCCCCTTCCCTTTCCAGACTATCCTTCCTTAACTTTGAATTGTAAAATCTCACCTCGCTCCCCATTGAAAAAGAGTAAGTCTCCAGATCGTTCCTTAAGGTTATCTCGTCAAACCTTGAGAATACGCTCCTTGCCTGTATCTCGGGTTTAAAGGGGTCCTTCCTTGAGCTATCCCAGGAATTAAAATTTGAAGTTGAAAAAATAAGCTTGGGTTTTATGAAGAACTTTCCGAAATAATACCTGCCGATTACGGAAAATCCGCCGTTCAGAATGTTTGCGCTGTAATACAATCCCCTGTAATCGTTCAGATATATGTTATCCGATATGTTCCCAATATATGAAAAGGAAAGACCCCTTAAAGTGCTTCCGAAGTTGAACTTCCCGGATATATCCCCCAGCCTTATCCCCACCTTTCTCCAGTACTTTAAAGGAGCAAATAGCCCAAATCTTGATGAAAATACCCAGTTTTTACCAATTGCCGAAAACCCCGTATTTGTTCTACTTAACCTTACTATGTACTTAAGGCTTTCCCCTTCGGAACTTTTAAAGTTTATCAAAGCTCCGGATAAATTCCCAACTTCGGGCGTAAAGCCCCCCCTCAAAAACTCAACTCCACTCACGATATCAAGGTTTATCGGCGTGTACATCCCATAATAGCTGAATGCGTTATAAAGTGGTATGTTGTCGAAGGTTATTAGGTTCTCAAATGGGGAAGAACCCCTTACTGAGAAGTACGCTAAGCCGTAAACTGGAACAACACCTGGGGCAATGGATATAAAATATCCAACATCTTGATCCCCAACAAAGGGTAGGGCTTCAAGGAACTTCGGTTGGGCGGATTCAAAGGCGCTTTTCGTCTTCGGCGAAACCTCAATTTCCGTCAAGGTGTATTCAAGGGGTTTTAAATCAAAGTTTATCGTGGTATCGGAAAATATTCCAAACCTTTCCCTTTCAACCTTGTAACCGAGCGCCTGAACAACGAAGGTATATTCTCCACCTTTTAAATTTAACGAAAATCTCCCATCCTTATCCGTATATGCCCTTACTCCCACCTCCCTTACAAAAACTATCGCCCCCTCTATTGGTTTCCCTTCGGAAACTACCTTACCGCTTACCGTAAAGGCAAAAATCCACATCAACGATCCACATCGCCCAGGACTATATCTATGCTTCCTATTAAAACTATTATGTCCGCTATCAGATGTCCGGGTGCCATATGCTCCAAAGCTTGTAAATTAACAAACGAGGGTGTCCTTATCCCCAACCTCCAGGGCCTTGAGCTCCCATCGGATACGATATAAAACCCCAACTCCCCCCTAGGACTCTCCACCGCGGCATAAACTTCTCCCTTCGGAACTTTGAACCCCTCCGACATCAGCTTAAAGTGATGTATAAGCTCCTCTATGGAACCGTAAGTCCTAGCCTTTGGTGGAGGCACAATCTTGAAATCGTTTATTAAAACATCCCCATCCGGAATATCCTTTAAGGCTTGTCTTATTATCTTAACCGACTGCCTCACCTCCTCCATCCTCACTAAGTACCTGTCATAACTGTCCCCATTCTCTCCGACGGGAACTTCAAATTCAAACCTATTATATACGGAGTAAGGTTCGTCCTTCCTTAGATCCCTCTTTATACCCGAGCCCCTCAGGAGGGGACCGGTGACCCCCAAGTTTAGTGCGTCTTCGGGTTTTAAAACCCCTATATTCTTAGTCCTTGATATAAATATTGGATTCTCCGTGACGAGCTTATCCATCTCCGAAAAAGCCCTTTCAAATTGGTTTAAGAAACCTTCCACCTTCTCAAGCCATCCGTCCGGGGCATCCGCCGCAACTCCACCCACCCTGAAATAACTGTTGTTCATCCTCTGACCCGTAAGTTCTTCGAGGAGGTCGTATATAAGCTCCCTTTGTTTAAATGCGTATAGGAAAGGTGTCCATGCCCCTATATCCATAACGTGCGTACCAAACCATACGAGGTGGCTAGCGATCCTGCTCAATTCTGCGGTTATAACCCTCAAGTATTCCGCCCTTTCTGGTATATCCTTCGTGATCCCCAATAACCTTTCCACCGCCAAGACATATGCAAAGTTATTGTTTATTGGTGAAAGGTAATCCAACCTGTCCGTATATGGCAAAATTTGGTAATAATTCCTGTTTTCCGCGGTCTTTTCCGTACCCCTGTGAAGGTATCCTATCACGCACTTTGCGCTTACCACCGTTTCGCCATCAAGCTCAAGCATAACTCTCAGGACCCCGTGAGTTGCGGGATGCTGTGGTCCCACATTTAAAACAAAAGTTTCCGTTTTCAATCCACCTGCGGACATATAGGGTATTTTAAGGCGGAAATTACCAACCCCAATGAATTTCCCTGTTTATGTCCAAGGAAGGTACGTTTGTTGGCCTTACGAATCTTGCCTCCTCGGGGTCGTTTGTTTTTATAAGTATATACTCCCCCGTTCCTACGGGGTCTCCGAAGATATAGTCGTATCCCCCACCCGAGTAATAAAACCACCTTATATAAGGCTTATCCTGTATCCCTATATCCACCCTTGATATCTCGTCGGGCTTTCCCCTCTTTATGTATATCCTCCCCATATCCGTGTACCTTCCCCTCAGGGTTTTCGTTGAAAAGGCGCTATCTGCATACCTTACCCTCTCCCTAAACTCCATGTAATACTCCGATCCCCTCCTTTCCCAAAACTCCTTCAAAAACTTCAATTTTCCCTCCAAACTCGTTATCCTCTCAAACTCCGATTTCTCCTTCGGGCTTGCTATGTAATCTATAAAAGATGCTATATCGTCCCCATACATGGATACGAAGAATTCCTTCTCAAGGGTCACCTTCTCGTTCTCCTTGGGCGAAATAACCTCAACAACCAACCTATATTTCCCATCCTTAAGATCCCAAATGGGTATTTTAGAATAAACCACAGATGAGGAATTGAAAGTGCGGGGAGAAAGCCTCAAAATTGGTTTATCCTCACTAAACACCGCCCCTATAACCGTAAATTTACTATCCGCCAAAACCTCCAAATAATAGAACATCTCCCCCCAGAATACGCAGTTAAAACAAGGCCTTATAAACAATTCCCCCCTTTTGAAAAGTGCGGAGGAATCGTTTTCGGAAATGTTGTATGCCAAAATTAGGGAGGAAGTTTTTACCTTTCCAAAGTTGGGTATGGAACCTTTTGATTCAAGGTTTATCCCTTTGCCCTTTATTTTGGTGAAAACTTCAACGCTATCCCATCCCACCGCTCCCTCGTAAAATATTATAGAATAGTTGCTCTTTGGCAAATTTTGCTTCACCTCATCCAAAAATTCTGCTTTCCCAGGAGACTTGATGCTTATTGATAAAGAAACGTTTCCCGAGAGTTTCTTATCCGACCTCAAACCATAAACCATTATTAGATGCCTTAGATTCTCGTTTATGGGAAACCAAACTTCCGAAACTTCCAAATTAATAACGCTTACGAAAAGGATCATAGGTAGTATTTTAAACGGGAAGGGTTTAGGAAACAATTCTGCGATAAAATTCCCCACCTATGCAGAAGGTTTTGGCGATAGTTAGGCCCCAGTTTTCCCCCGGCTTTCTTCTTGCGGGTTGCGATGTTTTTGAAACGGAAAGGACTTCCGAGGTTGAGAGGAAAGTTAAAGAACTGGTTGGAAAGAAGGATTACGCCCTTGTGATAATAGACAGCGCCCTAACCGTTGGAGTTTCCCCCTACGTAAGGACTTTGATATTTGACAGTATGGAGCCCATATTTATAGAGATTGGGCTTGAGGGGACGAGCGATGAAAAGATAATAAGTGAAATAGAGAACTTAGCGAGGGAATCCCTAGGCTACTCAATCAAGATAAAAATATGAAAAAGATTTTACCCCTTATCCTTTTCCTTTCTTGTTCCGGTGGGACATTACCTTCAAGGCCTATAATTTCAAAGGTTTTTGGCGGTGAGGATGGAAGGAGCTTAAACTTGCACTGGTTCAGGCTTGAGGGGGCGGACAGCTTTGCGGTTTTCGGAATTGATTCTTTATCCTTAAGAAGGATAACATCAACCACCGATACATTCGCAATAATAAGGGAAGTATTTAAAAAATTCTTAGTATTCGCCTATGCACCTTCAGACATCCAAAACAGCGATACTTTAAAGGTTGAACCTTACATAAAGGACCTTGCGTTAAACTCCTTTGGCTCGGGAAAGTTTTCTGGGGTATGTTTCAGGGATTCTATTTTCCCCTGCGATCCCAAAAATAATGATAACCATCCTATATTGCTCTTTGTCCTTGATAGTTTAAGCCTTATATCCCCATCAAGGGATACCGCAAAGTTCGGATATAGGGAAACAAAATTTAAAAAATATACCTCCGAATATCCCTTACCACCCTCCGACTTTTCCAATTCCGTTCAAATTTCTCCATACGACAAGATAGCAATTTGGTTGGATTTCGGAATAAAGGACAGCTTTGATGTTGGGGATTACCTTGGAAAGGTGATAATAGATAGCGTACATTACGGAAATTACTCAAGGGATTCCATAGTCGCTTTTTTGAGGATTTGGCACGGTAGGATCACGAGGTTATTATGGTTCTTCTGATGTTGTTCTCCCAAGCTTCAAAGGTCGCTTTTGTAAATATGGAAAAAATTTACAGCGACTACATAGACCTTAAGGAAGCGCGCCAGAGTATTTTGAGGTACAAGGCATCCCTTGAGGTTAAGAGGGATTCAATAAAGAGGAAGGTGGATTCCCTTGAGAGGGAACTTGAGAAACAATGGCCCATATTGACCGACGCGGAGAGGATCTTAAGAACGAGGGAAATTGAAGGGTACAAGAGACAGTTGGACAGCGTTTCAAGCCTAATAATAAAACAGGTGGAAAGTAGGGGTAAGGAAATTATCTCTCCGTACGTTCAAAGGATCAGGGAAACTACGGAGAGGATAGCCAGGAGCATGGGGTACGAGGTAGTTCTGGATGTCTCAAGTGCGGTTTGGTACGATCCTAAAAACGATATAACCCAACTTGTCCTTGACGATCTTAACAAGGCTTATAAAGGGGTTGAAGCTTTACAGAAGAGGATAATAATTTTCCCCTTCAGGGAGGAGGACGATCAGTCCGCGTCATACGCTATGGGAGACACCCTTATGGAATACTCCTTTTCTGTTTTTAACGAGAGCATAAGGTTCAGGGTATATGATAAAAGCGCGGTAAGGTCTTATATTTCCTCAAGGGGCTTAACAAAAAGGACTATAACGGAAACGGATGCGCAGAGCATAGCACAAAGCGTTGGAGCGGATGTTTTCCTCTTCGGTTCCGTATCCGTAAGGGGCAACCTTGTAACATTTACCATAACCCTTTACGATGCAAGAACCGGAAGTCCGGTTCAGGTGGGGGGAACACCCTTATCCCAAAGGATTGAAAACATTCCCACAGGTTCAGCCCTTCAAAATACCATAAGGACGGTTGCAACGGAAATAAGAAACAGGTACATACAATCCCTCGGCGGATGAGATTTCAACTTCTGGAAAGTGGGAAACCTTTAATCCAAAGATCCGGCGATTTCCTTTTGGTATATGATCCTGGAAGCTCCATAATTTTTGAGAACTTAAGGGAGATACCCAAATACCCGATAATCGTGGGGAAATATATATACGAGGGGCAAATTTTTGATGCGGCAAAATTTCAAGATTTTACGGAGAGGGCGGAGCTTGGTCCCATTAGGATATACGATTGGGATTTTTTGGAGGAAATAGAGGCGGAAAGGTACGGAAAATTTTGGGAATATTACGCGAGGCTTGAGCTATACCTAAGGGGTAAAACCCAGCTTGTTCTTGAAAAACCCATATCCGAAAGGGTGAATATTGAAAACTTTGGAAAACTATACACCGAAGCCTTTAAATACCTGACGTACGACCCAAGCGACGAGATCGCCCTTGAAAAAATATTTAAAGATTTTCTTATCAAAATAGATGCTTTTCTTGAAAAACCCCTAAATTTCCCCCTAAAGGAAACTCCATATAAACCCTACATCTCGGTAATAATCCCGGTAAGGAACAGGGAGAAGTTCATAGGGAAAGCCCTTGAATCCCTCCTTGAAAACGACTTTGAGGATTGGGAATGTGTAGTGGTTGATAACGCCTCGGATGATAATACACCGAAAATAGTTGAAAAATTCTCAAGAGCGGACAAAAGGATAAAGCTCGTAAGGGTGAAAAATAAAAGTTTGAGCGCATGCTTAAATGAGGGGATAAGGAGATCGAGGGGTTGGATAGTATGTCAGCTTGATTCCGACGACTTTTACTCAAAGGACGCCCTAAGGACGGTATTTGAATATCACAGGGAGTATCCCGTTGCCCTCGCCATATCGTATTACGATGTGGTTGATGAGGAGGGTAAGCCCTTAAACTTCCCCACGGTAAAACACCTTGAGTTTTCCATAAACAATATCCTGAGGGTTGAGGGGGCTGGTGCCTTGAGGAGCTATAAAAGGGAAGCCCTTGAAAGGGTGGGAGGGTTTGATGAGGAAAACTTCCCGGATTTCGGCGAGGACTACGATTTGGTTCTTAAGATCACGGAAATATTTCAAGTTGGGAGGATCCACAAGGTTTTATATTATTACAGGAGGCATCCGCGATCAACCGACGCCCAAAGGCCCCTTTTATACAAAAAGTTCATAAAAAACTCCGCGAGGAAATCCGCATTCTTGAGAAGGAGAATAATAAACTTCTCCAAAAGATCCCCTTTAAAATGAACGGTTATGAACAATGTAAATTTGGAGAAAATTTTAGAAACGAGGGAGAAGATCGTAAAGGGGGAGCTCCCCGCTTACAGGTTATTTGAGGCGGAGGGGGAATGGATGTTTGGTGAAACACAGTTTAGGGCAAATTTAACCTTTGAGAACGGTTCAATAACCCTATTTACCGATCAGCCTACGCCTTCGGGAGGAAAGGGAAACGCTCCCAATCCCGTACAATACTGCGTCTTTTCTATGATAGCCTGCTATGCCACTACGTTTGTAACCATAGCAACTATGAAGGGGGTTAAAATTGACTCCCTTAAGGTTAAAGGTTATTCAAAAGTAAATATGAAATCGGTTTTTGAAATAGAAGAGGGTCCAGTTGTTGAGGAGGTGGGTATAACCCTTGAGGTTGTCTCCCCCGCACCTATGGAGGTCCTTGAGGAGATAAAGAAACTTGCGGATCAAAAGTGCCCCGCAGCATACACCGTATCCCACGCGGTTCCCTTTAGGTCTGAAATAAAAGCTTTACAGCCTTAAAATACTCAATATGAAAATAAACAACGTAAATCTCGCAAAGATCCAAGAAACCAAAGAGAAGTTAGAAAAGGGTATATTGCCAGAGCATAGGATATTTGAGGTGAGTGGGGAATGGGTGTTTGATAAGTTACAGTTTATGGGGCACGTGGAGTACGATAACGGTGCTACCTTCCTCATATCCGACCAGATATACGCATTCGGGGGAAACGGGAATGCTCCCCATCCCTTTCAGTACATTCTTTTTGGGATAATGGCTTGCTATTCAATGGTGTTTATGGCGAATGCCGCAAGCAAAGGAATAATTATAAGATCCTTGAAAGCAAAGGGTTATATTAAGGTGAACGTCAAGACGGTACTTTTGGGCGAGGATAAACCCCTTGTTGAGAAGGTTGGGATAACTTTGGAGGTTGATACGGATGCATCCTCAGAGGAGCTTGAAGAATTGAATATCTTGACTATTAAAGGTTGCCCGAGCATTTACTTACTTATGAACCCCATAGAATTTGAACCTACCATAGTAAAAACCGAAACTGCAATTGTTTAAAGAGGAAGAGGAAAGTTATATTAAATTGGCAATAGAGCTGGCGGAGTTTGGTAGGGGTTTTGTATCGCCGAATCCTTTGGTGGGAGCGGTAATAGTAAATAAGGGTAGGATAGTGGGGATTGGGTACCATAGGAGGTATGGGGATGAACATGCGGAAGTCAGGGCAATAAAGGATGCGGGGGAATCCTGTAAAGGTGCCACGATGTACGTAACCCTTGAACCCCACAACTTTTATGGAAAACAACCCCCTTGCACAAAGGCCATAATAGAGGCGGGTATAAAGAGGGTTGTGATAGGTTCTATCGACCCTAACCCAAGGGTAAGGGGGGGAGGAATAAGGGAGCTTATGGAGGCGGGTTTGGATGTAAAGTGGGGGGTATTGGAGGAAGAAGTTAGGAAGCAAAATGAAAAGTACTTTACATTTTGGGAAAAGAATAGGCCTTTTGTTGCTTTAAAGATGGCTATAACCCTTGATGGGAAAATAGCGGATAGCTCAGGAAAATCAAAGTGGATAACGGATGAAACCTCAAGGAGGTTTGTGCACAAATTGAGGGGAGAATACGATGCGATTTTAGTGGGAGCGGGTACGGTATTAAAGGATGATCCGGAGCTAACGCCGAGGGAGGTTTTTTCCGAAAGGATGCCCCTTAGGGTGGTAATAAGTGGGGATGGGAACGTCCCTTTTTCCGCAAAAATTTTTGATACAAAAGTTGCCCCAACACTTTTGATCACATCGTCAGACCCATTAGTTCCTGAAGGGGTTTTGGTTAAGAAAGTTAAAGATATAAACGTCTTGGAAATTTTGGGGATCTTAAAGGATTTTGGTATTCAGTCCGTTCTGGTTGAGGGTGGAAGTAAAATTTTTACGATGTTTCTAAAATCCGGCTTGGTTGATAAAATTTACGTTTTCCTTTCCCCTTCGGTTATGGGTAAGGGCTTGGATTTCTTCACCGAGAGCTTGGGTCTGGAGAGGAGGTTAAAATTCAAAATTGACGAGGTTTTAAACATGGGGAACGATATCCTGATAATAATGAGGCGATAAATACCGTTTCAAAGGGAACCAGCATAACCTTAAATCTTGAAAAGTCAAAAAGCCCGAAAGGGTTGTAAAGGGAATATATAATTATTAGGGAGAAGTAGAGAAAAATGGGGAGCCTTGAACCCTTGAAAAGATAAAAAATCAAAGATGCTATAACTACCAAGCTGTAAAGAACATAGAAAACGATAAAAGGCTTTGGGAGAAAAGCGAGGAGCCTCGTTGGTATGTAAAAAATAAGGCTTAAGAAGTTCAAGGTGATCTGCCTTAGCGCAAAATTGAGATCTTGGGGTTTTATCTCCGCTTTCAATACATCCCTAACGCAATCCGTTTTAACCCTTAAATAAGGATGGGTTGCCTGTAATACCTTTGGGGGAACAAAGCCCAACCTTTCCTGAACACATTTTTCAACCTTCTCACTTGAATATTTCACCCCCTTTAAGTTTTCCAAATATCCCCTGTACGTCCAAAAATAAAAATTGCTCTGATCTCCAAAGTAAAGATTTGCAAAGGTTTGGACCAATATAGGTAAGGAAGAGAGTAAAAATACGTTTTTCCGAGTCTTTAATAGGGCATAAATACCAAAAATTAAGCATATTACCGCCATCTCACCCCTTATAAGGCCCGCTATGCTCAAAGGTAATAAAGATAATCCGAATCTCCCCTTAAAAAATAGGATTAAAAAGAGTAAAATTAAAACGACGGTTGGACCTTCAAGCATAAGGCGTGGGATGTGGTAGAAAACGACGGGGGAGATTAAGAAAAGCATCAGGAAGATTATTAGGGTTTTGACCCCCAATTTCTCTAAAAGAAATACAAAAAGGAGCATAACCGCGAAAGTGAAAAAAATTATATAAGCCAATGGGAAATTATCCTTAAAGAGCCACATAAAAGGAACAAAAACCCAAGAGGATAAAAACCTGAAAGAAACAAAATATTTTCCGCCCTCCATCTCCAAAACCGGCAAGAAGTTCTTATAATAAGCGTAAGCGGATATAAAGTAATAATAAGAATCATCTGTGGAACCTACAAGGGGTGTTTCAAGTAATCTATTTAGGCTTGAGAGGTCCGCATAAATTTTCTTACCCATAGGGACCTCCCTGTAAAGCTTTAAGCCAACGAATGATATTGATAAAAACCCCGCAAGTATGTATGGTAAAAACCTCATCTTATATCCCTCTTTTTTGTTATCCAGGATCCAAGAAAGAAAGCCTCAAATGGGATCAACACCGACTTAAACCTGTCGGAATGAATGGAGCCAAAAGGGTTGTATATGGAATAAAGAGCAACAAGGATCAGGTATAGAAGGGGTATAATGGGGGAATTAAACCTCAAAAACCAAAAAATTCCATATACCACAAAAATTCCATACACCACAAAAAGCCACAAATAAGGAGATTTTAGGAGGAGGGTAAATTTGCCAGTGGGAAGAAAAATTAAATTAAAAAAATTCTTTACAACGTTGTACAGCACTAACTTGCCCTCTTTTTTAAAGTTTATTTCCATAACCTTTTCCTTGAAACATTGACTATAAACCTTATAGTAAGGATGAACAAAACCATAGGGATGGTAATTATCCGAGACCTTTTGGGGGTAAAAGCCCAACTTATCCGATGCGCAATTGTGGATTTCGTCCATACGGAAATCTCTACCAAGAACCTTCGTAACGTAGACTTTATATGTCCAAAAGTAAAAGGAGCTTTGGTCTCCCAGGTATTGCGATGTTATGGCATATGCCGTTATAAGGATTGCGGAAACGGAGTATATTAGGTTTTTTGTTTTTAAAATTAAATATATCCCATATAAAGCGCAAATTAACGAAATCTCACCCCTAATCAAGCTCGCGAATATCAAGGGTAAAAGGGCAAGGGAATATTTCTTGTCTGCAAACAGCCTGAGGAATAGGATCAATAAAAACATTGTCGGTCCCTCAAGGAGCAGGCGGGGTATATGGTAATAAAGGAACGGGAAGGTTATAAGCAAGATAAGGATCGAAATTTGGGGCTTTACACGTAATCCTTCCATCAGGTAAGCAAGTCCAAGCATAACCGCGAATGCGAAAAAGATTATATAAGCTAGGGGAAAATAACCTTTAAAGAGCCACATAAATGGCACAAAAACCCAAGAGGACAAAAACCTGTAAGATGCAAAATATCTCTCACCATCCACCTCTACAACAGGCAATAGGTTCTTGTAATACCCGTAAGCGGGAATGAGATAAAAATACGTGTCATTCCCCATCCCAACGACACCTTTCTTTTCAAGCTGTTTTATCGTTTCCTTTAAATCCCGTAATTCCAGATATATCCCCTTTCCCTTTGAGAGATCCTCATAGATTTTTAAACCCACCATTACCGAAGCCAAAAAACCCGCAAATAAATAAGGTAAAAACTTCATTCTTCCAAAAGGCTAAACCTTTTAGCTAAATTCTCCACGATCTCCCTTTCCTTGCCCCCCTCAACAACCACGGAGATCCTCATATCCGTTATGTTCATATAAAAAATATGCTCGTCCTTCAGGGTTTCCGTTAAAACCTCCAATATTTCCCTCGAGCTTCCAACACCCCACCCCACCAAACTTATCATTTTAAGATTATCCCTTACGAAAAATCTAGCTCTTGATTCCAAGAAAACCCTTATAAGGTTCTCCCTCTCGGATCCATCCGCTATAAAAACCAAATGTTGTCCCGTAGAATCATGCGAAAAACCTATAATTTCCCCCTTTTTTAAAACCCTGTTCAAAATATATTCCCCCTCCTTTCCCTCAACGTCAAACATCACCACATCCTTAACCGCTATCCCCTTAACACCCGGACTTTCCAAAAATTTTCCCACCATGGTACCTCCCTTTTTTGGCTCAAAGCTTGAAAGGACAAAAAAGCTCAGATTGTACTTCGCCGCAAGGCTAACCGCCCTGCTGTGCATAACCTTTGCCCCCGCCGATGACATCTCTAAGAGGGTTTCAAAGGAGATCCTTTCGTACCTCTTTGCGTTGGAGTACTTCCTCGGGTCAAGGGAATAAATCCCATCGACATCCGTATATATTTCGCACCTTACGTTCCCCAAGGATATTGCTAAGGCTATTGCGGTTAAGTCGGATCCCCCCCTTCCGAGTGTGGTTATTTCCTTACTTACGCTTACCCCCTGAAAACCCGCTATTACCGGTATTATTCCCTCTTCAATACTCTCCTTGATCCTCAAAAGTTTCACTTCTAAAACCCTCGCCTTGTTGAACCTATCTTCGGTTATTATCCCAACCTGCGAACCCGTAAAGGACTTCGCCTTTAAACCCAGCTCATTCAAAGCCATAGAAAGTAAAGCCATTGATATCCTCTCCCCAGCGGTAAGGAGCATATCCAACTCCCTAGGGGGAGGTTCCGAGGTTATTGAGTATGCCATTTTTATTAGGTTATCCGTTGTTTTTCCCATTGCGGAAACGACAACAACCGGAAAAAACTCTGCACTCTTTTCCTTTATTATACTCGCCACGTTTAATATCCTTTCCGTATCCGATACGGAGGAGCCCCCAAACTTCATAACGCATATGGGCTTATCCATAACTTTCCCTGATTTTATCAATATATCCTTCGTCCGGTTTTACTCCCCTCCTCCCCATGACCCTCATTGCCATCTCTATTGCCTTATCAAGGGACATCTTTCCCCCTCCCGTCCAATAGAAATCCGGAATAAATTTTTCCGTGGGAGAATCCTTTGCGGTTATATTGGCGAAGATCCCCAAAACCGTCCCCGTTGATATCGTGGTGTTTATTCCGATCTTTACATGATCACCCGCAAACATCCCCAAAAAAATCTCCCCAGTATCCACTAAACCTTCCTTTTCGTAAGAATATACCTTCACAGGCCCATATGTGTTCTTTAAATTGCTAACCTCGGTTCCCGCCCCAATGTTCACCCAGCTTGATATATAAGAATGCCCCACAAATCCCCCATGCTGTTTGTTGGAAAATCCCTCAAATACGGTATGGGAAATCTCCCCAGCAACCTTACATACCGGACCTATAACGGAGGAAACTATGTAAGAAAACGGCTTAACGAGGGAACCCTTCCCTACGTAAACCCCCCCTTCCAAAACCACAAAGGGCTTTATTACAGCACCTTCATCTATCAAACCCCAACCCCCAAACTCCCCCTTAAGGGAAACCTTTGCGGTTCTATGTATGTAAATTTCCCCGATTTTATAATAACCCTCAAGGTTTATCATCTTGAGATCGTTTTCCAAAACCGCTTCAACCTTCAACGGGAGCTCCCAAAAGTTCTCAAAAAATATCCCCCTAATTTCTAAAGCCCTTCCCATCCTTGCGAACTCTTCCGCCTCCTCCCAACCTTTAACCTCCCTTGGATTAAAACCCGCGACCTTACCATCCACCAAAATAACCGGTGCATTCTCCCTTAAACCCTCAAATGGGACGAAGTTGGGCGTGAAAATAAATTCCGTTTCCCCAAAAATTTTCCTTAACCTCTCCCCAAACGTAAAAATGCCAACCCTTAAATCCTCAACACCCTTCAACCTACTTAAAGGATAAAACCTTTTCCTGTATTTAGAATCGTCAAACCTCATATTTTCTTACCCCACGATAAAAACCAAAGGAAGGACCACGAAGGGGAAACATTACCGTTTATCAGATCAACGCCCAGCCTAAAGGCGGTTTTTAAATTAACGGACCTAAATCTCAATTCCTTACCCTCGCTTCCAAAACCAACCCTCCACCATCCTTCCCTTGGCTTTCTTGGAAATTCCGCAACTGGGGGTAATCCGGAGTTTTCAAACGCCAAACCAAAAGGTGTATTTCCGTGCAGGATGTATTCTATATCCGAGAATAGGGAACCTTTTGAATAGTAAGCGTAAATGGAGATGTAATCCTGACCCAAGAAGTTTGATAGGGGCAAACCTAAGGCATCAAAGTTATTTTTCCTTGTGAAGTGTGCATAAGTGAAGGGTAAAACAATCGAGGCTTCCAAGTTAAAGAAATTTTCCCCCTTCCACCTAATACCCCCCGTAAAGCCCATAAGGGGAGCCTGCCCCTCGCCGTGAAATACCGACGGATCGTCTCCCATAAATTCTCCAAAAATCTCAAGGTTTTTAAAATTTAGGGAAAGGTCCAAGTGCAAAAATAGGTTATCGTCGTTGTCGGATTCCCTCCTCTGAACGACATAATAAAGAACAAAGGGGTTAGCGTACTTCCAAGTATCCTCCCTTGTATATACAACCATCTCGCTTATCCCGAGCTTGATATTCCAAAATCCCCATTCAAGCCTCTGAAAAGCTAACCTCTTGTTCTCGTAATTCGATGGTACCCTCGCAAAGCCAAAATAACCTTTCAAACCTTCAAAACCACCTTCCGCTAAGTAAAACCAATCCAAGGGATAACCCCAACCCGAGAAAAATAGTGGGTACCTTAACGGTTTCCCGATCTTCAGATAATCCCTGCCCACCTTAACCTTTATAAAACCCCCATTTAGCCAACCGAAAGCCCTATATTGCAAGGCTTCAAAAATGGGGTACTTGCTTATTATGGGTTCTTCCTTCCAATCAACGACCTCAAGGCTATACTCCCTGTACGGGTTCCAATCCCGATCCCCTAAGAGCCTTGACCTGCCGTTAAAGGCGCTTATGCTCACGAGAACTCCAAAGTTATTTTCCCTTATGGAAAGTTGGGGGGTAAATTCAACAAAACCAGCGTAAGGGTTGTTTCTGCTATAAAGATTCAGGGAAAACTCGGATCTTTCGGGCAAAAATAGGCATACCCCAAAACAAAAGATGTTCCTCGGATCCAGGCTCATCTCATTTTAGCGTACTCCTCCATCTTCTTCGCATTTTCCTCATCTCCAGCCTGCCTTAGGTATCTCGCGAGAGAAGTGTATAGCCTATCAAGCTCTTTCTTCCATTCCCCCGCCTTAACCGTGTCAAAGGGCGCATAGGAAACCAACGACCTAAACATCTCCTCATCCTGATCTTTAACCGCTCTTATCAAAATTCCAGCCCATGTTTTCACCGATTTTGTAGTGTTTGACCTCTCAAGGGTCTTTGAGGCAAGATCGAAGTGTCCTTTCGTAAATAACCTGTAGGATACATCCGTCAAGCTATCGGGGGGTATGAGGGTGTATAGGGTGTCAAGGGAAAGTCCCCAAATTGGGTCTATCTCTGGTACGGAATTTATGAGAACTTTTGCAAGATCGCGGGCAGAATCTATATCCCCAGAATAAAGCTTAATGAGGGCAAGACGCCAACTATATTCGCTTGTGGGTAAGAAGGGTTGATATTTGTTAAGAATTTCCTCCGCCCCTTTGAATTGTCCCATCCTCATTTTTATATAGCCCCTCGATAGCCTTATCGCGAATATCTGGGGATCCCTCTCGGGTTCTACACCCAAACCTTCTATGGATTTTCTTGAAAACAGCTCGCCTAAATCAAAGAGCTTGTCCGCCCTGCTATAGTTTCCTTCCGATATATAATGAGCCGCGAGCGTTAAAACCGCGGAAGCGTAATTCCTCAAGAGCCTCAGGTGATCCTCGTTCTTCGGAACCCTATCATCAAATAAGCTTCTAAAGCTCCACCTATCCAACCTTGGATCGTTCTTATAATCAAGGGAGGAAGTTTTTACGAACTCAACCGGATCTTCCGCCCCACCGGTTATAACCCTATCCGTCCACTCCACATCCACGGAACCAAAGCCCGCAACCTTCCTCCTTTTTTCCCCCGTCAGCCTAAGGAGCAAGCCCTCAAGTACCATATAATCCTCCCAACCCCTGAAAACCTCCGGATCCGATGTTAGCGAAAAATATATGGGAATTGAAAACTCTTTACCCTCAAAAACTTCCTTGGCAAAGGATAAATTATCCGCAAGGTATATCGCGGGTATTTTTATGGGTTTCCCGTCAATCCCCATAATCTCAGTATATTTATCCGTCTTGTATCCCACCGCCCCAGCTATCATATCCCTTATCGCCAGATCCCTCAAATACAAAACTCCCGCCTCGTTTCTGGCAGGTACTATAGGTGGTAGCCTGTATATATCCTCGTCGGAAAGCGTTATGGGTGCCCCCCAATGCTTAACTTCCCTAATATACCAGTTTGTGTTCAGTAGGGAAAGGTTGGCGTTTATTAAACCCCACTTCCTCTTTAGAACCTCCTGAACGAACCATACCGGGAAAGTATCGTTATCTCCATTCGTCATAAATACCCCCTTATCCGACTTTGCGGAGACAAGGATGTTGTGGGCAAAATCCTCTGGTATATAGTTTGCGGTCCTGTTGTTGAACGGATAATGCTGGTATATCTGGTAGATCACCGCGAAAATTCCAAATAATGCAACCGCAAGGGAGGAATATAGCATATTTTTTATGTAGTCCGTTAAAACCTTAGCTGTGTAAAACATCCCAAAGGCTAAATATAACCCCCAAAGTTGATAAAACGGATGGTAGAAATAATCCCTATTCCTTACCTCAACATTCCCAAGCTGGGCGTTTATTGGATTTACTGGATGTGAAGGTGAATCCTTAAAGTTGAAAGCGATAAAGAATCCCACCCCCGCAAGCAAAACCGCCAAACCCACCAAAGTAAAAGTCCTCTTATCCCTAACAAAGTGCTCCCACATTCCGAGTATTCCTAGAGCTATGGCTATCATACCGAAGGGGCCTATATGATCAAACAGGGTCATCCTTGCTATCTTCTCGGGATCCATAACATTATAAGTTGATGCGTTAAACTGCCATCCGAACCACATAAGGAAAACCTTTATCTGATCCACCAAGTCTATCCTCCTCGGTAGTATGTTTGCGGGTTCATACTGTTTTCTCAGGAGGACATCCATAAAGGCTTGCCAGGTGTAAGGATCACCCTCGTTTATCCTCGCGTCAAGAGGGTTAAAGTGCAAATAGTAAGCCCTTGCTATGATCCAAAATTCAACGGAAAAACCTACAAGAATGGCAATAAAAACCCAACCCTTCCAATCCTGCCACATCCTCCCGCATATAAACATTGATGCAACCGAAAGGAAGGTTCCCGAGGCCAAATATGTATTGTTCTTTTGGATCAGCCCGAAAACCGCCAGCAAGGCGCCAAGGATAAATAGAAGGGTAAGAGGATCTTGGAGCTTTTCAAACTTCCTATCAACCAACATATAGGCAAACATCAGGAGGAAGGAGAGGACAAATGGAAGAACCATACTCCCGTCGTATGTGATGAACATTAAGAAAAATAAGGAAAACAGGGCTCCGAAAAGCCCCAAAGCGATCTTATCCCAAAGGATCTGAGGCTTAACCGCCCAGACAAAGAAGAATAATGCGGGGAGGGCGAAGAGGACGGTAAGGTGGATCCCTGTGCCGAGCATAATTGAATAAACCGCCAAAATCAGCCATTTAAGGCTGTTATCGTTTTCCCTGTTTTTGTACCAAAGTAGTCCAAAGTAGAGCGCAAGGATCCCGAAAAAGGCGCCAGGCGTATAAGTTTCAACCTCAAGGGAATCAAACCATATTATCCTCGCAAATGCCATAGTTAAAGCTCCGGTGGCGGAAAACAGGTGTAAAGCCCAATCGGGTAAAACTTCATCCCCCTCTATTAGCTTAAGAACCTCGTAAGATATTAAATAAACCAACGCCGCATTCAGCCCCCCCATAAGTATGGGTATTAAAGTCATCTTTAGGACAACCGGGTTTGCCTTTATTCCCCCGTTTATTATAGAGTAAAGCTCCGCAACTGGTATGGGAAGTAAATCAGAGAACTTTGCGAGTAGAACATAGAAGGGTGTGCCGGGTGGGTGTGGAACACCAAGAATATGCGATGCTGCAAGGAACTCCCCTACATCCCAAAAGGCGGTAGTAGGCGCAGTGGTTTTGAAGTATATTGCGGATACAAAGAAGAAGACGATGAAAAAGATCATCCACTTCAACCTATTTGCGCTCATAAGCGGTGTATTGTAAGGTGGTTAATTACCAATTCACAATGCTACCCTTCGGATATGTAATTTCAACAACCCTCCGTATCTCAAATTTTTCCCCACCCTGCAATCAAACCATCCCCAAGGTCTTCTTTGGGTTTCGGATAAAGATCCGTCGGAGTTTTCCTCAGGTTCTGTATGCTTATCACGTATTCCCTCTTTTCCCTCGTAAGGGGTCCTCTACATCCCCAACTATGAAAGGATCAAGCCCCAAAAACACCGTATCCTCCGCATCCCTAACCGATCCGTTAAAGTAATATTCCGCCGATAGCTCACCGTTGAGGAAGACCTTTAAGTTTCCGGGCAACAGGTCCATATCGGGTTTGAAAATTGCGCTTAAATACCCCTTTTGAGAAAGCTCCGGATAACATGAAACAATTTCCCGCGCTTCGTATTCCCTCTCAAACAAAACGATGAGGGCGGGTTTAAACCTATCAAGGGTCATCTGCCTCTTTACCTCAAATCTAGTTGAAATCCGGGTGAAATTTATATCAATCTCACCCTCACTTTGGGGAGAAATCGTTTTCTGCAACTTTATAGCCTTCATCAATACGGGATAATGCTGATCCATTATGTACCAAGGTTGGTGGGTAGGAGCAGAGAAGGAGGGTTCAAGGTTTGTTATGATGAGGTTTTTAACGTCTAAGGTTGTGGGCAAGTTTGCCCTAATTTTTCCTACAGAAGAAACCTTAATTTTGTTGCTCGCATAATACATAAGGTACTCGGTTTCAAGGGTGATAAAACCACTCGAGTAAAATATGCGGAATTCGAGGGTCGGATCCTTAGCATTCTCCACCAAAATTTTCATTTCCCCTTGAACCGTCAGAAAATATCCAGCATCCTATTCGTTTCGTTTAGCACCCGCATAAGCGAGTCCCTCAATATATAGTACCTTTCCAATCTTTGCGACATTTTTATAAATTTATCAAAATTATCCACCTTTCCCGCCTTTACGCCCTCCAATATCACGTTCAAAAGGTTTATGTAATACTCCACCTCCGCAATTTTCCCCTTGGTAGAGGAAATTTTCTTCACCTTCTCGTAAAGCCCTTTGTCATAGGGTAGCTTTAAGGTCTTAAATTCGCGGTTCATAATAATGCCATTTTTTATGATCACAGAAACATTCCCATCTTGATCCGAGGGTATCCCCCTAATTACAACCTCCAACCTTCCCTCCCCTTTGACGCCCAAGCTCGCAAACATGTAGGCGCCGTTTGGTGAGATTACTACAGAATCGGCGGTTTTTGGAAAATCCAAGTAAATTTGCGCCAATAAAAGCATACCTCTATTCTATGATCGTCGCTTGATAAGATTTTCCACTTTATAATAATCACTTACGGGGCGGTAGCTCAGCTGGGAGAGCGCCGGAATCGCACTCCGGAGGTCGGGGGTTCGAGTCCCCTCCGCTCCATTGAAAAATTTGTGAAGGTTTTAGTATCCTTCAACGCAAGCGAAAGACAGAGGAACATAATTGAAAAGCTCCTAAATGGGTACGCGGAGGTTTATTACAAAGAGGATTTTCCCAACGAAGTGGATATCCTCATTACCCTAGATCCGAAAAGGGAGCTGGGGGAGGAAAGGTTGATTTCCTTAAGATCCTTAAAGTTTATCCAATGCGTTTATTCGGGCGTTGAACACTTACCCTATGAGATCATACCCGAAAACGTTCTGATAGCGGGAAACTTTGGGGCATATTCCGTTCCAATAGCGGAGCATATCGTAGGGATGATCCTGGACCTCGCGAAAAGGCTAACCGTAAACCACATAAAGCTCTCAAGGGGTATATACGACAGAAATACGCCGAATAAGATGTTAAGAGGGAAAACCGTGGGGATATTGGGTTTTGGTGGAATAGGAAAGGAAACCGCAAAGCTTTTGAAGCCTTTTGATGTTAAAATTTTAGCCATAAACAGGACAGGGAAAACGGATCTTGAAGTTGATTTTATCGGCACATTGGAGGATTTGGATTTTGTCCTGAAGGAATCGGACGTTTTGGTTATAAGCTTACCCCTAACAAAAAGAACGAGGAACCTTATTACAAAGAGGGAGCTTAACTTAATGAAGAGGGATGCCATCCTGATCAACGTCGCAAGGGCACATATAGTAAGCGAGAAGGACCTGTACGAGCATCTTCTCGAGAACCCAAACTTTCAGGCGGGTTTTGATGTATGGTGGAGGGAACCTTTCATGGGGGAGGAATTTTCCTTAAACTACCCATTTTTTGAGCTTGAAAACTTCCTCGGATCCCCCCACAATTCAAACATAGTTGAGGGTATGTTTGAGGAGGCTTTGGAGATGGCGGTTAAAAATGTGCTCTCCTTCATAAAGGGGGAAGGGGTTAGGAACTTGGTAAATAGGGAGGATTACCTCTGATGAGGATCCTTTGGATAGACGACGAGATAGATGAGCTGGGATCCGTAATAGCCTTCTTGAGATCCCAGGGGGTTGATGTGGATACTGCAAGGAATGCCATTGAGGGTGTTGAAAAGCTTTCAAGGAACACCTATAACCTCGTCCTTTTGGATTACAGGATGCCCGGTGTAAGCGGTTTGGAAGCCCTAAGGTTGATAAAGCAGAGCTATCCAAACTTACCCGTGGTTATGCTTACGATGATAACGGATGAGGAAGTGATAAAGAGGTCCTTCGTTGAGGACGCTTACGATTACATAGTAAAACCCGTACAACCCGCCCAAATTTTGGCATTACTTTCAAAGCTCAAAAGGACGAGCATCAAGAAGGACGTATTCTTGGAGGAGGCGGAGAAGTTAAGGGAGGAGCTCTCCGAGATCCCGGAAACTTTTGAGGGTTGGCTTTTAAAGGCGATAAAGATCTTTCAGGCGAGGATAAGATACAGGGCTTACAGGTCAAAGTTTGACGAGATCCTTGAGGAAGAAAACGTCAAATTCTCCGAATGGGTCTCAAGGTTTTACCCTGAAATAATCAGGGATAGCACCATCCTTATGTCCCATAACCTGCTTAAGAAGATGGTTTTACCTTACCTTGAGGTTGCGCCCGTTGCCCTTTTCGTCTTGGACAATTTCAGGTTCGATCAGCTTTACGAGGTGGTTTCCGAAATCTCAACCTTCCACAAGGTTGAACAGTTCGTCTATATGTCAATACTCCCGAGTGTGACGCAATTCTCAAGGAATGCCTTGTTTGCCGGGAAACTTCCGGACGAAATGGAAAGGATGATGGAGGGGGTACTTCAGGACAATCAGAACGAGTTAAAGATGCTGTGGAAACTCTTGGAGGAGGAGAGGTACAAGGTTAAGACTTGGTACACGAAGATCAAAAACCTTGAGAGTTTGTCCGAAATAGAACCCGTGGGGAAGAGGTTTGAGATTTACGTTGTGAATTTCGTCGATACAATTTTGCATATCTCCTCAAGCCTTGAACAGCTTAAGGCCCTTGGTGAGGGGGAATCCTCCGTCAAGAGGTGGGCGAGGCTCGTTTTGGAGGACGGTAGGTTTGCGAAGGTTATAGAAAGGTTCCTTGAGGAGGGATATTGGGTATTTATTACATCGGATCACGGATGGGTGATAGGTAGGGAACCGATGAGGGTTTTTGGGGAGGAGCTGGCGAAGGGGTTTAGATACAAACACGGTAGGGGAATTAGAGTTGAGGGGAGGAAGTTCTTGATGGTTGAGAAACCCAAAGAGTGGGGACTTCCGGATTGGGGGCAGTTCCTCTTTGCCACGGAAGATGGTTTCTTCGTTTGGGGGGAAAGGATGGACGAATATGCCGAAATTTACAAAAATAGGATGTTCCACGGCGGGATCTCCCTTGAGGAGATGGTCTTAAGTTTAATACGGGTTCAACCTTAAAATCCCAATATGAGAAAGTTCTCGTTTCTACTTTTGCTCTCGCCCCTTTATGCGGATACACTGGCAATTATACATATAAACGATACCCATCATCATCTATACCCTTACAAGGCCTGGAATGGGGTCGCCGCGGCGGCGTTCGTGATAAAAAACCTAAAGGCAACCTATCCCAACCACCTTTTCTTCCATGCGGGTGATATCTTTGTTGGGGACTTCTCCTTCCCATACGGCCTTGGTAGGGTTGAGCTTAGAATATTTAAGAATATTCTAAGGCCCGACGCCATCACCTTGGGAAACCACGAGTTCGATATTACTCCCGATAGCCTTTATTCCGTCCTCACCGATGTAGGTATGCCCATGCCCCTTCTCTCCGCGAACTTAACTCCCGATACCCTACCCATCTCCTCAATAGTTCAACCCTATGCGGTATTTGTGAGATCTGGCAAAAGGATATGCGTTCTCGGCCTTACCACCAACGAGTTCAACATCCTCTCCCCCGCCCAACAACCCGTTCAGTTTGAAAACCCAATAACCATAGCCCAGCTTTACGAAGATACCCTAAGCGCCCTCGGTTGCGATTATAGGATAATACTCTCCCATGCGGGGGTAAATACGGATAGCGCCATAGCCAGACAAACCAGGTTTTACAATCTAATAATCTCGGGACACACGCATACATGCTACACATCACCTGCAAGGATCGTAAATCTGAGCGGGGATACCACTTACCTCGCGGAAGCTTGTTCCCACTATAAGGCGGTGGGTTTCTGGTTGATAGATCTAAACACAAGAAGGCCCATAAGGTACGAGCTTATAAGGTTAAATAACACAACTCCCATTGATGCGGAAACCTGGGATACCCTTATGGTTTATAAGGGCCTCATAGAGGGTAGGTTTGGAAATGTATTTGATGATTTCGTAGGTTATGCCCCAAGGGAGATCCAAAACCTTCCGGACTTCGCGGGTTATTTAGACACACCTGCGGGAAATTTGATAACTGACGCCATGAGGGTGAAAACGGGGGCGGATGCTGCGGTCTTGCCAACGTTCATGATAGCGGAGGCTCTTGAGGCGGGAAGGATTACGTCAAACAAAATTTTAATGTTGGTTCCTTACGGGCTTGACGAGACCGCAATAACGGGCAACAACTCAAGGATCCTATTGGCCACCTTCACGGGGAGGCAGATATACTACCTTCTTTCAACTGCCCAAGCCTTCTTTGGGGAATACCCCATAGTGCAGGTTTCGGGCATGAGGTATAGGTTTGACCCAACCTCTTCCCCAGTTATGCTCCCTTCGGACATAGAGATCAACGGCTCACCCCTTGACACATCCGCAAGCTACACCCTTGCGTTAGATAAAAACGTCCTTTACGCGGCAAGCTTAGTCGGGATCTTCCCATCCTCCGTGGATACTACGAGTTATACCGTATTCTCCGCTTTAAGGGATTACATAAGGGACATATGGATCGTTGATTACCACTCCGAAGGCAGGATAACTTATAAAACTTTGTTGGTTTTCGAAAGTAAAGACAGAAAAGTTGTGAAATTCTCGGGATCTATGGATGTTTACGATGTTTCGGGTAGGCTTTTGGCGAAGAACGTAAAGGATTTTAAATTCCCATCAAGGGGGGTTTATTTCATAAAGGTTGGAGGAAGGGTATTCAAGGTGCTCTCAAGGTAAATTCTTCCCTCTTATAATTCCCGCCAATATGAGAGGGAGAATTACGCTAATATCTTTGGCTCTGCTATTCGGGTGTCAGCCCACCGAAAGGAGCGTAAAAATAGGGCTCTTGATACCTAACTCCGCCACGGGTGAGCTCCCCACTTACGCCAAGTACGTGCAGGATGGCGTAACCTTGGCGGCAAAATTCAAGAACTTCCGCGTTAAGGGGATGCGCATAGAATTCGTATATCCAGAGAGATATTCGGGTGATCCCACGACAACCGCGGATGCTTTGAGGGAGCTCAAGGAAAAGGGAGCCAGGGTGATAATAGGTCCCATAACCAGCTCCGAGGCCAAAGCGATTTTACCCATACTTTCCGAGATAAAAATCCCCCTAATTCTTCCCTCCGCAACTTTAAACAGCCTTACGGATAACGAATGGGTTTGGAGGGTGAGCATAAGTAACAGACAGATGGCGGTGGCGATAGCATATACCGCAAAGGACTTCCTAAAATTAAAGGAGGTTGGGATAGTTGCATTTTCCAACAACCCATATTCCCTTGAGTTGGCGGAAGCTTTTAGAAATTGGGCCGAAGCCCACGCCCTTAAGATTTCAAAGTTCGTTGAAATTTCGGGAAATTCCTCCAATTTAAATTCCGCCCTTGACGAGATCGTCAAATCCTTCACTTCAAAGCCCGAGAGCACGGGAGTATTTTTACCCCTTTATTACGACGAGGCCGCCAAAGGTATAAGGTACCTGAGGGATAAGGGGTATAAAGGTATAGTTCTTGGTGGGGATGGATGGGATGTTCCGAAAATAGTAGAGCTTGTTGGGAAGAACGCGGGTGAAAACTATTTTATAACCCACTTCAACCCTTACGACCCACAATCCGCGGATTTCGTTGAAAAGTACAGAGCGGAATATGGATCCCTGCCTTCATCCTTCTCCGCTTTGGGTTATGACGCTTTCCTCGTGGCATACGAGGCGATAAACAAGGCAAGGAGTACCTCGACGGCGGATATAAGGGATGCCCTCTTGTTCCTTTCGGTTGATGGTGTTACGGGTAGGATAGAGTACAGCTCCCAAAGTAGAAACCCGGATACCAAAGGTTCCGTGCTTGTAAAGTTTTCGGACATAGGTTTCCAGTTTGTACGTAGGATTGCGGTATCACCAATTTTCTGATGAGGTTTCTGGTTAAAGGTTGTCTCCTTGAGGGGGAGAGGAGAGTAAATATTCTTGTGGAGGATGGTTTAATTTCAAAGATTTCGGAGGGGGAAATAAAGGCTGAGGCGGAGGTGATAGAGGCGGATGGTCTATGGGCAATACCTGGCTTGGTGGATCTACATGTTCATACCCGGGTCCCTGGACAGGAATACAAGGAAGACCTTAAAAGTGCGAGCCTTGCCGCCCTAAAAGGGGGATACACCCACATACTCTCAATGCCCAACACCGATCCCCCAATAGATTCCCCGGAAGTTTTTGAGTACGTCCTCTCCCTTGCTAAGGACCTTCCGATATACGTCTTTTTCACCGCCACTTTAACTAAGGGTAGGATGGGAAGGGAGATGGTGGAGATGGGTATATTGAAAAGGATGGGGGCAAAGGGATTTACGGATGACGGTTCTTGGGTTGATGACGATGGGGTGATGCTAAATTTATGCACCTACGCATCTTATTTCGGATGTACCGTAATATCCCACGCGGAGAAACCTTCCCTTTCAACGGGCTTTGCAAATTACGATATAAACACCCTTAAATACGGGATGAGGTTCCGTTTACCCCTTGCTGAGGAGCTTGCGGTTTATAGGGATTGCAGGATAGCGGAGATCACGGGTTGTCACATTCACATAGCCCACATATCCTATCACCGTTCCGTTGAGATCGTAAGAGAATTTAAGGAAAAGGGGGTGAAGGTAACATGCGAGGTGACACCCCACCACCTCATATTTTCAACGGACAAAATGGAAATTTACAACCCAAACCTCATCTGCAATCCCCCAATAAGGGATGAGGATAACAGGAAGGCTTTGGTGAGGGCTTTAAAGGAAGGGGTTATAGACTTTATAGCAACCGACCATGCACCCCATGCGTACTACGAAAAGGAGGCTCCAGTTGGTGAAACCTTGCCCGGGATAGAGGGCTTGGAAACCGCATTCTCGGCTTTATATACCCACCTCGTTTTGAAGGGGGAAATTGATCTAAAAACCCTAATAGATGCTATGTCAAGAAAACCCGCAAATTTCTTGGGCGTTGACACATCCATTAGGGAAGGGAACGAGGCAAACTTCTTCCTGTTCAATCCAAATAAGAAATGGTTGGTTAAGAGGGAGGATATAATATCAAAGGGTAAGAATAATCCGTTTTTGGGTTCGGAGCTTGTGGGGAGGGTGGTTGGAATTTTTGCAAAGGGAAAATTTTATAAGGAGGTGCGAATATGATGAGCTTCTTAATTTCCGCTTCAAATACGCCCCCTTGGCTCGGGGGTCCAAACATCCTTTATGCTGGAATTTACGGATACGGCTTTGCGTCTTATGAGGGCAGGATATTGGAGGTTTATAACTCAAAGGGTGCATACATCACCGAGGGTTCAAGTATGGGAGGGCAGAATGCCAACCTTGGGGGTGGAGCCTTCCTAAGGTGGAATCAGCTTGGAATTTCCCTTGACTTCTCCGAAGCCTTTTATAACTCTTGGACTTATAAGGGAACGGATTACCCTGACACGAGCTTTTACCAGAGGGTAGGGCTTGATATAACCTGGCACATAAACAACGAATCCTGGACGGGTATAGGGTTAGGCTTTAGAACCTTGAGATACGCCTCGGGTTTGGGTTTTCAACTTCCAGACACCAGCGACAGCATCGCAAAAATAGGTAGAAACATTCCCCTACCTAACGCGACGGTTAGGTTCTTCTCTTTGGGCCTTCAGGGTAAATTCTTTGTTGAGGCGGAAAAACTTTACGCGGATAGAAGGGGACTTTTACCCTGGGTTGGTGGATATGTAGGATATGCCCAAGCGAGCCTTGAAGCGGGAGAACCCCTAAACGCGACCTCCGACGCCGCAGGTTTTCACATAGAGGCTTCCCTCGGCTTGGACTTCTATGTCCAACCCTGGTTATGCTTTTGGATCTTGGGAAGGTACTCAACCTTTGAGACCAACTTTCCTCTAAGTTTGCCATCATCCAACAAATACAAGGGTATCTACGATAACGTCAGGACATCCTCGGGTATAACATCCGTTCAGGGGGGAATAAGGCTGACCTTCACCAGGGAAAGGTATTGATAAGCTTTATCATTTCTTTTGACACGGTAAGGGTGGGGGATATTTTGTTTGTTAGTGTTTTTGGTAGGGAGGAGTATTCTTTAAAGGTTCAAGTTCCCCCTTCCTGCGACCCATATTTCCCCTTAATAGGTAAGGTGAAGGTATGTGGTTTAACCCTTGAAAAGCTCTCGGACACTTTAAGGGTTCTCCTAAAGGGATATTACGATCTTCCGGTGATCGTATCCTTTGAGGAAATCTCTCCCCCCACCATCCTCGTCTTGGGTGAGGTTTATAATCAGGGTTCGGTTAGGTATGTAAGGGGTATGAGGCTTTCGGATGTCTTGGCTCAGGCTGGTATAAAACCCACATCCGACCTCACAAGAATAAAGCTGAACACCCAGAAAATAAACCTTTACGAGGAAAACCCTTACTTATCCCCCTGGGATAGGGTTGAGGTTCCACCAAAGTGGTGGAAGGGATGGGTGGAAAACATAGGATTTTTTATAAACGTGGCCACCTTCACCTTAATTTTATACACCACTTTCGGGAAGAAATGAGGGTCTTTTTGGAGAAGGATCTAATTTTTCAGGACCTGGGGGATAAAATTGCGGTTTGGAATCCGAGGAATATGGAAACCCTGATCCTGAACAGCACCGCTTGGTACATCCTGAACCTGATAGAAGATGGGATAAATTCGGTTGAGGAGATCGCGGAAAATTTGGCGAGGGAGTATCGTATAGATCTTGAAATTGCGAGGAGGGACACGATTGAGATCGTTGATGAACTTTTAAAGGCGGGGGTAATATGGAAGGAAGGATAATAGCGGGAAACTGGAAGATGAATCCAAGAACTTTAAAGGAAGCAATCGAGCTTGCAAGGGGGGTTGATGAAGCCTTAAAGGATCTACCCATTGAGAAGGTGATCTTTCCACCCTTCGTTTTCCTAACCGAGGTTTTGAGGATTGTTGGGAATATTAACGTTGGCGCCCAAAACGTATTTTACGAGGATTCTGGGGCTTTCACGGGGGAAGTATCGCCCGCTATGCTTAAAGACATAGGAATAAATTGGGTAATAATAGGGCACTCCGAGAGGAGGAATATCCTAAAGGAGGACGATGAAACGATCCTTAAGAAGGTAAAAAGGGCCCTTGAATGGGGTTTTAGGGTGATACTTTGTGTTGGGGAGAAGTTGCAAGATAGGGAACTTAATAGGCATAAGGATGTGGTGAAGAGACAGCTTGACGGTTTGCCGGATCATGAAAATTTAATAATAGCTTACGAACCCGTTTGGGCGATAGGTACGGGAAAGAACGCAACGCCGGAGCAGATAGAGGAGATGCACACATTAATTAAAGATCTCACGGGCAAGAAGGTCCTGTATGGGGGTAGTGTAAATCCGGAAAATTCAAGGGAACTTTCAATGGTTAAAAATTTGGATGGGTTTTTGGTTGGGGGGGCGAGCTTAAAGGTGGAAAGCTTTCAACAAATCGCAAGATCCTTGTTAGAGTTTCACCCGTAAAATACCTGTGATGGCAACAAGGTACATTTATATGAACACTTTCTCGAAGAAGGGTTTTATTCCTTGGGAAGAGGCTACAATACACGTCCTTTCCCACGTAATACACTATGCGAGTGGGGTTTTTGAGGGGATAAGGGGATATAGGACGGATAATGGTATAGCAATATTTAGGGGTAAGGACCATTACAGGAGGCTCATAAACTCCGCAAAGATTTATAGGATGTTTGTGGATATTGACGAGGAAGGGTTTATGGAAATAACGAAGGAACTAATAAGGAAAAACGACCTCCAAAATGTCCTTGACAAGGTGAAAGCTGAAGGGAGGATGAAGAACCCCTTCGTATATATAAGACCCGTAATATTCAGGGGCTTTATCTCGGAAGAGCCGGATGACCCCGTCATACAACCCCCCTTGGGTGTAAATCCCTTGAAGAACCCGACCGAATATTTCATAGCGGCTTTCCTTTGGGACGATTACCTTGGTGAAAAGGCTATAAAGGAAGGGGCGGATGTTATAACCTCTTCCTGGACCAGGATAGCACCAAATACCGTACCCGCCTTTGCCAAGGGTGTTGCGAACTATGCCAACGCCCAGCTCGCAAAAATGGAAGCGGAGCTTACGGTGGTTTTGATGGATTATAAGGATAAGCTCGCCCTAAAGAAGGCAAGCGAAAAGGGAGAGTTGGCGGATGTATCAAATTTAAGATTTCCGGTTGAAAGCATCCAACTGAACGCTGAGGGTTATGTATCCGAGGGTGCGGGGGAAAACATATTCGTCGTTAAGTACGAGGGGAAAAACGTAAAAATATACACACCACCCATTTATGCATCAATATTGCCCGGAATTACCAGGGATTCAATAATAACCATAGCGAGGGACTTGGGATACGAAGTAATAGAAACTATGATCCCGAGGGAGATGCTTTACGTGGCGGACGAGATATTCTTTACGGGGACAGCCGCGGAAGTCACCCCAATAAGGAGCGTTGATGGAATCCCTATAGGTAAAGGTGAGCCCGGGGAGGTGACGTTAAGGATCAGGGAGGAGTATGTAGGAATAGCAACGGGTAAGAAGGAGGATAGGTACGGTTGGCTTGAGTACGTTTAAAGTGTATAAAATTCCTTAAATTCCCCTGTAGCTTCCGTAATTTTGTACTCTACACTTTCAACCCTACCCGGACCTTTTTTGACCGCCTCAAGTAGCCTTATCAAATTCCCCTCCTCGCCCTCCGCCACTATATAAACCGAACCATCCCTCTCGTTCCTAGCAAAACCCTTTAAATTCAACTCCAAAGCCCTCCTCCTCGTATACGCCCTAAAACCCACCCCCTGAACAAAACCGAAAACCCTTATTTCAATTCTCTTCATGGTTTTCCCAGTACTCAAAGGCATCTATAATATCAAGGTAAGCCCCGTCAAAACCCGCATCCACGATTCTCCTTGTATATCCAAGTATTATATCCTGCCACTCCTTATACCAGTATTTAACCTTATAGTTTCCGGGCCATTCCGGATTTTCTTCACCCAACCATTCCGGCGGGTCGTTCTTCCATTCCTCTTTCCAGTAATACCTATAGTCCTCGGCCTCCCCTATGCTCATATAGGCTATAACCAACCTCCTACCCCCGTTCCTTTTAACCTTCAGGGAGATCACCTCATCCCTTCTAAGTGCTTCCCCATTATAAAACATATCAATCACGAGAACATCATAATCCGTGTTCCTCAGGGCATTTAAAAATTCCTCCTTTGATGAGAATCCCGAAGGGTTTAGAATATAAAGGAAATTCTTGGCATCCCAAAGGTCGGTTATATTTCTCGAATTAACGTTGTAAGGTTGTGAGGGATAGGAAGGGATATTGCTAACTTCCCTCCTGTCTGCCGCAAAAGAGATATACCCAAACCTCTCGTTTTTTGAATAAGAAGAATCAACGTAAGCTTTTGTTGTGCAGTAATCTATCACCAAAACCTTCTTACGGTTTTCCTTTAGTATGTCCAAATATCCCCTCCAGTAATTGGTTATGCTGTCTGGTGTGGGAACATCCAGTCCTCCATAACCATAAAGGAGTTCCTCTCTACCCACCCCATCTATGACGGAAACATAATCCCAGGCTATTTCCCCATCCTCGTTTTTTATAATTTCCAGTCCATTTTGCGGGATAATTATGAATCTCGGGTTCAAGCTCCTCGCGTAATATGCTATTTTCTTCACAAACTCCCTCATCTCCCGCCTATAGTTTATTTCCTCCTCTTTCCTTGAACACCCAAAAAGAAGGATTAATGGTAAAACCCATATCATAACATCTTTGCGATCTTGAGTAGGTACCTCCTTATATCCGCATCTATCTTCCCCGCATCCATCATAGATAGCACCCACTTTGCATAAAAACCAACATCACCCTTACTTTCTTCCGCCAATTTCTTTAAAGTATCCACAAGTGGTTGTACATCCTTTAAAGCCACCCTTTCACCTTCTTTAAACTTCCCCGCGTACTCTTCCAAGAGCTTTACAATATTTTCCCTTTCCATACTCACCTGGTCACCCAAACTGTATAAAACTGCACCTATTTTGTGCGATCGTCCCCTGACCAGGAAGGGAGGGACTAACCCTGCCAGCCACCCCTACCCAATCCCCTAAGAGGAGCACCCTCTTTAGGGGAGAGAAGTCTCTAAAACTCTCAAGGCAGGAGAAGGCAAGGGCTACGGAAAGAACTCGCCAGCTTTTTTGTAGGGACATTGCCCTACCCCTCACCCGTTCCATCTCACGGTTGACGGGTTCTTGGGTAGCTGGCTCACTCTTTCCGCTGTCCCACAAATACCTAAGCAATAGCTTTAATTCCTTTCTTAATCTCTTCAACCTACCCTTTAGCTTGTTCCTCTCGTATTCGTTTTTCTCTTCTTTTATCTCCCTCTTAAGTTTAGCGAGCTTATCCTCAATCCTTGCTACTGAATAAGACAAAAACTCTTTATCTTCTAAGAGCTTTTCATAGTTCTTGGGTATTTGTTCCTTAAACCCAAGCCCCCTCCTCGCTATCACATAAGCGGACGCTACATCCTTGTCTATGTTGTATATGGGTGCATACTTTAGCTTGCCAATGATTGATGTGTATGCAGGATTGACCTTAATCAACTGAACTCCCTCTCTTTTACACACAACCTCAATCTTTTCCAGCAGTCCCTTGTATATCCACTTCTGTAGTTTCTGTCTTAACTTGGGCATTCCGTCTCCTCTTCTACCTTTTGGCACTTTCTCTAAATTCTCCACTACTATTGCCTTTCCTTCCATCTTGGCAATCTCCACTACCTGATGTGCAATCTGCCAACTCAAATACTCCCTTTTGTCTGTGTTTCCATCCAACAGCCCGTTTAAGCTTATCCTCTTATACTTTTCCAAGTTCCCATCCCTTGATGTCCAAGACAAAGCCAAGTGAAAAGGGTATGCGTTTATGTCTATGCCTATAACTCCATTCTCCCTTGTAATGGTTATTTCTGGGAATTTCTCCTCCTTGCTTATCTGTGCATAAATTTTTCCATTCTTTAGTTTAAGCCTTACCGTGTAAGCAAACCAGTTGTCCGTTCTCTCAGCTTGAGTTAAGTCCCACACAAAGTCTATCCACCTGTCTTTTTCTCTCTTAGCAGACCTAACCACTTTAGCCCATACATACTCACCGTTTCCTAAGTTAATCCTCAGATACCATTGATTGTTCAAATTCACAAGTCTGAGGTTTAGATTGCCCCCCTTTGATTTATCTCCCCTTGAATACAGAAAGCCATATCTTCTTTCCTCCCATTCTTGTCTTATTTTCTCTCTCCTTTTACCTGTTAAGTGTTTCTTCTTTAGCTTTTCAAACACAACTCTTGAACCAAACACAAGCTTTTTGGGATTTTGCCCTCTTTGTAGGCAAGAATCCAAAGTTTGCTGTGCCAGAAATATGGCGGAATCTGAATACCGTGTGTTTATCCCATACTTTTGGGCTAACAGTTTTTTCAGTTCTTTTCTTTCCATTTTCTCCAACAGTCTTTTATAGGCAAACCTGACCATTGATGAGAACTTACGCATTAGGTTTAATACCTTTTCCTTGTCCTCGTCTTTATCAAACGCCAATAAACACTCTACCGTTATGAAATTGCGGTCATTCTTTTTTACACTCAAAAGTTTTGCTGTCATCCTGAACTACAATTATATTCTTGAACGGAAATTGGCAACTGTTTTTCACCTCCCCGTTATAAAATTTAGCATAGTCCTCACCGCAAAACCCGTGGCGCCGACCGGATTATAAGCCCACCTCTTAGAGTTAAAAACGGGTCCCGCAAGATCTATATGCGCCCACTTTATCCCCTCTTTTACAAATTCCTTCAAGAAAAGGGCGGCATATATGGCTCCTCCCCATCTATCAAGGGCGGAGTTTTTAATATCCGCATCGTACGTTTTTAATTTCTCGTATATAAATGGATCCTCGAGGGGCATCCTCCAAAACCTCTCCCCCGCAAAATACCCCGCCTTTAATATACCCTTTGCCAAATCTTCATCGTTTGAAAATAGCGCAGCGGTAAATTCCCCAAGCGCCACAACCGCCGCCCCCGTCAAAGTTGCCAAATCTATAAGATAATCCGGTGAGAGCTCGGATGCGTAAGAAAGGGCATCCGCTAAGGTTAATCTCCCCTCCGCGTCAGTGTTCAGGATTTCCACCGTCTTCCCGGAGTAAGTTTTAACGATATCCCCTGGCCTGACCGCGTTCCCATCCGGCATATTTTCCGTTGCGGCGAATATCCCATGAACCTCGTAATCCGAACCCAATTCTCCCAAACCCACAAATGTCCCCAAAACCGCACAAGCTCCACTCTTGTCTATCTTCATCGTCATCATACCCTCAGCTGTTTTTGTAGAAAGCCCACCGCTGTCAAAAGTTAAGGCTTTCCCCACTAAAACTATCTTCCCCTTTGGCTCTTTTGGCCTGTAAGTCATATGAACAAAATAAGGCTCTTTTGTACTTCCCCAGTTAACCGCAAGAAAGGCGTTCATACCCATCCTCTCAATTTCCTTCTTCTCATAAACCTTCACCTCAAAGTTATATTTCTTTGATATTTCTACCGCCTTATCCGCCAAGAACTTAGGCGTAGCTATATTTGGTGGTGTATTTACCAAATCCCTCGTGAAGTTTGTTGCTTTGGCGTAAATTTCCGCGATTTTTGTTTCCTCTTCCTCCTTACCTTGGAAAAAGATCTCTGGCTTTTCCTCCTTCGTTGTTTTATACTCTGAAAACTCATAATCCGCCAAAAGCAATCCTTCGTAGAAGAAACGGTACCAATCCTTTTTTGATACGAACTGAGGTTTCTTAAAAAATACGGATTTTGCTCCAAGGCTTTTTACAAGCTCAAGGGCATCCGCTATGCTCCACCTATAATCAAGGGGCTTATTGCCGGTGTTTTTTATCGGGAAATGCAGGGTTTTCCCTTTAAAGAACGGTTTTTCTTCCCTTTCAAACCTTACCACTATATCCGCATCCGCCTTTTCCACAACCTTCACCATAGTGGGTATTCTAAAGTATCCAAAAGTAATTGATAAGCACCGAAAATTACGGGATATTCTATCCTCTTTGCCCCCCGGATTTTATATGGTAAGTCGCTGGAGACGAAAACTTGGTTTATTTTGTAGGTTTTCTTAAGCTCCCCAACAAGGGTTTCTAAGCCCCCATTAAACATACCCT
>Ga0326760_1000086_pt1 | contig 52736 bp, 52 predicted proteins | sample GCREP_S_FD_207668 | JGI IMG/M metagenome (GOLD analysis project Ga0326760, IMG submission 207668) | Hot spring sediment microbial communities from Geyser Creek Basin, Yellowstone National Park, WY, United States - GCR.EP_S | ecosystem: Environmental > Aquatic > Thermal springs > Near-boiling... | reverse complement strand
GTACCCTATTGATAGGATCAACAAATACGTGGAGAATACGAGTAGCAAAAGACCTGCAATAAGAATTACGGGTAGTAGTCTATACCTAAGTCCGGTCTTCATGGAGCAACACCAATGAGCCTAAATATAGCCTCGATTACTGATATCAGTACGTATGAGTAATCAATAAACTTCTCCTCTAAAATTCTACCGAGCCCTTCAAAGTCTGGTTGAAGTAGGCTGTGCCAGCCGAGATTGATATATGCAAGCTTAGTTGCTGAAGCATAAAGGAGTAGTAGAATAGCTATAGATGCGTAGAGCGTGCGCTTTGGAGCTTCGAAGGGGTCTGTGATGCTGTATAGATACCGTGCAACCACCAATAGTGCTAAGAATAGCCCCATAGATACGATATACTTGGTTGGAAACTCGGGAAGGATCATTAATAACCCTTCATAGTACTCCTTAAGTAATATGTCGAAGATCATCACGTGTACCGGTGTGTAGATCAAAGACGCCACACTAATGTATAGTAACCAGGTTAGAGGGGGCGAGAAGTAGACGTCTAAGTCGCGTGTATCAAGTAGGCTTTGAATAGAGAGCGTGTATGATGGCTTGAGAAAACCCGAGAGTATATCAACAATACTTTCAGACACCATGTACACGTAGACTAGGCCCGCTAGAGTTATAGCTATTTGAACTATAGGCGATGATAGAATGACAGCTATATTCGGATTTAAGAGAAGCTCTTGCCTTGCAACCACGCTAGAGATGAATAGCGTTAAGTAGTACGCTATGTACAGTATGAGTAGGAGTGGTGGCAGGGTCACTACTACTAGGGTTAGTGGTGTTTGAAGCCAGGCTTTCAATGGAAACTTCATATACCTAAATTCTCCACCTCTTAAAGTACTAGACGTTGTGTTGAGCAGTAGGTATACCAAGTAGAGCGCGAGCGTCATTATTGTAACGCCACTTAGACCAGCTTTAAACACCCCCACGATGATAGCAAAGGTGGTACTGTACGCACTTCCCGTAACAAGAGAGGCGACGCTGAGGATTAGGTATGTAGCGTTTAGAAAGATATTCATAAGTACATCTAAGTTAATTGACATAGAGGGTATGATGTTCATTAAGTACTCAATAGACCCTGGTATGCAAGATGCTAGGATCGCGGCGATCACCGCTCTCTCTAGCACTTTAAGCGCTAGGCTTGCTTTCAGCTCTCCTCACCATCTCTCTATAGTAACCTTCTATTGAAGGTCCAGCCTCTCGAACTCCAGCGTAGCGGTAGAGCTCGTACCCCATTGTGACCTCTTTAAATAGCCTGGCAAGATCCTCTCTTAATAGCGATTTTATTTGTATAAAGAACTCTCTGTGAGTTGCACTTGAAGACCTCCTTACACCAGTCATCAGCTCCATCAGTTTTACAGAGCTCCAGTAGGCTTTGAGATATGGGTCGGATATGCCTGCTAACGCCTGATCAGACCCGATTTGCCTCTTCATCAAACCCACTTTGACCCTGTTGAGAAGCCTGCCAAAAACTTCTAGGCTAGGAGGTTTCAAGCGGCGTAGTAGTGTAAATAAGGTCGTAGCGATCATTACTACACCTAGGTATGGGACGAGTTGATCTAGACTCACATGTGGAAAGACGGGAAAACCTGGAAAAGTTGGAAGTGGAAGCTTACCTATGATCCTAGGTCGCGTGTGAGCTGACGATCCCTGGCTAAGATAGCCCTCAGGCTGGAAGGGTAGTAGGTTAGGGAGAGGACCTAGAGACTCTAGATCTCTCCGTGCTTTAAGGCTCTTAATGACCTCTAACATTGCATATAGTAGACTCGTGTGTAAAGACTCGTCACCACTCCCTGTTAAGTCTATAAGCGCCTTAAGCGCTAAGAGCTCATCACTTGGAGTGAGAGTTCCCTGGACTCTAAGCGACCTCAAGTAGTTTAAAACTAAGAGTACTTCATCTGTAGTCAAAGTCCTATTGAGCCCATAGAGCTTTTCAAGTAGCTCCCTAAGATCCTCGTTTTGTATTCGAGAGATGGCTTCGTAGACCGATATATTGGAAAAATCTCTCAATTGGTAGCGGTCAAAAGGTGAAAGTGGAAGCGTGGGATCTCTTAATAGCTGTTCAATCTCGCTAAGATTCAATGATGCCTCTCCTGACACCTCGTACTCTGGTAGTGCTGTTTTGTCTTTAAGGCTTTTCAATAAGTTCTCGTCTTTTTGCTCGGGAAAACCCACTGTGTGTCTATCTATCTGAGCACATGTGATTGGAAGGAGAAGTAATAATATTGTTAGGAGAGCTAATAGGGAGGTGTATAGAGGCTTCTTCATGGTTTTGGCACCGGTACTTTAGTTAGAATTTCAAGCACTATATCCTTAGCTGAGACGCCTCTGATCTCAAGCTCTGGCTTAACTAGAACTCTATGTACTAGTACGCTTGGAGCGACAGCCTTCACGTCGTCTGGAATGACGTAGGTTCTCCCCTCTATGTACGCCCACGCCTTAGCTGCCTTAATGATAGCTATTGCTGCTCTAGGTGATGCTCCAAGCCTGACAGCTGGGTGTTTTCGAGTCTCCTCTACGATGCTAGCGACATACTCATATACAGAGTCCTCGACTCGTATATCTCGGACTATCTTGATCTCTTCAAGCACCTCATCGCGAGTCAACATAGGCTTCAATGTTCTAATAGACTCTTCAATCTCGTCAGCTCTCTTCATAATCGTTATCAACCCGTTTTTAGATGGGTAGCGAGCCTCGATCTTTAAGAGGAACCTATCTAGCTGGGCTTCAGGTAGAGGAAATACGCCCTCCATCTCAATTGGATTTTCAGTGGCGATGACTATGAATGGCTCTTCTAGCTCATAAACTTCCCCTTCAATGGTCACCTGTCTCTCTTGCATAGCCTCTAGCAAAGCAGACTGGGTTCTGGGGGACGCTCTATTGATCTCGTCTACTAGCAATATGTTTGTGAATATAGGCCCCTTTCTCAGGACGAAAGAACCCGTCTTTTGATCGTAGACGTAGAAGCCGATAATATCTGAGGGTAGAAGGTCTGGAGTCATCTGAACGCGCTTAAAGGTTAAGCCTAGCAACTTGGCAATAGCTTTCGATGTGTAGGTCTTAGCAACACCAGGCACACCCTCCATTAAAATATGCCCTCGAGATAGAAGCCCTACGACTATTAGCTTTAGCTCTAACTCCTTCTCGATAAGGATCTCTTTATCTATAAGCTCTCTCTTAACAACGCTAAAGACTCTTGACAATTAAACACCTCTTTGAAAATAAATTAATTAACACCTAATTATAAGCACTCTCTAACATCACGTAGAGCTAGTGTAATTAGGGCCTATGCCTTGCTGTGAATAGTGAGAGCGTCTATCGCCCGTTGATGTTTACATTTGTAGCTAATTAGTTATAAACGCTTAGCAAGTTGCCCATTACGCCATCTATAGGTCTCCTCACTAATGTGGTTCACCACTAGTCATTTAGCGGCTCGCTACTGGGTGTCAAGGAATATGCGATATAGTTAATGCAAATAAGATTTAAATCTTGCACAACACTCATACAGGGAAGCGCTCAAATATATCCACTCTACAACTATTTGTAGAACTTTGCGCCAACCGCAGCCTCTATGTACATTACTACAGCTGCTACTAGAGAGACTATGAGCAGTAGTAGTCTTTCTGAGTTAATTCCATTTTGAACAATGTAGATCGCTGTTCCAACGAAGACCCCTGTGAAGAACAATCCGTAGATGAGAAGCCGAGGGATCACGAACTTTCCTAGAACCACATGTGACCTAAGCCTTATGGGTTTCTTCACTATGTACCCATTACTAGTTTTTTCGATATACCCCATCTCCTCCAGGCGCTTTAAGTGGTAGTGAACGGTGCTTGGTGAGAGCTTGAGCTCTCTAGCTATCTCTCTAACACTAGCATCTCCACCATGAGTCACTAGGTACAGGTATATCCTCACCTGTGTCTCGTTGAGCTCTTCACTCACATGCTCATCCTCAAAGAGTTGAGGTCTCTCCTCCAGCTCTTCAATTTATATTGTACACGCGCTTGTTCAATATTAACGTTGTCGCTGTACGAATTCTTGGACACTATTGTCCAGACAATAGTGTTTTAAGAAACCATAGTGGACTATACCAGTGGGTGTGAGTTGTGAATAGGAAAGTACTTGGTCTAATAGGAGCACTGGTATTCATTATAGGGCTATCACTACCACTGACACTACTCACTCCGCCTAGTCGAGTAGATCAAGTGAAACCTACAGAGACCCCTACACCCTCACATACACCTACGCCTACAATAGTAGTAGTGCCTCCAATAGAGGCATCTGGATATGAAAGCCTAGTAAATACCATAATACACCGAGTACGGTTGATCTATGGTGCAAGAGCTCTCTTTAATCCTCCACAATTTACGAGACTAGTCACGAGAGAACCGCTCATAGTTCCATTGGCCGCCCCCGCATTAGTAGCTGAAAGTAGTTATCATGCTACAGCGCCATTGCCATCTCAACTAGGCTCGATCACACCATCTTACTCCACTACAAACATTCAAGTTGTAGGGGTTGATGAAGATGATGTTGTAAAGACCAATGGAAGAATAGTAGTGATCGCAAGAGATCAAGACATCGTGGTACTAGATGTAAACACAAACTCTGTTGTAAGCTACATCAATGTAACTAATACACGTGGACTATACTTAGTGAACGACACATTAGTAGTAATAAGAGTCGTCAAAGACATTGCCCGGGATATACCGCTAATAAGTGTGATGATCTACGACGTATTAAGCCCTGAAAACCCCAAGTTCAAGGGCGAAGTTAACGTCACCGCTTCATTAGCTGGGACTAGGCTAGTCGGAAAATACTTATATGTTGTTGGTTTTATCGACGCCTACAGAGTCGAAGGCGCGGAGGGGGAGATCACAGTTTCCACGAGAGTCCCAACTGTAAACGGCGTGCCCATACCCTTAGAGAACATCGTACTTTCTGAAGACTACGAGACCTTCGTTGTGATCCTAGCTATAGACGTGGAGAGCGGTGAGTATAGTGTTAAATCCTTCCTTGGAGGTGTTGTAGAGTGGATCTACATGGTGCCTGATAGACTATATGTAGCGTGGAGGTCTCCAGCGTCTGAGTACCATAGAGCTATAGAGATCCTTGAGCACTTACACAGCAAAGGCTACATAACAGCGGAGGAGCTTGAAGAGTACAAGCGCATGATAGCTGAGGGGAGAGGGCAAGAGGTTAGAGAGCGTCTAGCAAGTAGAATTCCAGTTGCGACGCCTCTCACTATTATGCGGCTGACACACGTAGATGAAACGACCTTCTTAGTTGTTGACATCAATGGCTTAGAGATATCGCGTCGAGGGCTCTTCAAGGTCCCAGGCAGCGTGCTTGACCAGTTCGCTATGGAGGAATATCGTGCTGAAAGCGGGCGGTTTATGATAGTCGCAACAACTCTAAACAGACAAAGCTTTCAAGTAGGAGTTGTTAAGTACTGTGTGGGAGAACACCTTAGCGATAAGGTAGTAGTTGTTGAAGAGAGCGAGTCGAGAGCAACTATTCAGAGGACTATTCTGATACCTAAAGAGGCGTTGAAATGTTGGTCTAGCTTTGGAGTTGTAGCGTGGTGGCTTGCAGAGACCTCGAACAACGTCTACGTAGTTGACGAAAACTTAAACATAGTTGCAAATATCACTGGGCTCGCTCCTGGTGAAAGAGTCTTCGCAGCTAGGTTGATCAAAAACATACTATACCTGGTCACATTTAGAACTGTAGACCCGTTATTCGCTATAGACTTGTCAGACCCATACAATCCTAGAGTCTTAGGGTTCCTCAAAATACCTGGATTCAGCGAGTACTTACACCCGCTCTCCAATGATAAGCTCCTTGGTATCGGACTAGAGGGTCAGCACTTAAAGGTCAGCTTATTTGATGTGACAGACCCCACAAATATGAGTGAAGTTGCAAAACTAAAACTTCTAAGATTTTGCCATAGTGAAGTGTTTAGAAACCACAGGGCATTCATGATCGACCAGCGGTATCGATACTTCACGTTCCCCTTGAATATAGATGGCGTGATCGACGCCTTCATCGTTATTAGCTACAACCTGGAGGAAAACACATTAAGTCTATTGAGGCTAGTATATATCGACAGGCCTATGAGAGCCTTGTACATCAACGACGTCTTGTACTTTGTAGGATACCACAAGACCATAGCGTATAGACTGCCAGAACTAGAGCTCATTGGCGAGATCAAATATTAATCAGCTTTTTTCCGCTTCATTACATTTTTATCCCTTTGTAGTTACAATCTAGCTACTGTTTTAAGGAAGTAGTAGTACACTCTACTTGGGCTTAGAGGTTTACTACTGAACTCTGGATGTGCTTGTGTTCCAAAATAGAATTGTCCATCTCTAAGCTCCAAGAACTCTGGGTATCCCTCTTCCGAGTATCCAGAGATCTTCAACCCGGCTTTCTCTAGGATGTCAACGTACTTTGGATTCACAATGTATCTATGTCTATGTCTCTCGTACACCTCTCTTGCTTGATATATCTCCCACGCAAGGGTTCCAGGCTCTACGATTATCTTCTTTGCGCCTAATATCAGCGTCCCCCCATACCCCTGCTCGGGGTTTCGTCCAGGGGCGAGGATCACTACTGGGTGTGGAGTGTTAGGTTCTAGTTCCTGGCTATTAGCCCCTTCAAGACCTACGATGTTTCTAGCCGCTTCGACAGCCATTAACTGCATGCCAAAACATATACCTAGAACGGGCTTCTTGCTCTCTCTAAGATACTTTATCGCCTTGATCTTTCCTTCAGTCCCTCTTTTGCCAAAGCCAGGCAGGATTATTGCGCCATCAACGTCTTCTAGCTTGTTCAGCAACTCAGGATTACTTTCTACCTCTGTGGACTCAAACCACTCTAAAATGGGCTTAACGCCTAGCCATGCTGAAGCGTGTGTTAATGCCTCAATAATACTCACATAGCTATCTTTGAGCTTAGTGTACTTGCCAATCATTGCTATACGGCACGTTTTCTGCCTAGAATCTAGTTTCTCAACAAACTGCCGCCAAGCGCTTAGATCTGGCTCCCGAGGCGGAAGGCCAAGCCTCTCGAGCACGTACCTGACAAGGACCTGCTCGTATAGAACAAGAGGGATCTTATATGGCGTGTCGAGGAAAGGCGCGCTAAATACACCTTCGCGTGGAACGTTTCCATAGAGCGCTATCTTGCCTCTAGCCTCTTCGTCTAGAGGCACGCTCGACCGGGCCACGATAGCATCTGGTTGAATACCTATTCTCCGAAGCTCTTGCACACTGTGCTGTATGGGCTTGGTCTTTAACTCCCCAGATGGAAGTATGGGAGCTAGCGCTACATGGACGTAGAATACGCTCTTAGACCCTTCTTCAAACCTCATTTGACGCGCCGCTTCAAGGAATGGGAGCCCTTCAATGTCTCCCACAGTCCCGCCGATCTCAACTATAGCTACGTCCGCGCTAGTATCTCTAGCTATAGCTCTTATCGTGCTCTTGATCTCGTCTGTCACATGTGGTATTATCTGGACACATTTGCCGAGGTACTCTCCACGCCTCTCTTTAGTTATTACTGAGTAGTATATCTGCCCTGAAGTTATGTTGTTTCTCTTCGATAGGTTTACGTGGAGAAATCTCTCGTAGTGGCCAATATCCATATCTGTCTCTCCACCATCCTCAGTTACAAAGACCTCGCCATGTGCATATGGACTCATAGTACCTGCATCCACATTTAAGTAAGGGTCTATCTTAATGGCAGTCACTCTAAGTCCAGAGTTTTTTAACAACATTCCAATAGAGGCTGCTATAGTCCCTTTACCCAGCCCCGATAAGACCCCTCCAGTGACAAAGATGTACTTTGTCACGAGTGCCCGCCTAGTTATGACATTAAGACCTGCTTAAATACCACTTGGTAGATGAGTATACATATGACTGGGCCCGCTAGACCCTTAAAGATAAGGTACGTATCGTGGAGTGAAATACATAAAGCACTATCGGTGCTCGCTAATAGCGTTAGATCTACTTTTAACCCCGAGGTTGTGGTGGCGATCGCTAAGGGAGGCCTCATACCTTCGAGGATTATTGCTGATCTTTTGATGATCGAGGAGATGGGATTTATTGAGGTAAAGTTTTATAAAGCTGTTGGATTACGTGGCGAGAAACCATTTATCAAATACTTGGCTCTCCCAGCTCTTAGAGATAGAAATGTTCTCGTAGTAGACGATGTTGTAGATAGTGGACGCACTATTCAATTAGTCATAGACACTCTATCCTCATACGCGCCCAGATCAATGAAGACGCTAGTGCTGTACCTCAAGCCCTGGGCCGCGTTTACTCCAGACTACTACTATGAAGTTACTAATGAGTGGATCGTGTTTCCATGGGAGATATGTGAGAGTAAAAAAGAGGGGGTTACAATCGAACATGAGGAGTTCGTAGAGTTCGGCAAGTACTGTGGATTCTAGAGGTAGCAGTGCTACCGATGAAGAAGTGGGCGAGGTGGAAGTCCCTAGATGAGACCCTGAAAACCCTGAAATGAAGGGAATGACCATCTAGGGACAAACGGAACCCCGAGGCGAAAAAGTATTCACAACTAATTACAGGTATTCACAAGTAATTACCTCGGGGAAGTCCTCAAGACTTTATCTGGGTATACAACTATCCCCTTATCTGTAATTTCAAATATGTGTCTCTTCATGCTGTGACTAGTCCCCCTCATCTTCCACACTACAAGGCTTCTAACTAATTCGCCATTTATCTCGTCGAGGTCGAGCCTAACAATCCCATCAGCTGCATGCTCTACGCCGGGTCCTCCAAACCCTCTCTCTGTGACTGATACTTGAGATACAAGGATGCTAGTCGTCCCCATCCCCGATAGGACTTTCTTTAATTGTAAGACAACACTTCTAGCAACTGATGGTCTTGTAAGGTATAGTGTTGACACGCTATCAACGACCACTCTCTGAGCGTTTATCTCTCTAATGGCAGTTCTAAGGACGTCAACGAGCTCTTCAACACTATCTGGGTCTTTCACAACATATCTCTCTCTCTTAGCAGCCTCTCCAATACCCGCTGTGAAGGCGTCGACTATTGCAAACTTCCCCTCTTGCTCATACTGTCTTACGTCCCAACCGAAATTCTTCATATTGATCCTGACTTGCACTGGGTGCTCTTCAAGGGCTACATATATGCCTGGCTCGCCCATTTGAAGCCCGCTCCACAAGAACTGCATTGAGAATATGCTTTTACCAGTACCTGGACCTCCACTAAGCAATACAACGTTTCTCTTTGGAATACCTCCATTCACTATCTCGTCAAACCCTGGTATTCCAGTCTTAACTCTTTCAACCATAAATACACCACCAAGAACTCTACATATAGCGATTTTTAGGTTATATTTTACGTCATGGTCTCCTTTTATTACCCCCACTAGTTGAATAGAATTGAGAGAGTGAGCTAGTAATGTCTCAAGCTCAAAGTCGTAGTGATAAAGTCGTAAAACTCAGAGTAGCCGAAGCTCGAGCAAGAGATGTTGGGCGGAAAATCGCTAGGATCGATAGAGAGACTATGAAGAAACTTGGTATAGAGGCAGGCGACTTCGTAGAGGTTGTTGGCCCGAGAGGTAGAGAGGTAGTTAAAGTCTGGCCTGGTTATCCAGAAGATGAGGGCATTGGCTTAATACGCATTGATGGAGCCGTTAGAAAGGCCATTGGCGTCTCGCCAGGAGACTACGTGACTGTTAAACCTGTAAAGGTCGACCCTGCAGCTCGAATTGTAGTGGCATTAGCAGATCAGATGCCCAGGATCAACGCTGACCCGGAGTACTTTGCACAACTTGTTAAGCGAAATCTCCTGGGCAACCCAGTAAAACGTGGAGACGTCATAGATGTACCGCTCTATGGGTTCTTGCTTCGATTTGTTGTAACTAGCGTTCAACCATCTGCAATAGTGTATGTCACCGAGGACACTGTTGTTGAAGTTAGACTCCAACCAGTAAAACCCGGGGTTCTTGGAGAAGGCGTTCCACTAGTCACCTGGGAGGATATTGGAGATCTCGAAGAGGTTAAACAGAAGATTAGAGAGATCGTCGAATTGCCACTAAAGCACCCAGAGCTGTTCGAGCGACTTGGTATAGAGCCTCCTAAGGGAATACTGCTTTATGGGCCGCCAGGGACAGGTAAGACTCTACTTGCGAAAGCTCTAGCTAACGAGATTGGAGCGTACTTCATCACGATCAACGGACCGGAGATCATGAGCAAGTTCTACGGGGAGTCAGAGGAGAGGCTTAGAAGGATCTTTGAAGAGGCCCAGGCTAACGCGCCTGCAATAATTTTCATCGACGAGATCGACAGTATCGCCCCCAAGCGCGAGGAGGTCGTTGGAGAGGTTGAGAAGAGAGTGGTTGCCCAGCTACTAGCTCTTATGGATGGCCTTAAAGAGAGGGGCAAGGTGATAGTGATCGGTGCTACGAATAGGCCTGAAGCCCTCGACCCAGCTCTTAGAAGGCCGGGTAGATTCGACCGTGAAATAGAGATACCGCCACCAGATAAGAGGGCTAGGCGAGAGATCTTAGCTGTCCATACTAGGAACATGCCACTCGCTGATGACGTAGACCTAGAGAAAATAGCCGACATGACCCACGGCTACACAGGAGCCGACTTAGCTGCTTTAGTCAAAGAGGCTGCAATGAGCGCCTTAAGGCGGTTTATACAGTCTGAAAACATAGATCTAAACCAGCCAATACCTGCCGAGAAGCTTGAAAAACTAGTTGTTAAAATGGAGGACTTCTTAGTTGCAATGCGCTCGATTCAACCATCACTAATGAGAGAGGTCATTGTTGAAATACCCGAAGTTCGCTGGAGCGATATTGGCGGGCTAGACGACATTAAGCAAGAGCTTAGAGAGAGCATCGAGTGGCCCATGAAGTATCCACATGTGTTCGAGAAGATGGGCATCGAGCCTCCAAAGGGCATTCTACTCTTTGGACCACCAGGTACTGGTAAAACACTACTCGCTAAAGCTGTCGCGACAGAGAGCGGTGCGAATTTCATCGCAGTAAGGGGGCCCGAGATCCTCAGTAAGTGGGTTGGAGAGTCCGAGAAGGCGATTAGACAGATCTTTAGGAGAGCGAGGATGGTAGCACCCGCTGTAGTCTTCTTCGACGAGATAGACTCGATAGCCTCTATGAGGGGAACTGACCCCAGTGGTGTGATCGATAGGATCGTTAATCAGCTACTCACAGAGCTAGATGGTATTCAACCTCTTAGGAGAGTTGTAGTTATAGCTGCAACTAATAGACCAGACCTCTTAGACCCTGCACTATTAAGGCCTGGAAGGTTTGATAAGCTCATATATGTCCCACCACCTGACTACAAAGCTAGAGTAGAGATCTTCAAGGTACACACGCGGAAACTACCTCTCGCAGAGGATGTAAACCTCGAAGAGTTAGCGAGAAAGACCGAGGGGTACACCGGCGCTGATATCGCCGCTGTCTGCAAGGAAGCCGCAATGCTCGCTTTAAGAGAGGTCTATACAAAAACCGGCGGTTTACAAGTGACGAAAGTCGAGATGAAACACTTCTTAGAGGCTTTTAACAAGATACCGCCAAGTCTAAGTAAAGCTGATATTGAAGCGTACGAGCGTTTAGCTAGAGAGATAAAGAGAGCTGGAACCAGTGGAGGATTTAGGAGGATTACAACGACATTTACATAGTAGTGGTTTAAAGCCTCGCAACAAACGCTGATACATTTAGCTTTTGGTGTACATTGAGTGGCTCAGCACAATGATAAGAAAGTAGGCGAGATTGAAGTACCATCTTCTTTCAATAGATTTATGCGTGAGATTGGTAAGTTAGTTGAAGTGTTAACTAGGTCAAGAATACGTATACTTTCAGTCCTGTCAGGATCAGATCTAGTTAAACTCGGAGTCTTAGCAGCAAAGCTCATAAACTACTACTCGATCAAAGCATATAGGCTCACAAAAAGAGAGCTTAAAGGGCTTTATGTATATCACGACGAGTTCCCCGACGCTGTTAAAATGATGGAGGTTTTCAAGGAGAAGGTCTCTGGCAACAATAAGGTAGAATTTGAATTCGCCATATACGAGAGGAGCGAGAAGTACTTAGGTACCACTGTCCAACTACTCGTAATGGACCTAACGAAGGATCTAAAGCCCAACGACCTTGGTAGGCTGATTGGGATCGTTGAAGGTGGAGGGCTAATAGTGCTTATTACACCCAACTGGGATCGGTGGGACACCTTCAACACTATATTTAAAGAGACTTTAACAGTTCCGCAGTTTCCAGAGCCAAGACACATATTTATAACTTGGGTTAAAAGGAAGCTACTTGAACACGATGAAATAGGCATATACGACGCTGATTCGGGCGTCGTGATCAAGAAGCCGAAGATCGAAAGAGAGGTTAAGGAGTATGTAAAAAGCGTCGTAATTCCCGAGTCTAAGCTCTTCCCCACCGAGGTATACAAACACGCATTAACCATGGATCAAGTGAACGTCTTGAAGATTATCGAGAAGTTCTACGAAAAACCCAGTAAAGGCAAGAAGAAAGTATTTGTATTAACAGCTGATAGAGGTAGAGGCAAGAGCTGCGCCATTGGTATTGGGTTAGTCGGATTACTACATTTGTTTTTGTTTAAGAAGGTGAAGCCAAGATTTAGAGCACTAGTCACCTCTCCATCACCTAGCAATGTTCAATCTTTAATGATGCTTGCAATGCAGGTTCTAGACGCACTTGGCTACAAGTACGATGTAGTAAAGAGGTCTGGTCAGGTAATAGAGATCAGAGGAGAGAGATTCAGTATCGAGTATTGGGAGCCCGTGTTAATTCCAAAGTTGAAAGGAGACATAGTCGTTGTAGATGAAGCCGCAGGGGTGCACGTCCCACTACTATACAAAATTCTAGATTCTCACAACAGACTCATCTTCTCCACAACTATACATGGGTATGAAGGGGCTGGTAGAGGCTTCTCGGTTAGGTTTCTGAGGAGGTTAAAGAGCATGGAAAACGTGGAGCTCTACGAGTACGAAATGACCGAGCCGATAAGATATAACTATAATGATCCCGTCGAAGACTGGCAGTTTAAGACACTACTTCTAGATGCTGAACCAGCGGAGCTCGATGAGAGAGACTTGAAGGATATAGAGGAGAAGAGGCTTATCTACGTGAAATACGACCCAAAAGAATTATTTGAAAATGAAGAAGAGCTTAGACAGCTCTTTGGTATATTCGTGCTTGCACATTATAGGAATGAACCAGACGACTTGGGCATGTTAGCTGATGCTCCACACCACATCATTAGAGCTGTTAAGACTTCAACTGGAAAGATCGTCTGCGCAATACAGATCGCTCAAGAGGGCCCGATAGAAGGGAAAATGGTAGATGAATTGTTAAGGGGAGGCAAAATCCCAGGTAATATCATACCTGATAGATTCTTAAAGCACACACGCTTAGTAGAGTTTGCACAGACGAGAGGTTGGAGGATAGTGCGCATAGCGACACATCCAGCAGTACAGGGTAAGGGTATTGGGAGCTGGGCGCTTGAAAGGATCTTCGAAGAGGTTAAAGAAAGGGGGCTTGATTGGCTGGGCTCAGGATTTGGTGTTACAGAGGAGTTGTTAAGGTTTTGGATTAAGAACGGTTTTAGTGTTGTTCACATAAGTCCCGATAGAAATCCTGTTAGTGGAGAGTACACCGTACTAGTTATAAAGCCTGTGAGCGAGTTGGCAGAGAAACTCGTAAGAATAGCCAAATTGGAGTTTAAAAACAAGATCCTCAATAGCCTCGCGATCAACTATCGTGAGCTAGAACCAGAGGTGGCAATAATGCTCTTAGACAGCGAGCCGTTTGTATATAGAGCAAAGCCCGTAGACGCCGTCTCGAAGATAGCCTTGGATAGGTTGTGGACTTACTGCAAGGGGCCTATGACCTTTGAAGCCGCCGCAGACTTGATGAATATCATAGCGAGGCTCTACTGGCTCACCGAGAGAGAACATAGGCCAAGACTCAGCCGCCTACACGAGTTAGTCTTAGTTGCTAAGGCTCTCCAAGGCCTCACGTGGGACGAGCTGGCAGATATTACTAAGAAGTCTCCTAAGAGTTTACAGGAGATCGGGCACGAAATAGCGTGTATATACTTCGAGTACTTAACTGGTGTAGATCCTGAGAAGTACGTCCCCGGGGTTAAGAGTAGCGAGTATAATTTTCAACCCCCTAAAATCGATCCATCACTCACTTATGGTTGAAGCTCGTGACTCTGATTTTAAAGACTAATCCAACGAGCCCCGACCCTGATATCTTAAGATGCGCAGCCGAGATCTTGAGACGTGGAGGCATCGTGGCTTTTCCAACAGAGACCGTATATGGACTCGGTGCTGTAATATATAACGAGGACGCAGTGAGAAAGGTCTATGTTGCTAAGATGAGGCCTCCTGATAACCCACTCATCGTTCATATTTCGCGTGAATCGATGTTGGAGGAAGTAGCGATCAACATGCCGGAGAAAGCGTATAAACTTATTAACAAGTTTTGGCCAGGCCCTCTCACACTTATACTTCCTAGAAGCCCCAACATACCGAAAATAGTGACTGGAGGGCTTGACGTTGTAGCTGTTCGCATGCCAGCTCACCCCGTCGCATTAGGGTTGATCGACGAGGTCGGATCTCCGATCGCCGCTCCAAGCGCCAATTTGGCGGGAAGACCAAGCCCTACCACAGCTGAACATGTGATCAGAGACCTTTATGGAAGAATCGATGCAATAATAGACGCTGGTGAAACTCTGTATGGCGTCGAGTCCACAATATTGAACATACTCACCGATCCACCAACACTTCTAAGGCCTGGAGCCTACCCTGTAGAGGAGATCGAGAGAGTACTTGGTGAGAGCATATACATCCCGCCCTTTGCAAGGGGTTTTGCTGAAGCAGAGAGAGCTCTAGCCCCCGGAATGAAATATCGACATTACGCTCCAGAGACCCCTCTCCTCCTTGTCGAGCCACGCTCAGGGGACTTAGAGGCTATGGTCTCTACCATTAGGTCTTTAGCCATCAAACACCTCGGTGTAGGAGAGAAGGTTTGTATTGTTGCCTCCGCTGAGACGGTCGATAGGTATCGAGACCTCCCAGTGGAGCTACTTGTGATCGGTTCTAGGCGGAACATGTTTGAAGTAGCGAAAAACTTATTCAAAACCCTTAGGAGACTAGACGACCTCAATTGCACTATTGGGATAGTGGAAGGGTTTGAAGAGAGAGGCTTAGGGTTAACTGTGATGAATAGACTTAGAAAAGCCTCTAAAACTAAAATCCCTGTGTAGCGTGGTGGTTACATGCTACCTAAGGGCATACCTGTGAGTAAGTTAAACAACCTAGTTGAGTATCTCCGTAAACGTGGTATTTGGGCTGAAAGACACTCTTACAGCATAAGGATGATCTATAGAGGGGCTATCGTGGCTAGTTTACACTTATACCCAGGCTACTCCGAGGCTGTACTACGTCTATATGGCGATGAAGAGTCTAACAATGTGGTAGAAGAAGCCGTTAAAGAGGCGCTGGTCGCTTACCTCCCCGAGTACGCTATTATTATTAGGAGGCTTCCGAAATCTTCATAAATGAGGGATGAGTAAGCTCTAAAGGACTGACCATTGATGAACCCGCGCAGGGACGACCTCGACCCCTCACTTCGAATACCACTGAGAAGTAGATCGCGAGAATGCCTGCGATAGATCTAAAATTAGTTTCTACTGATAGAGTGGTTGACAATCCATAAAACTACATAGAATCGTAGTGCACTTTCATAAACCCTCTAGCCATCACTAATATACAGACACATGTACAACTCGTGTAGCCTTGTCACTTAGCAAGTATGGACGCTCTTGAAGGAGTACCTGATCCACCTCTAGTGCTACCTATAGCTTCGTTCTAGACGACAAAAGAGGTTAGAGTGGCTCTCCGAATTTACTTTAAGAGTTGCGGATCGAAATGATGATCTTTCGAGAAGAGGGGTCTGCAAATACTTAATGTTTAAATTGGTCTACCGCGATTATAGGCTATGAAGAAGCGTAAGTCGAGTTAATCGATATGGGGTTGTAGGTGCATTTAGTGATGAGATTTGAACGTGGTGAGTCTTCTAGGCATTTTTCACCAAAGCAACCTAGAGATGTCAGAGCTCCACGTCAAGAGCCTAGCGATAGAGATAGAAGGGTTCAGCCACAGCCTATCGGAGATAAGTGTAACCCTCTCTGCCCACTCTTTGTATGCGCCAGAAACGCTCTTTTTATCGCTAATAAGCCGGTGAAAGGTAGAGTTATGAGAGTTGCTCAGTGTAGACTTATCGGTGGAGATTGCATTAACGGGGAATGTCAGTACTCATCTTGTAAAATCAACTCTCTTCTCCCAAATAGTAAGTGTGCTAAAGCACTAGAGAAGAAGATCGTTAGGCCCTCTGACGAAGAGATCTTTAGAGAGATGTTAAAAGTAGAAGAGTATGACTTGTCTGATTTCAGGTAGCAATAGGATTAGGGTTTCCACCACTCTAGAAGGACATACCTTACACTCTTCAGGTCGTTATCGTATATTGCGAGAATGAGCTTCTTTTTAACTGAGTGTAGTAGTCGCCCCGCTCTCACGAGCTCTATTGGATCCACCCTCTCTCCATTAGTATAAACGAGGACTCCGAAAGGAGCGTGGTCTATGCCGGGTCCATGCCTATAGACTAGGTAATCACATCCAAACTTCAACCCTCGCCTCACAATAAACCCCCTATGGCGAAGGTCTTTGTAAGTTGCATATAGAGCGTCAAACCTGCTAACCCTGCTTCTTCCAATATCTACTAGCTCGTCGAGATCGAGTGTCTTTTGAGCTTCTTTGACCTTAATAATAGCCTTTTCGACTAGGTAGCTTGCCTCGATGATAGATAGCTCAAGAGGGGCCTTGGTGTCTCTTGATCTAGGCTTTGGAACCCCAAGAAATGTCCCGTAGTAACCATTCCAATAGATCTTATTTCCACACTCGTAGTCAAAGATCACTACTCTATTCCCTAGTAGATACCCCTCACATATCGGCTGTGTATGCTCGGTCATCCCCTCCTCGCCAATGCTAAGAAACGAAGCTCTTCAGCGACACTCTTGAAGTAGTCGCTTATGTCTTCTAGACGCTCAAATATATCCTTAAGTATGAGGAGAGCTGGAATATACCCAGAGTACCTAGTGTATATCTCGAACATGCTCTTACGGTATATCGTGTCTACTTCTTCCTCCGCTACAAAGACTTCTCCTAGCTTCTCAAGAACGACTTTTGGTGATAGCTTGATCTTCGATAGTGCTTCCTCGAGTTTATCGATCTGTCTCATTTCTATCTCAAGCACCTTGATGAAAGTATCTATCACTCCTTTATCGAAGATAACGTTGCTCTCTCTAGCTAAGTAGACCCTATAGGCTACCGCGTCGATATCCTGGATAGCTCTATCCAAACCCTTAACGATGTTTATATAGGTTGAGATAAACATCGCTATCTCAATGCTCTTAACTAAATACTGCATAGTGCGTAGGTATAGCTCCTCGCCTTGATTCTTTAGGTTTCTTACTCGCTCATACAGTTTTCTAAGGTCTGACTTTTCATCGCTATATAGTTTGAACATTTTAACAAGCTCGTCTAGCTCATCTTTAGTCAACCTACACATGTTCGTGATCTCTTCGACTGCTGTGAGCTCTACGAGTGAGCTCCCCTCCTCGCTCATCGCTACCACTTCCATTCACTCGCGAATTAATAATGCTGTAAAAGGGTTAAAATATAGGTTTTAGTGATATTCGAGGGCGCGTTAAATGCGAATATGTGTTGTAGACGCGCTGGCCAGATCTACGGGTTCACGTTATGCCACATTTGATGTTGTGGGTGCTGGGCCTAGGGTCGTTGCTGGTCTGGCTGAAAAGTATGGCGAAGTGCACTTCTATACTTACGAAAAAGCGCTGAAGAGTATTGATGACGTGTCTAGTAAAGACCTCGTGTTGATCTCTGCCATGTCGAGCGACTACGTCGCTCTTAAAAAACTTGTCTTGAAGCTACGAGCGAGGGGGTTTGCTGGCAGGATCATTGTTGGAGGGCCTATAAGCTTTGAGTACCACAGGATCCTTTTAGAGCTACCTGTGAACTACGTCGTAGTGGGAGAGGCCGAGATCTCACTTGACAGGTTGCTCTCGATCCTCGCTAGTGGGCATGGTGATGTAAGAGAAGTTCCAGCTTTGGCGTTTAGCGAAGGAGGGTTGGTAAAACTAACTACACGACACATTCACACCCCGGTAGAGCTATTGAACACTATTAAGCCTTGGACTAGGGTGAGAGAGGCCTTTGAATATCCACAAATATATCGCTTCTATGTCGAGGTTGTTAGAGGATGTAGCAATTTTCAAAGACCTAGAATATTCACTGAAAACTACAAGTGCGTTGGATGCAATAAGTGTATAAGCTCTAGACTACAAGATAGACTTTCATGCCCAGCTGGAATACCTCCTGGTTGTGGTTTTTGTAGTGTACCATACCTCTTTGGACCACCTCGAAGTCGAGATCCTCGAGCTATTAAGACCGAGATCGAGGAATTGGTGCAACATGGTGCAAGAAGAATTGTATTGAGCGCTCCTGATTTCTTAGACTACATGAGAGAGAGACTCGTAAAAGAGCCGTTGACAGACCCGTGTAATCCACCACCAAATAAAGATGGGATCGAAGCGTTGCTAAACGAGATCTGGAGTATAGAGGAGGTGAAGAGAGGTGAGGTGGTCGTTATGATTGAAAACATCAAGGCGTGTCTAGTCGATGAGGAGGTAGGTAAGATCCTAGGTAAGTACCTTAAAGGAACCACTGTTCACATAGGGTTAGAAACCGGCTGCGATTGGTTTAACGAAAAGATCTTAGGTAAACCTATCCATCTAGAGCACGTTGTAAAGGCCTCTAAAATTCTCGTAGAGAACGGGTTAAGACCATATGTATACCTAATGTATGGTTTGCCATTTGCGACGAGAGAAGTATATGAAGAAACAGAAAAAGCTATAAAGACGTTGAGCTCTATTGGCATCGAAAAGATCACTCTATATAAGTACATGCCATTACCTGCAACGGCCTTTGAACACCTCAAACCGGATATTGAGACGCATAGAGATCTAATAAGGAGAATTAAAGTTCTAACTGAGCGGTACAATACTGCTTTCAAGAGGAAGTTGCTCGGCTCGAAAATCGAGGTCTGGCTGTTTAAGTCTGGGAATAGAGTTTATGGCTACCCGGTAAAACATGGTCCTGTAGTCTTCGTTGAGAATCCACCTAGAGGGAAGCTTAGTGGTTGCAAGGGAGTTGTTAAGGTCGTAGATATAGAGGCTCGATATGTAAGAGGAGTCCTCATCTCGATTTTAGAGTGCTTAGAAACCGCTCATAGCGGTTGATCAAGCCGCGAAGCTCTGATGCTTCAGTTGTGTGACCCGTTTTCTCCATTATTTGCACAAGATCTCGACACAGTTCAATCAAATATGGTAGACTGATGTATATAAGTGCTCGATAGTACGTTGTAATGAACCTAGCTAGCCTGTCTTCCTGCCCCTCTAGATTAACAACGATGTCTTTCAACTCTATAATAGTAGACTCCGTCCTCTCGGTCAGCCTTTTGATATTGTCAATTAGCAATGAAGCATCTTCGACTCTACTAGTCTGAACGTGTATCTTCACCTCCCCAATGATCTTTTCATAAGCATCTACAAGATCTCTTAAACTAGCTAATAAACTGTGAAGCAAGGTCATCAAGCCTTAGCCTTTCTAATCGTAGCTACACTATTATCAGCTACGCCCTGTTTTTCAAGCTCTGCAGGATAAACTATCACTACATTTTCTCCTCTATCCTCTACTTGAGCTGTAAACACGGCTTTCTTTTTACCTGCAACCACGATCTCGACTACATCACCCGTTTTAATATTGAGTTCCCTAGCTATAGATGTAGGTACTATGGCTACGGGCTTAACTAGAGATCTATCGAATCTTATTCTAATGCGCTTCTCTTGCAAAACCTTTTTCTCCTCTCTTAGTTCGGCTGCCGACGGCACTATTGCCAACAACCTTGAAATGTCCACTTTACTCGGTTTAGACCCCTCTACAGGTTCTTTCTTCTCCTCGCTGAGCACGCTATCACCTATGTATAAATTGTAGCAAAGTTGCATATAAGCTAGTTTAGCCGCTAGAGCAGTTGGTCAAGTTTGAACTTTGAGGCGAGATACTTACCTAGCTCCTCTATTTTAACTCTTACTTGCTGTGTTGTATCTCTATCTCTCACTGTGACTGTATTGTCCTCGAGAGTTTGATAATCAACTGTTATCGTGTATGGAACGCCGATCTCGTCCGCTCTTGCGTACCTCCTACCTATGCTCCCCTCTTCATCGTATATAGATCTAAACCCGAGCTCTACTAGTAGTTTGTGTATAGACTTTGCAATCTCGACTATCCTTACATGCTCAGGCTTTTTACCAGTCACTAATGGGAATACTGCAACGTGATATGGTGCTAAGTGAGCCGGTATTTTAAGAACGACCTTGCCATCCCTTTCACTATACGAGTATTCAAGCACAACGTAGAGTAGCCTTTCAAGTCCAAAGGAGGGCTCCACTACGTGTGGTAAGATCCTCACGCCAGAGATCTTTACTTCTTCCACCTTTATGCTAAAGAGCGAGGCAGGGAGCCTGACTCCCTCAACCTCTATGAAGCCTTTTTCTCTTAGCTCTTTCGCTACATCCTCCGAGCTACGAGAGGTTATAGCACTCATAACTTTCTTAAATAGCTCTGGGTCTTTGAGCTCTTTCATAAGCTCGCTTGGTATAGGAATAGCTTTTTCTACCTTGACTACTCGAGGTTCTTCATATCTCTTAAACACTGTAAAGTCAACACCACTTTCTTGCATATGCCTCTCGATATCGTAACTCGTTCTATACGCATATCCAGCAACTTCTATCCAGCCGAACTTCTCCGTGTAGACTTCTTGGTCAAATGTCTGGGCTGAGTAGTGCGCTCGCTCGTGATCGAGCTTCTCAATAAACCTGATCTTATCGTGGGGAGTGCCGAGATGCTTAACGAACTTGTTTCCAACACCCATCCAGTATGCAAGCCAAGGCGTCTTCACGACACCCTTCTCGATCAACTCTCTAACAGTGAACTCGAGGGGGTCTTCTACACCCTTCAACCTCAGATCCTTCGTGACCACCCTTACACTTTCATCCTCGACCTCGCCAATAACCTCTTCTACCTCTTCTCTCGCTTTATCGGGATCGAAGAAGAACTCTACCTCCATTATAGTGAACTCTCTAAGCCTCAATAACCCCTGTCTTGGTGAAATTTCATTTCTCATAACTTTTCCAACTTGCGCTATACCGAGTGGAAGGGTACTACGAAGAATCTTGAATAGAAATGGGAAGTTTATGAACATCCCCTGCGCATGCTCAGGTCTTAGATACGCTGGTTCTCCCCGGTATGGGCCTATTTGTGTGGAGAATAGTAGTAGAGCGTTAAAAGCCTGGTTGAAGTCGCCGCCACACTCTGGACACTTCAACCCCCTCTCGTTGACCAACCTTGTGATCTCTTGGAGAGGCCAGCCCTCTATGTTCAACCCCAACATCTCTTTAACTAGATGGTCAGCTCTATAAACTCTACCACACTTGTTACACACTAGAACGGGATCTGTGAAGTGTTCTTCGTGACCACTGGCCTTGAACACCACGCGGGGGTTTACAATAGGGGTCTCTATTTCAACTACATTGTTCTTTGTATACACGAAGAACTTTAACCAGGTCTGCATAATGTTGCGCTTTATTAATACCCCGACAGATCCATAATCGTAGAAACCCGCTACTCCGCCATAAATTTCAAACGAGGTCCAAAAGATCCCTCTTCGCCTAGCTAAGTCTACTATTTTATCATAAATACTGATCTCACCACTCTTCATAGTTAAACCCATGTTGGCACTGACGTGAGTATTGATTTACAGGCAGTATAAATACTATCATACATGGCTTCCAAGAGGGCTATAACTATACTACTTCATCTTGGCTGGAATAACTATAACCGGGATCACCGCGAGAGACGCTACGAGCACGTCTGTCTTACATATCCTCTCTAGTTTACACCTCTCAATGTATAGCTTAAGGTTGTCGACATAGTACATAAACGCTCTAGATGGTTTATCTTTACACAGTATTCTCCAATATCGTTTTGTATCTCGCTTTATCGCATCCTCCCTGGAGGCGCTGATCATCCTCGCCTCTTCTTCACTACAACTTTCAACCACCTTGAGTGCTGTTGTAACTGCAAATTCGTACATGTCGAGGATCGAGTAGTCAGCTATTCTCATGTGGAGCTTCCAGTCGTTTACACTGAGTTCTCTGCACACACCTATGTTGAAAGAGCTTAAACTCCTAATTACCGGCTCGTAGGTAGAGCCTATGATCATCGCTGGAGATATGTAGAGAGATGAAAGGATCAATAGCTCTGCAACTAAGTAGTCTATTTGAACACACTCTGCAAAATCATTCGTAAACTTCTCGAGCTCTCTTAGAGGGTACGTTAGGACTCTGAACGGTCTTCCATCAATATACCTCTCAAGCTTTTGTGAATATAGTTGATACATTCTAGGTGTTAACCCTAGATCTCTATACCTAAATCTATTTACAAGCCACTTTATAGAGTCTTCGACACCCTCTTCATCCATGTTGAAGAGAACTACTCCTCGCAGATTTTTAACAATAGCAGCATATCTAGCGAACAATTTAGGCCCTGAAAAGAGCTTAATGCTGTTCTCACATATATGTTTTTAAATCACTAATTCTTACTTAGCGACTATTCACATAATCCAACTGTGTAGAAAGGTTGCAGCTCGTGGTGTTTGGTATGGCTTGGTTGACTACACTTACAAAGCTCTCGTTTGGTTGCGTTGAAGAGGAGAAATCGCCTATAGCCGTGCTAGGCGTCCCCCTAGATCACACCGCGACCTACAGACCTGGCAGTAAGTTTGCACCTCTTAAGATTAGAGACGCTGCTTGTAACATTGAACTCTATAGTTTACTGGCGGGGCTGAGTTTAGAAGATGTCGGGTTTAAAGACTATGGCGACATCGTACTTCAACCTAGCGATGTAGAGGGCGCTCTTAGAAGAATAGGTCTTGTCTTGAGCAAGATACTTGAGGAGCATCAAGGGCTTCTTTTAGTTCTTGGTGGAGAGCACTTGCTTACATACTCGTCTATCAAGACCTACTCGCACGTTATAGACACGGTGATCGTGTTCGATGCACACTTGGACCTAAGAGACGAGTACCTAGGTTCTAGGCTTAATCACGCCACTTTTCTTAGACGGGTCGTAGAGGAAACTAGCTCTAGGGTTATCCACATTGGGTCTAGAGCTTACAGTAGGGGCGAGTTAGAGTTTGCCAAGAAGGTGGGTATTGAGGTGTACAACATCTTAGATGTTATAGCTGGAAAACTCCACTTCGACGACCTTGGACGTGTATATGTAAGTATCGATATCGACGTATTCGACCCCTCAATAGCCCCTGGCACTGGAAACCCAGAGCCTTATGGGCTATATTTACGCGAGTTTTTCCCACTGCTTAAGAGTATATTTGAAGAGGCGAGTAAGGTCTACGCTGTAGACATAGTAGAAGTAAACCCCATAGTAGACCATGGAGACGTGACGAGTATACTAGCTGCAAAAATAGCAGTAGAGGCGGCAGGATTATACATTAGCAAGAAGCGATAGATTAAAGCGCCAGCTACTGATTGCAGAGTATAAGCGTTAAACCCTGAAGTCAACAAGAAAGTTTTTAACCATGGGAAGAGCCGGGGTGAAACCTCGATCTATCTTCTTGCGATTTTGCTTCTTCGAGTTTAACGCTATATCGCTCTCACAATTCTATAGGTTCTCGCGACTTTATATATGATATCATGAGTGCACTTAGGGCACCTAACTATTCTTCCATAGATCCTGACCATCTCGTCTGCGTCAAACACGTATCCACAGTTGCCACACTTGTACTTAGCCACTCTCGTCACCGCTAATTGTTCATCTTGAGGGATTGAAAAGTGGGTTTATAAGTCTTGATGTAGATATCTCTATATGAGCCCAGTCTCGGTGATGTAAAACCGCATGGCTAGGCAGGCTTGTGGTGAAGAAATCCCATTAGAGATATGTGAGCGTCTACTAGTAGAACAACCGCTTATCAAAATAAAGATTGATACAAGGAAGTTTGGAAAGCCAGTCACGGTAGTTGATGGGCTTCCAAACGATAAAGAGTTGTTAAAACACCTCGCAAGGTTCTTTAAGACTAGACTCGCCGCTGGTGGCACCTTTAGAGAAGAGGAGGGCAGGATAGAGATTCAAGGAGATCATAGGCAGAGAGTAAAGCAAATATTCATTGAGGAGCTAGGACTAAACCCCGAGAACATTTTAGTAATAAGCTGAAGGGTTCCATGAAAACGAATTAAAAACAAGATAAAAAATAATTTTAGATTTCGACGTTGTTCTCTATAACTTTTCACTCTTCTGCCTCCATACTTAGAACTTTCATTAGCTCTCTACATCTATTTCTAACTGTAACTTCTGTAACTCCCGCTACACTGGCGATCTCTTTCTGCGACCTCTCTTCTCCAAGTTTCTCGCATGCAAGATAGATGGCTGCCGCTGCTACTCCTACAGGGTCTTTACCACCCATCAACCCGGCTTCTCGCGCCTTATTGAGGATCTCTATAGCAGTCTTAACAACAGCGCCTGAGAGACCTAGGGCGTGTGCTATTCTAGGTACAAAGTCCGCTGGATCTGTTACTGAGACCTTTATGTTCAATTCTCTAATTAGAAGCCTATAACATCTCGCAATCTCCTTCCTATTAACCCTAGAGTACTCTTCAATTTCATCTAGCGTTCTTGGCAGCTTTCTCAACCTGCAGGCCAGGTATATCGCTGCCGCTATAACGCTCTCAATGCTTCTACCTCTAACTAACCCCTTTTCAACAGCCTCTCTATAGATTTTAGCTGCCTCTTCACGAATCCATGTTGGGAGGTTCAATAGATCTGCTAGCCTCTCGAGCTCGTTCATTGCTTGCACTAGGTTTCTCTCTACACTAGTTAAGATCCTTGTTCTAGCCTGCCACTTTCTAAGCTTATACAATTGATACTTCTTCTCAACCAGGACATGTCCCGCAGCATCTCTATCGGTATAATCTATTGCTGTTGTAAAGCCCATATCATGTACTGTATGGGTGATCGGGCCTCCCGTCCTAGCCCTTCTCTCTCTTTCTTCGGGTGTGAAAGCACGCCACTCCGCTCTATCGTCAATTACTCTGTCTTCGATCACCTCGCCTGTCTCTAAACACACATATTCAGCCCTTGAAGAGTCGTAAACGATCTTTTCAGGAGGGCACTCCACTCTTTTAGGGGGCACTATCTCTATACTTTCAGGCTCTGAAGACTCATGTGAGGAAGCATTATTAAGGGGTTGATCTGAGTACATAACCCCACCAGGCACATTTAATTGTTGAAATACCCCCTTATAAAGTTAACGCAACATTTAAAAACCTCCTCGTGGAATAGGCTTTTAAACCTCAAATAGGTGTGGTAATACCTATCTCTGCTACACACCGGTTCCATATGGTGATCACATGTAGTTCAAACTATGAAGCATTCTTACTAAGACTTATAAGCGGAAATCCCATACATTACATTACGGATGTAGCCGGGTCGTCTAGCGGCCAAGGATGCGGGGCTTTGGCCGAACACGGAAGAAACCCCGTGACCGGGGTTCGAATCCCCGCCCGGCTACTCTCTATTTCCATAAATGCTCCTAGAGACAGAGAGGAGTTTTAGCATGGATTAAACTCCATCATCCAACAACGTCTAATATAGCGGTAGTCTTTTCAAAACTCTAACTGCTCTTTCATCGTGATCCCATGATCTCGGTCAAAACCTCTTCAACTAGAGTCTGTGCACCTAGACCTCTACCACCAAATGATAGCCCTTGATGGATCTCCAATGTGAGGATCAACCGTCTTGAGAAGATGGCATATACTAGGAAGCGTGATGGCGAGGTCTCCAGTAATGGCGCAGAGTCTATTACTTAAATCTATAAAAAGGCACGCGACGAGCCTTTTAGAGCCAAAAACGCTACGTAAACTTCTTTTGCTAGTTAAACCCCTTCGAAGCGACCTAGAGCTCCCCTCTTAAGGCGAGGAAGACACGTCAGCGTCCATCATCAAATAGGTTATAGTGGAAAGTAGACATTGCTGAGAGACGATGCTAACTTATCTGCTAGCCTCAGTGGCTCGGGTACTGGGCTGTATAGACATGTGTTTTTAAAGATCAATCGTACCGTGCTTAGGTCTAAGCCTCTAATATACAATCTTATATACCTCCACGGCGTGTAGAAGTGTACTGTGCTCTTGTAAACTCTCTCTATCACTGCGTACCTGTCTCTCCAGTCTTCAAAGTGTTTACTGAGTGCACTCTCTATACGCTTTAGGTTAAGTGGATGTGTAAACACCACTATAACGCTCTTCCCAGTCTCCGTCGATACTTCGTCGGGGTCTACGATATCGAAGCCAGAGTATGTCACTCCATCTAGCAATATTACTTCGCCTTCAAATAACCTAGAAATACTTATGATGGCTCTCATACTAGTGTTCATATCCACCCTGACTCTACTTAGTGCTACCCTCTCTACGTGTAGTTCTGGACTAACTTCTACACCGACTATAAGAGTGTCGCCTCTACCCCCCTTAAAGGCTGGTGGGAAATAGCCATCGTCATAAGCCTCTATAGATGGTTTCACTTGATCCTCGCTAGACATCAGCCAGTACCTTTTTAACTACATTGATAACGTCGTCCTTCACCCTTATTATCTTCGTTAATCCATGTTTACCTAAACTCTTCACCTCCGCGAGTATCAAGCCCATCATATCTAATTGAGACAGTATCTGACTTACACTCCTCATAGAGAGAGGCTCTAAACCCCTCTTTCTAGCCTCTTCTACATAGCTACTATAGACTTCTCCAGTTGTAGTATACCCCTTCTTAGATGCAAGCTCTACTGCCACCTTCAATACGAGTTTTTGCTGGAGTGGTAGTGATATTATGCTTTGATGGATCCTCCCCTCCTCGATCTCCACAAGGGCCTTTTTGACGTGTTCTACGCTCACTACTTGAGCACTCTCTCGCTCAGCTATCTCTCCTGCTACTCTCAATAGATCTAGCGCTCTACGAGCATCTCCATGTTCTCTAGCCGCCAACGCTGCGCAATATGAGATCACAGCGTCATCGACGACTCCTGGGTGAAATGCTTTTTCAGCCCTTTGCTTTAAAATAGTATACAGTTGTTCTGCATTATATGGAGGGAAATACATCTCTTCTTCTCCAAGACTTGACCTAACTCTAGGGTCGAGGTGCTCTACGAAGTAGAGGTTATTTGTAATACCTATGATAGCCACTTTAGATTTTACGAGGTCTTCATTTATTCGTAGAAGCTTGTAGAGTATGTCGTCACCCTTCCTTTTAACAAAGTGGTCAATTTCGTCAAGAATAACGATGTGTAAACCACCCCAGCTCTCTAACGCGTTTACATACTTCCTGTAGACTTCGCTAATAGCAAGCCCTGTATATGGAACTCTGAGGCCCACGCTAGAAGCTATAGAAGCCATTACTTTATACGGCGTATCGATTTTTCTTGTATTGACATATGCGTAGCCGAGGTTTCGCCCTATAGAGGACGCTTTTTCAACGATTCTCTTAACCACATACTTTGTGACAACAGTCTTCCCCGTTCCTGTGAGTCCATACAACAAGACATTACTCGGCCTCTCACCCTGTGCAGAAACGATGAGTATATTTGCTAACTTCCTAATCTCCTCTTCTCGATGTGGTAATGTATCTGGAACGTAGTCTGGGTGTAAGACTTCTCTATTAGCAAATATCCTAGAGGCTAGACCCCTCTTTCTTATAATCTCATCAATTATATCGAGCTCCCCGCTCATACTAAACCACTACTTGAGCGGTGAGATGTCGCTCTCTTAATAAGTTGCCAGTGGTCCTTAGTCACGATAAGACATGAAACACTTTTAAGCCCGTGTAGTTTATGATACCTATTGGCGGGCCGGTAGCTCAGCCTGGAAGAGCGCCCGGTTGGCAACAACGTGCCAAAGTCCGGGAGGTCCCGGGTTCAAATCCCGGCCGGTCCACATTTCTCACTTTACTCTAACTTACTTGTGCGAGGAAACCGTATTTAAGCCCCTATAATCTTGGAGATATTGAGGCGTTAGATGCTTAGAGTGAGGAGGTATGAAGGATAAGGATAATGTAAGTATCCTAGAGCACGAGCTCGTGCCTAGACATGAAATTGTCCCACCTAACGAAGCTGTGGAACTCCTTAAAAAGCTAGGTATAGAGCCCTGGCAACTCCCTTGGATATCGGCAGACGATCCCGTGGTTAAGGCTATTGGGGCGAAACCCGGAGACATTATAAGAATTATTAGAAAGAGCCCGACTGCAGGAGATTTTGTTGCTTATAGATACGTAGTTGTAGAGGTGATTAAGAAGTCTTGAAGAGCACTCTAACGCCTGATGACCTCTGGGTAGTTGCAAAGAAGTACATTGAAGAAAAGGGGCTTGTAAGACAGCACCTAGATAGTTACAATAGATTTGTACAGGAGATATTGCCATCAATTATCGAGGAATTTAGAGAAACACCGATAACAGAGAGCGTGAAGCTCATAATAGAGAAGCCTAGAATAGGGACGCCACAGTGGGTTGAAGTCGATGGGACGCCAAAGTATAAGTCGCCACTTGAGTGTAGAATTAGAAATCTCACCTACATGGCACCAGTTGAGGTTATTGTTAAACTTGAAGGTGTAGATATTGGTAAAGAGGCTGTACTAAAGCTGATGGATCTTCCCGTGATGTTAAAATCTAGCATAGATCCACTAAGCAAGTACATACCAGAGGAGCTCGTGGAGCTCGGTGAAGACCCCAAAGACCCAGGCGGTTACTTTATTATCAATGGAAGTGAGCGAGTACTAGTAGCTCAAGAAGACCTCGCAAGTAATACTATTCTCGTTGATTATGGCCAAGAGGGTACAGGCATTACGCACACAGCAAAAATAGTGAGTGCTGCAAAAGGGCGTAGATCACAACTAATCATAGATAGGAGGAAGGATGGTATATTCTACGCGACATTTCAAGGCCACAAGATCCCAGCTGTAATACTAATGATCGCTTTAGGACTTGATACTCGCGAAGTTCTATACGCTGTAAGCCCAGACCCCTCATATCACACCTTTGTTCTACCCTCAATTCTACACGCTGAGCAGATGCTACCTAAGCTAGAAATCCCTCCAAACGCTACACAGGAAGAGATCAAGTTATACGTTGAGGAGCATAGAAAGAAGCTCATTGAAGAAGCCCTCGACTACATTGGATCAAGATTCGCTATCGGTAGACCTAGAGAGGAGAGAATTGCACGAGCACGCAGACTACTCGATGAGAGGCTCTTACCACATGTTGGGACAGATTCAAGTCGAGAAACTAGAATTATGAAGGCTGTATTGATCGGGCAGATGATCGCTAGAATAATAGAGCTTATGCTGAGGTATAGACAACCAGACGATAAGGATCACTATAGAAACAAGAGACTTAAGCTCGCTGGAGACTTATTAGCTACTCTTGTTAGAACGGCTCTTGTATCGTTTACTAGAGAAGTCAGAGCCGAGCTTGAAAAACAACTAGCAAAATCTAGAAAGGTCGAGCTTAAAATAGCCTTTAAGCACAGCATTGTTACAGATAGGATTCTCCACGCGATGGCTACTGGTAACTGGCCTGGTGGAAGAACTGGTGTTAGTCAACTTCTAGATAGAACAAACATGCTGAGTACACTCAGTCACCTTAGGAGAGTGGTTTCTCCACTAGCACGTGGTCAACCACACTTCGAGGCTAGAGAGCTACACGGTACTCAGTGGGGTAGGATCTGCCCATTTGAAACCCCAGAAGGCGCTAATATCGGGCTTGTCAAGAACTTAGCTCTACTAGTCAATGTCAGTGTAGGAGTAGATGATAAGCAAGTTGAAGAGCTACTCTACGAGCTCGGCGTCGCGCCTATGGTCACGAAGAAAGTACGAGGAAAGGTTTTAAAGGGATACTTAGATGACATCATCGAGAAGCTCGATAGAGGAGAGCTTACTGGCGAGGAGTATAGAGGTTGGAGCCGTGTATTCCTTAATGGAAAGCTTATCGGCTACCACCCAGATGGAGAGCAACTAGTTAAAACCCTTAGAACGCTTAGAAGGCGTGGAAAGCTCGGTCCCTGGGCCTCTGAGTTAAACGTTGCCCACATAAAGCAGGGCCCGATAAACGAGGTTATAGTAAACACTGACGCTGGAAGAATTAGGAGGCCGCTCATTGTTGTTGAAAACGGCGTCCCCAAGCTTACAAAAGAACATGTCGAGAAGCTGGAAAAGAGCGAGCTAACGTTTGAAGACCTTGTTAAGATAGGCGTTATAGAGTATTTAGACCCCGACGAAGAGGAGAACGCTTACATAGCTTTAACACCAGATCAAGTCGGTCCAGAACACACGCATCTAGAGCTGTGGATTCCAGGAATATTTGGAATAACCGCTTCAATAATACCCTACGCGGAGCATAACCAAAGCCCTAGAAACATGTATGAGGCTGCTATGGCTAAACAAGCACTAGGCCTTAACGCTGCAAACTTCCAACGCCGGGTTGATACACGTGGACACCTCTTACACTACCCACAGAAGCCGCTAGTGGTCACTAGAGCTATAGAGGTTATCGGGTATAACGAGCGCCCTGCTGGGCAGAACTTCGTAGTTGCTGTGTTGACGTTTACTGGATACAATATCGAGGACGCCGTCGTGCTCAACAAGAGTAGCGTTGACAGAGGCTTAGCGAGATCTACCTTTTTCAGGCTTTACACAACAACGGAGTATAAGTATCCTGGAGGCATACAAGACGAGATCACGAGGCCTCCACCTAGCGTTAGAGGGTATAGAGGGCAAAGAGCCTATGAGCTACTCGAAGATGATGGTATAGTAGCCCCTGAAACCCCGGTACAAGGAGGAGATGTCTTAGTAGGCAAGATTAGCCCTCCGCGCTTCATAAGTGCCCAGGAGTATGCTGTCGGCGGCGTTACTAGGCAAGACACGAGCATCGCAGTGAGACATGGTGAGAAAGGAGTAGTAGACATGGTATTGATAACAATGGATGATGAGGGTAACAAGCTCATAAAAGTTAGAGTAAGAGACCTAAGAATACCAGAACTTGGAGACAAGTTCGCCTCGCGTCATGGTCAAAAAGGTGTTGTTGGTCTGCTAGTACCACAGTATGATATGCCATTCACGGAAGAGGGCATTACACCAGACTTGATCATCAATCCACACGCGTTTCCAAGCAGGATGACAGTAGGGCAACTACTAGAGTCTATTGCTGGTAAGGCGGCTGCATTGAGAGGTGAAAGCGTCGACGCTACACCTTTCTACAAGGAGAGCATAGAGAACCTCAAATTGGTCTTGAAGAGACACGGTTATTTACCAACCGGCGAGGAGCCAATGTACGATGGGAGAACTGGTGAGCTCTTAAAAGGACTCGTGCTTATAGGCCCAGTATACTACCAGAAGTTGCACCATATGGTTAGTGATAAGATACACGCTAGGGCTAGAGGCCCTGTGCAGATATTGACAAGACAGCCAACTCAGGGAAGGTCTCGTGCTGGAGGGCTAAGGTGGGGTGAAATGGAGGTTGATTGCCTCGTAGGGCATGGAGCTTCCTTGCTACTAAGAGAGACTATGAGAGAGAGAAGCGATCTCACCAGGATCTACGTGTGTGAAGAGTGTGGGTTTATTGGTTACTATGATAAGAATAAGGGCAAGCTAATATGTCCTATACATAAAGACAAGGCTGTGCTAAAGCCTGTTGATGTCTCGTATGCATTTAAACTCCTTATACAGGAATTGATGAGTATGGGAATTAAACCAAGACTTATAGTCGAAGACATACTTAAGAGATGATGCTTATGTCGCGCCCCTTAACTACGAGGATCTCGAGAATAAAATTTAGTATACTATCACCAGACGAGATACGAAAAATGAGTGTTACAATGATAGTGACGACGGATGTTTATGACAATGATGGGCTTCCAATAGACGGAGGAGTCATGGATAGAAGGCTTGGAGCAATAGATCCAGGCGAGGTATGCCCAGTCTGCGGAAACACTAGAGATGGTTGCCCGGGGCACTTTGGGCACATAGAGCTCGCCAAGCCCGTGATCCACGTTGGCTTTGTCAAGTATATTTTAATGTATCTGAAGTCTACGTGTCCGTCGTGTGGTAGAATTAAAATACCTGAAGAGGAGAGACAAGAGTATTTAAAGCTACTCAAAGACCTCGAAGAGCTTGGTCTTGTATACTTAAAAAAGAGGTTTCACGAGTACGTAAGGAGGAGAGCTATCAACACGCAAGTATGTCCACACTGTGGAGCGATCTCTCCAAAGATCAAGCTAGAGAGGCCATATACCTTCTATGAACAGACTGAGACTGAAATTAGAAAGCTTACTCCTAGCGAGATACGTGAAAGGCTTGAAAAAATACCCGATGAAGACGTTCTACTCCTTGGAGGAGATCCCAAGGCCGCTCGTCCTGAGTGGATGATTTTAACAGTGCTACCTGTCTCTCCAAGAACTGTTAGACCTTCAATAACCCTAGAGACGGGTGTTCGAAGCGAAGACGACTTAACACACAAGCTAGTTGACGTTGTAAGGGTTAACAATAGGCTCAAAGAACACATAGAAACGGGAGCCCCCAGAGCTATAATTGAGGAAGAGTGGGAGCTTCTACAGTACCATGTAGCAACTTACATAGACAACGAGATCTCAGGCATCCCCGTTGCAAGGCATAGAAGTGGAAAAGTGTTAAAAGGGTTAGCACAGAGGCTAAAAGGTAAAGAGGGTAGATTCCGTGGAGATCTTAGGGGTAAGAGAGTAGATTTCTCCGCTAGAACGGTGATAAGCCCTGATCCCAGCTTAAGCATAAATGAAGTGGGGGTGCCAGAGGAAATAGCTAAGATGCTCACTGTGCCTGAAAGGGCGACTTCCTGGAACATAGAGTTCCTCAGAAGGCTCGTGTTAAACGGTCCGGACAAGTGGCCTGGGGCGAACTATGTCATTAGACCAGATGGGAGAAAAATAAGCTTAAAATATGTTGATAGAAAGGCTGTTGCAGAATCTCTCGAGCCAGGCTTCATTGTAGAGAGACATTTAATAGATGGAGACATCGCGTTGTTCAATAGACAGCCCTCACTACATAGAATATCTGTCATGGCGCACATTGTGAGAGTACTACCCTATAAAACGCTTAGACTAAACCCACTCGTATGCCCGCCCTATAATGCTGACTTTGATGGAGACGAGATGAACCTTCATATTCCACAAAGCGAGGAGGCTAGAGCCGAAGCTAGACTACTAATGCTCGTTGAAAAACACATCTTAACTCCAAGGTATGGAGGCCCGATCATAGGCGGTCTTCAAGACTACATAAGTGGCGCTTATCTCTTAACATCTAAATCTACCATACTAACCAGAGAAGAGGTCGCCGAGTTACTCTCGGTGACAGGCTATAAAGGTGAACTTCCAGAGCCAGCTATCTTGAAGCCAAAGGAGTACTGGACTGGAAAGCAGCTCATATCACTCTTCCTCCCCAAAGACTTCAACTATCGTAGAAGCTCCAAAATTGGAAGCGCCTCGGTGTTACGATGTCTCGACGAAGATTGCCCACATGATAGCATTGTGATCATTAAGCGAGGGATCCTACTAGAGGGTGTTTTAGATAAATCAAGCATAGGTAGGGAAGAGCCAGAAAGCCTAATGCACTGGCTAATCAAAGACTATGGAGAGGACGTTAGCAGAGAGTTCATGGATAGAGTCTATAAGATGTTTATCAGAGCGTGTGAAATGTATGGCTTCACGATGAGTTATGATCACTTGGTTTTAGGTTCAAATGCGAAGATCATCATAGAGCAGCTAATTAAAGAGGAACTCGAGGACGTAGATGGGCTTATCACACTCTTTAGAGAGGGGAAGCTAACTCCAAGACCAGGAAAAACTCTCGAAGAGACTTTAGAGGACGAGATCATAGATACATTATCCAAGAAGCTGCTTGATAAAGTTGCAGACGTCATTACACAGTACTTCAAACTGGATAATCCTGTAGTCGTAATGGCGAGAACTGGCGCTCGTGGTAACCCGATCAACCTCACGCAGATGTCAGGACTACTGGGCCAGCAGACTGTTCGCGGTAAGAGATTGACGAGAGGGTATCAAGGTAGGATGCTACCTCACTTTAAGCCATTTGATATCGGTGCTGAAGCTAGAGGGTTTATAAGGTCGGGCTTTGTTGACGGACTAAATCCACTAGAGCTATTTTTCCACGCAGCTGCTGGTAGAGAGGGGCTTATAGACACCGCTGTGAGAACAAGCCAATCTGGCTACATGCAGAGAAGACTTATTAACGCCTTACAGGACCTGAGGGTCTTCTACGATGGCACTGTTCGAACAGCCGCTGGTGAAATCGTGCAGCTCCTCTATGGCGAGGATGGTGTTGACCCTATGAGGAGCGATCATGGCAAGGCCGTCAACATAGATCGCGTGATCGAGAGAATTCTGGGGTGAGCGCTCAATGCACTCTGTTAATGAACAAGAGATAGAGAGTATAGTTGAACAATATAGGGATCAAATGACTCCACTATTGGAGCAAGAGCTCTTAAACAAACTTAAAGCACTTGTAAAAAAGCGCTCTTTAACAAGAGAAGATGTAGAGAGAGTAGTGCGGGAAGTAGTGAATGATTATCATAAGGCTCTAATAGACCCAGGCGAAGCTGTTGGGACGATAACGGCGCAGAGCATTGGAGAGCCGTCGACACAAATGACCTTAAGAGTATTCCACTATGCAGGAGTTAGAGAGTACAACGTCACGCTTGGACTACCGCGTCTCATCGAGATCGTTGATGCAAGAAAGAAGCCAGAGACTCCCATCATGGAGGTATATTTGACTGACGATGTAAAGTACGATTTGGAGAAGGTAAGGAATGTAGCTAGGCTGATCGAATCTACACATGTAGAAAACGTTACAAAGGAGTATAGTATTGACTTTGGCGAGGGAGTATTTTACCTTAAACTTGACCCCGATATGTTACAGGATAAGGGAGTGTCACTAGATCATGTCTTGGAGGTGCTTAGATCACTAGAAGTAGGTGGAGTAGAAACCTCTGATGAAGACCCCTACATGGTAAAGATCTACCTTAGTGAAGAATACCTAGATCCGGTTAAAATTGAAAAATTAAGGACCAAGATACTTCAAGCTAAGATCAAAGGCATAGATGGCATAAAGAAAACGATCATTCAAAAGCGTGGAGATGAGTACGTTATTATTACCGAGGGAAGCAATTTAGAAGAAGTAATAAAGGTGCCTGGTGTAGACTGGAGAAGAGTTTATACCAATAATATACATGAGATTGAGCGGGTACTAGGCATCGAGGCGGCTAGGGCAGCTATTATAAAGGAAATCAAAAACACCCTTGACGATCAAGGGCTTGATGTAGACATTAGACACATTATGCTTTTGGCTGACATGATGACGTGGACTGGCCATGTGAGGCAGATTGGTAGAATGGGTATTGCTGGAGAAAAGCCCAGCGTCTTAGCGAGAGCTACGTTTGAGACGACAGTACAGAAGCTTATTGAGAGCGCTTTTGCTGGAGAAGAAGATAGACTTCCAAGCGTCACTGAGAACATCATTATTGGACAGGCGATACCCGTAGGCACGGGACTTGTACAAGTATATATGAATCCTCAACAGTTGAAGAGAGAGGTTGCAGAGAAGCCCGGGTGATCGTGTCATGGAGTCTACAATACCGAAGCCAGAACTAATCAAGGCGATACAAACTGCGTCTAGGACAGGAGAGGTTGTTTACGGTGCAAAAGAAGTTAAGAAACTAGTTTTACATGGTAAGGCGAAGCTAGTTATACTAGCTGCAAATGCCCCACCAGAAGTTAAGCGCAACATACTCTACTACTCTAAGCTTAGCGGGATCCCGGTAGTGATTTTTGATGGAACGAACATAGAGCTTGGAGGCGTTATAGGTAGACCTCACAGCGTCTCGGTGCTCGCCATATTAGAACCTGGGCAGTCTAAAATACTAGACTTAGTGAAGGTGACGAGTTAGTGGCTAATAAAGAGACTGGTCGTGTAAAAATCACTCCGGAAGAATTTAGGTACATGGCACTACTCAGCGAGCTAACAAATACTACCGTCAAAGATTGTATTATAGACGAAGAGAACAACAGGATCATATTCTTAGTCAACCCTGAGGAGGTGGGAAAGGCTATAGGTGCAAGAGGTTTCTACGTACAACAATTACGTAAGATCTTAAACAAAAACATCGAGATAGTAGGATATAGCGATAAACTCGAAGAGCAAGTGAAATACGCACTATCTCCAGCCCGAGTAACTGATATGAAGCTCGTTACTAGGCACGATGGAACAAAAGTGCTATATGTCGCCGTCAACCCCGCTGATAAAGCAATAGCGATTGGTAAGGGAGGGAGAAACGTTCAACGACTACGACTCATACTGAAGAGGAGGTTTGGTATAGACTCGGTCGTGATCGCCTAGGAAAAGCTTTAAAGCCTGGTTTAAAAATGTATGAGAGCTGAATAATGGGCGCTTATTATGCCAGGCAAGAAGGCTCCAAACGGCCTATTAGCGGCTAGGAAACTGAAGAGAAAGAGGAAGAAGTTTAGATGGTATCAGAGAGAGTATAAGTGGAGGATGTTGAGAAAGCTGGGCTTGAAGAGAGATCCACTTGAAGGAGCCCCGATGGCTAGAGGCATAGTCCTTGAGAAAGTTGGCGTAGAGTCGCGTAAGCCAAATTCTGCTCTTAGAAAGTGTGTGAGAGTTCAACTAGTTAAGAATGGTAAAGTTGTTACAGCGTTTGTTCCATGGGATGGCGGCATCAACTACATTGATGAACACGATGAAGTGATAATCGAGGGGATTGGAGGCACCCTTGGAGGGGCTATGGGCGATATCCCTGGAGTCAAGTATAGGGTCGTAATGGTTAATGGCGTCTCGCTCAAAGCGCTATGGCTGGGTAAGAAGCAAAAACCAGTTAGATAGGTGTTAAGTGCTTGAGTGAGCAGGTAACTAGTAGTCTAGTAGTTAGCGAGATAAAGCTCTTTGGTAAGTGGAGTTATGATTGGATTGACGTTAGAGATCCAAGCTTGAAGAAGTACATTTGCCTCAAGCCGGTTAGACTACCACACACTGGAGGACGACATGAACATAAGAAATTTGGTAAAGCAGAGGTACCGATCGTTGAGAGACTAATAAGCAAGCTAATGATGCCTGGTAGAAATACTGGTAAAAAACACTTAGCATACAACATTGTAAAGAAGGCGTTTGAGCTTATACACTTGAAGACGGGTGAAAACCCGATACAGGTGCTTGTTAGAGCGATCGAAAATGCCGCTCCAAGAGAAGATACGACGAGAATAATGTACGGTGGCATTGTATACCACGTGTCAGTTGACATATCGCCACTTAGAAGAGTAGACGTAGCTTTAAAGCACTTAACTGAAGGCGCGCGACTAAAAGCATTTAACAATCCTATACCCATCGAAGAAGCCTTAGCAGAAGAGATCATACTAGCGGCGAACAACGACCCTAAGAGCTACGCGATACAGAGGAAAGAAGAAATAGAAAGAATAGCGTTAAGTAGCAGGTAGCGTTAAACCCAGAAATCATAATACAAACTCCGCTCAAAGTGCAAGGGTCTTTTAGGTAGGCTCGGGGGTTTATTAGCTTTTCTGCATTTATTTAAAGCCGAAATCTATAACCTTTATAAGCGTGGTTTTTCATTTACCGAGCAAAGGTGTAGGTGGTTAACATATGAGTGTGCCTCAGAAACCCCACTTAAACCTAGTAATAATAGGCCACGTAGACCACGGTAAAAGCACAATGGTAGGCAACATGCTATATCGTCTGGGCTATTTCGATGAAAAGACGCTAAAAGATATTGAAGCACAAGCGCTAAAGATGGGTAAAGAGAGCTTTAAGTTCGCGTGGCTACTTGATAGGTTAAAGGAGGAGCGCGAGCGTGGTTTGACAATAACGCTGTCTTATATGAAGTTTGAAACGAAAAAGTACTTCTTCACGATCATCGACGCTCCTGGCCACAGAGACTTCGTCAAAAACATGATCACAGGTGCTAGCCAAGCAGACGCCGCCATATTAGTAGTTAGTGCTAGAAAAGGAGAGTTCGAAGCTGGTATGAGCCTAGAAGGGCAGACTAGAGAGCACGCGTTATTAGCAAGGACTATGGGTATCAACCAGCTCATAGTAGCTGTAAACAAAATGGACGCCACCGAGCCACCATACAGCGAGAAGAGATATAGAGAGATTGTCGAGGTGCTAAGCAAGTTCCTTAAGAGTATAGGATACGATGTGAGCAAAATACCCTTCATCCCAGTATCTGCTTGGACGGGTGAGAACTTAATAGAGAGATCGCCTAACATGCCATGGTATAAAGGCCCAGTGTTAGTTGAGGCTCTAGACCTACTAGAGGTCCCACCAAAGCCTATCGAGAAGCCTTTAAGACTTCCAATACAAGACGTATACTCGATCTCTGGCGTTGGCACGGTTGCTGTTGGAAGAGTAGAGACTGGGGTCTTAAAGACTGGCGATAGAGTAGTCATAATGCCACCCGGATTGGTAGCTGAGGCAAAATCCATCGAGACTCACCATGTTAGGATAGAGAAAGCTGAACCAGGCGACAACATCGGTGTTAACCTGAAGGGTGTTGAGAAGAAAGACCTAAAGAGAGGAGATGTAATTGGGCACATAGAGAACCCGCCAACTGTAGCAGACGAGTTCACAGCTAGAGTGATGATCGTGTGGCATCCAACAGCGATCGCCGTTGGATACACGCCTGTAATACACATACACACCGCCAGTGTCGCCTGTAGAATAGTTGAAATAGCCTCGAAGATAGACCCGAGAACCGGTAAGGAGATAGAGAAGAACCCACAATTTATAAAGCAAGGTGAATTTGCCGTAGTGAGGCTTAAGCCAATCAAACCGTTAGTAGTTGAAAAATACGCCGACTTTCCACAACTAGGCAGATTTGCAATGAGAGACATGGGCAAGACGGTTGGAATCGGGCAAGTAATCGATGCTAAACCAGCCAGCGTGACGATCAAGAAGTAGAGTAGAAGTATACATCGAGAAGAAATGTGTCGTTTTTCTCCCATATCCTTAAAGTCTGCTTATGCGATGTAGAGAGGTAGTTTAACGTTGTCTACGCCGAGAATGGTCAAGATAAAAATGTGGAGTACAAATGTAGAGGTTTTAGAAGACTTCACATCAAAACTCGTTGATATAGCGAAGAAGAGCGGAGTAAAAGTGAGTGGTCCGATCCCACTACCTACGAAGAAGCTCGTAGTTAGAACTCTAAAGCTACCACATGGAGAGGGCAAGAAGAAATATGAAAAGTGGGAGATGAGAATACATAAAAGGCTACTCTACATCGCCGAAGATGAGAGAGTAATGAAGCAACTCATAAGAGTAAGAGTACCGCCAGAAGTTTGGATTGAAATAGAGATCTAACCTCAGTTTTTGTTATAAAGCGATATAAACCCTAATAAACCACTTTTTCTTTTGGATGCCGGGGTGCCCGAGCGGCCTAAGGGGCTGGCCTGGAGTTAGACTGGAAAGCCAGTGGGGGGTGTCCCCCGCGCGGGTTCGAATCCCGCCCCCGGCGCTATCCACCATTAATTGGTTTTAAAAGCACGTTTAACTCTTATATGTTAGACAGCAAGCTTTGCGTATTAAGTGCTTATGGTGAACATGGTGAGTAGAGAGTTTAAGAAGATAGTTAGATTGCTGGATACAGACTTAGATGGAGAGTTACCAGTAGTCTATGGGCTATCAGCAGTGAAGGGCGTAGGCTATAACTACGCGATGGCGCTATGTAGAGCCTTGAAGATCGACCCCTTCTTGAAGATCGGGTATTTAACTGAGGAGGAAGCTAAAATGATCGAGACCTTTGCGAAAGATCCTTCTAAGCTTCAAATACCTACGTGGCTTTACAATAGGAGAAAGGACTACACGACAGGCGAAGACCTTCATTTGATAGGCTCCGAGCTACTATACTATGTCAAAGAAGACATTGAGCGTGAAAAGAGGATTAAGAGTTGGCGTGGTATTAGACACGCACTCGGTCTAAAGGTACGCGGGCAGAGAACTCGCACAACAGGGCGTACTGGAATAACTGTTGGTGTTAAAAGGAAGAAGACCGCTCAACAGGAGAAGAAGTAGTGATCGAGGTGAGATAAATGGGAGATCCCAAGAAGCCCCGTCGCCTGTGGGAGGGTCCTCGACACCCGTGGCGCAAGGATAGGCTAATGGAGGAATCAAGGCTCCTCGGCATCTATGGACTTCGGAATAAGAGAGAGCTGTGGAAGGCTATTACGATCATAAGGCGTTTCAGGCATAGAGCGAGAGCGCTGCTCGCCGCGCCACCAGAGGTTCGTGAGAGAGAAGAGAAGGTTTTGATAAAGAAGCTTGTTGAGTTAGGACTACTAAATGAGGGTGCACGCCTCGATGATGTACTCAATCTAAGGGTTGAAGACCTACTCGAGAGAAGGCTTCAAACAATAGTATTCAAGAAAGGTCTAGCCAAGTCGATCTATGAGGCTAGACAGCTGATCGTTCACGGACACATAGCCGTCGGTGGGAGGCGGATAAGATCACCAGGTTACATCGTGTCTCGATCTGAAGAGCCTCTAATTACATACTACTATAATAGTCCATATGCTCAAAGCGCCCAACAAGCTTGATCATGGTGTGTAGATAATGGCGTTCTCCCTGAGAGAGCTCAGGTGGGGGGTCGCTCACATACATAGTAGCCCTAACAATACACTAATACACATAACCGACCTTTCAGGTGCAGAAACTGTTAGTTTCTGGAGCGGTGGAAAAGTAGTTAAAGCAGATAGAGAAAAGCCGAGTCCGTATGCTGCTATGCTCGCAGCCTCTAGAGCGTCAGTAGAAGCTATGGAGAAGGGGGTAACAGCCTTGCATATAAAAGTAAGAGCGCCAGGTGGACACGGGCCTAAGACTCCGGGTCCAGGCGCTCAAGCCTCTATCAGGGCTCTTGCAAGATCAGGCTTTATCATCGGTAGAATTGAAGATGTAACTCCAATACCGCATGACACGACGAGGAGGCCTGGAGGTAGAAGAGGTAAACGCCTATAGGGGGTGCTTTTGGTGTTGAATATCGAAGTGGTCGAGAAAACACCGCTATCTCTCAAATTGCTGGTGAAGGGGGTATCGCTCCACACGCTAAACTCTATTAGAAGAGCGATCATGAGCGAGGTCCCAACAATGTCTATAGACTATGTCGTGTTTATTGAGAATTCAAGCGTCTTCTATGACGAATACATTGCTCACAGACTAGGGCTTTTACCTCTAACTAGCGATTATGCACTTGAAAAATACAAGCCTCCAGAAGAGTGTGCAGAAGCTGGTGAGAAGGGAGTTTTCTCCGCAGATTGTTACGCTAAGTTTGATCTAGACGTAGAGGGCCCGGAGAACGGTGTGTTAACGGTATATGCCGGGTCTTTAATACCTAGCGATCCAGACGTCGTTCCTGTGTATCCTAAAACTCTACTGTTTAAATTGATTAAGGGGCAGAGAGTCAAGCTTGAAGCCTTTGCTAGATTGGGGAGGGGAAGAGAGCATGCCAAGTGGAGTCCCGTCTCTGTTGCTACACATAAGTACATTCCAAGCATAAAGATCGATCCCTCTAAATGCACAGGTTGTGGTAAATGCATCGACGCTTGTCCGAGAGAGGTTTTCGAGTTAACTGGCGGTAAGGCTACTTTAAAGAGAGATAAAATATATGATTGCATACTCTGTAACCTATGCGAACAAGTGTGTGAACAGAATGCCATCAAGGTGTTGCATGTCGAAGGCGAGTATATACTATACTTAGAGTTTACCGGGGCTCTTAGCCCCGTGAAAACGCTAGTAGAGGCGTCAAACATCCTTCTTAAAAAGTTAAATGAGCTCGAAGAGAAACTGAGAAATCTAGGTGTTATACAGTGAGCTTGCATGTAGGGAAAAAGACGAACTTAATACTAAGAGAACTTATCGAAACATTGTATAAATATTCGAGACAATACAACGCCAGAATATGGAAGGCTGTAGCAGATGAGCTCTCTAAGCCCTCGAGGAAGAGGGGGGCTGTCAATATCAGCAGAATTAATAGATACACTAAGCCAGGTGACGTCGTAGTGATCCCCGGAAAAGTTCTAGGTGCAGGTAACCTTGATCACCCAGTAACTGTGGCAGCTTTTAGCTTCTCTAAGAGCGCAGTTGAGAAGATCGTGAAAGCTGGTGGTAGACCAATCACTATCTTCGAGCTCCTACGTGAAAACCCCACTGGAAGCAATGTAAAGATTATCGGGTGAGGCTGTTGACTGAGAAGCCTCCAGTCCTATACGTAGACGCCTCTGGACAGATCCTCGGAAGGCTAGCTAGTATAGTCGCTAAGAAGCTACTAGAGGGCTACAACGTCTATGTCTTTAATGTTGAAAAAGCTGTGCTAAGTGGAGAGAGGTTGAGGGTCATAGAGGGCTATAAACTGCTATTGAAAGTGAAGACGCACTTAAACCCGGAGAAATCTGGAATTAGGAGACCTAGAAGCCCTGTCAACATATTTAAGAGAGCTGTTAGAGGCATGTTACCGATGGATAAACCTCGTGGTAGAATGGCCTACAAGAGACTAAGGGTCTTCGTCGGCGTGCCGCCAGAATTCGCTGGAGTACAGCTCATACAGTTCCCTGAAGCCTCTGTGACTAGGCTTAAGGAGAAGTATATTACAGTCGCAGAAGTTGCTAAAGCACTGGGCTGGAAAGGTGATGTCAAGTGAGTCAAGAGGCTAAGAGCCTAAAGATCGTCATTGCAACTGGAAAGAGGAAGACCGGCATCGCGAGGGCTGTCATCAAGCCGGGTCAAGGAAGGGTTTGGATTAATGGTATCCCCCTAGAGATATACCCTATAGAAATGGCTAGAGAGAAAATCGCTGAACCCCTTTATCTAATTGGAGATCTTGCAAAACAGGTAGATGTTAAAATCAATGTCAAAGGAGGTGGCGTGATGAGCCAAGCAGACGCGTGTCGTATGGCTATTGCTAGGGGGTTGATCGAGTACTTTTCAGAACACCGGGACGTACTTCTTAAGATCTTCAAGGAGTATGATCGACACATGTTGAGCGGAGACCCGAGACAAACAGAGCCTGAAAAGTGGGGGAGATATAGCGCTAGGAGGAGGTGGCAAAAGAGCTACAGGTGATCATATGTTATTCCCCGTTAGGTGTTTTACCTGCGGAAAGCCTATTGGCCATTTGTGGGAGGAGTATATCAATAGAGTAAAGCGAGGAGAACATCCAGCGAAAGTCCTAGACGAGCTTGGAATCAAGAGGTATTGTTGTAGAAGAATGTTCTTATCGCATGTTGAAATAGCCGATGAGATCCTACACTTCCCTAAGATTTCATAAGGGTGAAATGATGTCTGATGAGTCGAGACCTCAGATCACGATCGAACTTCTCGTTCCGATAGAGAAATACCTGTCAGCCGGGGTACACATAGGCACACATATATGTACAAAGTTTGCAGAGCCTTTTGTCTACAGAGTTAGGTCTGATGGAGTCTACATATTAGACGTGAGGAAAATAGATGAAAGACTAAGAATAGCAGGTAAGTTTCTAGCGATGTTCGAACCTACAAAGATAGCGGTGGTCTCTGTTCGCCTATATGGTAAAAAGCCGGTAGAAAAGATATGCAGCTACTTGCAGTGTAGGGCTTTCACTGGGAGGTTCCTACCTGGAATGTTCACAAATCCCTCGTTAAAGTGGTATTTTGAGCCGGACGTCGTCGTCTTGACCGATCCGAGGGCTGACGCGCAGGCATTGAGAGAAGCGGCTGAGATAGGGATTCCTGTTGTAAGCTTCATAGATACAGATAACAAGACAGAGTACGTAGATCTTGCGATCCCTGGGAATAATAAAGGGAGGAAAAGCCTTGCACTCCTCTACTGGATATTGACTCGACAAATCCTAAGAGAGCGGGGAGTGATACCGCCCAACGCAGATCTACCAGAGCCGCCATCAGAATTTGAAACACCGATCTAGTTTTTCTGCGCCAACACGTCCGCTTCCAGGCATTAAATGTTACTTCTAGAGCGTTGTGCAACGCCCTTGATAAATTTAAGCACACAAATGAATTTTTATAGGCAGTAGCGGTTGACACTACCGTGGGTGAACACTTTGACTAAAAAGCTTAGAAAGCCGGCTGTAGCAGGCTACTTCTACCCAAAAGATAAGGAGAAACTTTTAGAGCTAATCGAGTGGTCTTTCAAACACAAGCTCGGCCCAGGCGCTCTACCAATAGTTTCAAGTGAGAGGATAAGAGGGCTAATCGGGTACGTGGTCCCCCACGCTGGGTACATATATAGCGGCCCTATAGCAGCTCACGCTTACTACGATGCCGCTAGCTACGGAAAGCCTGAGACTGTGGTGATTATTGGAACCAACCACACCGGTTATGGGCCCCCCATATCTGTATATCCAGAGGGGGCGTGGGAAACGCCTCTAGGAACCCTTCTCGTAGACTCTGAATTTGGAAAGGCTATCACCGAATACTCTGATCTCGCTGATTTCGACGTGTATGCCCATATTGAGGAGCATTCCGTAGAAGTTCAGCTTCCATTTACGCAATATGTCTTTGGAGGAGACATCAAGATCGTACCTATAGTTATGGGTATACACACACCTGAAGCTGCTAAAGATCTAGCTAGAGCGATAGTTAAGGGTGTTGAACGGACGAGACGAGATGTCCTCATTTTAGCTAGTAGCGATTTCAACCACTACGAACCACACGATGTCACAGTGAGGAAAGACATGAATGCCATAAGCCGAATACTCGAACTAGACACGGAGGGCTTCTATAAGACTATACTTAGCGATAACATTAGCATATGTGGACCTGGAGGTATAATGACTATTATAGAGATAACCAAGATGCTGAGTGGGAAAGCTACGCTCCTGAAACACGCTACAAGTGGAAATATATCTGGAGATAAATCAGCTACTGTTGGTTACGCGAGCATAAAGTTTTACATATAGATCTCCCTCCTTAATAACTCTGGTGCCTACTTTGAGTATTGTTAAGCGAAAGTTTGAACACATCGAGATCAGTCTACGCGAAGACGTGGTGTATCCAGACAACTGCATGGACCTATATGAAGAAGTCATACTTATACACCAAGCTATCCCAGGTCTATCTCTCAGCGACATAGACCTCACTACGCACTTTCTAGGGTATGAGTTGCACGCTCCTCTAGTAATTGAGGGCATGACAGGCGGCTACCCCGATCTTGGAAAGCTCAATGAAAACTTTGCTAAGCTTGCAAGCGAGTTTAAGATCGCGCTAGGTCTAGGCAGTCAAAGACCCATCGTGATCCACGGCTTTAGTCAAGAAGTAGTGGAAACCTACCGCATTGCTAGGAGGATCGCCACAGACATTCCACTAATAGGCAATATCGGGATCTCGCAACTTAGAGAGCTGAAGGTCGAGGAGATCAGGAAACTCGTCGAATCTATTAATGCTGACGCCCTCGCCATCCACTTAAACCCAGCTCAAGAGATCATCCAGGCCGAGGGCGATACGTACTTCAAAGACGATCTTGTTGAGAGAGTAAGAGAGCTTGTTAAAGAGCTTGGAGTGCCCATAATAATAAAAGAAGTTGGAAACGGCCTTTCAATGGAGACGGTTGCAAAGCTTAGAGATGTAGGCGTCGACATTTTCGACGTCGCTGGAGCGTGTGGAACCAATTGGATTGCCATAGAGGCTCTTAGAAATCCTGAGAATAGCTTGAAGAGAAGTCTTGGATTATCGTTATTGAGGGCTAGATGGGGCATCCCAACTCCGCTATCCTTAATTGAAGCGCGCTATGTTGCGCCCAGCTCAACTATTATCGGTAGTGGAGGGGTGTGGAATGGTATATATGCTGCGAAGTTGATAGCTCTCGGCGCTGATCTGGTTGGATTTGCACGCCCTGTTCTAAAGGCCTTTATGACTGGTGGTTATGAGGTTATGAAGAAGTATGTTGAACTATACATTAGCGAGTTGAAAGCTGTAATGTTTCTAGTTGGTGCATCTAGTGTGAAAGAGCTTAGGAGGAAACCAGTGGTTCTCGGAATTAAGATTAGAAACTACATTCAACAACGTGGAATAGACCCGGACCTTTACATAAGCCGTTTTAGACTGGGGTTTACGCGTTGACTGTAGAATACATTTTCCCAGAAGTGTATATTGCTGAGGTTGAGGGGCCTAGATATCTCTGTAGAGTTGACGAGTCTGAGTTCTATATAGTTGACGACTCTTCGCAATTTTCATGTAGCCTCACATTAGGACTTGTCCCCTTTGAAGAGTCTATAAAGTTCATCGACCCGCTTCAAGCGTTGACCACGAGAACTATAGCGGTAGTTAAAGAAGACCTCGTACAAGGCCTATACAAAGGTGTTCTGATCCCCGAAAATACGAGAGTGTGTCTCCAGGAAATTCAAGGTAACATCATTTACACAATCGTGAAAGAGGGAAATACAGTAGAGGTCGGAGACATCGTTGCGTACACCATTTCTGAGAAGCTTGAGGTGAGAAAAATTAAGTCTCTGTGTAGTGGTTTAGTAGCTTTGATAGTTGATAAGCCCTGGGAAGAGCCTAGAAAGACTATTATGGTGATAGTAAGTGAGTATAGATCGATCACTGCTAGAAAAAGTACGAGAAGTCGCATATAAGCATGCACTAATAAACGCTATTAAACACGGCGGAAAAGCTGATCTCAAAGCCGTAATTTCTAAGGTGGCAGCCGAGATCCCAGAGGCGCGTAAGTCCCTTAAAGACCTATTAGAAGCCATCAAGTCCATAGTGGAAGAGGTTAATAAGTTGCCAGTCGAGGAGCAGAGAAGGATAGTTCTTTCAAACTGGCCAGAAGCCTTAGAGGAGCGTCCACGTGAATTCAAAAAAGAACTTCCACCCCTTCCTAACGCTATCGAGGGTAAAGTTGTAACTAGGTTCGCTCCAAACCCAGATTTTACACTTCATCTAGGCAATGCAAGGCCCGCGCTACTGAGCTACTGGTATGCTGAAATGTACCGAGGCAAAATGATCTTGAGATTTGAGGATACAGACCCTCGGCTAAAAGCCCCCTACCCAGATACCTACATCGCCATCAAGAGAGATCTCGAGTGGCTCGGCGTACGGTGGAGTGAAGAGTACATTCAAAGCCTACGCTTACCAATACTCTATAGCGTAGCCAAAGAGCTTATTCGTAGAGGGGGAGCATATGTAGATAGATGTGACGCTAAGACCTTTAAGTTATTAAGGAATGCTGGCAAGGCTTGTCCGCATCGCGAAAAGGCGCCTGAAGACAATCTCGAAGAGTTCGATAGGATGCTTGAAGGGTGGTATGGCGAGGGAGAAGCGGTCGTAAGGGTCAAAACCGACTTGCAACACCCTGATGTGAGTGTTAGAGACTGGGTTGCATTTAGAATAATCGATACGACTAAAACGCCTCATCCCATCACGGGAGAAAAGTATATTGTCTGGCCAACTTACAACTTCGCCGCTGCCGTCGACGATCACTTGATGGGCGTAACACATATACTTAGAGCTAGAGAGCACCTCACCAACACGATCAAGCAGAGATATCTCTTTGACCACATGAATTGGAAATACCCTGAAACTATACACTTCGGTCGCTTATCACTAGAAGGCATAATATTGAGTAAGTCGAAAACAAAGAAGTTAATAGCCGAGAAAGGGCTTGTTAGCGCGGCAGACCCGAGACTCGGTACTATACAGGGACTGCGAAGACGTGGAATGGTCAAAGAGACTATCTATCGAATAATAAAAGACGTTGGTGTAAAGGGTGTGGACGCCAAGATCAGCCTTGTTAATCTATACGCGATAAACAGAGCAATAGTAGACCCTATAGCCAACAGGTACATGGCTGTAAAGTCGCCAATACCACTCGTTATTAAGGGTGTAAAAGACGAGATAGAGGCTCGTATACCAATACATCCATCAAGAAGAGATAACTATATCTATAAAATCGCTGAGGGCTCTAGAGCGCTGATTTCACGCGAGGACTTCTTGACGATCAAGAGCGGGGTCTTTAGGCTACTTGGACTTGCCAATTTCTACATTAAAGGGGTCGAGGAGGTCGACGGTGTGATACATTACGTAGCTGAGCTACACAGTGTAGATCAAGAGGTGGCGAAGAGGCTGAATGCCCCTATAATACAGTGGGTCATGGATGGTGAGCACGTTAGTGCTACATTGCTAGTCCCTCATGGTGTTGATCTTAAAGAGGAGCCGATACTCGTCGAGAAGAGAATTCTAGGGGAGAAGGTAGACTCTATAGTTCAGCTCTACAGGATAGGGTTCGCTAGGGTAGACAGCAATATTCCAGGGAAGCTAGTATTGATATATGCACACGACTAGACACCTCAATTCATTCAACCTATATTAGCCCCAAAGACGCTCTTTAAAACCAACGAGGGACGACTACGGGAGGAGGATGACCTATGTCTAAACCATTTTATGTAAGGTTTGAAGTACCACCAGAACTCGCTGAAAAAACCTACGAAGTCGTAAAGAAAGCTAGAGAAACAGGTGGAAAGATCAAGAAAGGGACAAACGAGACTACAAAAGCTGTTGAGAGAGGCTTGGCAAAGCTCGTAGTGATCGCAATGGACGTTGACCCACCAGAGATCGTTGCACACCTGCCAATACTGTGTGATGAGAAGAAAATACCATACACATACGTTCCCAGTAAGAAGAGGCTTGGAGAAAGTGCTGGAATAGAAGTTGCAGCGGCATCCGTAGCTATAATAGACCCTGGCGGTGCTAAAGACCTCGTAGAAGAGATCATCAAGAAGGTCCAAGAAATAAGAGCGAAAGCCGGGGTTTAACAATAGACACGCCATTAGAAGCTACAAAGTTTTTATTCACTCAAGTAAACTAGTCCTTCTGCTCTTAACCCATTAAATTGAAAATCGCAGAAAACCTCGCTATCTCCTAGTTGTGAGTTTTCTAGCTTCTCTCTCTGTCTCTCTTAAGATCACTATGTCTCCGATTCTAACGGGACCTTTAATATTCCTCGTTATTACTCTACCTTTATCTCTTCCTTCAAGGATCCTGACTCTGACTTGAGTGATTTCTCCCGTCACACCAGTTCTACCAAGTATCTGTATGACTTCTGCTGGAAAGCCTATCTCTTCAACTATGTTTATTCGAGGGGGCTCGAACGCGATCTTCTCAGCTCTTCTCTCGTTTTCACTCACCTTTATTCACCTGCGTAATCACACTAGTGAGAGAATAGTTTTTTAAGGCTTTTAAAATTCTAATGAGTAGCTCTTGCTTGGGTGTGATGTGTATGCCTAGGCCTATGAACTGCTCTTTTTGCGGCAACCCAATAGAGCCAGGGACAGGGCTTATGTATGTATTGAATGATGGCACGATAATGTGGTTTTGTAGTCGAAAGTGCTTTAAGAGCTACCAGATGAATAGAGACCCTAGAAAGCTTAAGTGGACAAGGAAATATGGACAAGAGACCAGGTGAGGAAGGTCTTCACTGCTTTTGCTGAAATACAAAGCCATATAGTGGATCGCTCTTCCTCTTTATTCTAATGATCTCTTCAAGCGCTCTCTTCTCATCTTCTCTGAGCTCTCCACTATACTTTGTCAACCACGCAATAACGTGATCTTTAGGTATATCTGTGTAGAGTATGTCTCCCTCATCGATGTGCCTACCCACCATCACCTTCCCCCTTATGCTTATTGCTACTCTCTGCCCTGCAATTGCCTGCTTCAATACGTTGTCTCTATCTCTAATTTGCATTATGCTCCCCACCTCGACCCCGTCATCTCGTATTAGTGGATATCCAGGCTTTATTGTGCCCTCTAAAACCTCGATTCCCACTATCGCTGGGTCACTCCTTCTAAATACATAGCCTGGAAGGATCCTTATCTTGGCTGGTTTAATAATAGACTCTAGCTCTTTTTGTTTCTCCAACTCTCTGTAGTCCTTAAGCCACTTTAAGAAGTCCTCTAGGAGCTGGTATATAACGTTGTTTATGAAGATCTTTACACCCTCTCTTGCAGCGACCTCCTCCGCCTCTGGAAGGACCTTTGTGTTAAACACTAAGATTACACCGTATTCTGGTTTAGATTTCTTCACGACGGACGCTTCGATGACGTCGTTTTTAGATACTGGGCCTACATCTCCTAATCTTATAGGTATGTTCTCGCGCCTTAAAGCAGTCACTAAAGCCTCTAGAGATCCGAGAGTGTCTGCTTTTACAACTACGCCATCGCTCTCCCCTCTAATGATCACTTGTTGCACTTCTTCAAGTATTAACTTACCGTACTCCTCTACGGGCTTGTCAGGGGGGACTACGTAAAGAGGAGTTCCCGCGATCACCTCTTCGAGCTCTGGAGCTACGATTTTAACTCCAGCCGCTGCCACCACTCGGTCAACTTGAATGAATCTTCCTTCGTGCATTCTCATATCTTGAAGTGGTCGTGGTAGTAGCAAGGCTCTTATTCTCGTAGCCTTATATCCACTACGAGTGCCAACCACTATGGTGTCGTTTCTGCTGACCACGCCATCATATATTATGGCGTCGAGAGTTAACCCTAGTCCAGGTTCCTCCTTAACCTCTAACACTATGCCTTTACCAGGCTCTTCGCTTGTAACGAGTTTTTTCTTCATAAATTGCTGTGCTAACCCAGCTATGAGAGCTAGAAGCTCTGGGATCCCCTCACCGGTTTTTGCTGAGACAGGTACTATTGCAACCGTTTTCCTGAAATCTTTAACTCTATCAAACCTCTCTGACTCAAACCCATATTTGTACAGTTGAGCGGTGATAGCGTATATTCTCTCATCTATCTTTGCGATAGTTTTTGGGCTCTGCTTTTGAACGCTCTCTAGAAATGGTGAATCAGGGACAGGCCTCCACCCCTCTATCTTATCTATCTTGTTCGCTGCAACTACAAAGGGGACTTTTCGCTCTATTAGAAGGTTGAGAGCTTCTATAGTCTGGGGTTTCACGCCTTCAATGATATCTATCACTAAGATAGCCATATCTGCTACGCTTCCACCACGTCTCCTTAAACTTGCAAACAACTCGTGTCCTGGCGTGTCTATGAATAAGAGGCCTGGTATCTCGATCTTCAGCTTTGGAAAGAACTTTTTAAGAGGTTGAGCTATCTTCTCGAGAACGCTAGCTGGAACTATACTCGCTCCTATATGTTGGGTTATTTCTCCAGGCTCTTTCTTAGCCACTGCCGTGCCTCTGATCTTATCAAGCAAAGTTGTTTTACCATGGTCAACGTGCCCTAGAACCGTGATTATAGGCTGCCTTATCCAAGTCTTAGTTTGAGTGCTCAATAAGCACCACCAAGTGGCGAGTATATAAATGCCCTAATTTATGGATAAAAATGCCACCGGGCAACTGGTGGCGAGATTATGCCAGACTTCAAGATAGTTATTAGCGATCCAGAAGCGTATAAGTCTATGAGAGTTTTAAAGGTAAAGGTCGTTGGAGACAGCGAAATACCCTTCACAGATAAGATGAAAGAACAGTTTGAGCTACCAATAGCTAAGGTCAACTCTAAACTATATAAAGAGCTGAACGCTCGACACAACGTTGTCACGATCAGGATGAAACGACCAGACACGGGAGACAAGGTCAAAATGACTTGTAAGCTGGTTCTCGATGATAAAGTACCAGATAATACCGTAGTGGTCAGTATGGCTAGACTAATAGACCTCGCGGGGACGCACGAGCTTGAAGGAGAGATCTTCAGAGCTCCAGCATGGCAGATCAGGATTAATGATGAGAGAACAAACGCGTTTCTTGGTCTAAAGATCGAGGATGAAGTCTCAGGAGAGATCCTTGGGTTAAAAGGTGTAAAACTCGTTATAACGGGAGGCAGTGACATCTCAGGCTTTCCAATGAGACCGGATATACCCGGCCCTGTAAAAAAGCGAGCACTGCTTTCCGGGCCGCCAGGCTTTCACCCAAAGGAAGATGGCGAGCGACGAAGAAAGATGGTAAGAGGAAACACCATAGCTCACGACATAGTCCAGATCAATACTAAGATCAAGTACGAGTAACTCAGTTTAACTGGTGAAGTAGTTGGTCGATCTTAAACCCCCCGAGGTTAATATTGGCGTTGTTGGACATGTTGATCATGGGAAGACTACTCTAGTGCAAGCATTGACAGGCATGTGGACCGCGAGACACAGTAAAGAGATTGAGAGGGGCATGACGATCTTTCTCGGGTACGCCGATGGGAACATAGCCCTCTGTTCAGGGTTAAACCCTCCAGAGTCGTATACAGTTGAACTGACCTGCCCAGATGGAAGTGAATCAAAGCTACTTAGAAGAGTTAGCTACGTTGATGCACCTGGCCACGAGGCGTACATGACAACCATGCT
>Ga0326760_1000085_pt1 | contig 52739 bp, 49 predicted proteins | sample GCREP_S_FD_207668 | JGI IMG/M metagenome (GOLD analysis project Ga0326760, IMG submission 207668) | Hot spring sediment microbial communities from Geyser Creek Basin, Yellowstone National Park, WY, United States - GCR.EP_S | ecosystem: Environmental > Aquatic > Thermal springs > Near-boiling... | reverse complement strand
CGTTCCTGAAGGTCACCCTCAACGAACCTTTTCCTGCGCTCATTGTGACCCGTCAGCCCAAAGAAGATGGGGCACGATACTTCGGTCCTTACCCTGACGGCAAAGCATTGCGGGAAACTATTGAGTTTCTCAAGCGGACTTTCGGCATTCGGACACTAACGGTCGTCAACGAGCGACGCAAAAGCGGTTGCCCTTGGCGAGACACAACTAAGCCGCTTCCGAGGGCTTGCCTCGAATACCACTTGCATCGCTGTTCGGGACCGTGCGTGAACGCAATCAGTCAGGAAGAGTATCGGCAAATTGCGGTCCAAGTTTGCGAGTTCCTTGAAGGGCGGAGAAACGAAATTGTCAAGCAACTTGAGCAATTCATGTGGGAGGCAGCGGAACGAGAAGAGTTTGAAAAGGCGGCGAAACTGCGGGACCAAATTCGTGCAATCCAAACTGTGACCGAACGGCAGGCAGTTCATCTGCCGATACGGGAAGACATTGATGCATACGCCTTCGCAAGCGAGATGGGGCTTGGATGCGTTCAAATGCTTTTGGTTCGCGGTGGGATGCTCTTGAGCGACCAACACTTCGTCGTCCGAGTAGCGGAAGGGCAAAGTGCTGCCGAAATTTTGAGCGCCTTTGTGAAGCAAAGGTATTCTTCGGGTGTGCCCGTCCCCAAAATTGTGCTTCTGCCCGTTGAGTTGGAAGACGCCGACCTGATTGCTGAGTGGCTCAGCGAAAAGCGGGGCGAACCCGTCGCAGTTCGCACCGCCGCCAGCGGGGTTTTGAGAGACTTGTTGGACATTGCCGAGCGGAATGCCAAGCAGGCACTCAGGGAAGAGTTATTCCGTGAGGAGCAGGAGAAAATCGCACGAGAATATGCCTTGCGCTCCCTTCAATCTCACCTCAACTTGCCTTCGGTGCCGCACCGAATTGAGTGTTACGACATTTCCACCACGATGGGCGTTGAAACCGTTGGCTCAATGGTTGTGTTCGTTGATGGTAAGCCCGAAAAGAGCGAGTATCGCAAGTTTAGGGTCAAAGGCGCTTGGATTTTGGACGAAACGACTGGCAAGCCACAACCCGACGATTACGCTGCCATGAGGGAGGTTTTGACGAGAAGGTTCAGGCACTATTTCGACGGCGACCCCAAATTCTCCCAACTTCCAGATTTGCTTTTGGTTGATGGCGGCAAGGGTCAACTTTCAGTGGCGCTGCAAGTGTTGAAAGAGTTCAAATTGAACCTGCCAGTGGCTGCTTTGGCGAAAGAACACGAGTTGCTTTACCTCCCTCACTCGGAGGCGCCGATTGCCTTGCCATTTAACAGCCCAGCACTTCATTTGCTCCAGCGAATTCGCGACGAAGCCCACAGGTTCGCTCTCAAGTTTCACCGCAAGCGGCGAACTCAAAGGGCGCTCAGGACAATCTTGGATGAAGTTCCCGGAATTGGTCCTGTCCGCAAAAAGGCGCTCTTGCAGCATTTCGGTTCATTGGATGCGCTGATGAAAGCATCTGTGGACGAACTGGCGAAAGTCCCGCACATGAACCGAAAAGCGGCAAAGGCGCTGTGGGAGTTTTTGCACCAAAAGGATTTGTGGAGCGAGTAGCGTCACCCTATCCCCAACTGTTCCCAAATTTCGTCAACTCGCCGCTTGATATCTTCGTCCATCACGATGTCTTCGGGCCAAGGTCGGTTGAAGCCCTCCTCTCTCCATTTGCGGGTGGCATCAATTCCCATCTTGGTCCCGTATCTCGGCAAAGGGGAGGCAAAGTTCAAATCGTCTACAGGTCCTTCAACGATAACGATATCGCGACCCGGGTCTATGAACCCGAACATCCGCCAGAGAACCTCGCTCATATTGTGGACATCGCAGTCATCGTCGACGACAACCAAAACTTTCGTGAACATCATCTGCCCTAAGCCCCACAAAGCGTGCATGACCTTGCGGGCGTGACCAGGGTAGCGTTTTCGGATGGAGACGATTGCCCAGTTGTGGAAGACGCCTTCAAGTGGGAAGTTGATGTCAACGACTTCTGGCAGGATCAATCGGATGAGGGGCAGGAAAATTCGCTCGGTCGCTTTGCCCAACCAATAATCCTCGTGTAGGTGCTTGCCGACAATCGTATGTGGGTAGATGGGGTCTCGACGCATCGTTATGCAAGTCACATGCAAAACGGGATACTCGTCAGGCAGGGAGTAAACGCCCATATGGTCGCCGAAAGGTCCTTCAAGCCTGCGCTCTCCAGCCTTGACATAGCCTTCAATCACGATTTCAGCGTCAGCAGGGACTTCCAGAGGAACAGTTTCGCAAGGAACCACTTCAACGGGTTGTTTCCTCAAAAAGCCCGCCAGAAGCAGTTCGTCGACATCTTCGGGAAGAGGGGCTGTCGCGCAGTAGACCAAAACTGGGTCACCGCCCAATGCAACGGCGCAGGGCATATCTTTGCCCTCCCGTTCCCACATCAGAAAGTGCCTGTAGCCGTCTTTGTGGGTCTGGGCGTGGAAACCCAAGGTCCTTTCGTCAAAAACTTGAAGCCGATAAGTGCCCACATTTTTGCCCTTGCCATCGGGAGTCTGGGTGAAACTTAGCCCCAAGGTGATGTAGCGACCGCCGTCCTTTGGCCAACACTTGGGTATCGGCAACTCAAAAAGGTTCACATCTTTGCCCTTCTTGACTACTTCCTTGCATGGTCCCGTCCTGACCCTCTTTGGCGGGAAACTGGCAAGTTGTGCGAGTTTCGGCAGGACCTTTACTTTCTCCCACAGTGTTTCGGGGATTTCGGGTTTTAGCAACGATGCGATTTCCCTTGCGATGTCGTCTGGGTCACCACCAAGCACTAACTTCACTCGCTCCTTCGTTCCGAAAAGGTTTGCGGCGACGGGAATATCGTAGCCTTTGACTCGCTCAAAGAGAAGTGCAGGTCCGCCTCGCTTGACCGTTCGGTCAATGATTTCGGTCATCTCAAGGTGCCAATCAACCTCAACCTTTATGCGCGCCAAATCCCCGCGCCGTTCAAGGGTTTGCAGGTATTCCCGCAGGTCACGAAATGCCATTCCCAGTTTGCACCTCCTCAAGGTTCGTTGAGTCAGGGAACCTAATTTAGCCTGCACAATTGTGCCATCAGGATTGAAGATAAGTCGTTGGCGATTGCAGCGGCATAAAATGTGGGATGAGTAGCGAGAGACAGCGCAAAGGGGCGTGGGACATGAAGTGGCTATCATTGCTTGGTTTATGGCTGGGGAAGTTGAGACCACGACCATTGTCAACATACGAACGGGGAAAGCGAGCCGAAAGGGAGGCAGCCCTTTTTCTCCGCCGGCGCGGTTACCGAATTGTCGCCCAAAATGTCCGAACGAAACTGGGCGAAATTGACTTGGTGGCTCTCAAAGGCGATTTGGTCGTTTTCGTTGAAGTCAAGGCTCGCTCCTCCGACGAATTTGGGACTCCCGTTGAAGGACTTTTGCCCCGCCAACAAAAACGCATCCGCAACGCCGCCGAATTGTTTCTGGCTAAACGAGGTTGGTCGGAACGAGACCGAAGGTTTGACCTCATCGCCGTTGACTTGGACGAATTGGGACGAGTTAAACGCATTGAACACATCCCCGGCGCTTTCTGAAAAGGCTGAGTCTTGCTGGCGCGATGACCAGAATCACGGTTCCGCTTGCGTTAGCCTTTAAGGTTGGAGGTGAACGAGATTGGCGATTACGACGGAAAAGTCACAGCAAGTCGAAAAACCCGAAACACAAGCGCCCCAACAGATAACCCCTCTAAGCGCTGACAGAAGGGAGAAACTACATTGGCTTTGGGCTTTCTTGGACGAAGCATTGCTGGACTACGAGGATTGCCTGATGGCGACCGACCCAGAATTGAAGCGAGAATCGGAGGCGAGATCGAGGGAAGAAACCGTTCCTTTTGAGGAGTTGTGGCTGGCGGTTTCAAGGGAGCGGGAGGAAAACCAATGCCAAAGTGGCGGTTGACAATCACCAAAGGTGCGAGTCGAGACCTAAAGGTGGTTGCCTCCCCAAGTGCAGGACGAAATCGCCCACAAGCATCTGCCACGCATCGCCTCTGACCTTTACAAAGTTGGCAAGCCTCTAACAGGGGGCTTGGTCACCACCCTGAGTATCGCATCATCTACGCTATCATTGAGGATGAGGTCCGCATCGTCAAGATTGGCAAGCGCGAGGACATTTATCGCAAGTGAGGTGAAGGCAATGGATTTCGTCCGCGTCGGTTTCATTGGAGCAGGTAGTATGGCGAACGCTGTCCACTATCCCAGCGTCGTTGAAACGCCCCAAGCCCAACTTGTGGCTATCTGCGATTTGAACGAGGAGCGACTAAACAAAACCGCAGACCAGTATGGAATCCCGAAAGAGCACCGCTACACCGATTACCGGCGGATGCTGGAACGGGAAGATTTGGATGCCGTCTATGTCATCATGCCACCGATGGGACTTTTGCCCATCGTTCTGGATTGCTTGAAGGCTGGCAAGCATGTGTTCATTGAAAAGCCACCCGGTTGCAACAGCGACGAAGCATGGGCGATGGCGGAAGAGGCTGAGCGACAGAGAGTCAAAACTTGCGTCGGTTTCAATCGTCGCTACGCCGCCGTCTACCGATACGCTAAGTCCGAAGTTTTAAAGCAAGGGGAAATTTCGCTGGCTTTGGCTGAGTTCCACAAAGACATGCTCGGTCAAGGTCCATACTACGGCATGAGCATCTTGAGAACCGACATCATCCACGCTGTTGACATCCTGCGCGATTTACTTGGCGAACCCGTTGAAGTTGCTGCTCATGTTTGGTCTCGGCATGAGCGTTGGGAAAACTCCCACAACCAATTTGCAGCCGTCATCCGGTTTGACAGCGGCGCTGTCGGAGTCTTGGTTGCATCCCGAACCGCTGGCAGTCGGTATGAGCGATTTGAAGTTCACGGAAAAGGCATCAGCGCTTACATCCGAGCGCCAGAAGGAGCAGAAATTCACAGGCAAGGCGAAATCCTTGAAATCGTGACCGACAAGAAACTGACAGGCACAACTGACCGCCGAATCACTTACGGCTACCTTGATGAGACCCGACATTTCATCTCCTGCATCCTCAACGACGAAACGCCTTTGACGAACTTCACCGACGCTGCGAAGACGATGGATTTGGTTGAACGAATTGAGCGATTCGCTATCGGGTAAGGTTTGCTGTGCAGGCAAATTGAATTTTGTGGGGTCATTGCCTAAAAGTGCTGAAAGCCGCCACTCAAGGGTTTAAGCGTCCCATCAGCGTGCTTGCCGAGAACCTCGCCTTCTTCGTGCTCAGAAGTAACCGCCCCAATTCGGTGAGCGGCAATGCCAGTCGCTGTCAAGGCTTCACAAAGTTGAGGTGACACGGTTGAGGGCACAACTATCAGCAGTTCGTAATCTTCGCCACCTGTCAGGGCAAGGGTCAACGCATCCTTGCCGGTAACGGTCGCCGCTTCTTTCAGGGCTTGGCTCAGTGGCACATCGGACAAGTCAACGACGATTTGGACCTTGCTCGCTTTTGCCATCCTTTGGGCGTCGATGACCAAGCCATCGCTGATGTCAATAGCAGCGTGGATAGGGAAGGAACGCAAGACTGGGACAGCACTCAAACGGGGAGTTGGTCGTCTGAAGCGCTCTACGCATTTGGAAAGCAACGGGTGGATTTGGGCATCGCTGATGTTTTGCTCCAACAGCCAGAAGCCGGCGGCTGATTCGCCTAAAAAGCCCGTCACGATAATCTCATCACCAACCTTAGCGCCATCCCGTCGGAAAGGTTCGCCTTCAACGACGCCGATGACAATGCTGCTAACCATAAGCCCGACAGGTGAACGAACTGTGTCACCGCCGAGAAGCAGAGTGCCTGTCGCTTGGCATATTGCGATAGCGCCGTCGTAGAATTCGTCCACAAATGAGACGGGTTCGTCGCCGGTCAAACCCAAGCCCAACAGCGCTGCAACAGGTTTACCGCCCATCGCCACGACATCACTTATGCTGATAGCAATTGACTTCCAACCGAGGTCAAAAGGTGGCATCCAGCGACGCCGAAAATGAGCGTTTTCGAGTTGGGTGTCTACCGTTAGCGCAACCTTGACACCGTCGATTTCCAAAACTGCGGCATCGTCGCCGAGTCCGACCAACACCCGTTTGTCGAACCCGAAAGTTCTCTCCAACCGCTCGCACAACCTTGCAACCAGAGGATACTCGCCCAATTCTCGCACTTTCATCTTCCTTCACCACGAACCTTCAACCAAAGTTGCTTCAGTTGCTTGACCGCTTCAACAGGGTCATCAGCGCAAACTACCGCCGAAACGACGGCGACGGCATCAGCACCCGCTTCAAAAACTGCCGCTGCGTTTTGCAAGGTGATGCCGCCGATAGCGACCAGAGGGTAATCGGGCGGCAAAACTTTTCTGACCCGCCTAACCATCTCAACCCCGACAGGCTCGCCAGCATCGGGCTTCGTTGAGGTGGCGAACACCGAGCCAATGCTGACATAGTCAGCTCCTTCGGCAACCGCTCTAAGTGCTTCGTCCTCGTTAGCGACGGAACGACCGATGATTTTGCCAGCACCAAGCAAGCGTCGTGCTACAGGGACAGGCATGTCATCGTCGCCCACATGCACACCGTCGGCATCGGCAGCAAGGGCTATATCAACTCGGTCGTTGACGATGAACAAAGTTTCTGTCCGCAAAGTCAAGTCTCGGATTGCCCTCGCCCACTCCAAGAGTTGGCGTGTTGTCGCTTCTTTGTCCCTCAGTTGGACGGCGCAAGCGCCTCCTGCAACTGCTGCTTTCGCTATGTCAACATGAGACCTGTTGGGGTTGACGAACCTATCGGTTACGACATAAACGCCTGCGATGCGTCTCTCCATGTGACTTCCCTCCTTGCCGAGTTGGCGTTGCTGTGATATAACGATGGCACAACGGCGTCGGGGTGTGACAAGGTTTTTGCTGGAATGAGGAGGTGCACGGAAAGAGATGGGGGGCATAATCAGGTTTCCTGATGGGCGCTCCAGTTCGTTGTCGCCCGTGACCGATCCTGATTGGGCGGAACAATGGTTGCGCCGTTCAATTCAGCCTTTAACTTTGTGGACTTTGACTGTCCCTCTGCTCCCTGTCGGTGAAAATTTGCCCACACCTTTGGGCACTGTCGTGCCGATATTGGGCATAGATAACAGCGGCAGAACAATTGCAGTTCTGTTCGACTTGAAGACAGAGCGCCCATTGACAGCCATCATAGGTGAAAGCGTTGCGGCGCTGCATTGGGCTGAAAGTCTGGACGAAAAGCAATTGGAAACTTTCGGTCGTTATTTTTGGCATGACCCCAAAGCGTCTCTCGCCGGCGTTTGGGCTCAAGTTCACGGATTGAAAGAGCGAACGGTCACCTTCGGACAGCAAACCCAAGTCCATGTCCTCAGTTGGCGACCCCGACCGATCCTTTGGGAAGTCCAGAACTTTCTCAATCGCTACGGGCTTTCCATATTGTTCTTCGGGCTTCATACTTTGCAGGGGGAACAGGGGGAAACAATAGCCATCGCAGAACCGATTGTTGTGCCGTCAGCGGTAAGCGTCGCCAGCCGAGAAGAGGGTTCTACTCATCGGGTCGGTGAAGTTGAGTCATTTCTGCGTTCCTTGAGCGAAGCGACGACTTGAAAAATTTCGCAAGAGGTGTGTCGGAAGTGAAACTAACGGGTGCGGAGCGGCAATGGGTTGAGCAGTTGATTCGCCTTTCGCTCCTCGCAGCCGCAAGGCAGTTGAAGGCTGATGCCTGTGGCATCGGCTTCTATCAAGGTGGGCGTAGATTCGCTCACTTCGTTTTCAACGGTAGGCTGCAATTTCTTACCGAAACCACTTTGACCGTCCCACCCTTGCTTTTGAAGCAAATTTCAAAGTCACCCACCCAACTCAAATCCCCGCACACAACTTTCCTGCCCGTTACGCCTTCCCTTGCTTCGGCGTTGGTAGCAGGGAAATTTGATGGAACCGAACCGTTGATGCTTTTTTGGGTTGGGCGGGTGAGACCCTCCGATTGGGATGAGGACGAAATGAAAAACTTCGAGGCGTTTGCGCAAGGCATAGGTTGGCTTTTCACCCCCTTCCTTCCCGCCCTCATGAACGGGCGAGTTTTGAGGGCTTGGCTGGAAGTGGCAACCCGTTCCGACATATCAGCGGTGTTGGAAAAGAGTTTGAGTTTCCTGCTCGAACTTTTGCTGCTCGCTGCTGGGGCAAGGGATGGGGCAATCGTTTTGACGGATTTAAAGGGAACGCCGATGTTCGGCGTCGCTCAGGGCGAGGACGGGAAGCGATGGTTGGAGATGCATTGCCTGCCCATGAGCGTTCGTCAAGCCTTCTCAACGAAAACTTTTTCAGATGCACAGTGGATGGGGGTCATCGCTGTAAAGACATCGGAGCAATTCCGCTCCACACTTACATCACTTCTGGACACCTTTGCCCACATAGTCCGCTCGCTCGTCTCTTGGAGCCAGCAATCCGTTTGGCTCGATGAAGTGACTTGGCTCGACCCATTGACTGGCTTGCCGAACCGAAAAGCCTTTGGCAGGAAATTGGAAAGCGAGTTGCACCGAGCCGCCCGATTTGGCTACCCGGTCAGCCTGTTACTGGCTGATTTGGACGAATTTCGCATTTTCAACGAGATGCTTGGGTTTGATGTTGGCGACGAAATATTGCGGCAAATCAGTTCCATCTTGAAACGGTCGGTGCGAGGTTACGACATTGTCGCCAGATATGGTGGTGACGAGTTTGCGATAGCGTTGCCCGCAACTTCGTTAGAAGGAGCGGTGAAGGTTGCTGAAAGGTTGAAAGCGAGGCTCACGGAAGCGGATGTTTTGCCAGTGAAGGATGTCAGGCTCACTATCAGGGTCAGCATTGGCTTGACAACTGCTCAAAAAGTTGAGCCTAAAGATGCTCACCGTCTCCTTTCGCTCATCGACCAAGCCCTCGTCACAGCGAAAAGCAAAGGCGGGAATCGGATAGAGGTCCTTACTGCACCCGAATTTGTTCCGTCAGCCCCGTCGTTGCCGACCTTGTCGCCAGATTTGTGGTCAGTCCTCGTTCAGTATCTCAGTCACGGCATCAACAATCCCCTCAACGGGATTTTGGGCTTGACCCAAATTGCCCTGATGGAGGAACAACTGCCGCCGCATGTCAGGGACGCACTCGAGCAAATAGAACAGTTGAGCCTCAGGTTGAGGGAATTCAGCCGCTATTTGATGAACCTTCCGCCCAAGCGTCTCATGGAAGAACTTGAAGCCTTCTGGAAGCGAATGCACACACCACCGCCTCTCCCAGAGGCGGCGAAGGGGGAGTGAACTATGGCGGATTTGAGAGTGCTCATTGTGGACGATGAGGAAAGCACAGTCGCAATTTGCAGGTTTGCTCTGCAGCGGTTGGGGATGGAAGTTGAAACTGCCTTAACGGCTTCAGAAGCGCTGGCGAAAGTCCGACAGGAAGCCTTTGACTTGGCAGTGGTGGATTGGCTTCTGCCGGATGGCAGCGGGATGGCTCTGTTCAGGATGATGAGGGAGCACCTACCGCAGTTGGTCGGAATTCTCATCACGGGGCAAAATGTCGCCGACACAAACAGGGAAGCCCTTGAAGCGGGTTTCTGGGCTTTCCTGCCCAAACCCTTCACCATCTCCGAGTTTCAGGCAACAGTTGAAAGAGCCGCAGCATATATCCGTGCCATAAGGGAACGAGAGAGGCTTGAGTTGATGATGTCACTGAGCGAAGTCGCCCAGCAAATCGCCACTTCCCTTGAACTCGAAGAAGTGCTGCAGAGGATTTTGCATGTAGCCCTTCAACAAGCGAGAGCAGATAAGGTCTCCATCATGCTCGTTGACCAGTCAACTTCACCGCCCCGACTTCGGTTGGTGGCTGCGGAGGGGCTCTCTCCGGATTTGCTTTCCATAGAGGTTCCTGTCGGCGAAGGGATTGCAGGTCAAGTCGTTATCACTGGCGCACCTTTGCTCATCAATGCCCAAACAATTCATCAGTTCTCACCTTCAGCCTTGCATTACCAAGGTGCAGGTAGCGCCCTTTGTTTGCCTTTGAAAGTTGGGAATCGCGTCGTTGGCGTGCTCAACCTAACCAGACTTACTTCTGATCGTCCGTTCTCCGAAAGCGACATAAGGCTTTACCTCGTCTTAGCCGCTCAAGCAGCGCTCGCCATCGAGAACGCTCAACTTCACCAGAAAATCCGTGAAGGCTACATCGCTGCCCTTGCTTCTTTCTGCAAGTTTGCCGAGACCTTGATGCCATATCGGCAAGGTCACTCAATAAGGGTCGGGATTTACGCTAAACGGTTGGCTGAAGTCGTCGGTTTGGACAAACAGGAAGCAGAGCAGTTGAGGATAGCAGCACTGATGCAAGATTTGGGGCTGCTGAAGGTGCCGAAAGAAGTCTTGATGAAGCCGGAAAGGTTGACGGATGAAGAGTGGCAACTCGTCAAGCAACACCCGATATGGAGTTTGGAGATGGTAGACCCGCCTGCCATCTTGACTGAGACCGTTGAAGCGGCTGTGAGACATCACCACGAACGGTTTGATGGGAGCGGTTACCCTGACGGGTTGAAGGGCGAACAAATTCCGCTCCCTGCGAGACTCCTTGCAGTTGCCGATACTTTTGACGCCTTGTGCTCTGAGCGACCATACCGACCCGCCTATTCGACAGAACAGGCTTTGGAGGAGATGCGAAAAGTTGCAGGCTCCCAACTTGACCCCGACTTGACAGATGCCTTCATTCAATCCGTAGTTGATGGCGGGAATTCGTGACGGAAAGGCAGGGTGAAGGATGGTCACGAAGTTCAAAGATTGGGTTACCCTCTTGCGACCTCACCAGTGGGTCAAAAATGTCCTCATCTTCGCAGGTTACATTTTTGCTGGCAATTTCAAGTTGCCACCGCCTAAGGCGCTTTCAGATTTCACTTTCGTGCTTACCGGCTTCGTCAGTTTTTGCTTATTGTCAGGGGCAGTTTACGCTATCAACGATGTGGTTGACAGGGAAAAAGACCGCAAGCACCCTGTCAAGAGGAACCGCCCCGTCGCTTCGGGGAGGGTTTCGGTTGGGGAGGCTACTGCATTGGCAGTGGGCAGTGTCCTTTTGGGGCTCATATTGGCGCTTGCAGTAGCGTGGCGAAACGAAGCGCCTCTGTTTTTTCTCGCTGCCCTTTCCTATCCGATTTGGGGTGTCCTCTACTCCTTTTGGCTCAAACAGCTCATCATCGTTGATGCCATTGGTGTGGCTGCGGGTTTCGTTTTGAGGGTCGTTGCCGGTTGTCTTGCCATCAAAGTTGACATTTCGCCTTGGTTGATTTTGTGCACCCTCTTGTTGGCTCTCTTCATCGCCTTCAGCAAGCGGCGGCACGAATTGCTTTTGATGGGCAATAACGCAACTGCAGTTCGTTCGGTCTTGGGCGAGTATTCGCCCAAACTTCTGGACATGTTTATCGCCGTTACTGCTTCGATGACCATCATGGCATATTCCCTTTACACCTTCACTGCACCGCACATCCTTTTGGGCGACAGGAAGGAACCTTGGCTGATGGTCACAATTCCGTTCGTCGTTTATGGTGTGCTCCGCTACCTCTACTTGGCTTATCAGACCGATACCGCCGGCGCACCTGAACAGATGTTGAAGGACAAACCCTTCGTGATCAACTTAGCCCTTTGGGCTTTGACAGTTCTTCTGCTCGGTTGGTTAGCCCGTTGAGAGCGCCTCAGCGCTTTCGTGAGGGAGTCTCCGTGTTAAACTTAGGGTAAACCCGCAACTCGTTCATATGAGGAGGTGAAGTGGGCTAATTCCGCCCGTAAGAGATGGAAGCAAGGCTGAGACCACCAGTTGTGGAAAGGTGGCTGATTGCGGAGGCTGAGAGGGTCACAATTAAAGTGGTAGTTGCGGCTATCTTACTTGTTGTGGGTGTAACCGTTGCCGGCTGCCATTCTGCTTTTTTGCGATATGACTTGATCGGCACTGGACACTTGCCCCGTTCAGCACTTTTTCCCATCATGCTTTTCGCTGCAATCAACCCTATCTGGCGGTTCCTGTTTAAGAAGCCTCTTTTCACCTCGTCCGAACTGCTTTTCATTTACTGTGCCCTCGTCATAATGAGCGGGATACCAGGGCAGCAGTTTTCCAACTACCTTTACACTGGCTTGGTTTCTCCTGTCTATCATGCTCACCCACGCAACATGCCTGAGTTGCTCCAATACGAGGGTCTGAACTGGCTTCAATACATTCCCGATTGGGCAGTCCCTTCAAAAGACCCAAGAAGCGGCGTCGTCACTTGGGTCTTTGAAGGCATGCCTGAAGGCGCAAAAATACCTTGGCAACCTTGGGTCTTGCCCCTTGCACTGTGGACGGTTTTCTTCTTTGCCCTTTTCACCTCTCATGTGCTCATTGCAGCGTTGTTGCGTCGGCAGTGGGTTGAATACGAAAAGTTATCGTTCCCGCTCGCCCAAGTCCCCGTTGAGGCTGCGGACGAGAAGCGATTGGGAAGCATGGTTCGCAACCTGCTTTTTTGGTTTGGCTTCATCATACCCGTTTTCGTCTTCACCTTCCGAGCGCTTCACATCTACTTCCCCTACTTCCCCAACATCAACATCTACCCGAACTGGGGCGCAATTTTTCAGGGGCGTCCTTTTGATGTCCTCAACTACACGCCTTTCAACATCTACTTTGACATGATTGGCGTCACTTACCTCATCCCTTCCGATGTCGGCTTCAGTTTCTGGTTCTTCTCGTTTGTTGGGCGTCGCATCCAAATGGTCATCCGTTCCGCAATGGGGCTTACTGACCACATACCTCCTTTGGAACACCAAAGCATTGGCGGACTGTTCATGCTCTTCTTCCTGCAGATGTGGGTTGCTCGCAAATACCTCGCCTATGTCTTCCAACAAGCGAAAGAGGGCAAAGGCGGTGAGGAGGAAGCGTTACCCTATCGGCACATGCTTGTCCTGTTGGCAATTTGCGTTTTGATTGTGATTGCTTGGACGGTCAAGATGGGGGTTGCCCTTCATTGGGCGATTTTGCTTTTCGCCGTCCACTACATGTGGCGAACCGTTCAAGCCCGAATGATTGGTGAATCTGGGCTGTTCATCTTCTGGGCACCTTATCCTGTCCACGGCGGTCCGAGTGTTTTGTTCATGAGGCTTTTCGGCAAGGAGTTAATTGGCGCCCGCAATGTCGTTGGGTTGACAATGGTGAGTTCGAAGTTCGGTGACTCCGCTGCCTGCTTGGTCACTCAAGCCCTCCATGGGTTCAAAATCGCTCAGTTAGCCAACCTAAATTTGCGTCAAGTTTTCTACCTGATGCTTGCCTCGGCATACATCGCTGTCCTGACATGCCACCCAACCAGCATTCGCATCATTTACATGACGCCCGTGCCGAAAATGGGCTGGTGGACGAGGGGATACCCTCGTTGGCTGGCAAACGAATTTTTGGTCAGGTTGGCACAAGACTTGAGGGTTCAGACCTCCCAATACTTCCACATGGTCGGCGGAGCTCTTTTCACCCTCTTCCTCGCATGGATGCGTTGGCAATTTTTCTGGTGGCCATTCCACCCATTAGGCTACGCAGCGAGCAGTGCCGTCCCATGGTTTGGCGATAGGTATGGCTTCAGCATGTTCCTCGGTTGGCTCATGAAAGCTTTGGTGATGTGGTTCGGCGGCATCAAGATGTGGCACTTCTTCAAGCCTTTCGTCATCGGCATGATCTTAGGCAACACTTTCATCCTCTTCCTGCTCATCATCGTCCACTTCTTCTTCCCAACGAACGAGGTCGTCGTCATTGAGTGACTTGAACCGTGCCCGAATTTCGTTGGAGTGAATTGTTGGAAACTTGTTCGCTCACTGTCGAGGAGGCACTTGTGGTCATCTGTCCCGTTCCCACCCTCACCCGTTTCGGCTGGGGCGGGTAGAGGTCTGTGCTTATGCGTTCTCGTTTCACGATGACCCCGTTCTCAATGACAAGCCGCCAGACTTCGACTCGGTAGCCACTGCTGCCTTTTTCCATCACTTTGCGAACTCCAACCGGCAAAGATTGGTCCTGGATTTGTTCTTCCCTCGGTTCGTTAACTCGTTCAATATATCGGACGATGCGATAAATCCTGTTCGGTTGCCGCTTGCCCAAAACAATTACCGTTAGCCTGCCGCCTCTGACGAAAGTGCGAAGGTAGAGAGGTGTTGGGAACGGGTTGCGAAGTTTCAGGTCTAATGAACCGAAGTTGACAGTTGCGTCAAGCCCGGGCGGCAAATAACTGACAGGGCGGCTGTGACGGTGCCTGCGGACCACTTCCATCCCGGATCGCAACGCTGCCAGATAAAGGGTCCCCGCCACCTGACAAACTCCACCGCCGAAGTCCTGAGTGAACTCACCGCGGACGAGCACCCGAGCTATGCGGAAACCTCTCTTCGGTGTCCTCGGACCAACGAGTTCATTGAAGGAAATCGTCTCGCCGGGACGGATTAAAACATGGTCAAGTCTGGATGCAGCGAGTCGGATGTTATATGCCCGATTAGTTTCGGCGGTTCGAAAGTAAGTCGTCGCTTGCCCGATGATGCCATCAATGGTGGCAACATCCTCGGTCGTCACCTCTGGTCTGACCGTCTTTACGATGAGGGGCAAATTTTCCCATTCTCCCCTGCTCAACCGCTTTTGCCACAATCTCAAAGTCCCGCCGATATCAACGCTGATTCCATCTTGTGAAGGGATGATGCGGACGGACTTGCCATCAAGTTGGACTTGAGCCCGTTGAGGTGGGCGGTCAACCCTTTGTGCCAATTGCACCAAAAGATGTTCGGCGCTTCTCCTGTCCCACTCCCAAGGCATCGGCAAGTTAATGCCACCTTGCCACGCCGTCACAAATTCCCTCAGGCTTTCCAGAAAGGATTGTCGGCGTCCGATCTCGAGGGCATTTTTCACTGCTTTTCTCTCGTCAGGCTTGACTCCCAATTCCTTCAACCTTACCCTGCGAACGATTTGTCCCTCGCAGACGATTGGCACAACTATTTTCGCGAAAGAGGTCTCTGGGAAAGCGCGGTCAAGGGTTTGGACTGCTTCCGTTGCCTTCAAGCCACCGATGTCAACGCCTTGAACCCGAACCCCATAGGCAATCCGTTCGGTGTTTTGCCACCATCGGAACAACAACCAACCCCCACCCGCAGCGAGGAAGACGCCCAAAATTGTGCCTGTGAGGAACCAACGCCACATAAGACTTTCACCGTTTCGTTAGACAGCCAAAAGTTGCACCTTCGTTGCAAGGAAATTCCACAGCAAAAAAAATCCCGTCCTCGCCGCCTCGCATCCCGAAAATATCGCGGAACTGCAAGCCCGTTGCCTAAGCCAGCATTCACTGCAGGTCAAACAGTTCGTCTGTCAGGAAATTGCCATCGCGGTCAATGTCGCCTAACAGGCGCTCTCGGTGCGGCTGAAAACTTGGGTCGGGTCTGAAAACGGGTTTGAAGACCTTGACATGACCGTCGCACCACAAGACATTGCCGACCTCAGTGTGACGACCGTGAAAGGTCGGGTTGAAGTAAGAAGGCGGCTCAAGGAAACCGGTCCCTTCAAAGACAGGCGCTCCTGCCCCCCATGTCCGCCACTGGGCTGCATCAGCAATCCAAACAGTTTCGGCTGGGTTGGCGATTTGGGCGAGCGAGACAGCAATCGGCGTCCAAGTTGGAGGGTTCATGGGACTGAGGTAAGCGTAGTTGTAGCCGTAGCCCAAATGCCCGTAAGCGAAGTTGGTGTTTTCCCGGAAGGTCGGACAGGCTTTGATTTGGGCGTTTCGCATATAGGGTTGAAGGAAACCGCGGGAGAAATCGACGGTCTGCCGCGCTCGGTCAACATAGCCCCACCAGTAATGCGACCAGTCATCGTAGGCGATGGGGAATAAGCGTTCGTCGTAATCTTGGGCATACTGAAGTCCTGCAAGACCGATTTGTTTGAGGTTTGATGCGCAAGAGGCTTGGCGTGCTTTTTCTCTGGCTCGGCTGAACACAGGGAACAGGATTGCCGCCAAAATGGCGACAATCGCAATTACGACGAGGAGTTCAATGAGCGTGAACCCCTTCTGACCGCAAATCTCCTTTCGCATGACCAATCCCTCCTCGCAAGCGAGTTTTTCTTTCTGCTTGCGGGAAGGGCGAAAGAGGGGACACTGCCAGATGGTCAATACCCGCAAAACCTCAAAGTTGCGGGCATTAACCGGGCAGTGTTGACAAACTTTTTCGCTCCTTCGCCCAGCCCGCGAGGCGAACGAGCGACGGGGGCGGATGGGTCGGTCTTCGGGCTCCCGGATCATCCTACTCGCCGCGCCTTCCCAGCGCCTTTTCGGCGCCAGTGGCGTTTCGGGCTGCCGCAAGTTTGAGGTCGACAGCCCTCAGCGGCTTTCGTCCCCGGTCACCGCTGCGCGACAGCGCCGGACTTTCACCGGACTTCCCGGCACCCATCCGCAGCCGTCTCGTTGCCTTGAAGGCAATTTCAATTATAGCGGTGCCAAAGACCCGATGCAAGGCTTCAAGTCTAAAATCCCCAAAATTTCGGCAAAATCCGCAGTTAAAAGGCGTTCGGATTAGTGTCCCCAATGGCGCGACACTTGCTCTCTCAGGAAAGCTAACGAACGCCTCGTCCCTTCGTCGCCCGCATAGGCTTGACCGTCTTCGAGGCTAATGACGCCGCTAAAGCCCAACTCAGCCAGTTCAGCGAAGATGGCTTCGAGAGGCACATCCCCATCACCTAAAACCCTGTGGGCGTACTCACCTGCTTTCCTATCGGAGACATGGACATGCCAAACTCGGTCGGCTACAGCCCTCAAGATAGGGATTGGGTCGCGATTGACCATCAAAGGGTTGGCGCAATCGAAGTTGATTCCAACGGGCGTTCCTTTGAGTTTTTCTGCTACCTCCAAAAAGACATCGGGGTCAAAAGCGAAATCGGGCAGTTCCCACAGCCGGTCTTTGTAGTGGTTTTCCAAACCCAACTTGACGCCTCTCGGGTGAGCAAACTCGGCGAGGCGAAGGAGCATCTCAACAGCCCAGTTGACTCCTTGTTCTCGCGAGACTTCTTCGTGGGCGCATCCAACGGTTACGCGGACTCCTTCCGCTCCCAAAACCCATGCGGCCACAACCTTTGTCTTCATTTCGTCAAGTTGACGCTCCCTCTCTTCTGAGTCGGGGTGAGTGAAATCCGGGGCGCATGTGAGCATGGACAAGCGTAAGCCATAGCGTTGAAGCAACCTCGCAATTTCGTCAAGTGTCCTGCGGTCATAGGCAGGAATCATGGCGTGGTGCAACTCAATGGTGTCGACGCCAAAATCTTTCGCCATAGCAAACAGTTCCGGAAGTGTCGGTTTGCCCTCGGAAAGCATTGGTGCGAGCAACCTGACAGGTCCCCATCCAATCCTTGGTCGCATCTCCTTTCCCTCCTTGCTCAGTTTATTTGGGTCGGATAAGCGTCCGTTTCTCAGTGATGACGACATCCATGGGGACATCGTTTGGCTTTGTAGGGATTCGCTTCACGATTTGAAACTCAAAAGCCAAAGCAACCTTCAATGTCCGTTCTGGCAAGTTTTTCAGGAAGCGGTCGTAATAGCCCAACCCACGCCCCAAGCGGTTACAACACTCATCAAAGGCTCGTCCCGGAACGATGATGAGGTCAATCTCCTCAGGCGTCACTAAGGGGCAAGAAGGCTTGGGTTCCCAAATTCCAAACGCTCCCAACTGCAAATCTGCTTCCAGCCTACTCACCTTTCGGAACTCCAACCGCCTCTCCTGCGTTAAGGTTCTCGGCAACGCTACCTGCAGCCCGAGTTGCTGCCACCAGCGAATCAAGGGCACGATATCAATTTCGTCGGAAATTGGCATATAGAACGCAGCCAATTGAGCATTTGTCGTTAAGAGGAAGGACCGAGCCCTTTGCAAAATTATTTGTGTGAGCCGAAACCGCTCATCGGGAGGCATCGCTTCTATCCGCTCTTTCACCATCTGGCGAATTTGCTCTTTGGTCATGGCACTCACCGTTTTCAGTTTGGCACGGCAGCGTTATAATTGCCGAACACCCAGAGAGCAGTTTGGCGTCACTCAGAGCAAGTTTGCGGCACACAGAAGAACACCGTGGAGAAGAAGGGGTGATAGCGGATGCCAAAATCGCTTCAGGGACGGACTTACAGACCCAACAAGCGCAAACGCAAGAAGACTCACGGCTTTTTGGCGAGAATGTCAACAAAAGCGGGGCGCAATGTCATCAAGCGCCGCAGGTTGAAAGGGCGATGGCGACTGACCGTCTAATCCCTTCCATCCCTCCTGGTCCAAAGGGTGCCAATCGTTTCCCGAAGACTGAACGGTTGCGTCGTCAGAAAGACATTGAGGCTTGCTTGAGGGAAGGGAAGCGATACAAGCACCCTTTGATGACCCTTTATGTTCGTTGGAGAGAAGGCGGAGGCAGAAGGATTGCCTTTTCCGTCGGAAGGAAAGTCTCTAAAAAGGCAACTTTGAGGAACCGAATTAAGCGGTGGCTCAGAGAGGCTTACAGGACGAAACGGTGGGCGATGAAGGAAGGCGTTGACCTTTTCGTTATTGCGCAACCGGCGTGCGCTGCGGCAAACTTTCAAGCGGTTGACGCTGCACTGACGGAGTTGTTGTTGAAAGCGAAAGTCCTGAAATTGCCCGATTATGTCAACAGCGGAGGAGAGCCGACAGGGAATCAGAAAACAAGCGATGAAACCAGTGAGGTTGGGTGACTATGTTGACGAAATTCGCTCTTTGGGTCTTGAAAGGCTACAAGCGTTGGATTTCGCCACTGTTGCCGCCATCGTGTCGGTTCACACCGACTTGTAGCGAATACGCAATGCAAGCGATAGAGAGGTTCGGGTTCTGGAGGGGGAGTTGGCTGGCTCTGAAGCGTTTGCTTCGTTGCCATCCCTTCAACCCGGGAGGCTACGACCCCGTGCCTGAGGAGTGGAGTTCTAAGAAGACAGCAAGGATTTGGTTGCCGTTCCTGATTTTGTCGCTATTGCCTTTGATGGCTGCTGCTCGTGATTGGACAGCATCATCAATGGTCGAACTGCTAACTCCGCCAGAGAATGTTGAACAAGCAGCAAAAGAGTGGACGGAGATACAGGGACAGTTGCCGCTCGTTCAGGAAAAGCGGGATGAGTCTTTTGCTCGCTTGAAACTCAGGGAAGCCGTTGTGCTCGTCGCGCTGAAGCGTGAGGAGGAAGCCATTCAAGCCCTTAACGAAGTCGTCAGCGCTTACGAGCAACAAATTCGGAAAAGGCAGGACCATCAGGTTAACTTGCGCACCTTCAAAGAAATCGCTTTGGCTGCTGCCTACTATGAAGCGAAGTTGCTGGAGAAGCGGGATGGCAAAAATCACCGGAATACGGTGAAGGCGTTGGAGCGAGTTGAAAGATTACTTCACTTCGCGACCGGCGGTGCAGCCAGTTATGGCACCCCGGTTCAAGATGCCCCACTTTGGGTTTGGGACGAGAAAGAGAAAGAGGTTCGCCGCTACGAAAGCGCGTATGAGGTCATAAGCGACGAACTTGATTCAATCTACCGAACGGGTTTGAACTACCAACTCTTCGATGCCCTCGTCAACCTTTGCGGTCGCAACCCTGCTTACAGTTACGGCTTGGCTGTCATCCTGTTGGCGCTTTTGTTGCGGATTTTAATGCACCCACTCAACCGAAAAGCGATGAAGTCCATGTGGAAGATGCAAGCGCTGCAACCGCTGATTCAAGACTTGCAGGAACGCTACCGAGATGACCCGCAAAGGTTGAACGCCGAAATTTGGAAGTTGTATCGCGAACATGGCGTGAACCCGCTGGGTGGCTGCTTGCCTTTGCTCCTGCAACTTCCCGTGTTGTTTTGGGTCTACTACGGTGTCCTGCACTATCGCTTCCAGTTTGCCAAAGCCAGTTTTCTTTGGATCAAAAACCTCGCTCAACCCGACTACCCGCTTTTCGCCCTTTACCTTGCGACCTTTTTCGCTTCAACTTTCTTCATGAGCACACCGACCCAAGACCCGACTCAAAGGCAGCAGCAAATCCTGATGAATGTCATGTTCGTGGTGATGTTTGCGGTCTTCTTCCACTCCTTCCCCGCCGCCTTCATCCTTTACTGGCTTTCGTTCCAAGTCTTTTACATCGGCGAGAGCCTTTTGATGAAGCGCGTCTATTACCGCGAGGCGCTTCCTGTTCGGGAAGTTACGGTGACGGGCGAAGAAAAGCCCAAGAGATCCCAGAGAAGGGCGAAAACCAAGTGATCAATCACTCACTTGCAGAAAGCGAGGGATGAGGCATGCAAGTGGAGGCAACCGGGAAAACCGTAGACGAAGCAATCGAGCAAGCACTGAAGTTGTTGGGGGTAACTCGAGAGCAGGTCGAAATCGAGGTCATTGAGCCTGGCACCCCGGGAATTTTCGGGGTCGGTGCTGAACCCGCAAGGGTTAGGGTGACGCTGAAAAATTCCCCGGCAATGTTTGTCAAGGGGCTTCTGAGTTCCATAATCCAATACGCTGGCTGGGATTTGAGTCTGGAAGATCCCGTCGTTCGGGAAGGGGAAATTTACATCAACATGGAGGGCAACGACGCTGGTTTGGTCATCGGCAAGCGGGGAGACACCCTCAATGCGCTGCAACTCCTTGTCCAGTCGGCTGTCGCAAAACGCTTTCCTCAGCCTATCCGAATCGTTTTGGACGCTTCGAGATACCGCGAGAAGCGCCGGGCAGCGATAATCCAATTGGCTCTCAATGCTGCGGATAAAGCCCGCAGCCAGAAGAGGATTGTGAGGCTCCGCAACTTGACACCGGCTGAACGGCGCATTGTCCACATGACCTTGCAAAGTGACCCCACCGTGTTCACGATGAGCGAAGGGGAAGGCGAGAACCGGGTGGTCATAGTTGCGCCAATAGAGATGAGGGACAAGTTGTTGCGGAGACAAAGGAACGCTCAAAGGGCATCTCCCTCAAAAGCCTCCCAGCAATCGCAACAACAAACTCAAAACAAACCCAACAGCGCTGCAGGGATGGCATCATGAGTGTAAAGGTGAAAATTTGCGGGCTAACGAGGACGGAAGACCTACAAGTCGCTTGTGAAGCGGGAGCAGATTTCTGCGGCGTGGTGGTTGAAGTTCCTAAGTCGCCAAGAAGCAGAACAAGGGAACAAGCGAAACTTCTGTTTGAGAAAGCAACGGCAGCAACGGTCATTGTCACCCGCTCGAAATCCCTTGACGAGTTGGTTGAACTTATCCGCTTTCTCTCCCCTTTCGCCCTGCAATTGCATGGAAACGAGGCGCCTGAATTAATTGCGGCGCTGAGGGGAAGAGTCAGTTGCCAAATTTGGAAAGCGCTTCCTTTACCACCGGCGACGGAACGGGCATCAGTTAAGCCTTTTCTGGAACAAATCCAAAGTTTCGCCAAAGCGGGTTGCGATGCGTTCGTGTTGGACACGGCAACCGCGGGAGGTTTCGGTGGGACGGGAGAGGTTGCGTCGTGGGAACTTGCGGCAGATTTGGTTCGTCTTTCCGATGTCCCCTGTTTTTTGGCGGGTGGACTAACGCCCGAAAATGTCACAGAGGCGGTTATCGCTGTCAAACCTTATGGCGTTGATGTCTCAAGCGGCGTTGAAAACTCACCCGGCGTCAAAGATCCCGAAAAAATTCGGCTCTTCTGTCAAAGGGCTAAGCAATCGCTGTGAGCCGTTTTCGTCGCATCTGATGGCACATGTGAACCTTTTGGTTGACGAACTTTTAGGTTGCGGCTATAATCCCTTACGCCAGTCATGAGGAGAGGAGGGTCAGCCGTGATTCGGGTGCAGCACATTCGCGTCATAGAAGACCACGCGGGCAATCCAGTGGTGCTCCTAAGCGACCCTGAGACAGGGATGGAACTGCCCATTTGGATTGGCGAAGTGGAAGCCTTTGCAATCCAAAGGGAACTTGAAGGGGTGCAACTTCCGAGACCAATGACCCACGATTTGATGCGAAACATCTTAGTTGAGTTGGGGGTCGAGTTGGTGAGGGTTGAAATCAATGAGTTGCACGACAACACCTACTATGCAACTTTGGTCCTTCGGTGGAATGGGCGAACCTTCTTCATTGACGCCCGACCGTCCGACAGCATAGCATTGGCGGTTCGGATGAATGCTCCCGTCTATGTCGCTGAGGAAGTGGCAAAAGCGGCTGGCTACTTCCCTCAACCGAGCCGCAAGGAAATTGAAAGGTTCATGAGGCTCATCAAGGATGTCGAGTTGCCGGAAATGTGAGCGAGGTGTAACCGTTCCCAACTATTTGACCTCTCAAAAGAAGGCAGCGAAAAACGATTGAACGGAGGTGTGAGTTCAATGGCGGTTAAGGAAGTGGACAAGACGAACTTCGAGCAAGAGGTCCTGCAAAGCGATATCCCCGTCATGGTTGACTTCTGGGCGCCTTGGTGCGTCCCTTGTAGGGTGATTGCCCCCCTCGTTGAGCGCTTGGCAGAGCAATACGCTGGACGACTCAAAGTCGCGAAGTTGAATGTCGACGAAAACCATGAGTTAGCCATCCGATACCAAGTCATGAGCATCCCGACTTTGATTTTCTTCAAGAACGGTCAGGTCATTGACAGGATCATCGGGGTTCCGCGGGAGCCGGAGCGGGTGATTGTCCAGAAGATTGAGGAAGTCATCGGTGCGAGTTGAGGGCTCATGATCCCGACTCACCAACCGTTGACCGTCAAGGATTTGAACCAGATTGGGGTTGCAGCAACGCTCGTCGGGTTCGTGGGTTTCACCTTGACCCTTTGGCTGCTCGTTTGGCTGGGGATGGACAAGGAAGGTCGTTTGAGGCGTTCTTTCAAGTGGCTCGCAATTGCGTTGGTGGCGAGTTACGCAATCATGCTTTGGGGACTAACAAAGGCGTGAAAGGGAAAGGTGGCGAAAGAAGGTGGCGGCGCAAGGGACAATCCGCCAATGGTCGCCCGTCAGAGTAACCCAGATTTTGTTCGCCCTGACTTTGGTCGGGCTCGTTGGCGGGCTTTTGATGGTCTTCAGCGCCAGTTACCCACTCGCCCTCGCTCGAACCGGAAACGCATTTTCCATCGTATCTCGTCAAGCCATTTACGCTGCTTTGGGTTTCGTCCTTCTCCTGATCGCATGGAAAGTCCCGCTCCAATGGCTACGGCGGGCGAGTTGGGTTTTGCACTTACTTGTGATTGCTTTGCTGTTTGCCACTTTGGTGGTTGGCAAAAAAGTCGGCGACGCTCAGCGCTGGCTTGAACTTGGTCCGTTTCAAGTTCAACCTTCGGAATTCGCAAAGGTCACTTTAGTCCTTTGCATTGCTGCTTTGGCGGCATCGTGGAGGGACGCTACTAACTTGAGCCGAAAATTTTGGCTTTGGTTAGCCATCTTCCTCTGCTGGGTTTTGACCACCGTTTTGGTTTTGAAGCAGCCGCACTTGAGCGGTGGTCTTTTGTTGGCGGTTATTGGTGTCGCGGCGATGTTTTTTGCCAGAACTCCGCTTTCACTCATCTTGGCAACAGTGTTGCTTGGCTTTGGGTTGGGATACATCGGGCAAAAAGCGTTCCTGCACTCATACCAACTGGAACGATGGCGAATCGGAAGTTGGCTGATGTTGCCGAAAGGAAAGACCGACGAGCAAAAATCCTACCAAGTCCGTCAGGCTCTGCTTGGGCTTCAAGTGGGAGGCTGGTTCGGGCAAGGATTCTTCCAAAGCCGGCAAAAGCACCTGTTTTTGCCTTCCGCTCACAACGATTTCATCTTCGCCGTCATCGGTGAAGAATTCGGGTTTGTCGGCAGCGTCGCAGTTTTGGCATTCTTCACCTTGCTCGCTTACTTTGGGCTTTGGGTCACTTCTCAAACCGCCGACGCATTTGCATCTGGCATATCGGGTGGGATAACGGTGTGGATTTGGCTTCAAGCGCTCTTGCACATTGCTGTCAACACTCACCTTCTGCCGCCGACGGGAGTGCCTTTGCCTTTCGTCAGCGCCGGTGGTTCTGCCCTTTGCGCTACCTTGATTGGAATGGGGCTTTTGCTCAATGTTGCGTCAAACCTTACCCAACAGCGAAAGCAAAAGCGACGAGGGGGAACAAACGATGCTCTGGGTGATGGCAGGTGGAGGGACGGGAGGGCACATTTACCCAGCCCTCGCCCTCGCCGCCGCCGTCAAAACTATGTCTCCTGACACCCAACTTTTGTTCGTCGGGGCGACTTACGGTCTGGAGCAAAAAATCGTCCCTCAACACGGATACCCGCTCCTAACCGTCACAGCGAGACCCTTTCCGAGGCGGTTGCTTTCGCCATCAAGTTTCATCTCAGGTTCGGCAATGCTTTACGGCATTTTCCAAACCTTCAACCATTTCCGCAAACTGCGCCCAAAAGTGGTCATCGGGACGGGAGGCTACGCTTCAGTTTGCGCACTGTTGGCTGGCAAACTGGTTGGGGCTAAACTCGTCTTGTTTGAGGCAAACAGCATTCCCGGGCGAACCAACAAGTTGCTGGCGAAGTTGGCAGATTGGGTCGCAACGGGCTTCCCCGAAGCAGTCAACTTTTTCCCGAAAGGCAAAGTGACCTACACGGGTGTCCCAATCCGAGCAGATGTCCGAAGCATGGACAAACTAACTGCCAGAAAAACTCTTGGGTTGACAGAAAGTGAACAGTGCCTGTTGGTTTTCGGTGGCAGCAGGGGAGCCCAACGAATCAATGAAGCCTTGTGGGATGCTTTGCCGCGCTTGCTTTTGCGGACTTCCTTGAAAATCGTCCACCTGTGTGGCTCGCAATGGGAACAGGACGCAAAGCGAATTCAGGAAGCCTTGCCCGAAGATGTCAGGGAACGCTACCAACCTTTCGGCTATCGTGAGGATATGCCTGTCTTGCTCCATGCTGCCGACCTCGCCCTTTCTCGGGCAGGTGCAAGTTCAATCGCCGAACTTTTGGCTGCGGGCGTTCCGTCAATTCTCATCCCCTACCCTTTCGCCATCTACGACCATCAAAGGTTCAACGCATTGAGCGTGGTGAGGCGGGGCGCAGCAGTCATGATTTTGAACGCCGACTTGACGGGAGAGCGACTTTTTGAAACTGTGTCCGAACTTCTCAGCACTCGGGAAAAGCTGGAGCGGATGAGAGAATCATCACTGAAGATTGCGAGACCTTTCGCAGCCGAGGAAATCGTCAAGCGAACTTTGGAGTTACTGGGGTAGGGAGCGTCACAGAAACCTGCGCAAGATGGCGAACCTTCTCGTCTCCCTGAAGCCGAACCGATTGTAGACTTTTTGGGCAGTTTCCTCGCTCGTCCACAGAACCCAAGCGTTGTGCAATCCTTTTTGCCTCATCGTCTGCAGGCACTTCGCCATTAGAACTGTCCCAATGCCTCGTCCCTGCATGTCGCTTCGGACGCCGTAGGGACCAAAATGCTCACCCTCAAACTGGCAGTATCCGACAATCTCTCCGTTGTGCCATGCTACGATGAACTGGTCGTAATCGCCCAAGCCTTTCGCAATATCGGTCAAAAGTTCACGGGCGTGGCGCACCCAATCGCCGGGCATGTGGGCTTTCAAAAACGCTATCAAGTCAGGCACTTCGTTCGGACGCAAGTTGCGAACCTCAATTCCTTGCTCCCTCAACTGCTGCTCCCGCTCTGCATAAGGGGTTGGGTCAAACAGGACAATGTTGGCGTCCATGCTGATAGCGTGAGTGACAACTTCGAAGCCTCGTTTCAGCAAAAACGCAAGTCCCTCGGCGTAGTTGCGCTCGTCCACGCCCGGAACGAAATAGTTAGGCGTGTAAGGTGAAATCAGAACCTCGGTGCGGTCGGCATCCCGGAAAAGTTGAATTGCTCGTTCAAGAAGCATCGTGCCAATCCCTTTTCTCCTCCACTCTGGATGAACGCCGAAGGCGGTAATCCAGCCTTTGTTAACCTCCACTCCGACTTTCTCCATCGGGACACGCCGAATCAGGCACAAGCAAAAGCCAACCAGTTTCCCATCCGCATCGGCGACCAAAAGCCAATCTGGGTCAAAGTTGGGGTCAAGCAAAACTTTGCGGTGGAAAGTCTTCCGATCAATCGGGTCATAAGGCAAGGCTGCATTCCAAAGCGACAAAAGTTGCGCCTCATCGCTGCTCCTGTAACCTCGCACCTCAACCATCTCTTTCGCCCCCGAGGGTTCTGTAAGCGTCACTCCTTCTGGCATCTCCGCGGTCAAGGATGTTGAAGCGAATCCCTTCAAAGTGGGCTATCACTCACAGCAAATCTCGTTTTTGCCTCATTCGCCACTCGTCAACGGCGAAGGCTTGGGCGTATTGGACACCAATTTCGATGCCACGAATCCTCGTTCTAGCTTGATACCAGCCCCAGTAAGGAAAGCCACCTTCACCGCGACCAATGGCGAAACACTTGAAGGCTCGTTCCCAATCAGCGAACACATCGCTGATGTCCACATAGACGAAAGGGCGAAAGTTTTCTGCGTCTTCCCAGTTCTCGGCGTAGTATAGCCGAACACCACGAACAGGTGGCAAACCTTCCAAATCAAAATGCGGGTTCGCCGCCATAAAGATGGCTCGGTGGGTCAGGTAGTGAGCCGCTATGTGATCGCTGTGGATGCTTTCTCTCCAGTGGGTTATGACCACCTGCGGTTGAAGTTCTCGGAGCAACCTTGCGAGTTCACGGGCGATTTCGTCGGAAACAGTCAACTCGCCATCTCGGTAAGGGAGGAAATGTGGCGTCGCTTGCAAAATTTTTGCTGCCTCTTCTGCTTCCCTTCGCTTTTGAGCGCCATACTCCTTTGGCGAAAGTTGAGGGTTGCCTTTCTCGCCCAGAGTCAAATGGACGATGTGAACTTCCCAGCCGCTGCGGGCGTGTTTGAGCAATGTCGCCCCAGCAGTGAACTCCATGTCCGCTGCATGAGCACCGATAGCGACGATGCACAATCTCTGGCTCAAAATTTTCGACCTCCTACAACCTCACGCTCATTCGTCACGCTTTACGCATCACGCATCACGGATAAATGCCTCTCATTTTGATTGCCTCAGCGACCCTACTGACAGCGAGGATATAGGCTGCAGTTCTCATGTCAACGCCTCGTTCCCTCATAACTTCCCAGACTTCGCCGAAGGCTCGCTTAATTACTTGCCTGAGCCGTTCGTTGACTTCTTGCTCCGTCCAGAAAAACTGTTGGATGTCTTGGACCCACTCAAAGTAACTGACGACCACGCCTCCAGCGTTTGCCAGAATGTCGGGGACGATGAAAATCCCTCTGTCACGCAAAATGGCATCCGCTTCCGGCGTTATTGGACCGTTAGCAGCCTCAACTATCAAGCGGGCTCGGATTTTGTCGGCATTCTTTTCAGTGATAACGCCTTCAATGGCTGCTGGAATTAGGATGTCACAAGGTAGACCCAGCAATTCTTCGTTGGTCACATAGTCGCCTTCTTTGTAGTCGGAGACGGTTTTCGTCTGTCGCTTGTGGGACATCAGTTTCACCGGGTTCAAACCTTGCGGGTTGTAGATTCCACCCTTGACATCACTGACAGCCACAATCTTACAACCGAGGGAGTGAAGTAACAAAGCGACAACGCTCCCGACTTTTCCGAACCCCTGCACAACTACTCGGGCATCTTCAAGCCTGATACCCAACCTCGCTGCCGCTTCTTCAACGCAAATGGCTACACTCCGTCCCGGCGCTTCCCTCCGACCTCTCGAACCTCCGATGTTGACTGGTTTGCCTGTCACAACGCCGGGGACAGAGTATCCGACATTCATGCTGTAGGTGTCCATCATCCAAGCCATGATTCGTTCATCGGTGCCCAAATCAGGTGCTGGGATGTCTCTTTCGGGTCCGAGGAGCAAGATGAGTTCGGTGGTGTAGCGGCGGGTCAACCTTTCCAATTCGCCGTCAGAGAGTTCGGACGGGTTACAGACGACGCCTCCTTTTGCCCCACCGTAAGGGATGTCAACGACGGCACATTTCCAAGTCATCAACATCGCCAAACCTTTAACTTCCTCAAGGGTCAGAGTGGGGGAGTAACGGACACCGCCTTTTGCAGGACCGCGTGCCAAGTTGTGGTGAACTCTCCAGCCCGTGAATACCTTCAAAGAGTTGTCATCCATTTTCACGGGGATTGACACTTCCATGACCCGCTTGCAATGGCGGAGGATAGCGTGGATCCTCGGGTCAAGGTGCATAAGTTCGGCGACATTATCCAACTGTTGCTGTGTCATGACCCACAAAGACTTTTGCCCCGGTTCTCTCATTTCTGCCACTTGTCACCCTTTCATCAGCGCAAAATTTGTGAACTCCGTCAATGAAGAGGCGGAAGCCTCAGGGCGTTGCCGCACAACTTTTGGAACCGCCTCAGGAAACTCAGGTCGTATTGGTCCAACTGCCAGCGGAACTTCAAATGAAACGCCGCCCTATCCTCGTCGCCCTTCATCAAATAGAGCAGTCCCAAAAGGCAGTGGTAGGAAGCATTTCTGGGGTCTAACTTGACGGCTTTCTCGACCGTCGCAATTGCATCGTCAAGCCTGCCGACTTGCAGGTAGGCAGCAGCCAACCGTATGTGGTAGTAGTCGTCATAAGGCGCCCACAAGACAGTTTGCTCCAGTTGCTCTATGGCTTCCTCAAAGCGATTGAGCGCCATGTATACTTCAGCAAGTTCAAGACGGTAATAAGGTTCGTGAGGCATCAGTTCACATGCCTTTTCAAAATGCTCCAATGCCTCCTTCACTCTCCCTAAAGCCCAAAAGGCACGACCGAGTTGGCAGCGATACCAAGCCTTGCGTGAATTTATCTGGCTTTGCTTGCTTTCGTTGACGGAAACGGAATAGCCGTCATCGTCTCTCCTTCGCTCAATCCATCCTTGTCGCTCAACCTTGACGAGGCGCACTTCTTCATTTCCGCTGCCGTTATCCTTCCCGCTATCGGAAAATTCCTTATCGGCAACCAAGTCGGCAGGTTGTTTGTCAGTCATAACAGGTCACCTGCTTTGAATCTCACTAAACTGCTACCAACTTCGGTTCAAAGAGAACTGTGCGGTCCTTCGCCCTATCCGTCCTCATCGACCCGGGCAAGAGGTTTTTGAAGCGCCGCTTTAAATGCTATCCAAAACCCACCCGCTTGTCAATACTTTCGGGGGAGTGCCCCAAATCCCTTTATGCCACAGGTGTGTAAGCGTGCATGAGTGCGAGAGTGCGCGAAATGTCAAGCGAAGGGTGTGAGAAGTTGTTCAACTACCCTGTCCATGCCGCTGGCTTTAGCCAGTGAGGGACAAGGGGCACGGGGCAAGGGACATGGGATTTGACGGATTTTTCTGAGCCCAATTTCATTCGGCAAAAAATTCAGTCACGAAATTGTTGCGAGTTGCGGGTTGCGCGTTCAGATAAAACCCTCAACTCTCGACCCATGTAGCAGGCTTTAGCCTGCTTTGAATTTGTAGCCACCCACCTCGGGTGGGTGGTCAAAGCCGTTTACTATTCGCCACTCGCTATTCGCTATTCGCCGCCATTTCGGCTCGGTAGGAGCCTCGCCCTCCCACTTCGTTCCGTCCCCCGTCCCTCGTCCCACGCCCCCTTCCGTTTCTGTCCCATGTCCCATTTTCAATCCCAACGCTCAACTCTGAACTCGCAACTCATTTTCACGCCATACACTCTCGCAAGTATTGAGCGGCTTTAGGCAAAGTTTCGTTTGGATCGCCGGGAACTCCGCACTCCAACGCCATGAAACCATCAAAGCCGATTTCCTTCAATGCAGCAAAACCGCTCTTGAAGTCGGTGTGCCCCCAGCCGGGAAGCAAGCGGTTGCTGTCAGCCAAGTGGATGTGTTTGAGCCATTTGCCGCCCTTCCGGATGGCGTCTGGGATTGATGCCTCTTCAATGTTCATGTGGAAGAAGTCAGCCATGATCCCGATATGCGGGTTGCCCATCTTCTCGCAAATCTCAACGGCTTGCTCCACTCGGCGGAGGAAGTGAGTTTCGTAACGGTTGAGGGGTTCAAGCAACAAAATTGTGCCGACTTGTTCGGCGTGTTTCCCCAAATCTTCCAGCACGACCAGCAACAAATCCATCTCTAACTCAACAGCGCTCTTGTAAGGCGAAAGGTCTGGGATGCGCGGACCGCCGAAGATGGGAACGAAGATTAAACCGACAGCACCCAACTCCGCTGCAGCAGTCAAACGAGCCTTGATTTCCTCAATGGCTTGTTTGCGAACGCTGGGGTCGGGGTCAAGAACTGAACCGCGATAGCCTGCGCAAATTGTGCTGACCTTCAGTCCAGCCTTTTCAACGGCGCTTCGGACATAAGAGGTGTTTTGCAGCAGCCATTCACTGCCCCAAAACTCAATCCCTTCGTAACCCCACGCAGCGAGTTTCTCCAACTTCTCCTCCAAAGATGCGCCCGGCACTAACCCTTCTTGGCATGCCAACTTCATCCTCAAACCCCTCCTTCCTCGTTGCTTGTCACCAAAAAGTCTGACGCAATTGCTGACTGTTTGCTTTGCTCTCATCTGCTTGCCTTCTTCGTCGGCTAAGGCGCTATAATGTTGCCGCAGGCAAAAGCGATGACGGCAAAGTCAGTTATTGCCTCAGTTGTCCGACGAGTCGCAAAGTTGTGCTGGCAAGGCAAATTTGAGGAAAGGAGTTGAAAGCCATGAGGCTCGGAGTTTCAACCTACTCTTACTGGCATTTTCGCGGTGACCGCTACCCGATTGAAAAGGTCATGGAACGCGCCGCCGAGTTGGGTTTGGCTGGAGTGGAGATTCTGCACAGGCAGATGGAAAGTGAGGAACTTTCCTACCTGATGAGGTTGAAGCGGACAGCGTTTTTCCTCGGGCTTGACATTTACTGCTTGGCAATTCACCAAGATTTTGTCCAACCCAACGCCGAAGAGCGGCAACGGCACATTGACCACACAAAGCATTGCCTTCAACTCGCCCACGAGTTGGGCATTCCGGCAATTAGGCTCAACTCGGGACGATGGAAAACTGTCGCAAGTTTTGACGAACTGATGCAGCGAGGCGGTATAGAACCGCCGATTGAAGGCTACACTGAGTCCGACGCTTTCGGTTGGGTGATTAGCGCCATTGAAGCCTGCTTGCCCGCAGCAGAGCGATACGGAGTCGTCCTCGCATTGGAAAACCACTGGGGCTTAACGGCGACCGCTCGTGGGACGCTGAAGATTGTTAGCGCCATCAATTCCGATTGGCTCAAGGTTTGCCTTGACACAGGCAATTTGCTCCGATACGAGGACGGACAAGTGATTTGGGAGCCGGACTACGAAGGGATGGTTTTGTTGGCGCCCCATGCCGTCCTCGTCCACGCGAAAACTTACTTTGGTGGCGGCGAGTGGTATACCCTTGACATTGACTACAATCGCGTGGCTCAAATTTTGCGCCAAGCCAATTTCCGAGGCTACATTTCGTTGGAGTATGAGGGCAAGGAAGACCCACACGCTGGGGTTCCAAAGAGCGTCGCAATGCTGAGAGAAGCGTTCGGTTTTTGACAACCTCTTGAAGCCCAAACAGGTGGGAGCGAAATGAGGTCAACGGGCAAGTCAGATGCGTGGTCAGGAAGCGAATTTTATGTGCCGGAAAATCCAGACTACACGATTTTTGACAGCGCTCGCGATTCTGTCCGGTTCGCTTTGCATTGCCTTGAACCTTGCGGTGACCATTGGCGGGCGAAAAGCAGTTTCGTTGATGTTGATGGAGTCCCTCAAACTTGGCATGACTTCGGAACCCTTGAAGGACCGGGCTGGGCATCAAACGCAGTCGGTGGCGCTCTGGAACTTTACAGGTTCGGCAAATTTGTCGGGGATAAATCGCTCATGGAAACTGCGTTGAACTTGTTGCGCCATGTGCTTGAGTGCGGCTTCGTGCGCGAAGACGGCTTCATCATCCCTTACCGCGAAACCACAACCAGCAAATTTGTCCTCAACTTCAAGCACAACAACGATTGGTTTTGCCCGGGAAGCATCGCTCGGGTTGGCTACCAGATGCTCCTGTTCGCTGACGAGTTGACGGATGATGCCCTTGCGAAACTTCTGACAGAACAGGCTATTTGGTGTGCGACTTGGCTGGCTCAACATGTTCAGCGCCTGCCCAATGGTTGGTTCCCTCGCCGAGTTACACCCGCTGGCGAACCCTACCCTTACGCTGCCGAAAGTCTTTCTCCTGACCCAATCTTTGACTGTTCGGGTGACGGGATTCAGACGCTTCAACTTTGGGTTGAACTGGCGCTTCGCGGGCTCATCGGAACTTACGGGACTATTGCCGAAGTCGTCAAAGCCTTTGTGGACGCTGGCGGTTTCTTCGGCAGTGTCAACCACGACACTTACGACCGCCACGAAAATGTCGCTTACGCTTTGGCGTTCCGAACTCTGCTGAAGGCTTCATCGCTCTTTGATGACCCAAGCATACGGGGCTTCGCCTACAATGTTTGCTTGCGCGGGCTTGACAGATTCAAAATGACCGAAGACAGGAACGGGGTTGCGACGAAGGGATTGCTTTTCATGGAGGAGAGTTGGAACACTGCCTACCTGTGGGAGAACGCTGAGGCATCTTGTGCTTTCCTTGATGCCTTCGCCGACACGGGTGATGAGGAATTTTTGCGCGATGCCTTAACCATTTTGAGGGCGGCAGCAAAACACCACTACGGCGATAAGGGCTTTTTGACGGAAGGGGTTGATTGGGACAATGTGGTTGGAAGCCAGCACCACATCGGTGGGGCGCAATTTGGTGCAATCCGATACACCGAACCTCTCCTGAACAACTTGCACATCGTTGAACCAACGCTCAATTATCTGGAACGCTGGGCAACCAAGCGAACGCTTGCGGATGGGCGAACCGAATTTTACGACCACGAAGGCAACTTGCTCGCAACCTTGAAACCTACGGGCGCAGCAGAGCCTTGACGATGTTTGGTGCTTCCCCGCGAGCCAGTCTCCAGAAAATTTCAACACCTTCGTCAAGGGGAAACTCTTGAACCCAAGATTTGACCTCAACTTTGCCCGAAGCGATGAGTTGCAGGGCTGTGGCGAAATCGGCATCGGTGTAAGCGCTGCTCCCGCGAATGACCTTCTCACCGTAAATGATTTGCATGCCCGGAACGCTTGTCTCATCTTCGTGCAATCCGACCCAAACGACTACGCCTGTAGGGTGAACTGATTCAACGGCGAGCCTGCGGGTGGTGGAGCGACCAACGGCGTCCAGAGCCAAATCAAATCCTTGACCGTTTGTCAACTCTCGGACTTTGGCGATGACATCCTCCGCTGTGGGGTTGATCACTGCGTCGGCGAACTTCTTCGCAATGTCAATCCGCTCTCGGACAATTTCAACAATCGCCACAAAAGTCGCTCCAAAGGCTTTTGCCACCTGAGCGCAAACCAAGCCGATTGGACCTGCACCGAACACGATGACCTTTTCAGGCAAAACCGTTTGAGCCAGCCTGACGGCGTGGACGGCGTTTGCGACGGGCTCAACAATTGCACCTTCGCGGGTGGTCATGCCCTCTGGAAGCGGATAACAATTTTCGGCAGGAGCGGTGACGAATTCAGCGAACGCTCCCGGTCGGTTCATGCTGAGCAGTTGTCGTCTCTCGCACAAGTTTGGTCTCCCTTGCCTGCACCACCGACATTTCCAACAAGCGACAATTGGGTTGACCGCAACTTTTTGTCCGACTTTCAAGCCGGTCACGCCTTCACCTAACGCCTCAATCGTTCCGGCGAACTCGTGTCCCATGATGAGTGGCGGTTGTCGGCGGGGATGCCTTTGGACTACGCATTCAATTTCCGAGCCACAAATGCCGACATGACCGACCCTTATAAGCACCTCGCCTGCCACCGGTTCAGGCACTGGAACTTCAACCAACTCCAACTTCTCCCAGTCCGAATACAAAATCGCCTTCATTGTCCTCACCCTCTCAAACTTGCCTTACCGCCAAAGGTTTTTGCGAACACCGCAGCGATTTTAGCGCTTACCGAAACGCTGCGTGTAAGCCATTGAGCAGGTTCTTCAAGTTGGTGGCAGCAGGACAGGAATTGCTCTGTGGATGACCTTGACGGTCACCGGAGTTGGCGGCGTCAACTCGCCGTCCATTTGAGTTGGGACTGGGGGCTCGGAAACGATGTGGGCTGAGCGAATTTGAGCGAGCACGACTTCTGGGTGATGCAAGTGCCAACCGAGCAGTCCCATCATGGCGAACCGGTAGTAGTCAATTTTGCTGCGGGAAGGGAGAATGCACAAATCCAGCAGACCGTCATCAGGTTTCGCATCGGGCGTAATTTTGACCCCACCGTAGTCGGGCAAGTTGCTTATCAGGACGAGCCAAGCATCCTTTTCCCAAACCTGCTTTGTCCCGTCATCCAGTTCCGCTTCCACGCGCAGAGACGACCACCTATAGCGGATGCTATGCCGAAGTGCTTGCAGGAAGTAGACGAGTTTGCCGAGAATCCTTTTTTGCGGTTTGCTGACTGTTTCCATCTGCGCGACGACATAAGCGTCGAAGCCGATGCCCAAACTGCAGTGGAAAATTTGGTCATGCGCTTCGCCCACATCAAGCCATCGGATTTGCCCGTTAAGCAACTGCCCAAGAGCCTCAATGGGATGGGGCGATATGCCCATGTTGGCAGCAAAGACATTGCCAGTCCCAATGGGAATGAGTCCGATGGGGGTGGATTTACCACTTTTCCACAAGCCATTGATGGCGTCATGGAAAACTCCGTCTCCGCCCGCAACGAGTATCAAATCGGCATCGCTTGTCATCACCGCTTCCGTTGCGCTTCCCCGTTGTTCGGTCAGGACGGTCTTGACTTTCCATCCGTTCCGCTTCAACTCCCCTTCAAGTCGGGGAGCCCATTTCTGTCCTCTCCCGCCACCTGATTGAGGGTTGACAATCAAGAGAACTTCTCGTTTGTCCTGCATTTCAGGTCCCGTCGCTTGTCCTTATCCGACTTCGCCTTCGCGCTCAATGCGTTGAATCGAAAGGGCTCTCCCAGTTTCAATGTCCGCTTCAATCAAAACGGCGCACATCCTAACTTTGCCCGTAGCCACTTCAAATTTTGCCGGCAATTTCGTCGTGAAGTGGTAAAGCACCTCGTTGACCCGCATCCCGATAACGCTGTCAACCGCTCCGGTCATGCCGACATCGGTGATGAAGGCTGTGCCCTTGGGCATCAATCGTTCGTCGGCGGTTGCGACATGGGTGTGAGTTCCGATAACGGCTGTCACTCTCCCATCGGCGTAGTAGGCAAAAGCCTGTTTTTCGCTGGTTGCCTCCGCGTGAAAGTCCACGACTATGAGAGGTGTTTTGGGGTGAATTTGCTCCAAAACGATGTCAAGGGTTTTGAACGGGCAATCCAAAATCGGCTTCATGAACACTTGCCCCATGATGTTGACGACAGCGATGTGAGCGTTTTTGCCCTTGATGGGCAAAACGACCCAACCGCTACCGGGCGCTCCCGGCGGGAAGTTGGCTGGACGCAAAACCCGGTTTTCTCTTGCGAGCAACTGCATCGCTTCTTTTTGCTTCCAGACATGATTGCCCGTTGTCAAACAGTCAACGCCTGCGCCCAGCAGTTCCTTTGCCGTCCCTTCAGTGATTCCTATCCCGCCGGCAGCGTTCTCGCCGTTAGCGATCACGAAGTCCAAACAGAGTTCCTTCCGCAGCGAAGGAAGCCACTTTTGGATGGCATGTCGCCCAGGACGACCAACGATGTCGCCAATGAACAGAATCCGAACCGTCTCCGCCACTTCAGAAAACTCCTTTCTACGCGATGAGCATGTTACGGGCTTTAGCCCGTAGTTGGTGGCGCAACCAGAAACAAACCGTGCTACGGACTTCGGTCCATAGTTGATGACGCAACCCGAAGCCACTCATGCTACGATGGGAACGCTTGGTAGCGTTTTCGCGAAAATGGCTGTGCAAAAATTTAACGGCACTTTCGTTGAAAAGCCATATCGCAAAGGAGGGCAAAAACATGACCGCTTTGGCTGTTTGGCTTAGAGAACGAACCCTTGCGGGACGGCTCTTGGTTCTCGGAGTTGCCAACCTTTTGCTAATCGCTTGTGCCCAAGTTCGTATACCGTTGCCTTTCACTCCTGTGCCGATTACAGGACAGACTTTAGGAGTTTTGCTGGCTGGCGCTTTGCTGGGAAGCCGATACGGGACGGCAGTTGTAGCAGCCTATGTGGTTCAAGGTTTGATTGGTCTGCCTGTGTTTGCAGGCTGGAAGGGCGGGGTTGCGGCGCTGCTCGGTCCAACCGGTGGCTACATATTGGGTTTCATCCCTGCAGCATTCGTTGTCGGTTGGCTGTTTGAAAGAAGTTGGCATGGGAAACTGACCTTGACCATAGCAGCCTTTATCGTCGGGAACGCGACCATTTATGCCTTTGGGTTGCCTTGGCTCGCTTTCTTCGTGGGTTGGCATCAAGTCTTGCAAATGGGACTTTTGCCCTTCCTGCCCGGCGATTTGTTGAAGTTGATGGTAGCGGTTTCGGCAACCCGAAGTTTATCGCGTTGAGCCTGCGGATTGGGTCAAGCGACGGCGCAAAATTTCGTAGAGCACAATCCCGGCTGCGACGGCGACATTGAGGGATTCCGCTTTGCCGACCATCGGGATCGTGACCGACAAATCAACTGAGCGCTTCGCTTCTTCCGAAAGCCCTCTCGCTTCGTTGCCAATAAGGACCGCAACTCGGTCTCCAAATTCCGCTTCAAAAACACTTTCCCCGCCTTCAGGAACTGTGCCAACAATTTGAAACTCGTTTGCCTTCAGCCAATTCACCGCTTCGCTTACGGAGTTAACTGGCACAACCGGGACATGAAGGAGACTGCCTGCACTTGCCCTCACTGCTTTTGGGGCATACGGGTCAGCAGTGCCTTTCGTGTAAAGAACAGCCAATGCCCCAACTGCATCTGCGACCCGAACCACAGCGCCGACATTGCTTGGGTCTTGTAAACCTTCCAACACGAGAGCAGTTGCGACAGTTGGGATTTTCAGCCTTTCAAGCCTTTCCGCTTGTGGCTGTCTGACCGCCGCAATCACACCTTGTGGCGTTTCCGTGCCAGAAATTTCCTCAAACAAAGCGGGAGCCATGAGAACAACTTGCACCCGCTTCCTTTGCGCTTCCGAGATTATGCTTTGACCCCGTTCGGTTTCGGAAAACTCAGGCGTCAGGGCAACCATCAAGACTGCCCACGCTTCGTCCTCCAACGCTTCAGCGACGAAGGTAGCCCCTTCAAGCAAAAAGGCTTTGTGCTTTTTGCGTGTGTGAGGTTCCGTCAGTGCTTTGAGGAAACGGTAGATTTCGTTCTGCCGGCTGGTGATGAGCCGTAGAGCCATATTTCGTCTTCACCCGCTAAATTGCGCCCGCTGCCTTCAACCTTGCCATTGCCCGTTCCTTTGCCCTTCGCGCTCGCTCGCGGTCAATGTTCGTGTCTTGAAAGTTGCGGAGCCTGTCAAGTGCCCTTTGGAGAGCCCTCCGTGCCCGTTCAACATCAATTTCGTGGTCAAGTTCGGCGATATCGCACAAAATCACCGCCCTGTTATCTGCGACCTCCATGAAGCCACCTGTCGTTGCGATTCGCTCTTCATCGCCGTTAGCGAGTTTGATGGTTATGACGCCGGTTCTTAGAGCCGCCACCAATGGCGCGTGGAAAGCCATTATGCCCAGACTGCCTTCCCATGCCGGCACAGTCAACGACACAACTTGGTCTGAAGAGAACAAAACCCGTTCTGGTGTCAAGACTTCAACCGAGAAAGTCCGAGCCATATCTCACCACCGTGCACCAAAGTTCGGTTGTCCTCAAACGACTGCAGGCTAAAGCCCGCAACCTTGTCAAAGTTTGGCAAAAACTGGGACGAAAGTTAACCTCACTCCTCACGGGCATAGACGAACAATTCACCGGCGTGAAGGACATGGAAGTGTTGGTTGCGTGCGTTGTGGTAGAGCCAATCGGCAAATCGGGCAAAGTTCTCGCTGTTGTGGGTGAACATGTCCCAGTGGGTTGGAATGACCAATTTCACGCCCACATTGACCGCCAATTGGGCAGCCTCCCAAAATGTCAAGTTGCCGATAATGTTGCGCTTCTCGCGGTAGTAGTCGCGCCCGTTGATGGGCAGGAAAGCGATGTCGGGAGCAAACTCCCTGAGAAGCCGTTCCAAATCGTCGTGCAAAATTGTGTCGCCTGAATGGTAAATCTTCACGCCGTTGAGCGTGATGCAGTATCCCAAGTAGGACGGAAATTCCTGCCTGCCTTCAACGAAGTCAAACCCATAGTGGGCTGACGGGATTGAGTAGAACTTCAGCGCACCGAAGTCAAAAGTCTGACCGACAGGCGGGTGGATTATCCGCTCCTCTTCAACCCCGCATTCCCTCAAAACCTTGTGGCAATTCAGTGGGGCGATGAATTTCGCTTTGGGCGACGCCTTTGCGATTCCGCGCACCGTTTGCGGGTCAAGGTGGTCAATGTGGATGTGAGTGTGGAACACAAAATCGGCGTGAGTGACCTCTTCGGGGCGAATCAAAATCGGCACAGCCCTCCTACCCTCACCCGTTAGGTAGGGGTCAATGTAGACGATGTAGCCACCACCTTTGAGCACAACGCCCGTTTGCCCCAAACCCCAAATTGCCACCATGTTCTCCGGCACTTCAAACCTCTCAATGCGCTCCTTCAAAGTCATAGCGAACACCTCCACATTCATCCCATCCCTCTGCTGACAATTGCAACCAACCCAAACTTTCAGCGACTTCCACCAACTCGTCTTCATCCACCAACTGTTGAACCGTCTCAACCGGAGAAACTTTTTCAGCAAGAACCAAACGGCGTTGAGTCGCGCCTATTGCTTGCCGCTTAAATTTTGCAGCATTGTCTCGTGGCGTGGGCAAAGGTCGTAAGCGCCGTCAAGTTGAGCGTGAAGCATTTCCTCCTGCCAATGGGCGTTGTAGAGCCGACAATCCTTGTCATCGCAAAAGGCTTCACCGAACAAAGCGTAAAACACCGCTTGAAGTGCGTAGCCTTTCGCGACTTCCGTCAACCTTTCATCGTTGGGCAGTAAACATCGGTCGCGCAATTCGGAAGCGAGGACCGGCGAAATCGCATCTAAGCCCATCGCGCGAAATTGTTCGCGAGCGAGGTAAAACTCGCGCGGTTTGGCGGGCGCTTCCACCAAGCCCGTTGTGGAGACTATGGCGGGGTAACCCAAGATGACCGTCCGCAAATGGTAGCGCCGGTCGCTTTCGTCAAATGTGGCAAGCAGTTGGTTGGTGAAAACCAGCGGCAAACTCCAGCGGTTCAACTCCTCACGGTCAAACAAACCCACCAACAACTCTTGAACCATGAAGCCATCGTAAACCACTCCTCTTGCCTCGCCCCTTGTTGTCAACCTTCTCCGTTCGTAAGTTATCTCGCCGTAAAGCGGTTCTCGCTCCTCCACAGGTTTGAACGGGTCGTGGACCCTTGCCTTGGCGAAACCGATTGCGAGCCGCTGAAGCAGAACCTCTCGTTCGTCCCCTTGCACCTTTGAAAGTTTCTCGGCAACCAATTCTCCGTGCGTGAAGATTTGAACGGTTGGCAGTTTTGTTCTCAGGTAGTCGGCGACCTCGCTGAGCCTAAAAGTCGGGGTGAACGGGTCATCAAATAAATCGCACCGAAAACGGAACTCCCGCTTACCCTCAGGCAGAAGCATCCGCCTTGCCTCCTTTGCGCTTATTGGCAATCTGTCCCACGCACAAAATTTTGCTTCGCAAAGTCGGTGGATGGCGGATTACGGCTTTAACTCGCTTCAGAAGGCACAGTTTTGATGTCGCGTCGAAAGTTTAGGCGACAGAATTTTCGGGGGTGAAATTGGATGGAAGGCAGTCGTTTTCTGCTACCTCTGAGACCATTGTCGTTCCGCAATTATCGCCTTTTCTTTTTGGGGCAACTAATTTCGCTAATGGGCACATGGATGCAGTCAGTTGCTCAACAGTGGCTCGTTTATAGGCTCACAGGGTCAGCGGCTTTACTTGGTCTTGTCGGGTTCCTCGGTCAAATCCCGATGCTTTTGCTCACTCCATTTGGCGGCGTCATTGCCGACCGCTTCCCAAAGCGCAACATCGTTACCGCTACCCAAACCTTGTTCATGCTGTTAGCATTTGCGTTTGCCTTTTTGACTTTAACGAACCACATTCGCGTTTGGCATATCCCACTTTTGGCGTTCTTATTCGGAGTCGTTAACGCAGCGGATGTCCCCGCTCGTCAATCCCTTGTCCCAGAACTTGTTCCGAGGGAGGTTCTGGTAAACGCTATTGCGCTCAACTCAGCGATGTTCAACCTCGCAAGGATTGTTGGACCAGCGATCGCTGGTTTGATGGTCGCTGCCTTCGGTGAAGGTTGGTGTTTTTTCGCCAACGCAGTGAGTTACCTCGCCGTCATTATTGGCTTGCTGATGATGGATTTGCCGAACGACTATACCGCACCCACAACTTCGCCATTGAAGCATTTGCTTGAGGGTTTCCACTTTGTCGTCCAAACGAGCCCAATTCGCGAAATCCTGATGCTTCTCGGTCTCGTGAGTGTGATGGGGATGTCTTACACGGTTCTGATGCCGATTTTCGCTGACAGAATTTTGCATGTTGGACCGAAAGGCTTGGGCATCCTGATGGCAGCGTCAGGTATGGGGGCATTGACGGGAGCGTTGGTGTTGGCAATGAAGAGGGGCATTCGTGGCTTAGGGAAGAGAGTTGCTTTCGGCGCTGTAGGCTTTGGAATTAGTCTTATCCTGTTCTCACAATCTCGTTCCTTCCTGCTTTCGGTTCTCATCCTTGCCCCTGTCGGTTTTTGCATGGTTACACAGATGACATCAGCAAATACCCTCGTCCAAACCTTCTCCCCAGACGAACTTCGCGGGCGGGTGATGTCGGTTTATGCGATGATGTTCATGGGCATGGCTCCTTTTGGTTCACTACTTGCAGGTTCGCTGGCTCATTGGCTCGGTGCTCCGACCGCAGTTGCTTTGGGAGGGCTCTCATGTGTTATCGGAGGTCTCCTTTTTGCCAGAAAGTTGCCTCAACTTCGGGCTGCTACCCGACAATTGCTCCGGTCAAGAGCAAGCGATAACGGGCTTTAACCTTCGCAAAATTTCAGTCCGCGAGCAACCCTATTGCTGCGCCAGCAATGGCAAGCGCCCAAGCGAAATCGTGTTCAACTCGTTTGTATTCGCGTTCTTTTTGCAAAGGCAATGGTAACTTGGTGGGGAATTGGGGCATGAAGGTGACGACAACTTCGTCGCCAGTTCTGATTTGCGTTCCTGGCTTGACATCTGTCAGCGCCACCAAACTGCTGCCCATATCAACCTCAACGACTTGCCCTTTCGCCACAAGTTCTCCCTTCTTCAAAATTGCAACCTCGGAACCAACCTTGAGCCCACTTGTCATGTCCAAACTGATTCTCACGGTGCGGTCGTAGAATTGGTTACGGTCTTTGTAGTGAGTTGCGGGCAAAATGGCGTAAGCGGGTGGGAGTAAAACCTGCCCCCGCAATGAAACGATGGTGCTCAATTGCTTTGCGACCTCAAAAGCAGCCGTTGCTACCGCCTCAGAAATTGCCCGACCTTCGGCTGGATTGTTTCCCTTTCCTACGGCAAAGGCTTTGAAGACCAATTGGGGCATCTTTGTCGGAACGAGCGTGGCTTCCAGAGCGACCGTCACTTGTGGGTCACGCTTTGGCTTTTTGATTGACACCTGTTTGACAGCGGCTTGAAGAGCGGCTGGCAACTTCAACTCGTTTGCGACCTTAACGATAACTTGAACATCTGCAGGCAGGGAAATTTTCTCGCGTGCATCGTGGACAGCAAAGACTTGGACGGTTTTCAACGCAGACAGTAAACTTTCAGCGACCTGATTTTTGAACACTGCTCCACCATAGCCGCTTTCGTCAGTGACGCCCACGAAGGCGACAGGCACTTGAGCCGTTGCGACTGCGGCGACAAAAAGCACCGTAACGGTCAGGAAAGCAAAACGCCTTCTCACTTTCTCCACCCCCGTTCAATTCGGGCTAATTTGAAGCGGCTTCCTTTTCAACGCCTGCAGTCGCTAAAATTTTGATGCCCGTTAAACATGCTGGCAATGGGGGAGGTCACAAGACCCGAGTATGTCCGAGGAATTCGTTGTGGTTCATACCGAATGGGGGAGACATTGGTCTGGCGGGACTCAGCAAGTCGCGTTGTTGTTAGAAGGGTTGGCTCAACGGGGCGTCAGGGGTTGCCTTGTGTGTCAAGAGGGTTCAATGCTTGCGGAGCGAATGCAAGGGAAAGTGGCGCTGAAGACTTTCAACCTGCGCGGCGAACACGATTTGTTCACTTGGCGAAAGTTTGCCCAGTGGCTGAAGGTCTTCAAAGAGAGGCAAGAGTCCCTCGGTCACAAGTTGCTTGTCCATGTCCACAGCCGAAAAGGTGCTTTGCCGACACTGTTGATTGCAAAAAGGTTGAAGTTGAAGACGGTGCTCCACTGGCGAGTGGCAGCACCAATGCCTTCAATAGTGCGTCGTCTTGCGGATGTCGTGATCGCTATTTCTAATTCGGCTGCGGAACAAGCCAGAAAGATTGGGATACCCGAGGATCGGTTGGTGGTTATCTATTCTGGGGTTGACATCGACAGATTCACTGTTCCATTAGGAGTCCGTGCGGAAACTCGAGAAATTGCGCGCACACAATTTGGGATTGCCAAGGACGATTTCGTTGTGGTTGCTGTGGGACGCCTTGTTCCTCTGAAAGGTTATGACTTGCTCCTTGAAACGCTTGCCTTGTTTCCCCTCAACGAGCGCCCTAAAGTTTTGTTAGTAGGGGATGGGGAGGAAAGACCGAACTTGGAGAGGTTAGCCACGAAATTGGGGTTAGAGGGGTGGGTTCAGTTTCTTGGGTTTCTCTCGGACATCAGACTCGCTTTATTTGCAGCCGATGTTTTTGTGCAACCCAGTAGAAATGAAGGATTAGGTGTTGCTATCCTTGAAGCGATGGCATCCGGTCTTCCAGTCATTGCCTCAAGGGTGGGTGGGATACCTGAAATTGTGCGAGACGGCGAAACCGGTTTGCTTTTTACTCCTAACGACCCATTTTCGTTAAAGGAAGCATTGACAAGAATTCGTCGTGATGAAGATTTGCGTCACAAAATTTCCAAGCGCGCCCAAGAATGGGTCGCGGAGCATCACGACATCCGCCTGCTTCCGGTCAGAGTGCACGAGACTTACCTGCGTGTCTCGAAGGGATGATGAAAATGCGGGGAAGAGTGCTGCTTTATCATCAAATAAGTGAAGCGCCATCGCAAACTGCTGCAAAGACCACACTTTTTGTTCACCCCCAGCACTTTGCTACTCAAGTCTTTCTGTTGAAGCGATTTTTCAAAGTGGTCTCGTTGGAGGAACTATTGTGGGAGTTAAAGAAAGGCGTTATTACGCCTCGCAGTGTTGCCGTAACTTTTGATGACGCTACGGTGGATTTTGGGGAGAGAGCAGTGCCAATACTTGAACGATACCGAGTGCCTGTGACCCTGTTTGTCGTGGCGGGGAAAATGGGAGAGAAAACAGACTGGGTTGACAGAGACGGAATTCCTCAAGCATGTCTCCTTGATGCCGAGGCATTGAGGGAACTCCCCTCATTTGTAGACATTGGCTCTCATTCCCTTACCCACCCTCGCTTCAACACTTTGGTGGGCGAGCAACTGGCGAGAGAGATTTTCGACAGTAAAGCCTTACTTGAGAGAAAACTTCGGCGTCCTGTGCGCTGGTTTGCTTACCCCTTTGGCGAAGCCCCAGAAGAAGCAAAGACGATGGTAAGGAAGGCAGGCTATCTAATGGCATTAAGTTCTCGTCGTGGATGGATCATGCCCGCAAGTGATCTCTGGGCGTTGCCCAGACTGGCTGTCCCATATTGGGTGGGGCGTGTAGGTTTCTTGCTCTGGCTCAGATTAGCGCCCGAATGGGGGAGAAGAAAAACATGAAAGGAGTCATAGCGGTTTTAACCTTAAATCACATTGGCGATGTTTTGTTCACGGAACCCGCTATCACTGCGCTTCGTGCGGGATACCCGACAGATCGCCTTGTTGTCATCACCTCGGGCGAGGGACAAGCAGTGTTGGCTAATCACCCTGCCATTGATGCCCTTTGGGTTCGGGAACGGACACTAACGGGTTGGTGGAGATTGGTAAAACGACTCCGAAAAATTGCTCCATCTCTTGTCGTTAGTTTCTCACCGTCGTCTTTTGGGTTGGCGTTGGCAGCCTTTTTGAGCGGCGCTTCCAAGCGTTTCGGCTTTTCTGTTCGACCTGTTCAGTGGCGTTTCTTCACGACGGCGTTGCCCTTTCGGTCGGAGCGTCATGTCGCCGACGATTATTTGGCGCTGGCAGAAGCGGCGGGAGGCAAAAGGGAGCGGCGCCTCCCGCGCCTTTTCCTGACGGACGACGAGCGAGAGCAAGCCTACCAAACCTTGCGGGCGCTGGGTTGGGACGGGACAACACCGCTACTCGGTTGCCATCCCTTCTCCAGCGTCGCCCACAAGGAGTGGGGCGATGAGAACTTTACAGCGTTGTTGGCGTGGGCGAGCAATCGATGGAGTTTTCGTCCCATCATTTTCGGCAGCCCTGCTGAGCGAGACCGAGCCGAACGGTTGGCGACGCAAGTTCAGGGCATTTCGGCGGCTGGGAAACTTTCGCTGCGGGCGTTCATTGCGGCAGCATCGTGGTGCGCAGCGTTCGTTGGGGGCGACAGCGGACCCGTCCACATCGCCGCCGCGTTGGGCGTGCCGACCTTAGCCCTTTACGGTCCGACCGACCCACAACGGACGGGACCGTTGGGAGAGCGGGTTGCCGTCGTCCAATCGCCGACAGGGACGATGCGAGACCTTGCCGTCGCCGCTGCCCAATCAGCGGCGGAGCGCCTTTGGGCAAAGGTGGCGAGCCGACAATGACCCTTTCCGTCGTCGTCCTCACCCGCAACGAAGCCAAAAACATTGAGCGATGCCTAAAAAGTGTCCAATGGGCGGATGAGATCGTCGTCGTGGACGCTGAGAGCACTGATGGAACGCCCGAGATCGCTCAAAAGTTTGGTGCCCGGGTGATTGTCCATCCGTGGGAAGGGGCAGGAAAGCAAGCAGATTTTGCTATCTCGCAAGCCAAAGGCGAATGGATCTTGATGGTTGACGCGGATGAGGAAGTCTCACCGGAACTTGCGCGAGAGGTGCTGAAAATTTTGTCAAATCCGTCTGACCGCGTTGCCTACAAGGTGTTAAGGGTTGACTTAGTGTTGGGACGGTGGCTCAAACATGGCGGGTTCTACCCGCATTATGAGTTGAGGCTTTTTAAGCGAGGACATGTTCGACATGACCCTCGCCCTATCCACCGAAAAGCGATCGCTGAAGGTCCTGTGGGCAAAATCAACGCACCCTTATGGCACTATACTGCCGAAGATTTCGCTGAATGGCTGCTTAGGAACATCAGGAGAGCGAGGATTGAAGCGGAATGGGATTTCTTACACGGGGAGCGTTTCAGTGGGCTTGAAATTGCAGGCGCTTTTTGGAAGTTCTTTCGCAGGTTCCTTTTGAAAGGCGGCTTTTTGGACGGTTGGGCTGGCTTTTTCGCTTGCGCTGAAAGGGCTTTCTACATCATCGCGAAACAAGCGTGCTTGCTGGAACTCCAAAAGGGATTGCGCCAACCAAGCGAATGGATGAAAGCGTATAAATGAGGTGATGCTCTTGAACCTGCAAGTTGAGTGGACACCCTGCGATTTATGCGGGGCAGAAGATTGGGAAGTCTTGTTTATCGGCTCTGACCGACGCCACAAATTGCCGGGTGAGTTTGGAGTGACCAAATGCCGAAGTTGTGGACACCTCCAAACGAACCCAAGACCCACTAACGAATTCTTGCCGACCTTCTACCCTGAAAGTTACAGCGCTCATTCCACCGAATGCCACCGTATCCGACATACCAAAAGGGACTTGCACTTGATGAACTTAGGCAGGAAGTTTCCCCTCGTCGGGAAAATGTTCTCAACGGCTGCGGCATGGCGTTTCCGCCGTCTTGTCCCCAAGTGGCTGGAAACCGAAAATGGGCTTTTTCTCGAGGTAGGCTGCGGAACTGGGTGGCTTTGTGCGCTCGCTTGGGAGATGGGTTGGCAAGCCGTAGGGCTTGACATTAACCTGAATGCTTGCAAAGTTGCTCGTCAAACTTGGGACATACCAGTCCTCTGCTCTGACAGTTTATCGTTGCCCTTCAAGTCAAACACTTTTCATCTGGTCGTTTTGCGCCATGTCTTGGAGCATCTCCCGTCCCCTCGGCAAGCGCTTTCCGAGGTGTATCGGGTTTTGAAGGACGACGGTTGGGTTGCTTTGGAAGTGCCTAATGCTGGGTCTTTGGGAAGGTGGGTTTACGGACCGCTTTGGGACAGTTGGGATTTGCCCCGGCACCTACATCATTTCACACCGGCAACCTTAAGGCGTCTCATGGAGCAAGTTGGGTTTCGAAAGGTCAAAATTTCCAGCGCCTATTTCAAGCCTTTCGTTCTGACGGCAAAATGGTTTCCGAGCAAAAACTTGCTTACTCGCTTCGCTCGGTTGCTCTTGGAACTTCCCTCGTGGCTGCTCCTCCCTTTCCTCGTTGCCAATCAACAGGGAGAAATCCTGAGGGCATGGGGCTTGAAGGAAGGTTAACTCTTTCTGCGCTTGCGATAAAATTAGCGGCAAAAAGAAGCCACCAAAACTCACAGGAGGGATGGGCTTTGGAGACAGAAATTGGAATTGGGCGCAAAGCCCGACGGGCTTACGGATTGGACGAAATCGCTCTTGTGCCTGCTCCCGTTGCTGTTGACCCGGACGATGTTGATGTCTCGTTGAAGATTGGCGATTTGACCCTTTCAATCCCCGTCCTTGCATCGGCGATGGATGCAGCCGTTGACACAAAAGTCGCTATTGAAATGTCGCGCTTGGGTGGGTTGGCAGTGTTGAACTTGGAAGGACTCCATGTCCGCTATGAAGACCCAAGTCCTGTCATTGAGCGAATTGTCAGCGCGTCAAAAGAAGAAGCGGTCCAAGTCTTGCAGGAAGTTTACCGAGAACCCATTAAGCCCGAACTTATCCGCAAAAGGGTTCGTGAAGTCAAGCAAGCAGGTGCACGATTGGGTGTATCAGCGACACCAGCAAAGGCTCTGGAACTTCTGCCCATCGCCTTGGAAGAGGGCGCTGATGTCGCCGTAATTCAGTCAACAGTCACCACCGTCCGCTTCATCTCGTCAACCAAACCTGCTTTGCCTTGGGATCAAATCCGCAAGACCATTAAAGTTCCGCTCATCGTTGGAAATTGCGTCAGTTACGAAGGGGCGTGGGAATTGATGGAAGCGGGGGCAGATGCCGTTTTGGTCGGTGTCGGTCCAGGCGCAGCGTGCACGACACGGCAAGTGGTTGGAGTTGGAGTCCCACAGGCAACGGCAATTGCCGATGTCGCCGCCGCTCGCGATGACTTCTTCAAGCAAACGGGCAAATATGTCGCAGTTATCGCTGATGGCGGAATGAGGACGGGAGCGGACATCTGCAAGGCTATTGCCTGTGGTGCCGACGGAGTGATGATTGGTTCACCCATCGCTTCCGCCTTTGAAGCGCCTGGACGGGGCTACCATTGGGGCATGGCGACCCCTCATCCAGGATTGCCGAGGGGGACTCGCATTTATGTCGGTCAAGTTGCGCCATTGGAGGTTATCCTGCTTGGTCCAGCCACGAAGGACGACGGGACATTGAATTTGGTCGGTGCGCTCAAGAATGGGATGGGAATGTGCGGTGCAAGGAACATCAAGGAGATGCATCGCTGTCAAATCGTCATCGCCCCAACCATCCGAACGGAAGGGAAACAATTGCAGCGAGAGCAAGGCGTCGGTCAAGGTCGGTAAGAGAAATGCAAAAACGGTTTATCTGGCGGATGTCAACGCATCTCCCGGTCTTGCCGACAAGTTATCACCTCATCCGTTGTTCTGCCGTTACGAAGGCATTTTGACAACTCGTTCAAACCTGAACATCACTGCGCTGCCACTTCATACCAGAGCGTTTGCCACTGAGGACCGATGTGGATGACGGCGTTGCCTGATGGATCGGCAGTGACTGGGATTTGGGTTTTCCGTTGCCCGCGTTCGTCCAACGCCCACGCTTGAACTTGCTTGGCAGGTAACGGTAAGGTGATGGTGGCGGAGATGCCTTCCACTAACGAAGGCGGTTTGCCCCAGTTGCGACCGCAACTTGACTTGGGAGGATAGCCCGGAACTTCTTTCCAGCCCATGTCGGTGTTTTCCGCGTAGCCAGTCGCAGTGATGAGCAAACGGACGGGACGAGGGACGCGGGACGAGGGACGCGTCGGTAAAGAGCCATCCATGACGGTGAGGGTAATGGCGCACCAACCGTCCTGCATCGTTTGCCCAGGTTCAATCACGATGCCCCCCAACTCAAACCGCTTGCCACCTGCAAACCCGATGACCGCTTTGCTGTTTTGGGCATTAACGGTAACAACGCCACGCCCTTTCTCTGTCAGGTCCCAAATCAACTCGCCCGTATCGGACACGAATCGGTTGCCATCAATTTTCACTTGTTCAGGCTTAAGAGCGGTTGGCGGAACTCGCTTACCATCAGTCGCGATTGCGACCCGATGAATAAGTGCTGCTTCGTTGGGAACTCCAACATGACCTGCGTGGACGAGCAACCATGCCCAACTGCGCCGCAGCAAGTCAACCTCTTGCTCTTTCGTTAACTTGACAACCACTTGTTGCTTGGCAGGCTTCACATCGCCCCGAACGAACATCGCTGCCGCAGGGACAAGGGTGACCATTTTGGTCGGATGTTGGTCAATGTCAAAGAAGTTGGGAATGCGCCTCAAGTCCCAGTCATCGCGCCGATGAGAGTAACTGAAGGCATAAATGGCGTCCCAATCCTGCAACGCCGCATAGGCTGCCAGTAAAAGGAAGGCTTCGCTGCAGTAAGTGTTCGGTGCTGGATGGTTGTATTCGGTGACGGAGTGCGGTTTGCCCAAGACCCGCCGCAAAGCCAAACCCGGCAGCGTCCCACCCCGTTCGTTGACCATCGTCCGGTTGGGCACAATCCAATCCTCAGGGTCCCAAGGTCGGGAGGGGAACATCGGATGCTGCCAGTAAGCGTGTGTATCCACGCAGTCAAGTTTTGCCATCATGTTGGGTGTGCTGCATCCGACGATTGTGCCGATGACCAATGCCTTAACTTTCAACTCGCCCTTGAGGTAGCGGTAAATTGTTTGCCAGTAGCGGTCCTCCGTCTCCCACAAAAACCGCATCCAGTCCCGTTGGGCTTCGGGCGTGCGCTCACCGAAACGACCGCGAAGGAAAATGGGGATGCTACCATCTTCAAGGCGTTCATTGGCTGCCAACCCAACAATGCCACCGGGACGAAGGGAAGGTGCTGCGAACCAGTAAGTTGTCGTTTGAGCACCGAGGTTGCTGAAGATGACGCGCGCGTTGTCGTCGCCCCTGTTAAGGGAGAAGGTGAACCGAAATTCACGCCACTCCTGTGTCAATCGGACTTCTGCGCTGAAGCCGAGGTTTTGCCAAGGTTCGTGGGCTTGTGAAATTCCAACCGTAATGGTGCAAGGTCGTTCCGCCCTCGCCCAGAAGGAAAGCGTGTAGGGTCGGTCAGGTTGCACTTGCAGGTTGGGTTGGTGAAATTGCACATGCCAACCTTGCGTGCCCTGCTTGGTGACGGTGATGCGGACAGAACGACGCCCTTGCAGTTCAGGGACGGCAACGATTTCCGCTGAGGCTTCGGCGCCGAAATGCCGCTCCAAGACCCAGTTTTGCAAGCCCGCCTCAAAGTTGGCGTTGCGCAGCATCTCGTCGCCCAACGGCTCTTCTTTGACGCCCCAAACTTTTCGCAACTTCTCCGTCGTGCCGTAACGCTTCTTGAGCCACTCGTTCCATTGCCGTTGCAACTCCCGCAAAAACACTTCAGGCAAGTTGTCCACCCGCCCACCAAGCCATGCGTGAATAAGCCCGTTTTCGTTGTTGATTTCCACGAAGGCGACGGCGGGGTCTTCAGCGTAAGTGAGCCCCGTGTAGGGGTTGCGGTGCGTCAGCAACTTGCGGGCATACTCCTTTTGCAACTCAAGGCATGGCTCATAGAAGAAACCGACGATGTGCCGTTCCTTCCAACCGAGTTGCTCAATCTCTTTGGGCAAACCATCGGCAGCGTTGAAGGGGCGGGAAACAAGCAGGTTCAGGTTGACATAAATGCCATTGCGTTTCAGTTGGGCGATCAAATAGTCCAGTCGGTCAAGGGCTTCTGGGTCAAGGTCACGGGTGTGTGGGACATTGCGGGCTCTAATTCCGTTTGGGAAAGTTTGGTTGTCCATGTGGTGGAAGCGGACGATGTTGATGCCGAACTTCGCCATCCGAGCAGCAATCTTTTCGGCATCCTCTTTGCGTGGGAAACACGCGCCGAAACATAGGTTCACTCCCAGAAAACGAATTCGCTGCTTACCGGCATAAAGGTGACCGTCGGCGCCGACACGGATGTGCCCGAATTTGCCTGCGGGTTTGTGAAGCCAATGGCTGATGTTAGTCGCTGACGGAGAGGCATCGTCCCAAGGCAAGACAAAAGGGAAAAGCGGGGCATCCCGTTTACTTTCTTGTGACAGCCCTTGCCTCATAGTCCACCAACCCCCAAAGCCAGAGATGAACGCCAAAATGACCAGCGTCCACCACCGCATCTCTATCGCCTCCTGCCTGTCAATAGCGAACGCTTATGCACTGTCAGGCTGCCTCAACCACAGCCTTTTGGTGAATGAGAGCGTTCAACTTTCGCATCAACTTTGACTTGAAGCGTGCAGCCGTGTTCTTTTTGATGACGCCTTTCGAAGCCGTTTTGTCAATGATGCGGCAGGCTTCATAGACCGCCCGTTGTGCCTCCTCCAAACTGCCAGTCCCTTTTGCTGCCGACTCTAAAGCGAGGCGGGCACGCTTGATGAAAGTCTTCATGCGCGACCGATAAGCCTGATTCCTCATTCGCCGTTTTTCCGCTTTCCTCATCGCCCTGAGGGCAGATTTAGTGTTCGGCATCTCCGTCCCTCCTTGGGAGAAGTTTGTTGTCGCTTTTGCGGAAAAGCATTATAGCACGACAACACCTCGCAGGTGCGCCCTAAAACCATCCTCCCAGCGGATTCAGCGAGTATGCGTGAAAAGGCGATCAAAAACTGTGCGGAGTGCTGAGTGCGGTGCCTTGCTGAAAAACCTGATTTGTGCCAGCAGAGAAGCCAACACAGCGCTGCAGGCGAAACCTCTCAAAGTCCGCACCCGACGAAATATTGACATTGCCGATTTGCACACTCATAATTTAAGGCGAGGTGAAGGATATGGCTGAGACTGGGACGAAACTCAGACCTTGCCAGGAAGTTGCGCGAGCCATCGCAGAAGCGTTGGCGGCGATGGACAACCAGCCCAGCGACGAATTAGTGCTAAAGCGGAACTACATTGAGCGGCTGAAGCGGGAGAAAAATCCCGAGCGCATCATTGACGAACTGCCTCAACTTGCGGGTTGCGACTACCAAGCCATTCCTGAGGAAGACATTGTTCGGTTGCACTGGTGGGGCATCTTTCACGACAAGCCGAAAGTGGGCTATTTCTGCTTGCGCATCAAGTGTCCGGGAGGAATTGTCAAGCCAGCACAACTTCGCGGTGTCGGCGAACTTTCGGTTCGTTACGGTCAAAACTATGTTGAGTTGACGACGCGCCAAAACTTCCAATTGCACCATGTTCACCTGACGCAACTTCCCGAAGTTTTTGACCGCATTTATGCTTTGGGACTGACGACGAAAGGCGGTTGCGGCGATACTGTCCGCAACATCACTGGCTGCCCTGTCGCTGGACTTGACCCGCACGAACTTTTTGACCCGACACCCATCATTTTGGAGGCAGCACAGTTGTTTGACAGCACGCCCGAATACAGCGATCTGCCACGCAAACACAAAATCACCATCAGCACTTGCCCCTACTGGTGCACCGCTCCCGAAATAAACTGCGTTGCCTTTGTGGGAGCAGAAAAGGATGGTCGGAAAGGCTTTACAGTTTTGGTCGGCGGAGGTTTAGCCTCTACGCCTCGCTTGGCAAAACCTCTGGGCGTGTTCATTGAGCCTCAAGACGCCATCCCTGTTATGGTTGCCATCTTGGAACTTTGGCGGACGAACAAACGCTATCGCGTTTCCCGCGTTAAAGCCCGCTTCAAGTTCATGGTGGACGACTACGGACCAGAGCGCATCCGCCGGATGATTGAACAAGCGTTGGGGCGGCGGTTGGAAGATTACCCACAAACGCCAAGACCTATCGGCTTCACCAATCACATGGGCATCCATGAACAGAAGGGACATGGGACAGGTGACAAGGGACAGGCGTATTACATCGGTGTGCCTGTTTTGGCTGGGCAGATGAAGGGAGAACATCTCATCGCTTTGGCAGATTGGCTCGAAAGTTTCGGCGGCGATTTCCGAATCACTCGCCAACAGAACTTCATTTTGACCAATGTGCCCGAAAGCAAAGTAGATGACACGGTAGCGTTGCTGCGAGAACTTGGCTACTCGCCTTTCGCTTGCCCCCTCATCGCTAACGGAATTGCTTGCACGGGAGACCCGTTCTGCAACTATTCTGTGACCAACGCCAAACATCATTTGCGTGAAGTCATTGCCCACTTGCGTTCGGTTTTCGGCGATGAGATTTGGC
>Ga0326760_1000084_pt1 | contig 52793 bp, 47 predicted proteins | sample GCREP_S_FD_207668 | JGI IMG/M metagenome (GOLD analysis project Ga0326760, IMG submission 207668) | Hot spring sediment microbial communities from Geyser Creek Basin, Yellowstone National Park, WY, United States - GCR.EP_S | ecosystem: Environmental > Aquatic > Thermal springs > Near-boiling... | reverse complement strand
TTTTTCCATGCGAGAGAAGGTCTTGTAACACCTTTCCTAAGTAATGAATGGTTCGAAGCATTTGAAGTAGCTGTAGAGGAGGCTAGGTCTAGAGATATGAGTATATGGATCTATGACGAGGATAGATGGCCATCAGGTTTCGCTGGAGGGTATGTACCTGCTCTAGGTGATAAGTATAGAGCTAAAGCTTTAATAATGATTATGGATACGAAGTGTTTTGATGGTCCGGATACCGTTGCTATGTTTAGATGTAGAACTGATGAGAACGGTTTTCCACTTGAGTGCGAGAGGATTTATAGAAGTGAGGCTGTTAGCAAGTATCTATACTTAACATTTGCATTGTATACAGCACCTATCGGCGATGTTTGGTACTCTGGGTTCTCATATATCGATACATTGAGTAAGGAAGCTGTTGCTAAGTTTATCGAAATAGCGTATAGACCCTACGTAGAGAGGTTCGAGAAATTCATAGGGTCAGCTATACCCGGGGTTTTCACCGACGAACCTCATATGTACTACTTCAGGTTAGCGCCAACAAGCAGGAGGTTTATGGCTCCTCCTAGGGGTGGTAGATACCCTATATACGCTATCCCGTGGACAGAATCTTTTCCTGAATATTTCAAGAAGTTGAACGGCTACGATATCGTAGATAAGCTTCCGGAGCTTTTCTTCGACATAGGTAACTATACCAAAACAAGGTATGATTTCTGGAGAACAGCAACGCTTCTATTCATAGAGTCATTCACTAAGCAGATTTATGAATGGTGTGATAAACATAGCCTTAAGTTTACAGGGCATTTCTTATCTGAAGATACACTCTTATCCCAGATTGTTGTTGGAGCTGTAATGCCTCATTACGAGTATATGCATGTACCTGGGGTAGATCATCTAGGGTACCAGATTTGGAATAGCTTGTTAACAGTGAAACAAGTTGCTAGTGTTGCTAATCAGCTTGGCAAAGAGAGAGTTATGTGTGAAGTATATGGCTGTTTAGGTAACTATCCATCGTTTGAAGATAGGAAGTGGATAGGGGATTTCCTCTATTCACTAGGAGTGAACATGCTTGTTCACCACCTAGTCCCATACTCGATGAGAGGTAGAAGAAGAGCTGACTACGGGCTGAACTTTCACTGGAGCCAGCCGTGGTGGAAATACAACAGGTTGATTGAAGACTACTATACACGATTAAGCTACGTGTTATCGCAGGGAATTAGGTTATCAGAAGTTCTAATACTAAGCCCTATAACAAGCATTTGGAGCTTATATTCACCGTTAAATACTTCTAAAGCAAAGAAAATCGAGGATCAATTCTTCAAACTATTGAAAATTTTTGTTAAAAACCATATAGATTTTGAGCTAGGCGATGAAATGATTATTAGTAGGTATGGTAGAGTAGAAGGAAGGAATTTCGCGATTGGTAGAGCTCGTTATAAAGTTGTTATACTCCCTAAGATGATCAATATAACAAGGAGAGTTCTAGAGCTTCTGAAACAGTTCATTGATGTAGAAGGTATGGTAGTGGTTGTAGGGGGCATCCCTAAATATGTAGATGGCGTTGAGTCTAGCGAAGCAGAAAAAGTTCTTAGTAAAGCTCTCGTAGTAGAATCTGAGGAAGATGTCGTTAAGATTTTGAAGAACTTAGATTTAGAGATTGTTGTTGAAAGTGATGATACTGAAGGAAATATATTGATACACCCTAGGAGGGATGGAGATACACTAATAATATTTATATCTAATGTTGATAGGATTAACAGCTACAATGTAAAGATAAAGGTTAAAGGTTCTTATAGGATAGAGTTATGGAACCCGTTTACAGGTAGTGTAGAGGAGTATACAGGTAGATATGAAAATGGTGAAACATATCTAAGAACTAATCTTAAACCAGTTGAATCAAAATTATTCATACTCAAACCCGGTAAACCTCTTGAAAGAATTCTCGATATACATAAAAAGGTAGAAGAAAGAGAGCTTAGAGGAACATTCATAGTCAAGAGAAGACATCCCAACATACTAGTCTTAGACTTTGCACAATTATCATTGAATGGTGTAAGCTGGAGCAGTTTTAAACATTTATATAAGATAAGAGAAGAGCTTATAGCCCAAGGTTATGGGGTTAACTTTAAACTCAGGTTTAAGTTCTTAGCTGAATTCAAACCTAGTACTCCTATCTACCTTGTTATAGAAAATCCTGCTATGTATAGATCAGTAAAGGTTAACAGTATCGAAATAGATAGATCGAAAGACTGTGGATACTGGGTTGATTGGAACTTTAGGAAATACGATATATCGAATGCAATATCTATTGGGGAGAACATAGTAGAGGTAGAAGGTATTGTAAATTTAGAACCTGAGATTGAGCCTATATACATCTTAGGAGATTTCGCTGTAGTAGAAGCACCTTATGGAGAATCAAGAATTGTTCCAGAAAAAGATAGTGTAGAACTGGTAGAAGAATTAGATCTAACTAAGTATGGCTACCCATTCTATAGCGGTGAAATTGATCTTTACGGAAAATTTGAGTTAAGCAATGTTGAAAACTATGATAAGATTGAGCTACTCATAGAGAAACTCGATGCAGCTCTAGCTCTACTCTATATAAATGGTGTAAAAGTTGGAGAGCTAATACACTTAAATAAACCCTCAATCGATATAACTAGCTATATAAAGAATGGAGAGAACGAGATAAGGATAGTCTTGGTGGGTACTCTTAGAAATGTATTCGGACCTCTACATAAAGAGGATCCATGGTGGATATCGCCAGAGACATTCTATACTATTGATGAAAGATGGAGTGATAAATATGTATTAAAACCGTTCGGCTTAAAAGGAATTAAACTAGTTTTCTATAAAAAGATCTAGGATACCATTCCGAATAACCTATGATTTTCTCAGATATTGATCTAAACTCTTACTAGGTTTTTCTCTACTATACTCGAAACCATATCTACATACTAAATTCAGCGATCTACACAATCTTTGTATTGACTCTAAAAGCTTCTCCCAATTATACTCAACACTTTTTCTAGCTAAAACTCTGAGAGTTTGATCGTTATACATAAACTTCTTAACTCTAAGCATATCTATATAAACATCGCTACCTGTCTCTTTCGCTATCCTCAAAATTTTAGATATTTCATCAACATCATCGTTATACCCAGGAATTATGGGTCCATAGAATATCCACGTCTTTACACCTTCTATAGATAGTTTTCTAAGAGTTTCTATACGAGCTTTAGGAGGTGATGAATAAGGTTCAAACATGGTCATGGGCGATGTGTTAGATGTGGAAGTAATTGTTATACCCACATCAACAACATCTCTATACTTTCTCAATACATCTATATCCCTTAATATCAAGGAACTTTTAGTCTGTATACTAACCCTGAAACCGTTTTCTGCGAGTATCTCAATACATCTACGAGAAATTCTGTATAAAGCTTCAACTGGTTGATAAGGATCTGTCACAGTTCCAAGACCTACAGACCCTTTCTTAACCTTCTTAACCTCCCTTATCAATACTGGAACAAGGTTCTTCTTAACTAGAACAACCCTACCCCAATTATCAACAACATCTCTATACCTTGTATAAGCTTTAGCATAACAGTATAAACATCCATGTGCACAACCTATATAGGGATTCAAAGCGTAGTCTATATCAGGTAAACCAGACTCAACTAAAGCTTGCTTAACCTCAATCTCAACAATCTTAAACCTCATCTACACCACAATTTGATGCAATCCCAACGTACGGTATACCGAGAGGTTCTAACATTATAGATAAGGTGTTCTAAAGTTTATAAAACTTAGTATTGTAACTACAGTTCTATCCATGATAAGATTATCGAAACGTCCTCATAATTATCGTGGTAGAGGTATAGCGCTGTATCTATGGTTAGCAAGGTTATAATACTGTTAGTTATTGATGTAATGCTTGGAATAGGCTTAATAACCTAATGAAAAGCTATAGCTTTAAACTAGATCTCGGTATATGTTTAGAGGTGTAATCGGTAGAGGTTAGAGCTGTGAATCTCTTGAAGATTTGTACAAAGTATCTATGTCTCGAGGTATCTGAAGATATATCGAGTTTGATACTCAAACCTGTAAATGGTAGTGAAGGTATAGCTATAGATGTTGATGGTGTAGATGAGGTTGTAGAGGTATTAGAAGAGATAGCTGAGTTAGCCAAGATGTTTGCACAGTATATCAAGGAACTTAAGTATGTGAAAGGTGTTGATATAGGGTTTTCAGCTACGGATATAGATATAGATATCGATTATTAGCACTATTTAGAATGTTTAACTGAAGGAGATCCTAAGTATTTAAATTTCCTCACACTTAATATACTTGATATGATGTACTCAGGCGGCACTGAGCTGTGATGTGATCAGTCTTGGCTGAGTATCTTGAGGAGGAGAACACATAACCTCTTTAGCTTCGCTATATCTTTCGCAGCATATTCATCGTTACTAAAGTTAGAGCTATTCTATTCAGCGATTATATCGCTCTACCTCTCTACAGTGGTTAACTATGTTATAGATACTTTAGGAGGTCATAAAGGGTTTAGAAGAGCACCGTACATGCATTCTATCCTAGGGTCTACAGCTATATCTATTATAGCGTCAATACCAGTTATAGCGATAGCTACTCATATTATAGCATCTGTAGAGCTCTGGATAGAGCTAGTGGCTATAGCTATTGTTGTAGGGTTGTCGCATATATTTCTCGATATGTTTACAGCCGACGGTATCTACGCGCTTTGGCCTTTCACAAAAACTAGGGTATCTCTTTTAAAAGCGAGGTACGATAACCCTATCCTAAACATGTTTACGGTATTGATATCTATTACGATCATTATCGCTACTCTATACAGTAAAGCTGGGGTCTACATAGAGATGGTGAAACCCTAATCAGCTCAGTATTAAAGTTGTGTAATTTTTGTAGGAACTGAAGAAGGTTAGAGCTAGAATACGTGTCTAGAGAGGTGATCGGTGTGGGGTAAGTTGTAGATACTGTGGAAAAGATGCTGTTGTCAGAATACCTTATGCAAAGCTTAACCTATGTGTAGATCATTTCAGTAAGTTCGTAGTGTCTAAAGTTGAGAAGACTATTAATAGGTATAGAATGGTGAGTCCAGGAGACAAGGTTTTGCTAGCTGTTTCAGGTGGTAAAGATAGTATCGCTTTAACCCATATAATGCATAAGATTTCGGAGAAACTCGGTTTTGAATTGATTGTTCTGCACATAGATCTAGGTATAGAGGATTACTCTAAGAGATCTAGAGAAATAGTTGAAAATACTTGTAGAAACCTTGGAGTAAACTATGTGGTACTCGATCTTAAGAACGATCTAGGTTTAACCTTACCAGAATTTGTGAAGAAGTTGAAAACCCGTAGAATATGCTCTCTATGCGGAACAATCAAGAGGTACGTAATGAACGCAGCCGCTATAGAGCTTAACGTAAGCTCTATTGCAACAGCTCACCATGCTGACGATGTTCTGATCTACATCATGAAGAATTTTATTCTGCAAGACTACGAAGCTATGAAGAAACTCGTACCTGTAAACAATGGTGTTATAGGTGTAGTTGCTAAGAAGATTAAGCCTATGTATGAGGTATACGAATATGAGGCAGCGCTATACGCTGTTCATAATAAGCTAGAGTTTATCGATAGGGAGTGCCCATTCAAGGAGGTAGGCTCTATAGAGGATAACGTTAGGAAGTTTTTAGAGGATTTAGAGAAGAGGTCTCCAGGAATAAAGATTTCGTTTCTTAGAAAATTCGCTAAAAAGTATACAGGTAGAGAAATTGGAGAATTCAATAAGTGTAAGGTATGTGGACTAGCTTCTAGTAGCGATATATGTTCTTTCTGTAGACTTACAGAGAAAAGCTTTGGGAAACCTCTAGGCTCTGTAGTTAGGAGTATTTTCAGAGAGAAAAATAGGTAAAGTTTTTAACGTAGAATGATACGCTAAGGTTAATATTTTGCTCTAGCATTGTGTAACTTGAGGTAGGTATTGAAGATGTTAGTAGAGATTGTTCGAAATCTTAGCCCTAGAGATTTCGCTCAGTATCTAGATAGCACGTTGTTGAATTTCGATGTAGATATCACAACTGTTCTAAGCTATGTCAAGGATACAGAGATCTACGGATTCAAATGCTTAGTTTTATCACCTTACCACGCTATCTACGTACTATTTAATAAACTTGCTGAGAATATCAATATATGTAGTGTTGTAGGGTTCCCAATGGGTTATACCTCAACTAAGGTTAAGGTTATGGAAGCAGAGGAACTTCTCGTTAGAGGTGTTAAGGAGCTAGATATAGTTATGAATATGCAGAGTTTTAAGAGTGGGAGATATGATGAAGTTCTAGAGGATCTTAAATCTGTTGTAGATGTAGTTAAATCTTACGGTGCTATAGCTAAGATCATTATAGAGTCTCCTCTACTAACATACGAAGAGAAGATCAAGGCGATTGAAATTGTTGTGAAATCAGGTGCTCACTACGTTAAAACATCGACAGGTATTCTATCGAAAACAAATCTTAAAGATGTTTACGAATTAGTTAAGATATCTAGCGGAAGGATTAAGGTGAAAGCAGCTGGTGGTTTTAGACACGCTATAGAAGCTCTACTAGCTATTGCTATAGGTGTTGATAGGATAGGTACATCGACAGCTGTACAGATATTTAAAGAGTATCTAAAGCTTAGAGAAGAGCTTATAGAGAAGTAGGTTACTTAATCCAGATACCTTTCTTAACAAGTTCTTTCATATGTTTCTCAGCTTTATCTAAGCTAAATTTTAGGAAAGTGCCTAGATCGCTAACTTTGCTACCGTAACTATTGTTCCACTCATTTATTGTTTCACTCCAAAGCTTAAGTTCTTCTCTTCTAGCGTAGGTAATCTTCTTGAGATTCTCAACTATATCTCTATCTATAGGTTCTCCATCCATTACCAAGCCGGGGCATTCACCAACAGCTTTCTCATTTACATCGATACCTATCTCCCCATCGTCTTTAACATAGTATACGAAGGGATAGAAACGGCATACAAGAGGTTTGTACTCGTGAACAGAGCATTTACCGTCATCTCTAAGAAATACGCAGCTACCATCGTCTTTAGATACTAGAGCTAAGAAATATTCCTTATCCCCTATGACTATGGGTGGGTATATATCTAGGTTGTATATCTCCCTATCCTTCAACTCTACGATACTCTCATCCACCTCTATACCTCCGTAGATCTTAAGCCTTAGTAAATCGAGATGCGTTACAGGTATCCAGTACTTCTTGCAGCACTGTCCATCACATAGACATCTGAATTTGACCAACATCCCCACCTTTCTATACATCGAGTTCCAAAGTTTAGCTTCACGATTTATTCGGTGCTATTGAGATATTTAAGCTTACCCAGAATATCTCTATACTACACTGTTTTCCTGGGTTGTCTAGAGATGATGACTGCACGTCAGGTTGAGTGGTGATAGAACAGCCGTATTCTGATGGATAGAAAGTTTATCTAGATGCTATAGCTTATAAACGAAACTTAGAGATAAGTATTCTTTAGTGATAATATGGCTAAGAGAAGAGTTGTTATAGTAGGTGCTGGTGGTAGAGATCTCCACAACTTCAACATGGTTTTCAAAAACAATCCCGAGATCGAGGTTGTAGCATTCCTATTTACTCAGATACCAGGTGTTGAGTTTAGGAGATGTCCATCTGTTTTTGCTGGAGAGAACTACCCTAACGGGATACCTATATACCCTATAGATATGTTGCCGAACGTAGTTAAGTTCTTCGGTGTTGACGAAGTTGTGCTTAGTTTAAGTGATTTAATGTATGATGAGTTAGGGAAACTTTTATCGTATATCCTTTCAACAGGTTGTAGCTTCAGGATACTAGGTTTTAGAGAAACAATGCTCGATAGCGTTAAACCTGTTCTAGCTGTAACAGCTACGAAAACAGGAGCTGGTAAGAGTACTGTTTCAAGGGTTTTTGTTAAAGAGCTTGTGGGTAGAGGGCTGAAGGTAGCTGTTGTTCGTCATCCAATGGTTTACGGAGATATAGAGCAGAACCTTGTCCAAGTATTTAGATCTCTAGACGATCTAGATAGATACAGGTTAACTGTTGAAGAGAGGGAGGAGTACGAACCCCATCTAGAGCTAGGGGCAGTAGTTCTAGCTGGTATAGACTATAGGAAGGTGTTGGTAGAGGCAGAGAAGGTAGGCAACGTAATTCTGTGGGATGGGGGTAACAACGACTGGCCTTTCTTCAGACCATGGTACTGGGTAACAGTTACCGATGCTACTAGACCAGGTATAGAGGTTAAAGCATTTCCTGGAGAAGTAAATCTTAGGTTAGCAGACACAGTAATTATAACAAAAGTAGGTTCAGCTAAACAAGAAGATATCGAGAAGATTATCAACAACATAAAGATTGTTAACCCTAGTGCTAAGATAGTTAAAGCAGATATGGAGGTTAAGATAGATAAGCCAAACCTCGTAGCAGGGAAGAGAGTTGTAGTAGTTGAAGATGCACCAACAGTAACACACGGAGGATCACAGTATGGGGCTGGATACGTAGCGGCTAAGAAATATGGGGCAGAAGTTGTAGATCCCAAGAAATACGCTGTAGGGGTTATCAAGAAGATATACGAAGACTACCCACATATAGGCCCTGTCGTACCTAGCCTTGGATATACAGAGAAACAGTTGAAAGATCTTGAAACAACTATAAACAATATCGATGCAGACGTAGTTATATTAGCAACACCAGCTAAAATAGAGAAACTGATAAAGATAAACAAACCTATTGTAAGAGTTAGCTGGGAACTAACAATAATTGAAGGACCTTCTATTAAAGATCTTGTAGACGAGTTCCTATCTAGAAAAGAACCTAAAACAATATAGAATTTTTAAGAACTCATTGCGTTAACAAAGAAAACCTTATAAAGATTACAGAATAGCTATCTAACCGGGCTTTACAACAGAGCCGTTCAACGGCTCAGGATGAGTAAAGCCGGGACGTATTCACCGCGCAACATCTTTCTAGAACATATCTTAATTAGTGTAAAACAATACAAAATCCTGCTATAATAATTAGTTATGTTAATGTTTTAAGATGTCTAGACATAGTTTCATCGAGACGAAGTAACTTAATTACTTATAAATATCTATTAATTGATTGGAGAAGTTTAGTCTTAGCTATTGGTTACAGTCTATGTATATAATTGAATGTTTATACAATAACGGTTTTTATGCCGAGGATCTTCGCTGCTTTGGTTATCGGGTCTACGTAGTCTCCGTAGACCATGCTTGCGTGATGTACAAAGCCTTCTTCTACTAAGGTTCTATAGACTTTGTCTAGATCTGGTACCTCGACCCATACCCAGCTTCCTCTGAACTCGGTTTCTTCTTCTAAAGCTTTACCACGTGTTACGAATAGCTTGAACTCTCCATCGTATTCAACTAATCTCGATATGGTTACAACACCTGGTTTTAATCTTCCTTCTAGAGTTCCATAGGATTTCTCTACACCTACATCTCTATACATTATGCTGTGGTACAGTAGTTTACCTGGTGCACAGAATAATCCTGGTGGTGCGTTTCCGCAATGCCATGCAAGGAATACGTTTGATTTTGTTGGGTGTCTTATTGTCCAGTCGATGAAGAATGGTGGGGATGTTCCTAGGGATGCTGCATACTGTATAACCATTGTTAGAACTCCATAGATATCTACTTCGCATGCAGACATAATACCGCTTTGTGTTAACCTGCCTAGTACATGGCATGGAGATAAACCGTAGTACCTCTGTATCTCGGTCCAACATCTAAACCCTAGACCAATTAACTTCTTTTCTTTCACAATCTTCCTAAGAACAGTCTCTAGCTTAGCCATTTTCAATATAACATCTCTAGGAACTTTAGATACATCAACACTTCCCTCAATCTCTTTAGCAATCCTGACGACCTCCGGATCTTCATCGGATAACTTTCGAGCTTCTTCAATAACTTCTAACAATGTTACGTGAACTACTCTTTGTTTGAATTTCTCAGCCATTTTAGCCTCTGTAAAAGTAACAGTTTCAAATCTCTCTGGTCTAGGACCTATAAGACCTACTCTAGCACCTATAAAGGATCTGTATATCGATGTTACACGTATAAACGAATCGAATTCTTTAATAAACTCGCTATCTTCTGGAAACACTATACCCCCGAAGAGAAACGGTATCTTCCTTCTATAGAGCGCAGAAGTTAGTGAAAGTGTTCCGCAGAAAGAATCAGATCTCCTAAAACCTCCAGGGAGTGTTGGAGGTTCTTTCGTAGCAAAGATGAGTATGGGATATCCTTTGAATTCTTCTGCAACTCTAGCTCCTGCAAGTTCATCACCAAAAGTAAGCGTAGCCATAACAACACCTTCAACACCTCTTTCCTTAAACAACTTTATAGTAGCTTCAGCATCATCGTCATCTGTAACTAAGCCCATTTTAGTATGTTTCTCCGTCGGATAGATAAGCTCTACAGAGTTACCGAATTTCTCTTCAACAACATTTATAAACCTGTTCTTTAGTTCTCGAGCCCAATTCTCATCAAATGGATATCTATGTAGAGGAACAAATCCGAGTCTTATCTTCTCCACGGGAACCACCAGACCTATCTAAAGATTTTTAGATATAGGTATAAAAATGTTGATGAGTTTCAGCGTAGGTTATGATCTCTATATAGGAAATATTATATCTTAGCTATTCGTAGTAATTTCGAAACTACGGTTCTTGCTGCGATAACTTCTGCTAGCTCAGCCAGCTCTAAAGCCATCCCTAGGTTATCTGAAACTGTAACAACACCGTGTTTCTTGAGGTACACAATTTCGCATCCTTCAACAATTTTTTGTGTAACAGCTTTTGCAAGCTCATGTGTTCTAGGTATATACTCATCTACAAAGCATATCTTAGGTTTTAGAATATACTTAAGCTCTGTATCAAGGAAAAGGTCGTCCTCTGGGTTTAGTAGTGGGGAATATATTCCATGTATATGGACTATAGCATTACATTTTTCACAGTTTCTATATATCTCTATATGCATTGGTAATTCTGTTGTTGGTCTACCACCTTTAATTATATTTCCCTCTAGATCTACTTCCACGAGGTCTTCTGGGTTAAGCTCGTACTTTAACCTTATTGTTGGGATAAAAGATGAAGGTGTTATAAGTATTGTGTTCCCTATCCCCTATCCTTATACTGATGTTACCTGTTAAAGGTGTTATCAATCCTTTTAAATATATAAGTTTAAGAGCTTCGCAGATCTGTTTCGCTAAAGTTTTCCGCAACTCTTCACCTGATTTCATTGAGTCACCTTGATCTAGATGTTTTCTCTAGTAAATCTAAGAACTTTGTGTAAGCATCTTCATGTTGTTTTGTATGGTTAGGCTCGAATACTTTGATCTGGAAAGAGTTTTTCACGTATTCTCTAACATCTTTTAGAGATTTCACGTATCCTAGTCCAGCGAGCTGGATAAGTATGTTACCTATAGATGTAGCTTCATCAGGACCTGCAACAACTACTCTATTATTGAAATCAGCTGTTAACTGATTATGTAACCAGTTCCTGGATCCTCCACCAACTATGTTTATCTTCTTAATCTTTTTACCTGTTAAATCCTCCATCCTCTCTATAACGTACCTATACTTCATAGCTAAACTCTCTAAAACAATTCTAACAAGACCTCCTATACCATCGGGTTTCTCCTGCTTCGTCTCCTCCAGATACCTCATGATCTCGTCTATCATATCTAGCGGTGCTAAGAACCTAGGGTCGTCCGGGTCTATGAAGCTCTTGAAACCAGGAGCTTTAGACCCCATCTCTGTTAATTCTTGGTATGAGTAGTTGTAGCCTCTCTTCATTAGCGAAGCCCTTATCTGCTCTATAAACCACATACCCTGGACATTCTTCAGGAACCTGATGGTGTTGAAAGCTCCTCCCTCGTTTGTGAAGTTGTACTCCATAGCTTTCCTATTTATCAAAGGTTTGTCTAGCTCAACACCAACAAGACTCCATGTACCGCAGCTAATATATGCTGAATCATCGTCTATAGGAGCTGCAGCAACAGCTGAAGCTGTGTCATGGGTTGCAGGCTCTATAACCTCTATAGTTCTCGGAATCCCAAGTTCTTCAGCAAGTTCTCTCGTTATAGATCCTAGTTTTGTTCCTGGCTCAACTATATCTGGAAATATGTTTGTTGGAAAACCTATCTCTTCTAATAAATCGAATGCCCATCTCTTTGTGTAGGGATCTAGGAACTGTGTTGTAGATGCATCTGTATACTCGCATACCTTGACCCCTGTTAACCAGTAGTTGATTAGATCAGGCATCATCAAGAATGTTCTAGCTGCTTGAATAAGAGAAGACCTATCTTTAACCATTGCGTAGAGCTGGTACAACGGGTTTATAGGCATGAACTGTATACCTGTCCTCATATATATCCTCTCCGGCGGTATAACCTTCAAAAGCTCTTCATAAGCTTCTTTACGTCTCGGATCTCTATAGCAATAAGGTAAACCTACTAACTCGCCATTACTATCGAGAAGAGCGAAATCAACACCCCATGTATCTACACCTATAGACAATAATTTCTCTCCATACTTCTTATAAGTAAGCCTTATACCCTCCTTAACCTCAACCCAAAGCTTAGGAACATCCCAATACAGATGACGACCGATTCTCACAGGGCCATTCGGAAACCTATGGATCTCCTCATACTCTAACTTCTTATTCTCAACATCAATCTTACCAATCAAAGCTCTACCACTACTAGCACCAAGATCAAAAGCTAAAACGAATATCTGTTCCATACCCTACACCACCAGGTTAGCTGAATCAAGTAATGCATAGTTTCAGTGTAGTATATAATCTTTAATCTTTAACTACGTATCTCAATAACAAGATAATAAATATATCGACATTCTCCCCATACTTACATTTGAAAATTTGAAAACATAGTCAAGGATTTTTTGGTTTCTCCTCAGAGGAGGTTCATATCATCAAAATTCAGAGAGGGCAACAGTTCATCATAGGGAACAGCAGTACATTATGTTAAAATGTAAACAGATCTTAAATACGTTAGAGATATATACATAAACCATGAAAACTGATATAGGATAAATTAGTATGCAAACATTAAGCGTAGAACTGATGAAAAGAAACCCGGTCTGAAAGATGATGTTCCTAGACCAAGCTGAACAAGTAAAACTATGGTAGCAACTTCTTCATCGAGAAGTAAACTAAGAGTTTAGCCCCGCCTGTGGTGTTAAAGTAAGTAGTATAATTACCTCAGTAGATGACGAATCAGCCACCCCAAGGGCTTTATCACCCTTGAGGTGACCGGTTCGCCATCTACTGAGGTAATTATACTACTTACTTTAACACCACAGGCGGTTCGGCCCGTTTTTTCTGTTAGCTTTACGTAATATATTAGGTTTCAGGCTTATGGTTTAGTTGGGTACTCTTGGTAATACCTTACAATCTTTCATGTTATTGTTGTTTTAAGGTATTACTGTCTATAGATATTTAAACCGGTTTAAATACTTATAGACAGTAGTTTTGGTTGTGTATCTGGTTCTGCAAGTTGTTAACTGCGTGATATATAGCTATGTTTAGCTTTCTAGTTTTAGGCGTTTTACGTTGTTGAGTAAAGTTAGTGAAGATGTTATTATTCAGAGGCTTGTAGAGAAGTTGAGAGGTGTTGGTTTTGAGGTTTATACTCATGTGGTTCTAGATGGGATGGAGTTAGATGTTGTAGCTTTTGAGTATCAGAGGAGAAGACCTGTGGTCTATGTTTATGAGGTTAAGAGTAGGGCTAAATCTAAGCTTTTAAAACAGATTTCTAGAAGAGCTGATCTAGTTGATTATCTCTATGTAGTTGTACCACTTAATCTATACCCCTGGGTTCTTAAAAAGTTAGAGTCTTTTGTAGGACTTGTTCTGTATATGAATAGCGATATCTATATAGTTAGAAAAGCTTGTTTTCTCGGTAGAGGGGAACGGTTGCTGCAACTACTGAAAGGTGTTGGCAGAGTTGCTGATGGTGTTGTCTATGGAGAGAGCTCTGGTTGAGGTTTCTGTATCCCTCCACATACTGGGCATTTTGGATTCCGTTTCACTTCTATAATTCTGAACTCGTTGTATAGTAAGTCGATGATTAAGAGCTTACCTGTTAATAGCGTTCCTACCCCCAGGATATACTTTATAACTTGGGAAGCCTCCAGAACCCCTAGAACACCTGGTGTAACACCTATAACAGGTACCGTTGTTCTAGGAGTAGGTTTGGGTACTATACATGCAAGACATGGTGTTTCTCCTGGAATTATTGTTGTTATCTGTCCATACCAACCATGTATACCAGCATGTACAAAAGGTTTTCTATACTCAACACATAACTTATTCAATATAAACCTCGTCTCCCAATTATCGAGAGCATCGACAACGATATCAGCTTTCTTAACAATCTCTCTACCAATCTCTTCACCAAACTCTCTATCGATACACTCAATATCTATACCGCTATTGAATTTCTTAAGCTTCTCACAAACAACAACAGCTTTCTTCTTCCCAACATCTTCCTCAGAGTACAGTATCTGTCTATTAAGATCTGTTACCGACACCACATCCTTATCAACAACAATGAGCTTCCCAACACCAACAGCAGCTAGGTATAGAATTGCAGGTGAACCAAGACCACCAGCCCCAACAACAGCAACACAAGATCTACTCAACCTTCTCTGACCTTCAACCCCTATAATCTTGATCTGCCTATCATATCTCTCAAACATAAATCCGAAACCTATATCCGTAAACTTTTAACACCTCTCAAATAGCTAAAGTAATAAGGTTAGCAGTACTAATGTTTAACAGCTGTACTAGAAGATAGAATCTCCAAGTTGAAGCAATGTATACATATGATGAACGACCTGGATCTAGAGGTAAACCCGATGATATGTCTAGAATCTCTGGGCGGGGTCTGAACATTATCTGATTAAGATCTTCTTAACCTTGTATAGAACCTACCTCACATATTTACATAATAGTTTACAAATAAAAGCCTCACTATTTGTAGCAGGGATGAGGGGAAGTTTATAAATTTCCTCTCTTTCAAATTGTTCTCGATTATAAATAGGATCAGAACGTTGTTGTTCCTAAGTATCTGGATGTAGGGAATGCAACTACTAAACAGGTTGTGGGGATCTCTGACCACCCCGACTGCTCTGCAGATGACAGATGTATCCCCGAATAGATGGGGGAACATGTGAACCGTCCCGAAGGGAGCCCTCGCCCTTTAGAGTGGAGAGGAGGTTTGTCTGTTTCATGAAGAGGAAAACTTATTTTAGGGTGTTGATAGTTATCAAGTTGTTGGTGTTGTTAAATGGGTAAGAAAGGTCCTAAGATAGCTTTTATAGGTGCTGGGAGTGCTAGGTGGACTAGCAGGATTTTGATAGATATATGGTTAACACCGGATCTTCGCGATGCTGAGATATGGCTTATGGATATAAATGATTATAGGCTTGAGATAATCGGTAGGTTTGCTAAAAGATATGTTGAAGAGATGAAGATCCCTTCAAGAGTTTATGTTACTAAGGATAGGAGGGAAGCTATAAAAGATGCAGATTTCGTTATATCGACAGTTCTTGCTAAAGGTTATACATATTACGAGACTATGAGAGCTATATCGGAGGAATATGGGTATAAGTACGGTATAAACGCAGTTGAGTGGAACTATGTAGGCGACTACCATACTATCTGGGGATACCATCAGTTTAAAGTACATCTAGAGATAGCTAGAGATATAGAGGAGTTAGCACCTAACGCATGGTTCTTCATAGTATCAAACCCAGTTCTAGAGTTGACAACTCTTGTTGGAAGAGAAACAAAAGTTAAAGTTGCAGGTATATGCCACGGTTTCCTAGGGTTTAGAGCAGCGCTAGAGATCCTGGCTATGAGGCTTGCAAAGGAGAGGCTGGGTAAGAACATAACACCTCTCTGTGCTATGCATGATCCAGAATGCTACAAAACGATTATGAACCTTATAGATCTTAACGATCTCGAATTCGAGATGCAAGGGTTTAACCATGTTATATGGTTAACGAAGTTTAGGTATAGAGGTGAGAATGCTTATAGATATATCGATGAATGGATTAAAGAAGATGCTGAGGATTACTGGGCTGTATGGAGAGAACACACATCGAATCCATGGGATGTAGATCTAGCGCCAGCAGCTATAGATATGTATAAAACCTATGGATGTCTACCCATAGGTGATAGCGTTAGAGGTGGTACATGGAAATACCACTGGGATCTGAAAACAAAACAGTATTGGTATGGACCTTACGGAGGACCTGATTCAGAGATTGGTAATGCGTTTAGAGTTCTCTTCGTTAGAAGAGCTATACAAGAGATGGCCCACATAGTCTTTGACGAATCTACACCTATAACACAGAGAATACCTCCAAGACCTAGCGGAGAACTTCTAGCACCGCTTATGGATGCCATATACAACGATAAACCAACGGATAGCTACCAGGTACCTGTACCAGGAGGGAAAACAATTAAAGCTCCAATGTACGTAAACATCTTGAACAACGGTGTTTTAGGTGGTCTACCTAACGATATAGCTGTTGAAATACCTATTTACGCTGATGGCAAAGGTATACATCCTAAACCTGTAGGACCTACCCCACCGAAGATATATAGATACGCACTACTACATAGATTGATGAGAGCTGAGTGGGCTCTTCAAGCATTTCTAGAAGGAGGTAGAGATGCTCTTGTACAGTGGCTTGTAATTGATGTAAGGACTAAGAATATGCAGCAAGTGAATAACGTTATAGATGCTCTACTGAAGATGCCTGGAAACGAAGAAATGGCTAAACACTTCAGCTAACCTCACTAAATATATAGTTGTTAATTAAGTGTAAACTTTTTCAATAAATAGAACAATCCTTTAATGAAGAAAACCCTATAGGAGATCCCAATGCATAGTTTTAGCTGTGGATTAGATTTGAAGATATACCGATCTATTTTTAGAGAAAATTATCTTAGAGCGGCTAAATTTTTGAAACCTGATTTTATCCCATGCAGAGTTATATTAACGAGGGCAATGTTTTACATATATAGAGAGAAACTCGTGGAGATAATCAAGAAGTATCCTCTAGCTTTCCCAGATCGCGATCCAGACGAGATAAAGCTAGATAAAATACCTAGGGATCTATACGAGGATAGGTATGTGAGAGATGTTTTTGGAACTGTTTGGAGGTATAGAATCGCAGGTCTAGGACCTCAGCCCCATCAGTATCCACTCGAAGATCTAGATAGAGTAAAGGATTGGAGTCTACCTGATCCTGAAGAAGGTTATCCACTGGGTTACGCAGATCCAAAACCTATGATATCTTGGGAAGAGCTTTTCAACTATTTTGATAAACTAAAAGAGCAAGGGAGAATCGTTGCTTTCAGCTTACATCATTTTCTATTTCAAAAACTTATGGATGTAGTACCTCTCAACAAACTTACCCTAGCTATATATAGAGGAGATGAAAAATTCCTAATCGCATTAAAGAAAATCGCTGATTACCAGTATGGTCTACTGAAAATTGCTAAAAAGTATAGTAAGGGAATTGATGTAGTTCTATTTCTAGAAGATTTAGGAAGTCAAACAAGTCCACTTATAAGGATAGAGCATCTAAGGAAGTATTTCTTACCATATTATAAGAAGTTCTTCGAAGAAGTAAAGAGTATGAATTCGCTAGTCTATTTCCATAGTGATGGCATGATAGCACCTCTATTCGATACAATCCTAGAAGCAGGACCCAATATATTAAATATACAGGATCTTAATGGAGTGGAGAATATCTCAGCAAAACTCAAGGGGAGAATATGTATAGACCTCGATATCGATAGACAAAAGCTGATCCCCTATGGATCTAGAGAAGATATCTATAGACATATACAAAACGTTGTGGAAAAGTTAAACACAGAAAACGGAGGGCTTATGATACATATAGAGGTATATCCACCAACACCTCTAGAAAACATAGAGTACCTTGCTCAAACATGCTATAAATACTGTTTAGGGATAGAACCGAAGTAACATCGTAAATAGTTAATTTCTTCAGCTTAAACAATAATCAATGCTTTCGATATGCAGAGAGCTTATAAAGAAGTCTAAGTTTAAGGTTTAGTGATAAGAGTGAGGGTATGCAAACAGTAGAAGAGGTTGTAGATCTGATTATAGAGCTGATAGATAGAGATGAAGTAGGTAAAGCTGTCGAGATTTTCGAATCTCTAGACCCTCCTAAAGCTATGGATGTTATCTTGAGGCTTGGTAGTGAGTATAGGAGGAAATTGTTTGCAATCTCAAGTCTACCTAATATTGTACCTGTTTTAGCACGTCTTCCCGACGAGATAGTATTTGAAATAGCTTCAGTTAAAGGTGTCGATGATGTAGTTAAAATGTTGGTTAAACTACATGTAGACGAGATAGCAGATATCTTATCTAAATTACCTTCTAGGACTAGAGTAGAGATCCTCAAGCTCTTACCACGCGATATATTTACAGAAGTTCAGAAAGTTCTGAAGTTTCCTCCGGAAAGCGTTGGAGGGATCATGACGACGCAGATCCCCGTTTTCGAAGCTGATATATCTGTAGGGGAAGCTCTAGATATCTATATCCATAAAGCTAGGCTAGGTCTATACGATAAGCATAGCTACATATACGTAGTCGATAAAGATAGAAAGCTTATCGGATACGTAGACCTAAAAACACTCTTAGTTAAACCTAGAGATCTAAAACTTAGGGACTGTGTAGAGAAGGTGAGGGTATACATAGATCCGTTCAGCGATAGAGAAGAAGTAGCTAAATTAGCTGTTGCTTACGATCTTGTTGAAGTACCTGTTGCAGATCTTGATGGGAAGTTCTTAGGGATGGTATCTCTAGACGATATACTAGACGTTGTCATTAGCGAGCATACGGAAGACCTGCTTAAGTATGGTGGTATCGTAGAGGTTATAAAAGGTAGCTACATAGCTGCAAACCCCTTTAAACTTGCTCTTAGGAGAATCCCCATGATTATCTACCTATACCTTATAAACCTTATCACAGGCGGTATAGTAGCTTCGTTTGAGGAAGTTATACAGAGGGTAGCGATACTAGCCGCTTTCATGCCCATTCTAGCAGATAATTCCGGTAATATAGGTTCTCAAGCATCAGCATTAATACTACGCGGGCTTGTAATAGGCGAGGTAAGGGTATCTAAAGGCGATGTAGCTAAAGTTCTGCTAAAAGAATTTGCAACTACAACATTCATGCTCTTATTCTTAGCACCTCTAGCATTTGCAATAGGTTTCGCTATACCATTCCTATCAACAAGAAATACGGTGTTTGCAGTAAGTATAGCTACAACAGTTACCATAGCTTTAGCGACCTCTTGCTATGTAGCTGATATTGTAGGAGCTTTACTACCAATACTATTAGCCAAGCTCAGGATAGACCCAGCAACAGCATCAGCACCAGTTGTAACAAGTATCGGCGATATAGTTACAGTGTTGACATACTTCACCATAGCCTCAGCTCTGCTACATATATGAGAAATCTAAGCATTACCCCAGGTACTACCTTTTTCAAAAGATCAGCATAATTATCAAGGTTTCAATCCCGCTCCATAACTACATAAAGTTCTTAGAGGACACGAGTCACATCTAGGGTTCTTAGCTTTACAGATAATGGCTGAGAAATCTAGTAACGCTATATTTACACTCTCGAGGATCTCCGTAGGAACAGCTTTTTCAAGCCATAACTCTACATCCTCTATACTCATGTTGTTTACTCCTAGGAATCTTCTAGCAAATCTAGCGATATTTCCATCAACAAAAGGTACAGGTTTCCTACACACCTTAGTTAAGAGAACTCTAGCTACATACCTACCAACGCCAGGTAGCTTTAGTAATTCCTCATACAAACATGGGAGCTCTCCTCCATATTTACTAATCACTAAGCAGATAGCTTCCCTAAGTTTTCTAGCTCTATTAACAAGACCTATTCTCTTGAAGAAATTCTCGATCTCCTCTATAGAAGCATTACAAAGATCTTCAGGTTTAGGAAACTTCTCCAGGAAACCTCTATAGATTTTCTCAACAGTTTCAGACCTAGTTCTGATAAGCATTACCTCTGCTACAAGAACTCTATACCAATCCCTGTACTCTCTCCAAGAAAACCTCCTCTTATTCTCCCGAAACCACTTTAACAAGATATCCAACCAGCTCTCCACCCTATGCAGCCCTCAACAGGCTAAGAATATACCTCTACACGTGGTTCTAAACCAATATCAGCGAAAACATTTTTTAAACTTTCAACACATAGATCATAACTACATCTACACCTAAATAAATGCGAAAGCGATCTTTTATCAGTTGAACCAAATCTCCGAACAGCTACCTCCCAACAGCTATTCTTGAGCATCTCTATAACAACATCTTCTTCGCCTAAACTCACAGTTTCAGCAAAAATAGTGCAGCAAATTTTAACATCGTCTCTAATAGTGAGGTAATCTATATGCCACCAACATCTCTTCTTACGTTTATCCAAATGATGTTTAATACGAGCTTCGATACCCCCGAAACCTTTAGCAGAACCTACATATCCATAAATTCCCGTAGGTAGGCAAATATATCCAAGAGAACCTATATCTATGCAGATATCCTTAACAACCTCGATAACCAGTATGTAGAGACCTTTTACCATATCTACCACCTAAAATATAGCGTGCTAGAGGTACTCGAAAACATTAAGCTATAATATGCTTTTCAACGTTATCTGAATTCATGAACTATGTTTAATGACCATATGGAGAGAAACCATAAATCTATATCCAAGTAATTATTTAAAGTTTTCTGTGAATATAGCTATTCTGAGACCTCTCAATATAACAGCGATTCACTAAGTGTTAACATGTCGAAACCCAGAAAGGCTAGGTATAGAAAGAAATCAAGAGTTAAACCAATTCTCCTAGCTTTAACAGGTATAGCTATACTCATGATCGTTACCGCTATAATACTCTTTATGAAACCTTCGACTAGTGTTCAGCAAGGTGTACCGCTATACGAGGGAACATCGATTACAGCATACGTAAACTCTACAGCTATTAAGAACTTCACCAAGGATTTGCTAACACATATAAATTGTTCTAGTAGTTCATGTATAGTGATGTTTGGGTTTAAAGGATGTTCGTACTGTCTAGCTATGTATAACTTCTTCACAGGTAATCCAAAGTATCGCGATATCTATACAGTGCTATGGCTTTACGAAAACCAGGTAGCTAACGAGTTATTCCTCAAGCTTTCAAATATTGAGATGAGTAGTGGTGTTAGTCCCTGGGTTGCGGGTTCTGTTCCACAAACCTTGATTATTAAGGATGGTGAGGTACAGGTTATCGTGATAGGTGAGGTTAGAGATCAAGTTTTCTGGGACGATATCCTGAAGTAATGCTTGAGACCTATACAAACTTAAGCTCTATATCGTCAAATAATGCAAGATTTAACATCGAGTCAAAGGTTTAAAAACAGCCGTAGGTAAAGAGAATAAGGTGTAAAAGAGGTGTTAATCTATGTGTGAATCTAAAGTCTATGTAAGAGAAGGTAGTGAATTGAAACTTATTGCAGAGGATGTTATGTCGATGATTCCTAAGGAGAATGGTTATGTATTGATAGATATAGCTGGGAGGAAGTATGAGGTTTTCGATGTGGTTATAGAGTATATAGATTTTATACAACATAAAGTTGTGTTGAAGAAAGTTGAGCATTAGTATTATATCGGTTGGCTAGGTTATGAAGATAGTTGTTGTAGGTAAAGGTGGGGTAGGTAAGACAACTATAGTTGCAAACCTAGCCAGACTCCTAGGGAGAGAAGGACTCAATGTTATCGCTATAGATGCTGATCCAAGTCTTAACCTTGCCACAGCTGTAGGGATACCTAAAGAGGTAGCAGATGAAGCACCTGTTCTTTTCGATGAAGAGGAGTTCATTAGATCAAGAACACTTCTACCAGATGGTTTCATTAAGTTGAATCCTAAAGTTGATGATGTTGTAGAGAAGTTCGGGATTAAGGGACCTGATAACGTTGTTGTTTTAAAACTTGGGGAGGTTAAGAAGGGGGGTATGAGATGTCTATGTCCAGAATACGCATTTCTAAGAGCTTTGCTATCGCATCTCATAATAGGTAAGAAGGATCTTGTTATAATTGATATGGTTGCTGGTTTAGAGCCTATGAGCAGAGGTGCTATAAGAGGTGTAGACCTAGTTCTATGTGTTGTTGAACCATCTATAAAATCACTTGATGTTGCAACAAAAATCGAGAAGTTTTCTAGAGATATAGGTGTTAAAAAACTTGAAGTTGTGGCGAATAAAGTTAGGGATAGCAAAGATATAGAGTTCATCGAAACAAACATAGGTAGGAAAGTTTTCCACTGGATTCCATTCGATACCTCTGTTATTGAAGCTGATTATAGAGGAGTTTCATTGATAGACTATAAACCAGGGTCACCAGCTATAACATCTTTAAGTGCACTAAAAGACAAGATATTGTCTATACTCCAACATATGTATAAATCCTCATCTTAATTCTTGAGTATATCTATAGTGTCAAAAAGGAAATACTTAAATACTCAACATCTAGAAAGCTACAGCTAGGTGTATTGATTGAGTATTCCTTTCAAAGAGTTTAGGTTAAGATTAAAAGAGTTTCGATCACCCTCTACCGAGGTCAAGGATCTCGATGTAAGTATAGGGTACATAGTTGAGGAATGGGAGGAACCTCCAGGTCCTACACCATTTCCATCTATTTCAACTCTACGTCGTTGGGATTACGTACTTCTGAAGAGATATAAACCGTTGTACCTTCCATATTGCGATCTATGTTGTCTATGTACATACGGTAGATGCGATCTCTCTAGAGGTAAAAGAGGTTCTTGTGGACTAGATTTATCTGAGCAACAGTCTAGATTAGTAACACTTGTTTGTGCTATAGGTGCTTCAACTCATACTAGTCATGCTAGAGAACTTCTTGATAAGCTTATAGCTAGGTATGGAGAGGATACCTCTATAGACCTGGGAGGTGAGGTATACGTCGAAATGCCTATAACAAGACTTGTAACAGGTGTTAAACCTAGAACTCTTAGAGATCTCAAAATAGTTCTAGAATACGTTGAGAAACAGATTGTTCAAACATTAGCTTCTGTTCACACAGGTCAGGAAGGGGATTGGAGGGATTACGAGAGCAAAGTTCTGCACTTAGGAATGCTAGACCACGTTGCTCTGGAGATAGCTGATGTTGTTCAAATAGTTTCTCTAGGAATGCCTAAAGCAGATCCTAATGCTCCTCTGGTCGATCTAGGTATAGGTGTTGTAGATCCAACAAAACCTGTAATCCTGGTTATAGGTCATAATGTTCTACCTTCAGCAGCTATAATTGATTACCTAGAGGCTTTAGGTATAAGAGATAAAGTAGAAGTATGTGGTTTATGTTGTACAGCTCACGATATTACTAGGTATGAGAAGAAGAGGGCTAAAATTGTAGGCCCTATCTCATGGCAATTAAGATTTATTAGAACAGGTATACCTGATGTTGTTGTAATAGATGAGCAGTGTATCTATACGAATATTCTTGAGGAGGTTAAGAGGGTAGGAGCTATACTTATAGCTACAACAGATAAAGCTATGAGAGGTCTACCTGATAAAACTTATGCTAATCCTGATACTGTTGTAGAAGAGCTTATAAATAATAAAATACCTGGAGCTCTAATACTCGATGAAGAGAGAGCTGCTCAAGTAGCTGTTAAAGTAGCTCTGAAGATAGCTCCGTTAAGAGCTAGGTATAAATGGGGGTTGTTCAGCGAAAAAGATATAGTTGAATACGCTAAAAAGTGTACACAGTGTAGGAACTGTGAAAGAAATTGTCCTCAGAATCTACCTATATCAACAGCTCTCATAACCGCTGCTAAAGGTGATTTATCTAAACTTCGTGAGCTATATAGAAGGTGTTTTGCTTGTAGGAGATGCGAATACGATTGCCCAAGAGATATACCCATACTTACATTGATACTTGCTTCAGCAAAAGATACCATGCTTAACGAAACGTATAAATGTAGAGTTGGTAGAGGACCTATACAAGATACAGAGATTAGAGCTGTTGGAAGAGATATCGTTTTAGGTACTATACCAGGTGTTGTAGCTTTCGTTGGATGTGCTAACTGGCCTGATGGTGCTCAGGACGTAGGGGTTATGGCTAGGGAGTTTGCTTCTAGAAGATACATAGTTACAGCCTCAGGTTGTTCAGCTATGGCTATAGCTATGTATAAAAATGAGGAAGGTAAAACACCTTATGAAGAGTTCTCAGGGGTTTTCGAAGCTGGAGGGATAGTTAATGTAGGTTCATGTGTAGCTAATTCCCATATCGCAGGAGCAGTAATAAAAATTGCGAACATATTTGCTAAGCTACCTTTGAGAGCAAACTACGCTGAAATCGCTGACTATATCCTCCATAGAATCGGGGCTGTAGGAGTTGCATGGGGTGCTATGAGCCAGAAAGCAGCTGCTATTGCATCAGGTTTCTGGCGTTTAGGTGTCCCAGTGATTGTCGGTCCTCATGGGCTTAAGTATAGAAGGATGTTGTTAGGCGATGAATATGATGACGAAGCTTGGACTGGTTACGATGCTGTAACAGGGGAGAAACTAAGGTTCGATCCTTCACCTCTCCATCTATTCTATGCCGCAGAAACATTCGAAGAAGCGATGGTTATGATACCTAAGCTCTGTATAAGACCAGCTGATACACCTCAAGGAAGAGCTATCAAATTAACAAACTATATATCTCTATATAAGAAGTTCTATGGAAGCGATAAACTGCCTCCAGATATACATCTATACGTAAGAACAGAAGCTGATATACCTATAACGTACAGAGACGAAGTAATGATGTATCTAAGAGAAGTTGGGTGGAGAGAGAAACCATCAACACCAAACCCAACAGCGCTAGAAGAAGTTATTGAGAAGTATAGATTGAGGAGAGAAGGTATCAATATCTAAGGTGGTGCTAATGGGTCTCGAGTACTGGCTAAAAGGAGATATACCCCCAGGACCTATAAAAGCAACAGTTATCACAGATATTTCAAGAGTTGCTGAAATAATAAAGAAAAACATAGGTCAAATAGCTATTTTTATAGGTCCCGCGATAAAAGATGTAGAGGATACTGTAGGAGATGTGGTTAGCCGTATAGCAGAGCTATCGATAGCAATAAACGCGCCTATAATAACATCAGACTCGAATATTGTGAAAAAACTTACAGATATCGGCTTCAAAAACTACATAATTTTGTTCCCTTTAGAGATGGTGAGGAAAATATCGAGAGGAGAGTTAAAGCAGTACAGATTACTGATATTCATAGGTCATAGATATGCTTACCAATGGCTACTACTTAACCATATAAAACACTATAGACCCGATATACAGACCCTATCCCTAGATCCATATCCGCAACCCAACGCCACATGGACCCTACCCCCACTACCGCTAAACATATGGTATAAAAACTTTGTGCAGTTAATTGAGCTAGTAAAAGCTTCTACAGCCAAGGCGTAGAGAAGATGATCATGTTTTTAAATTCCCGCTCTAGATAATATTATGAGGTGTTGTTATAGTGGTCAACGGGGGAGGTCTAGAGATAAAGATTATCGAGAAAACCAAGATACTTCCAGATATACCTGTTAAGGTATTTAAGGTTCCTCCACCACCAGCTAAAGGAATGTTCACAGATATACCTGTAGACGTAGGTCCTCAGTACGAAGGTCAGAGAGTTAGAGCACCTGAAATGTTTGTTGAGCTTGGAGGACCTAAAGTTAAGTACAAATTCGAGTTATTCCTGGTCAAGTCTCTCAACGAGGTTGAGGATGGGGAGATAATCGTTGTAGGACCAGATCTGAACGAGTTGAGCGAGGGTAAGAGCTATGAATACGCTGTGATAATCGAGGGTGCGGGGAAGAGTATCGATCAGAAAGCTGAAGGAGTTCTTGAGAGACGTATTCACGAGTATAGCAACTATATCCAAGGATATATGCATCTGAACCAGAGATACGATATATGGTTAAGAGTTAGTAAAAGATCTTATCAAAAAGGCTTGAACTCCTTCAAGTATATAGGGATTGTTCTATACAGGTTGTTCAAATCAGCTTTCCCGATCTTAGAGAAGCTGAGGATATACTTTATAACAGATGCGAAAGTTGTTGAAATGCTTTATCCTCAAGCACTTAAGGTTTACGAAGAAAGAGATAGAAGAGCTCTAATGCTTAAAGATGAAGATGTTGATATGTTCTATGCTTGTAAGCTTTGCCAATCATTTGCTCCTACACATGTGTGTATAATAACCCCCGAGAGACCTTCAGCGTGCGGAGCTATATCATGGCTAGACGCTATGGTATCAGCACAGATAGATCCTAAAGGACCTATACAACCTGTTCTTAAAGGTAGATGTATAGACCCTATCGGGGGAGAGTATGAGGGAGCTAACGAAGCTGTGAAGAAGTTCTCTAACGGAGCTATACAGAGGGTTAAGATATACTCTCTCTTCGAGTACCCACCAACGATATGTGGATGCTTTGAGATAGCGACTTTCTATATACCTGAGGTAGACGGTGTTGGTCTTGTTAATAGAGGTTTCGCAGGGGTAACACCGATAGGCTTAAGATTTAGTCAGATAGCTGATGCTGTAGGTGGAGGTAAGCAGGTACCAGGGTTCCAAGGAATAGGTCTTGTGTATCTGAGGAGTAGAAAGCTATTCCAAGCTGATGGTGGGTGGACAAGAATTGTTTGGATGCCTTCAGAACTCAAGGAGAAAGTTCTAGACGCTATCCCTCCAGAGCTTAGAGATAAGATACCCACAGAGAAAGAGGTTAAAACTGTTGAAGAACTTAAGAAGTTCCTCGTAGAAAAAGGACATCCTTTGGCTAAGAAGATTCTAGAGAAAGAGAAACCGAAGATCGAGGCAAAGGTAGAGAAAGCTGAGGTAAAGAAAGAAGTTACACCAGCTATACCCAAACCTGAACAGCTACCTCAACAACTAGCCGAGGTTGCTGCACCACAGGTACAGCATGTAGTAGTTCCAGCAACAGCTTCTACACCTACTGCCTATACCCAGACCCAGACTTTAACAGTACCTGCACCTGGAGGTATAACGGTTTCTGTAACCATACCAACACAACTAGTACAGCCTAGAGGTCCCCAGGTAAGTATCTCTATGAAGGGTGTTAGGGTAAGGATAGAGAAGATGGTGATAAAGAGGAGCGAGGTTGAGAAAAGATGAGTGAACATAAGCAAAGGAAAAACGTTTCTGAGAAAAGCGGTAGAGATGAAGATGTTCAGAGAGTTTCCGAGGTTATAGGGGTTTTAGCGAAGATAGCTGAAGCCCTCGAAAAGGGTATTGTCGAGCTCTACAACATCGATATAAATATCGATGAAGTAGAGCTGAAGTTACCTCTACAAATACTAGAAACCCTACCTATCCCAGTAGCTATTACTCCGCCACCTAAAGCTGTAGCTGAAGCTAAGCCAGAGGTTCAAGCGGGGGTCGCTGTAGCTAAAGCTGTTGAGGTTGTAGGTAAGAAAGTTGTTGAGTTAATGACCCTCGCGTTTGAAGAACCTAAACTGAAATTCGTTGGAAAAGTTGTTGAGGTTAAGTTAGGTGCTACGAGGAGTGAGGGTGGGACTAGGGATAGGGTCATAGTTTTAGGTGGTCATGAGCTACCACCTTACTACTACTTAACAGGGTATAAACCACCATATCCACCAGCTTTCGGTGGAGATGTATTTGATATGAAGATAAGTTTGCCGAGAGCTGTTAGAATAGTTTTCGGCGATGCTCTTGACAACCCTGAGGAATGGGCGAGGATCTGGGTTAACAAGTTCGGTGCTGAAGCAGTAGATCTACACCTTATAAGCACAGATCCGTCAATCAAAGACTCTCCACCGGAAGAAGCTGTTAAAAATGTTGATAGGATACTCCAAGCTGTTAAAGTACCTGTAATCGCTGGTGGTAGTGGTAATCCTGAAAAAGATGTAGCTGTATTCAATAAAGTTGTAGAAGCGTTCCCAAGCGAAGGCATAGTCATAAATAGTCTAAATCTGGATATGGATCTGGAGAAGGTATGCCCGAACATAGCTAAAACAAACGCTGTTGTAATAGATTTCTCGCCTATGAGTGTTGAGAAAGCTGAGGAGATCAATAGGAAGGTATATACGTGGATTCCCAGGAACAGGATAATGCTAGATCTAAACATCGGTGGTATTGGCTATGGAACTGAGTACGGTTTCACAGCTATGGAACGCGCTAGACTAGGAGCTCTTTTAGGGAACGAACTTCTCCAGCATCCATTCAATGTAGGAGCTGCTAATGCTTGGGGTGCTAGAGAAGCTTGGATGGCTATGGATCCCTACTGGGGACCTAGAGAGATTAGAGGACCTCTATGGGAAACACTGACATGTATTATATGTCTACTAGCTGGAGCTGACTACTTCATGATGCTCCACCCGCTCAGCGTTAAGGTGATGAAGAGTCTGAGGGAGTATCTATTCTCAGAACCCAAGCCTAGAGACCCTGAGAAAGCATTGGACTGGCTTTCAGCTAAAATCCCTGTGGTGTAGCCTATGCCATGGAAACCCCCAGCACCCATAGATATCTACCAGCTGCTCCCGAAAACAAACTGTGGTAAATGTGGAGAACCTAACTGTATGGCTTTCGCAGTTAAACTTGTTAACCTAGAGGCGAAGGTAGAGCAATGCCCACCGCTGGTAGAGGAGGAGACATATAGAGAGAACCTTAAGAAATTGAGAGAGCTCCTACTCCCCCCAGTGAAAGAGGTTGTATTAAGAAGCCCTAAGAAAATTGTTAAAGTTGGTGGTGAATATGTTCTGTATAGACATGAGCTAAGGTATATGAACCCAACAGCTATAGCTATAGATATCGACGACTCTATGGATAGAGATGCGATTCTGAAACGTATCGAGAGGATAGAGAAATTCGAATACGAATACGTTGGACAGAAACTTAAGCTAGACCTAATAGCTATCAGGTCTACTACCAATGACCCAAAGCAGTTTGCAAAAACTGTTCAAATAGTATCTGAGAACTCTTCCCTACCACTAATACTATGCTCCCTCAACCCCACGGTTATCGAAGCAGGTTTAAATGTGTTGACACAGAACTACAAACCTCTGATATATGCAGCTACAAAAGATAACTGGAGAGAGTTAGCAGAGCTCGCGAAGAGATTCGAAACTGCTCTAGCCATAGCTTCTCCAGGAGATCTCGATACACTTGTATCCTTGGTTAAAACTATTAGCGAAGGCTACGGGATAGAGGATCTAGTTCTAGACCCCGGAACCTTTGTAGGCCCCAACGGTCTCGCATATACGTTGAAAGCTTTCACATGGCTAAGGTATAAAGCAACATATGATCTATGGAAATACACAGGTTATCCACTTCTAGGAACACCTATATCAGCGTGGACATTGGTGGAAGGCGATGTCACGGATAAGATGTGGTGGGAAGCAGTACTAGCCACAATGCTTACAACTAGGTACGCAGATATACTTATAATGCATTCTCTAGAGGGGTGGGTCCTACTACCACAGGTTATGTGGAGATTCGGGCTATACACAGACCCTAGAAAACCTGTAGCTGTTCCACCTGGTGTTAGAGAGATAGGTAAACCAAACGAGATGAGCCCTGTACTAGTTACAACAAACTATGCTTTAACTTACAGCATAGTTATGAGCGATCTAGAGAAATCCAAGATCAACGCATGGCTAATCGTAATAGATACCGAAGGTCTTGCAGTAGACGTTTCTGTAGCTGCTAAGAAGTTTACAGGAGATAAAGTTCTAGAGGTATTAAAGTCATCTAAACTAGATGAAAAAGTTAAGCATAGAATCTTGATAATACCTGGAAAAGCAGCTAGAGTTTCAGGAGATATAGAGGATGTAACAGGATGGAAAGTAGTTGTAGGGCCTATGGATTCTAACGAAATCAGTAAATTCCTCGATAAGATCTGGGCATCAGAGAAATTGAAAGAGCTTACCCAAACTTAGGTTTTTCTTATAGGTTTCAATATATCCTCAACTACTTGCTTATTAACAGCGATACTACGGAATAGGTAGTAGGAGATTGTAGGCGAAGTAGTGTGGATAGAAAGACCGTCAAAGTATCTTTCCCTCAGTTCAATATTGTTGTAGAAACTGAGGTAGGTACATCTATACTAGAGATAGCTCAACGTGTTGGTATAGGTATAAGGAGTGTTTGTGGAGGTAAAGGATTGTGCGGTAAATGTAAAGTACTTGTTAAAGGTGTTGTAGAGCATAAACTACACGATAAAACACTTCTATCTAGCGATGAAATTGCTAAAGGATTTGTATTAGCATGTTTAGCTAAAGTTGTTAACGATGTAGAGGTATACATACCACCTGAGAGCCAGTTTAAGAAAGCCAGGCTTCTTACTCAAGTACTTCTACCAACAGTATCTCCTAACCCTATACTGGTCAAAATCCCGATATCTGATTACGGAGATATAGTTAAGATAATGCTATTCTATAGAGCTAGCGAATCCATTGTTAAGAAAGTTGAGGATCTTCTCAATAGGTATGGAAAAGCTTATGCTGTGATAAACCCTTTCGACAACTCTGTAATTGATGTGAATGAGGATGGCGAGGTATATAGTATAGGTGTTGATATAGGGACAACGAAGATCGTTGTAGCTCTTATCAATGTATCCAAAGGAGAGGTGATAGGTGTTGATTCTGAACTGAATAAGCAGATGATATTTGGCGAAGATATAGTTTCGAGAATTTCTCATGCACTTAACCCCAATGGATTAAAAGAACTTCAGAAGGCTGTTGTAGATACAGTTAACACTGTAGTCAGAAGGTTGTGCGGAAAACTAGGTATAGATAGGGGTAGAATATATATAGCATCTGTAGCTGGGAATACAGCTATGACCTACCTATTCGTAGGAGAGAACCCGTATCCCCTTATAAAGTCTTTCAAAGAGCCTGTTAAAGTCGAGCCCAAGTTCTACATATTGAAAGCGCTAGATCTAGGTCTCGATATAAACAGGAATGCACCTCTATATGTGCTACCCTGTTCAGGGAGGTTCCTAGGAGGAGATGTTGTAGGGGATATAATTACAGCAGGTATCCATGAACAAGATGAACCAGCTCTACTAATAGATATAGGTACCAATACAGAGGTCGTCATAGGATGTAGATACTGGTTCATAGGGACAACAGCTCCAGCAGGACCTGCTTTTGAGGGTTGGGGGCTTAGATGTGGTGTTAGAGCTGTTGAGGGAGCTATAGAGAGTGTTGTTATAGACCCTAACACCTTGAGAGCTAGGTATAGAGTTATAGGGGATGTAAAGCCTATAGGTATATGTGGTTCCGGGTACATAGATCTAGTTGCCCAGCTCTTCATTAACGGGGTTATAGATTCTATGGGTAAGTTCTACAGAGGTATAGAGTCTGAGTATATAAGGAAAGGCCCTGATGGTTATGAATATGTAGTAGCTTTTGCCGAGGAAACAGCGATAGGGAGAGATATAGTTATAACAGAGAAAGATATATACAACATAATGGACTCTAAATCATCTGTATGTGCAGCTATATCGATACTTTTAAAGAAGATGATGCTAGACGTATTCAAAGTTAAACAAGTCTTCATAGCAGGTGCTTTCGGGAGATACCTTAACATAGATAGCGCGATAGCTATAGGTATGATACCCGAGTTTCCTAACGCAGAGATTAAGTATATAGGTAACGGATCTCTAGGAGGAGCAATCTTAACAACATTATCTAGAGACTATGTAGAGGCAGCTGAGAAAGTTGCTAAAAATATAGCGACTATAGAGCTTATGCTGGATCCGAATTTTATGGAGGAATACGAAGCAGGGTTCATACTACCAGGTAAACCAGATCTTTTCCCGACGTGGTGGAAGAGGAGCAGGGAGATAAAGCCTTGGAGAGGAAAGTAGGTGAAGCTATGAGGAGACCGTTCATAGCCTCTATATCTGGTAAAGGTGGTGTAGGTAAAACAACTTTAACAGCATTACTACTCAAAGTTTTGCTAGAGAACGAAGTAGATGACGTGATACTTGTTGTAGATGCTGACCCAGCTACAAACCTTCCCGAAGCCCTGGGTATTAAGATAGACAAGACCATAGGCGATGTTGTGGAAGAGTTTAGATCTAAAATGTTAGAGTTTTCAGAACAAGGTGTAGATAAACCATCTATATTGAGTTACTGGGTATTAAGAGATTGTTTTGTAGAGTTAGAGAGATTCGATTTCATAGCTATGGGTCGTGGCGAAGGTGAAGGATGTTACTGCTACGTTAACAGTATTCTAACCGGGGTACTAACCAGGATCCTCAAGAACTACACCGTTGTGTTAATGGATATGGAGGCAGGTTTAGAACATCTTAATAGGAGAGTTGATAGATATGTAAATACGTTGATAGTTGTGGTAGATCCATCAGCAATGAGTTTGAGAACTGCTGAAAGGATTATTAAGGTAACGAAAGAGGTTAACATAAACCCAGAGAAGTTCTATGTTGTTGGGAATAGAATTCCTGAAGATCTTGAGGAGAAGATAGCTAATTTCGTTAAAAGTATTGGATATGAGTATGCAGGTACGTTACCTGAAGACGAGCTTGTTGCAAGGTATAGTATCGAGGGTAGACCTCTCCTATCTTTACCAAGTAGTAGTAAAGCTGTTAAAGCAGCTAAAGAGATTGCTAAGAATATAGGTTTAATCGATTAGCTAGATTCTGAAAACAGTTCCTCTAAAGAATACCTCAACCCTATCTCTACAAGCATATGCGTAAGGCATGTACTCGGTATTGTGTACAGCCGCTATATTCCCCTTTATATCTACAGCTATGATACCAGCTGTATCGTTACCGAACATCGTTGTTAGAATCTTCAACGCTTCTAGACATGCGTTTTCAGCATCCAAACCTCTAACCATAAACTCTACAGCAACTCTTGTAAGCCCTGTCATAATGATTGTTTCTCCAAGACCGGTAGCAGAAGCACCACCACCACGGTTATCGGCATAGAATCCTGCTCCAGGTATAGGGGAATCCCCTACCCTGCTCTGCAACTTCAGCCATACACCACCTGTACTAGCTCCTGCAGCTACATTACCATCATTATCGAGAGCTACTGCACCAACGGTATCTCCTACAACCGGGATCATAAGCTTAAGGATATCTCTAAGTTTTCTCCAGTACCTAACGTTCTCCATATTCTTCATCAAGTACCTATACCTATCCACAACTCTACTAGGTGTTGGAGGTCTAGGCTCGAGACCGAAGAGATCTGCTAGTCTATCAGCACCTTTACCAACTATGATTACATGATCTGTTCTCTCCATAACAATCCTTGCAAGTTCTATAGGATGCCTAGGTCTTGTAACAGCAGCTACACCACCAGCTCTAAAACTCTTCCCATCCATTATACCGGCATCCATCTCCACCTCTCCAAAAACATTAAGAACGCTACCAACACCAGCATTAAAAATACCCGAATCCTCTAAAACCTTAATAGCCTCAACTACAGCATCAACAGCGTTTCCACCGCGAATCACGGTATCTAGACCTAGTTGTGAAGCTTTCTTCAGGAATTCTAAAGCTTTCTTACGAGTATCCTCATCCACATCCCATCTACCGGCACCACCATGAACAACAACTACAGGTTTACTACAAGTAACCATAGCCTCACCACCAGCATTACTACGGAACAATCAGTTATTGTAAGGGTTTAAAAAGATCGATATTTAAATACCTCGGGAATCCCGAAGCTATTTTTCTCTCCTTACTATGTACACAATTACCGAAATATATTAATACCTATTTTAATATCCTCAACTATTTGCTTAAACATATATAAACCTGCATACAGGAAATATAGTATAGGTTGATACTAGATGTACTTAAGATGCGCTTTATGTGGATATGGTATAAACCGTCGAGGAGTAGTTATATGTACATATTACGGCTTTGATAAACCACGCCTATGTATAAGATTTGTACCTAGAGAACATACATTAACAAGTACTACATAATCTATAACTTAGAGATTAATTCCGTATACTAGAGATAGAAACTCTTTCTCAAGAACTCCAAGGTTTTAATACTTTTCGTCTATATAGATAATAGCTCTACATTTATTTTTAGTATAGTGGTAAAACCTATCTGTAGCTGTAAGATCTTGAAATGGACTTAATAGTAAATACAAACGATGCAATTAACTTCATCTTTAATAGTATCTAGAAACGCAAAATTTATAAAGTGACGTCGTAACTAAGTTTTTCCTGTAAGGTGTAAAGTTATGTTGAGAAAAGCATTATCATTATTAATACCGTTAGTTATCATATCTATAGCTATGATAATGTCTATCCCCTCGCTAAATCTTCCTACACTAGCTTCTATTGTAGGGGATCAGTATTACTATTACACAATCACTTACTATTACACTATTACCTATTACTACTATACAACAGTTTTAATCCCTACACTTACCACCATCATAACCACGGTGACAGTTCCTACAACAGTAGTTCAAACAACTACAGTAGTACCTATAACGTATACAACTGTTTATACATATACTACAGTAGTTGAAACTACAGTGGTACGCACTATACCAACTACTATAATGACAACTTATACAATGGTTTCTCCAACAACAATTATGACGACGATTACTTCTCCAACAACATATACTTTAACTACAGTTAGAACTACAACTATTGAGAGAATAGTTACAACTCCTACAACTATACTAACAACATTCAGAACCACCTATACAACTACTGAAACAACAACTAGAATTGCTACAACAACTATACCTACAACAACTACATTACCAACGACTATAATAACCGAGAGGATTACAACCATGGTAATAACAACGCCTACAATTCACACCGTGACATCGCCGACAGTTGTAACAACAACTAAATTTGTAACTGAGTGGACTATAACAATAGTACTTGTAGTTATTGCAGCAGCTATAGCTTTTATAATATCTGCACTAATAATGAGAAGAAAGTGATACACCTTTTTTAAATCAATACTTCACTAATTCATCGAGGAACTACACTAATTTTCAGAATATATTTCACAGTATTTACGTTTAGCAATTCATGGTAAAAATTGTAAAGTTTGGGTTCTAGGTCTTAGAGAACACGTAGACCTTTGTATTACTATAGCTAAGTAACTGTAGCCATATCTACGTTGTCAGCATCTATAATTAAGATTATTGATTTACCGAGGTTTCCTTAAACTATATTCGGATCTTCTCCAAACGGTTCTTTATATCGTTAATTGCTTCTTCTAAGCATAATCTTATTTCACGACTAGATACTATTTGTGGGTCTCTGAATCTTCTAAATATCTTTACAATAAAATCGTAACCACTTTCTTTAACAATTCTCTCTATTTTGAATGTTAGATCCGATATAGAAGCTTCATCTGCACATCTTTCCTCGTTTACACAATTACCAATCCTAACAATACCGATACCTCTGTACTTAAGGTATAGTATCTGGTTGTACAGTTCTCTGAAATATTTAACGTAGTCATGTTTAATAACGTGTACTCCGTGGAAAACAACTATATCCGGGTTGTATTGATCGATAAGCTCAAGCTCTTTAGATGCTAATTCTGTTAAGCTTTGTGCATACGGATTAATACCTTTGAGAACTACGTAGTTATCCAGGATTTTTGCAGCAAGATTCTCTTCAATACCGTAATCATGAAGGAATAGAGTCAATGTTTCTCTTAAAGTTGCTGGAGAAGATATGTAGCTAATTACCAGTATCTTAAGGTTGTATTTTATAGCCATAGATAGGAGGAGTAGTAGAGCATCTTTCCCGTACACCGTTTCTGGTGGAGAGAATATGTTTACGACGAAGTCTTTATGTACATGACCTATCTTCTCATTTAAATATCTACACGGCAGGTATATCTCCTCTTTCTGCTTCGGTATCTCCTCGAGTATTGGTGGAACATATATCTTAACACCTTTGTTTTCAACCATTGTGAAAGGAACTTCTGCTATGTGTATAGGTTTTCCACGAACTTTCCTGATCTCCATCAACCTGATAGCGAATCCCTCCTCTATAACATTCTTCAATATTATAACAGCATCAGCGATAAATTCAGCTGAACCTAGATCCAAGGCCTCTCTGCTATGGGGAAGCTCAGCTATTAATATCAGTAAACCGTTCGTTATTGTTGGTAACTGGTAGAAGTAGTTGAGGAGTAGAGCTCTTTTCTCAATATCTAGTTTAAGAACATCTATTAAAGCTGTAACAGAGTCAACAACAACTATATCGAAACTCTCCTCAGAAACAGTTTTAGATATAACCTCGAGAGCTTTATCTACATCAAGTGCTAGTGGAAATCTAATAAACTTAAACAAACCCTTTTCCTCAACATCTCTAAACCTTAAACCGAGTTTCTCCATAAATCTATAGAACTTCTCCTTCTCTTCGTAAACTGTGACATATAGACATTTATTCCCTTTAACAGTATTGAAATAACATATAGATGCTGCTAACGTTGTTTTACCAGAACCAGGGTGCCCAGCTACTAGAACTGTATAAGGAGGATAAAGTTCTCCTACTAAGGTATCAAGACCTTCAACCCCAGTTCTAAAAACTTTAACATTATCCATAACCAAACCCTATCTTAGCGATACCCCTCTTACTTGTATCACACTACCCGAACCTGGTTTAAAAATCTTTTAGTTGAGAGCTTTTAGAATCCTTACAAACTCTTCATCAAAAAGTGAAATCGATGGATATAGCTTCTTCACGAGGTTATTAGATAAACCTTGTTATTACACACCTAAAATAACTACTTTATCCTTGCTATCGCTACTTCTAGGAAGATATCTAAGATTTAACAATACTTAAGATCCTTACAGTTACATAGGTTTGATATACTTTTATGCTTATTAACGCTGATTATCGGATTTTTCATAGTGCTAGAGTAAGTTAGTTTCACGGTGTTAGCTATGGGTGGTATATATGCTGCTTTATCTATTAAAAAGAATAACGTTATACCTTATATTGTTAAAGGTCTTAAACTTTTAGAGTTTAGAGGTTTTAGTGGTAGTGGTATAGCTATCCCTATAGATGGTATTGTTGTTTACAAGGATGTGTATAGGATTGACTATGTATACGAGAGATATGGATTGGATAAGGTATTTTCGTGGATCGCTCTTGGACATACAAGATATGCTACCCATGGCAAGCCTCATATAGAGAATACCCAACCCCATGTTGATTGTGGGAGTAGGGTTGCTGTAGCTGGGGATGGGGCTATAGCTAATTACGAGGTTTTAAAGGATGAAGTAGTTCTGAAAGGACATAGAGTTGTATCTAGATGCGATTTCGAGATCATTGCTCACATGATTGAGGAAAACATTGGTAAAGGCTACGACTTCGTTTCAGCATTTAGAAAAGTTCTCAAAGATATCGACGGGTTCTACAGTGTTGTTGTACTAGACCTGGAACAGAAGATGTTTACAGCATACGTTCGAGGACCTCCGCTATACGTAGGTATTTCTGATGATTTTATCGTTATCTCCTCTGGTAGAGGTGCTCTATACAGTGTTGTTGATAAGTATTTCAAGCTTGATAGAGGGGAGATAGCTATAGTTAACCAAAATGGTGTACATGTAGAAACTATCGAGGGTAAGGTTGTAAGTAAAGAACTTAAGGTACTAGATATCGATAGTAAGTATGTAGATAGAGATGGGTATCCTCATCACATGCTTAGAGAGATATACGAGATACCTGAAGCTATTCTAAGAACACTCTACTCAGTTCAAGAGAAATACCTATCGTTCGCCTCTAGAGTTATTGTAGATGCAGAGAAGATATTTATGATAGGCAATGGAACAAGTCTCCATGCAGCTTACATAGGTTCCTACTACCTATCTGAATTAGCTGGGGTAACACCTATTGTTGTAAGTGCAGCAGAATTTCCTCTATACCATGTAGATAATGTTGCTCCAGGAACAGTTGTTATAGCCATATCGCAATCAGGTGAAACAGGTGATGTACTTACATCTGTTTTCGAAGCTAAACTTAGAGGAGCTACAATACTTGGACTTACCAACTATATAGGCTCTAGATTAGCTAATCTTTCCAACCTATACCTCCCAATAGGTGCAGGTCCTGAGCTAGCTATTCCAGCAACAAAAACTTTTACATCTACGTTGCTACTTCTATACTTAATAGCTTTAAGAGCTGGTAAAACTAGTAAGAGGATTGATGATAAAGAGTATAGAGATAGAGTAGACGAGATAAAGAAGTTTAGCTTAGAATTAGAGAAAAACATGGAGATCATCGAGAAACAAACAGAAGAACCTGCAAAAAGTATTGCGAACTGTAGAAGTGGTTACATAGTGTCAAGAGGATTAACATACCCACTAGCTTTAGAAGGTGCACTAAAATTTAAAGAAACAGCTTATATACATGCTGAAGGTGTTGAAGCAGGAGAATTCAAACACGGTCCTCAAACAATTATAGAGAAAGGAATGTTCACAATATTTATAATGCCTATAGAAAAACAAGCTCTTCAAGATACTTACAACCTCATATCTATGGCAATAGAGAAAGAAGCTACAACTACAGTCATAGGATTTGAAACAACTACAAAAATACATGAACTAAGTAATGTACAAAAAGTGCTTATACCATTCACATCTAGATATCTAGCACCTATAGCTCTAGCAATTCCACTACAATTCCTAGCTTACAAACTAGGGGTAATATTGAATAGACCTATAGATAGCCCAAGATATTTATCAAAAACTGTTCACTAAAAATAAAAACATTCAATAGATGAACTACCCCCATGTCTTAATAATTAAGCTAACTATCACCACTTCTAACTAGAAGTACGTACAGTTTTATCGTCAAAATCTTATTTTGCTAATTAACCTGACAACCATCTCAATACTAATAATATCTATAATCTATTAACACAAAATTTCTCAATTTTCTATAAAGCTTGTAAATAGGTATTTTAAGAATGTATAAAAAGATATGTTAGTTTGTATTGTACAAACTATTTCATTCGTCTTCTCAATATAGAGATAGTTATAATACTAGTAACGATTTATTATACTAACAACTATTATTATAATCGTATCAAAAGTTTTCTGAAGGGTTGTTGTAGTAGTTTCAATACTTGTGAATACTTGAGCAGTTGTCGTTATTGTTGTCGTTGGTGGAATCGTTTTATTTGTGATAGATGTGCTAGTAATGTTAATTGTTGTACAAGTTGGCAGTGAAGTAGTTTTTATTGGAGGAGTTTTGCTAATGGTATTTTATCGTTGATGTTATAGATGTTGGTGTAGGGGTTTGTTTTGAAATCTTTATTAATGGAGGTTCTGTAGATATGTTTGGAGGTGGATTTAGAATGAGCTGGGTTCTCTTAGAGCATAGAGTGCTCTTTATTAAAGGGTATCTGTCTTGTTCTTTAGGATATAGAGATACTTGAATATATCGAATCGCCAATTCCATCAGATCCTGGTTCACCTTGTTTTACCCCCTTCTTTATATCTATATCTATGTAATCACTTCAATAGTTACATTCAAAAGGATAATCGTTATCCCGTTTATAGCCAGCGATAGTGAGATAAACCTGTTTTTCGTTATCAGGATAGTTTTTAATGAAACTATTGTGATAGAATGTTATATTATGGTGATCAGATCCATAGATACATACACCTGCCCCAGGACCACCGCAGAAAGGCTCATGACTACCTCCGTTAAACACTATAACATTATCATATACTACGACATCACTTGAAGATCCTGAAACAAATATAATTGTTACCTGTTATGTTATTACAGTATATCTCAAAATGATTACCTTCAAAACTTATTCCATAATCATTATTTAATATTACGTTTTTCGTAGATCTTAATGAAATCGCCGTACATCCGAACACCTCCTAGACCCCCGTATCTATAGTTTCTAACAGTATTCCCATGTATTGTTGTATTCGAACCTCTTACAACAAATTATCGATAGTCAACTAAGTTACCGCATATATAGATAAAATACATATATTTAATGAAGATGAAATACCTCCACTGATTACAACTGAAAGCTTCGTCTTTTAAGGTGGGGATAAGGGAAAAGTTTGTAGATTCTCTTTGTTTAATTGTTTTTAGTGATGAGTGTTAAACTCTTTGAGCTATTGGCGATGATAAGCAGCTTATCCATAGCCCCGAACCCTGTCTTGGGTAGGGGCAACGGGCCAGAGACCCAGCCTGGGATTAAACCCTCAAAAAGAGGGGATGTAATCCAAAACCTCACCGCCCTAAAGGGTGGGGGTTTCTGCGAGTGGGGAGGAGGTCGGATCTAGAAGTCATAGTTATATGAGTAGTATACCGGTTACCGATCCTCTTCGTGAACATCACAATACTTTTTATTTCTTAACAGCTATTACCTCATCAACACTATGGATAACAGCACCTGTACTCTCTATAATGTTCTTAATTTTCGCAAAGTCTAGGTCTTCCCCCTCTATAACTACAGTAAGAGTCAATGTCTCTACATCAACTTCATTAACCTTTATATCCACATTATGTACACCAGGTATCTCTATCAACTTCTCAGCTAGCTCAACAATTGAGGATCCTTTAATTGTTTTTAAAACATCGAGCACCAACTTAGTTACAGCCATTCTCATCATACCGCAGATCTTCAACAACTACAATAATCTTATCTAGAGTAGCTATTTATAAGTATTTATTTTCCTATACTTGGCCATATCTTAGGGTTATAGTTTAGGTATAGCTATCTTCTTACCAGAATAAGATCTGTCTATATATTGATCTATCTAAGTACTTCACGTACAAAATCATTATAGCTTTTCTTTCCATCCAAGATTCTTAAGATGTTGGATCACTTTACTGAGTATTTCTTCGTTCAGCAAATAGATATGAATAGAGAGGCCTTGCCCTAGTTCTTCGAATGCTTTAGCCATGCTCTCAATAGATTCCTCCACAGCTAAACCCCCAACCCCTGCACCCATCAACGGAAAAGCAATACTTTTGAAATTCTTCTCTTTAGCTACCTTTAATGATGCTAAAGTTGCTTTATATACGTACTCAGGAGTAGATCTACCTCCAGGTACTTCAACTGTAGGTGCATGGATAACAGCTCTACATTTCAATTTCCCAGCATTTGTAACAATAGCTTGACCAATATCTATAGGTGCATACTTAACTGCTTCATCCTCTATCTCTTTACCTCCTTTCCTCTTAATAGCTCCCGCAACACCTCCACCCATCACCAAGAATTTGTTTGCAGGATTCACAATGGCGTCGCCATCGAATTCCGTTAAATCCCCAATAACAAACTTGATAGAGATACCGTTCTTAACAAGCTCCATACCACCACCGTATCTTCAACAAACTTAACACAAACTTTAAAATATTTTCGAGACTTAGAACATCGATAATAGTCAATTACTGCGTAGAGTTATTCATGGTATAGTTAAAGCCATCGCTATTTCATTACTATGTTGATTGGGTTTGCAATAAGGCTCTATGCTTTATTATAGGTTTGACCCAGTCTCCATACCTAATCCACATATACGACGCTATCCCTCCTACAACCTCGGATAACGTAATAGATATCAATACGCCTTTGACATCCGCGCCAAATGATATGGCTAGTATGTAGCCTAGACCTATTCTGATCAACCAGAATCTAACTATATTGTTTACAGTAGGGAATAACATATGTCCCGATCCTCTACCTACAGACATAGATAAAAATGATAACATCATTAAAGGTAGTATCCACGCTATAATACTTACAAGCTTCTTAGCTTCAAAAGCTATATCTACATCGTTTGTAAATACCGATACTAATTGATCCTTGAACATGAAGACTATTAGAGCTCCTGTAAATACAATTAATGCTATTGTGTGAACTGCTGTTAAAGCTATTTCCCTAGCTCTTCTAGTATTTCCTGCACCAAGGTTTTACCCAACCATTATACTTATAGACATTGTAAACCCTCTTAGAATTACGTTAGCTATATCGAAGACTATGAACCCTATAGCGAACGCATTAGTAGCTGCAACACCGAAAATATTGACAAGAGCTTGCTAAAAAGCGAATGCAAAACCATCAGCGATAGTCATAATGGTTACAGGTAGACCTGCTCTAAGGCTTAGGGATAACCATTCTTTATCGATATGTTTCGAGAAACTTATCCTGATTTCCGGGTACCTCTTCTTGAATAAGTAGAAGAGTAGTATACTGCTGAATAACTTCGTGATAACTGTTGCTATAGCAGCTCCGCGAGCACCCATAGGCGGGATAATGTTGAAGCCTAAGATAAATACAGGGTCTAGGATGGTGTTCAAAATAGCTCCGATCCCTATAACTCTTGCAGGGGTATGGGTATCGCCGAAGGCTTGCATTAGTGTTGAAATAGATATGCTGAAACCGAAACTTATACAGTCCAACGCTATTATTTCTGCTCTGCATAGCCTAAAACATCAGCTAGGATTTCTTTAGTAACATTCATAAGTATAGCAAACATATAGTATTTAAGTTATTCATATAGGATAAACAGAATCGTTGATATCGTTAAACAAACAGTGAAAAACTTTGAAACTGTTTCGCTAACCTTATCATACATCTGAGCACCGATGTACTGGGATAGTATAGCTAGATTCGCATTAGTAATACCTATAATGATAGAGTTGAACACCAAGAACATAGGCCATGTCTGTCTAGGAACAGCTAAAGCATAGCTACTAAACTGACTTAACCAATAAGCATCAGTTAAATTGTATATAAGCATAATTACATCCGTTATCATAAGCGGAAAACCTAACCTAAACATCGTCGAAAGTATTGGTCCTGAAACAATTCTCTCTATACCTCTCAATGCTTTGTGAAACTATTCTAGACATACCTAACCTAGGGTTTTGTACTATACTAAAATCAACAGCATAGCTATACTCGGTAGTTCGTCAAAAATATTTAAGAGGGAGAAGTATTTAAACCTTTGGAAACTTAGGTATATAACAAGTTTACATCCATATCGATAGCTTGTAGAGTTAGTCAAGTAGATACAGATACATTATTAATTTATAAAATCTGTCCACGGTATCTGGTTACAGGGTTTAGGTTATGGGTAGATTTGATGGTAAGGTTTGCGTAGTTACTGGTGGAGCTAGGGGTATCGGTGCAGCTATAGCTTATAGATTGGGGGTTGAGGGATGCAAAGTGGCTATACTAGATATAGATAGAGAAGCTGGGGAGTACAGAGTTAACGAGTTTAGGTCTAAAGGTATAGATGCTATCTATATATATGCCGATGTTTCTAATGAAGAACATGTGAAGAATGCTATGGATCTTGTATACCAGAAGTTTAAAGCAATCAACGTTCTAGTTAATAATGCTGGTATAGGTTCCTCAGGTAAAAGTTTAGAGGAGCAGACTTTTGATGAATGGAGAAGAGTTATTGATGTGAATCTAACAGGTGCATGGCTATGTGCTAAGTATGCTGTTAAATATATGAAGATCGGGAAAGGGGTTATAGTGAATATTGCTTCTACAAGAGCATTTCAATCAGAACCTAATACAGAACCTTATTCTGCATCTAAAGGAGGTTTAATTGCTTTAACCCATTCTCTCGCTATTTCTCTTGCTAAATACGGTATAAGAGTTATAGCTATTTCACCTGGGTGGGTAGATACATCGGAGTGGCAGGTACCTCCTAGAAAATCCCGGTTAACACCTCTTGATCATTCTTGGCATCCGGCTGGAAGAGTAGGGAAACCTGAGGATATAGCTGCTTTAGTAGCTTTCCTTGCTTCAGATGAAGCTTCATGGATTACAGGTGTAAACATAGTTATCGATGGAGGGGTATCTGTTAAAATGGTTTACCTAGATGAAAATATTATAGAGGAAGGGTTGTCAGCGTTATTCCAGGATAGAGAAGTTGGTAAGATGTTTAGAGAGGTTATCGAGAAGTTGAAGAGCTATAGAAGTGTAGAAGATGTTAGGAACAAGCTTAGAGAACTTCTAGATAAACTATGATTTTCAAACTATCTCTTCTCCTCTCTCCAAAGCATAGATAACGTACTTAGAATACCTATAGATGCAGATATAAGTAGTGTTGCTAAAGATCCTACCCCTAGATCGATACTATTAATCTCTACTACAAGCGGTGTAATACGGGAGATGAAGAAGTGTAGAAGAGATTCAGAGTTTCTGTAGAAATCTATTACAAAAATCATCGCTACAAAGGATAGGATTGCAGAACACCAATTAATATTGAATATTATCGTTATCAGGATAGCTATAAACAGTATCGGTATAAAGATAGCTAACGGAAATGAGTATCTATATGTCTCTAAATCTATTAAAAGTCTGATTATATTAATCCCTCTAACTGTTAAGGTAAATGATTTAGCGCTAACAGCTACACCGATAATTGTGTAGGTGCTTACAGATTCAAGAACAACAATTCTACCGCTATACGAAACCCACGGAGATGTGATGTATATGCTTACCATAGCTATCCATAGAATTACGAGACATAGCTTAACGTAATCTTGTATAAATATTCTCGATATTGTGTACCTAGGTAAAGCTCTACCTAAGGTACTGTATATACCTCGGGTTTTCTCTACATAGCTAGGATCCATTATACCACGATCTCTATAACCGGTGACCCTAAAGATTTCTCTTCTTACGAACTTAATATACCAATGCTAAGCAACGTAATGGTATTCGGTGATTACTCTATATATACAGGTTTAACAGGTAGGTTAGATCGGTGTTTGTATTGAGATATGTAGAGGACTATGTATCTCTTCAAAACGATGCTAAAGTGTTTTACAGATGCGTTATACCTGATAAGTTCTTTGTTATGGCTGTTCTTCTCCATGGATATACTTCGCATAGCGGTGCATATCTTCATGTAGGTAAAGAGCTTGCTAACTATGGCTACGCTGTTTGTTTATATGATCAGAGAGGGCATGGTAAAACAGCTAGTGAGAGAGATAGAGGGTATATAGATTCATTCGAGGACTATCTCAAGGATTTAGAAAACTTCACCAAGTTCACTATTAATAGATTCGGTGGAGAGAAAACTGTTCTCATAGGGCACAGCATGGGGGGTCTAGTTGTACTTCTGTATACAGCTAAGTACGGCAAAGTTGGAGATGCTGTTGTAGGTATAGCTCCTGCAGTTCTAATACCTGCATCTCTTAAAGCCAGGATAACTCTAAGCATTATGTCGTTTTTAACACCTAGGAAGAGAATTAGATTACCATTTACACCTGAGCAGATAGAGGAAGGTATGAAGAGGATAGATAAAGAGCTGATCCGAGGGGTAGCTGAAGATCCTCTAGTTCTAAAAGATACAACAGTAAGGTTGCTATACGAAATCTGGAGAGCTTCTAGAGAATTCTGGAGATATGTTTATAGAATATCAAAACCTCTACTACTTATCCACGGAGATCAAGACAACATAATACCTCTTGAAGCTAGTAGAAAAACATTTGAAAAAGCGAGATCGAAAATCAAGATATTGAAGATATACCCAGGTAAAGGACATTCACCAATCCACGAGATAGGGTGGAGAGATTGTGTTAAAGATATAGCTGAATGGGTAAACAAAGTACTTCTAGAATAAAGAATGCCGTAATCGCAACCTCTAATCAACATAATATTTTTCAAGCTTTCTCGATAAATACCTTTGAAATAACGTTGTCATTAAGTGTAGATATATATAGGGAGCTCTTGATAATATATAGTAGGTGGGGAACTTGATTGATAAAGAGCTTTTAGAAGCCCTAAATAAACAATTGAACCAGGAACTACAAAACGCTTATCTATATCTATCAATGGCGGCCTATTTCGAGAGCATAAGTTTAACAGGGTTTGCTCATTATTTCAAAATACAAGCAAAAGAAGAACTCGAACATGCTATGAAAATCTATAGCTATATACTTGATAGAGGTGAAAAAGTAGAGTTCTTTGATATTCCCAGACCTAAGAGTGGATGGGGTAGTGTTTTAGAAGCTATAGAAGATTTCTATAATTTTGAAGTTACGAATACGCAGAGAATATGGAGGTTAGTTGACTTAGCTAGAAGTAAAGGAGATAAAGCAACTGAATCCTTCTTGAAATGGTTTGTTGATGAACAAGTCGAGGAAGAGAAGAACGCATCAGAACTACTAGCTAAAGTGAGAATAGCTAAAGATTCACCACCTGCATTACTAGCTTTAGATAGCATCCTTGCTCAAAGAAAATAGCCCTACATATAGAAATACAACAGATCTTTTTAAACTTCTCCTCAGCATCCACAGAGTTGTTATACCCATTCGCATTCTGTGCATCTAGCTGTGTAAGTTTCTTCGTATGGTATAGAAGTTCTTCTAATCAACAAGGTTTCGTCTAGATCCTTAATATAGTCTAGGACAACATCCTTCATCTTCTTCGTCAATATATATACAGGTATTGTAACACCTAACTGCATAAGAACTTTACTAGCCAACGCTTTTCTAAGCATATGGTTAGCACATGTACATACGTAATCAGCTTTCTCTATATGTTTAACACACTCTTCTTTAGCTAGCGTATTACATGTCGAGAAAATAGTTATATCTATCTTTTCGTAATCTTCAATTCTTCTAATTTCTGAGATTTCCCAACACCTTAAACCGATAACACTTACCGCTACCCTTCTACACCCAATATCAACAGCTTTTAAAACCCCTTTAACCTGGTCTATAGTAGCCTCATCTTTATCCAATACAATTCCTCCAAACTTCTCTATAGCCTCTACCACCTCTATTACAGGATATGTCTTGAGAAGCCCATTCATAACAGCTCCAATACCTTGAACAAGCGTAGGCGATTTCGTAATAACAGTCCCAGCTCCATCACATACCACAACAGCACAATCAAAAACACCTCTACCTAATCCCCACGAAATAATCTCCGATGTCCCAAAAGAAACTATCCTCCCAAAATCAAATCTTCTTCTCCGTGTAAACAAACCATATAAAACCATCTTAACTTTAACTACATGCTCTACAACATCATCACAACTAACCCTAATACCATAGACCCTGTACATATATGGACAGTGTAGAACTTTTGGTTTTGAAACAATTTCTACAGATCCATCCTCGTAGATTCTTACAATAGCTCCCATAACCAAGGTTTCATGATAACGCATATACTGAACCTCTACAGGTATGCTCTAAAACTTTCTACGGATTTGGTTATTGTTTGGTTAAAGTTTTTTAGTTTTCGAGGTACCCTATATAGTTTAGGTGTTGATATGGATTTTAACTACGTATTCCTACCTATTCCAAGGAAAATATCGTCTATAAGTGTGGAAGAGGTTATTCTTTTAAGACGGAGTATCAGGAGGTTTAAGAAAGAACCTATAGATATGGATCACCTCTCTATGATTCTATGGGCTGCTTACGGTGTTACAGATCCTCGTAGAGGTTTTAGAGCTTCGCCTAGTGCAGGTGCTACCTATCCTCTAGAGGTTTACGCTGTTGTTGGGGAGAAAGGTGTTGTTGATGAGAAGGGAGGATATATCGAGGCAGGGGTATACAGATATATAGTAGAGCAACACGCATTAAAACAGATAAAGAAAGGTGATTTCAGAGATGCTCTTGCTAAAGCTGCTCTTGACCAGGACTGGATTAGACAAGCACCTGTAAATATCGTAGTTACAGCTATTTTCGAAAGAACAACTATGTTCTATGGTGAAAGAGGTAGAGTTAGGTACGTACCTATGGACGTCGGACACCTAGGACAAAACGTATACCTTATGGCTGTAGCTCTCGGACTTGGAACCGTTGCTATAGGAGCTTTCATAGACGATAAAGTAGCTGAAATTGTAGCCGAGAATAAATATGAGATACCCGTATACATAATGCCTATAGGGAAACCTGCCGAGATTCCCAGAACGAGTTTCGAAGATATAGAGAAGTATATACTGGGCAAGAGGAGGAAAATGTAAGCTTAGCTTAATATATAAGCTAACTCTATGTACACCATGATTTAATACGAAGTTTATAGATACGTAACGTAGATGAAAAGATGAAACTGTTAAGAGAAAATACTCTAAGAATTTCAATAAAACACGTTAAGTTATCTAAAGTTATCGATATTCTTGATTTCGCAACATGGTTATAGTTATATCGATAATGAAGCAAAAACTTTTTACTTAGCTTTACCTAATAGCATGTATATATCCGTCTTCATATACTTCGTAACACATCGTATCCGGTACTAACGGTATACAGAAGATTTCTTTAACTCTTACTATACCCGCATTTGCAATACTCAAAGATCCTATCCCCTTCTCAGTAATACCTTCATTAATAGTTTTACCAGCTTTGCTAAACATGTTCTTTATCGGCGTTGCCACAGCCTTTATTAAACCGAGTTTTACCATATTTATCTCACCCGATTATAGGTATACTCTGAGTATACCTATAAAACTCTCGGCTATACCCAGTATACCTGAGTATACTGAGTATACTCAACATAACTTTTGTATCTAGTGAAACACGATAAGAAAGATTAGCTAACTAGTTAAGTAGTTGAGTATTAATAACGTACTATCCTTATCTTTACAAGTACGTAGTTATCTTCTGTAAAATAATCAACTTTAACTATCTGAGCATCTACACCTAGATCTTTCAGTATATAGATGTAATCCTCTATCCAATCAATAACACCGCATGTAACACAGAAATACCCTGAGAACTTCGCGATCAAGATATCCTTATCTATACCCAGGATCTCTACTACTGCTTCAGGGGCTCTATACCTATTGTAAATTTCGATAGATTCTTTCAATACCTTATCTAAATCTATCTTATCAATCATAGATAAACACACCTATCCTAGTTAAAATAACAACTTCAATATTTAAAGATACCGAATATGAATTAATCAATATTTGAAAATATTTTCTTCAATAAATTAAACGATGATATAATCTTTTCAATATACCGCACAGCTCAACCTTGCTATATATATTCTTTAATTCTTCTGGAAAATTCTTTAACATCTAGAGGTAATTACTAGGAATACTTATCAATCTCCTAAACACTGTATATAGATGGTGATGAGGTACCCCGGGATCGTTCGGAGTAGTGAAGAAGTGGTCCTTCGCTGATAACAATCCTTCGAATTCTTGTTATCTCTGCATATACTGATTATTATTGATAATTCTCTCAATATTTATTATCTAGTTTATTATCTAGGTTTTGCTGTACACCTCTTTAACAATCTCTATAAGTTTTCTCGTAGCTTCTTCAAATTCTCTCCAACTTAGTTTAGATACTCCGCTAGGTGTTGTAACATGGATTACGTAGTCGCTACATATCTGATCTATACACATAATGATTATTGAATGTGTTGCAAGATTCTTATTCATATTGCTAAATACAGGATCTACAAAACAACCTATTCTAACAATATCTATACCTTTAGATCTTACTTCAAATATAAAGTTATACAATTTCATAGCGTAATCTCTTGGATCTTCTTTCATTGTTAACCATGCAGTAGAAATATTGAACATGTATAGAGTATCTGGTTTAACTTCATCAACAATTGATAACAGGTATGAAGATAATTCGTGAAGTGTATAAGCAGCGGGATTAGTAGATATGAAGATAATCTTGTTTAAAATCTTATTTATAGTCTCGTTATCAACTCCATAACGCTCTAGCACTTGGGATAGATAATACTTTAACTCTGTTTCACTATAGTTATAGCTTACGAATAATATTTTAGTATTTCTATCCACGAGATGAATAAATAATGAGTAGGCTATAGGTAGCCACGATGTTAAACCTGATGGATATTCGATGTATGTATATAGAGGTGGCGAAACTATCTCCGAAACCTCTACATCTCTACCTCTATGAATAGCTATAACTCTACGTTTAAGAGGTGCTTTGAATTCTTCTAAAACTATAGGTCTATGGATTATAATGCCTTTCCCACTCTGTATTGTGAACCTAACCTCTGCAACTGTTAGTTTCCTACCCCTGATCTTCCTAATCTCCATAACTCTCTCTATGAGACTACCTTTAACATAGTGTTTAAGAATTAGTACAGCATCAGCAACAAATTCTATCCAACCTATACTTACATATTCTTCTCCTATAGGGATCTCTGAGATAAGTACAACAGTTCCACTAATAATTTTCTGTAGTTCCCAGAAGAAGTTCTGTAGATATGCTCTTGCAGTAACTCTATCTTTTACATTCTCAAGCAACGGTGTTACCGAGTCTACAACAACAATTCTAGGATTGAAATCCAAGACAAGTTTAGATATTGTGTCAAGCACTGGATGCATATCTTCCTCTGGCGAAACCACAGGCATTTTTACGAACCTTAACAATCCCTCTTCATCGTATTTTCTGAAGTTTATCCCTATGCCTTCGAGTTGACTGTATAGTCTATTTCTATCTTCTTGAAATGATATGTATAGACATTTCTCGTTTTTCTCTAGGGCATAGAGACATATAGTTGATGCTAAACTAGTTTTACCAGAACCAGGATGACCAGCAATAACAACAAGCCTAGGAAAACCAACAAAATCACCTAAAAGCTCTTTAAGATAATCAACAGCTTTTACACTCATCACATAGCCACCTTCTCATAGCTTTAGTAACTATGTACCCATATTTATAAGTTTACATGTTCTTGTAGATAGAGTTTACATAGAGTATTCACCATAAGTTGATACACTATACCTTAGATTTCTATAGCTAGCCAATGCTATCTCGAGGTAGCTATTTTAATGTAATCGGTGTTCGGATATACACAAGTATTCCGCTAATTCTTCTCAATCCACTTCCTTAATAACGTGGCTTAGCTTTCTTTTGAACAGTAAAAGCTTCTTAAATACAGACATACATCTTGTGCTTAGTGTTTTCGGTAGGGGTTGTACCGAGTTAAGTTCTTTTAATGTTTGCTTAAGCTTATAAGCAGTCCAAAGAGTATTCTGTTTTGGCTGGTGTCTGTTATTGATTTGAAGAGCCCTAAGATAGCTTTTCTATCGAATATAGCGACCCTAGTTTTGAAAATATTGGCTTCTATATTGACATCCTCTAGCGCTGTTTTTATAGAGTTTTTACGTAGTGTAGGAGATTTAACTAATAGTGGTCTTGTTTATGTAGGGAATAGGATTGCTCTTAGAGGTGGTGATGATCATTTCCATCCTTTCGGGAAAACTATGTATCTATACGTATTCGGGTTTGCTGTAGCTGTTCTAGCTCTCAGCTCGATAACTTTCATAGGTTTTCTTGAGAGTATCAACGCTATACTTAATCCTTCTAGAATTGAGAATACTTGGATAGGTATCGCTATAATACTTGTGTCCATGGCTATAGATCTCTCGGTAATGATCTCAGCTACAAGAGATAACGCTATGTTCACTGGTAGAAAAGGGTTTAGAAATCCTCTGTTAACCTATATCGTAACTGAAAATATGTACGATATAGCTGGAGAATGTATTGCTATATCATCGCTAATTTTCTCAAATATCTTCCCACTTACAGATGGTGTAGCATCTCTAATGCTAAACATTATCTTAGTTATGTACTTGATCAAGATGGTTACAGAGAATATAAAGGTCCTAGTCTATAGATCAGCACCACCATACTCTATCGCTAGAGCTGTAAAAATAGCTTTATCGAATCCAGCTGTAAGAGATGTTAATGCTGTAAAAACTTTTGCTTTAGAACCTAAGAAGTACACGATATTTATGGATATAGAGCTCGACCCGAAACTCAGTATGGAAGAGGTAGATGAAGTTATAGAAGATATAAAGAGCAATATAATTAAACATATTAACGAATTCGTCTACATCCATGTAGAGCCGAGGAAACCAGATAAAGATGTTGATACCCATAAAAAGATCCTAAAGTTATTATCTAGAATAAGAACTGAACACTGAAGTACACAATAAGTACCGCGAATATGATGAGCATCCTGGGGGTATCCTCGTAGTATATAGATTTTTATCTATTCTCAATCTCGTAAAGATGTTGAACATCTTATATCTTATGTTGACAACTTCTCTTCAACTGATTTCACTTTGGATTCTAATGTTATCTGTTTATCGAAACGAATATCTAGTGTAATATCTATAACAATTCTGTTGATGCTTAAACTCTTCAAAACATCGCTAATACTTGTTAATATATCTGCTAGTTTGTACATATCTTCAACCTCTATACATGTTCCGAAAGGTGTTAACACATAGTTTATACCTTTCTTCTTCAGAATCTCTATAACCGAAGCTATGTACTTACTTAAGCTAGTGCTAGGTGTTGCAATAGGTATAACCCTTATTTCTGCTAGTATAGCCATAAAACATCTATAAAATAAACCACTAAAAGTTTTTTATACTTAGCTTCAATAATCATCTTATAGCTGGTGAAGTGTATGTCTGTAGCTAGAGTAGATCCTAAAGATATTCTTAAGATTATTCCTGCGCCAACAAAAGGTGTTTTCGAACCTTCGTGGGATTCACTTAAAATGTATAGAGTTCCTAAATGGTTTACAGATGCTAAATTCGGGATATTTATCCACTGGGGTG